>JAESFV010000361.1_pt1 | contig 17403 bp, 11 predicted proteins | sample 9269471 | NCBI WGS metagenome assembly JAESFV01 (sample SAMN14502647, study PRJNA617108) | algae metagenome | isolation source: Symplocastrum torsivum CPER-KK1 and co-occurring heterotrophs from... | place: USA: Central Plains Experimental Range, Colorado | collected 2001-01-01
AAATGGCAGCATTAACACTGGCGGTTTGTTCTCTTACTCGCTGTCTGAGTCAGGCAATGCAGGTCAGGGGGGCGCGATTAGCTTAACTGCTGACAACGGCAGCATTACCACTGGCTTTTTGGACTCTGCCTCGTTCTCTTCCTCTGAAGGCGATGCGGGTCAGGGGGGCGCGATTAGCTTAACTGCTGGCAATGACATCAATATCACTGGCTATTTGGACTCTAACTCGTTCTCTGGTGAAGGCGATGCGGGTCAGGGGGGCGCGATTAGCTTAACTGCTGCAAATGGCAGCATTAACACCGGCGATTTGGACTCTAACTCGTCCTCTAGAGAAGGCGATGCGGGTCAGGGGGGCGCGATTAGCTTAACTGCTGCAAATGGCAGCATTAACACCGGCCTTTTGAGATCTAACTCGTTCTCTGATCAAGGCGATGCGGGTCAGGGGGGCACGATTAGCTTAACTGCTGCAAATGGCAGCATTAACACCGGCTCTTTGAGTTCTTCCTCTACCTCTGAAGGCGATGCGGGTCAGGGGGGCGCGATTAGCTTAACTGCTGCAAATGGCAGCATTAACACCGGCTTTTTGAGATCTTCCTCGTTCTCCTCTGAAGGCGATGCGGGTCAGGGGAGCGCGATTAGCTTAACTGCTGGCAATGACATCAATATCACTGGCTTTTTGCAAAATGCCATCAATATCAATATCCCTAGCTTTTTGGACTCTTCCTCGGTCTCTAGAGATGGCGATGCGGTTCAGGGGGGCGCGATTAGCTTAACTGCTGGCAATGACATCAATATCCCTGGCTTTTTGAACTCTTCCTCGCGGTCTTCTGGTTCTGGCGAAGGCGATGCGGGTCAGGGGGGCGCGATTAGCTTAACTGCTACCAACGGCAGCATTACCATTGGCGATTTGGACTCTTTCTCGTTCTCTTTGGAAGGCGATGCGGGTCAGGGGGGTGCGATTGGCTTAACTGCTGCTAATGACATCTCTATCAAGGGCAATTTGTACTCTTACTCGTACTCTAGAGATGGCACAGCAGGTCAGGGAGGCGAGATTTCCCTCATTGCTAGAAGTGGGGATATTGTAGGAATGCCCTTTGAAAGTGAACTTTATGACCCTGTAAGACGAGTCTACGTAACAAGAGTTCGCTCCCCAGTTCTTGCCTCCTTTTCTATCTCTGAGCAAGAAACCGCAAGAAATGGCGGGAACGTTGCCCTAGAAGCTAAAAACAACGTAAGTAATCTAGAAATCTTAACTCTATCTTCTGACTTACAATCTGGAGCAGTTCAGGTAACAGGTCTGGGAGATTTATCGCTCACGGATACCAACATTGTGACGAGCAATCCGGTGACTGTACCATTTTTGGATGACTTCATCACCTCACCATTGGTGGATGACTTCATCACCTTGGATGTGGGTGGAGACGGTCAATCAGGAGATGTAACTGTCACCAGCTTAGGCAATCTCACATTCAACAACAGTTCCATTGAAAGTGACACCAAAGGCAGCGACACCGCAGGCGATGTCACAATCTCTAGCCCCGGTTTAGTCACTTTCATTAATAGTCAGATTATCAGTAACACCAGCAGTACAGGGCAGGCAGGAAGTATCACCCTCAAAGCACCAGAAGTACAGCTCGATTCTTCCAGTCGTTTGTCTGCCCAAACCAGCAGTAGCGGCACGGCTGGAAACCTGACCCTTCAACCCGATGCTGGGCAGACCTTATCCGTGTTGTTCCAGGAGGGAGCGCAGATATCTGCCTCCACTTCTAACCAAGGAGACGGAGGCAACATCACGATTACAGCTCCCGACTATGTAAGGATTCAGGGACAAGGCACCATTACCACAGAAACCACAGGCACTGGAAACGCCGGAAATATTACCCTCGACACCTCCACCTTAACCATTGCCAACGGAGCACAACTTTTTGCCTTAACCTCTGGCAGTGGCAATAGCGGCAAAATTGAAGTTAATGCCCCCACTGCCGTCAATCTCGGCATTGGTGTCGATGATTTTTCCCCAGTTCTCTCAGTCGAAACCAGTAACGCAGGTCAAGCTGGCAGCATTATTATCAATACTCCCAGCTTAACCCTCTCCGACACCGCCCGCATCACTGCCACCGCCACCGAAACCGCCACCAATACAGAGGGAGGTGGTAGTATCGCCTTAAATGCCTCCACTATGGATTTAGCCGGAGTCGTAGGTGTCTTTGCCGAAACCGAGGGACAAACCCCCGCCGGAACCTTAACCCTACAACCCTATGAGAATCAATCCACCCTCAACCTCACCTTAGCGCCCCAATCCCAAGTCTCTGCGTCCACTTCTGGTAGTGGCAAAGGAGGAAACCTTATAGTACAAGCACCAGAAGCCATAACCATTCAAGGACCAGGGCAACTGGCGGTTCAAACTACAGGTGATGGTGCTGCGGGAGAGTTGAGAATTGATACACAACGACTCACCATTGCTGACGGGGCACAAATCTCTGCCTCCACCTCTAGCAGTGGTAATGGGGGACAACTCACCATTACCGCTCCTGAGTCGATTACTCTCACCGGGAATGGTTCCGTTATTGCCGCCGAGACGGGTGGCAGTGGTACGGGTGGCAACTTAAATCTACAAACCGGAACCCTGAACATTCAAGACCAGGCACAAGTTACGGTTAGCAGTGAGGGTACAGGCAGTGCGGGTTCTTTGTTCGTGGAAGCTAATCAAATCTATCTGGACAACGGGGGCAGAATTCGGGCAGACACGTCTGGTGGTGGGGGAAATATCAACTTGCGATCGCCCCTAATTCTGTTACGAAATGGCAGTAGCATCACGACCAATGCCACAGGAAGTAACATTCCCGGCGGTGACATTACGATTGATACCCAGTTTCTGGTGGCTGTGCCGAACGAAGATAGCAATATCAGCGCTAATTCTCAGAATTTTCGTGGCGGCAATGTCCGCATCAATGCTTTTTCTATCTTCGGCATTCAGTCGAGTCCTCAACTGACTCCCTTAAGTGATATCACCGCCACAGGAGCGACACAAGCCTTAGGCGGCACACTTGATGTCACCACCGCAGGTATTGACCCGACTTCGGGTTTAGTAGCATTACCAACTGACTTTGCCGACTCGTCGGGGTTAATTGCTCAAGGCTGTCCTGCCAATGAAGGCAACTCATTTGTTGTCACGGGTCGGGGTGGGTTGCCTCCCAATCCGGAACAACAATTAGACGATGATGCCGAATGGCTTGACCGACGCCGCCTAGTCGTGGCTCAACAAACTCGACACCCAACACCCGACACCCCAACGGCTTACATCAAAAACCCCACATCCCATACCCCAATCATCGAAGCCACCGGCTGGCAGATGTCTCCCACTGGACAAGTCCTCCTGGTTGCCGCCACGCCTGAGCCAACAGTGCAGCATCCGTTGAATCAGCCAGTTGCCTGCCCAGGCAGGTAGTAGACGGCTTGAGGATGCTTTAAGAGTCAACTGTAGCAGTATTTAATGAATTGATATTACTCATATTGTTTTACTCGTTTGACATGATAGTTTAATGAGCTAATCCTAATGAGCATTTACTACTAATAATATTTAACATTTGGCATAACGCTTGTCATCGAAATGGCGACATACTCCCAATAATTTTTGATAGTTTGGGATACTTTCCTGTGTTTATAGCTATTGATTAACTTTTGTATCTAACTTCTACTTAAGTTGCATCTTAACTAATAAAAATGAGTGGTTTGCCTGGAATAAAAGTTCTATAAATAGGCTTATGGAAAACAAGTTGACATTAACCATCCTGACTCACAGGTATGTGGTTGACAAGAAAATTTACACCCAACACCTTCTCCTCAAGCTTCCCCTTTAATTCCCAATCAACAAATCTATCAAATGAAAGGCATTCCCTCATGAATTGTGTAACCTTTCAGAAACCTGAGTTTTCTTCCAGTTCGCAGACTACTGCATCCACAACTCCTAGAAAAAGAGGATTGACGGCTCAGTGGCTAACTGTAGATGGCAAGTTGGTTTGCAATTGAATTATTGCTGAAGAGCGACCTAACTCACTACTCACTTTTCTAAGAGTAGGAATTGAGTCTAGTAAACATTGAAATAAGGAAGTCTTTTTTCCTGAAGAAACCCACTCAACCCATTACATTCATTCGTTCAAGAGGTGAAACCATGAAACTTTACTATCGCGGTGTTAGTTACGAATACGACCCCTCGAAGCTTGAAAGCCGAAAGAGAGGACAGCCTTTTAAGCAAGTTCGTGGCTCTGGTTCCCCTTACAATTTAATTTACCGTGGGGTTACCTATCATATCGAGCCGAATGCAAAGCCGAGTGAAGTTCCTGTACAACCAGTAGCTTATAGATTGATATATCGAGGCATCGCGTACTTTGTGAATAAACTGCACAGGGAGAAGTTAGGGTAGTTACTCAACCTGCAAGCACTTCAAAACTAATTAGGTCAGAAGATAAATACCATAATACCTCTAAGACACGAGATGAATTCTTGCACGAACTCAATCTTTTAGGTTTATGGTCACAATGTGACAGTAGTTGGAGTTCGACTGTTAAAGAAGAAATCCAAGCCGCTACCAACGAACCCATAATACAAGAGGAACCTAACTCTACAAATAAGGTAGTCTTGTTTGGAGTTTTAACAGTTCTTGCCTTACTGTTTATTGCTACGTTGATGCAGGCTCCAAAAATTCATCAAGCCATGAAAGAGGCAGGCGAAACCTCGATTGAACAACTGCTTTATCTACTGACATTAGATTGGCAAAAACGTCTTTTTAGTATTCGACTGCCCCTAATGCCAAGAGCGTGTCTAGCATTCACGTTGAACTCTGCGTACTTACAGGCTAGCAATCCCTCGCTTTAAGGCAATAATAGTTGCCTGCGTGCGGTCTTTAGCCCCCAACTTGCTTAAAATTCGGTTCATATTGGATTTGACAGTGCCTTCAGTAATACCCAAGGCAGTACTGATTTCCAAATTGCTCATGCCCTGTGCCACTAACTGAAGGACTTCTAACTCGCGATCGGTCAATTCTGGATTGGTCATCCGCTCCACTAACTTAGCCGCAACATTGGATGGAATATATTGCTGCCCGTTGTGAACGGTGCGAATGGCGGTTCGCAGTTCGCTGGGTTTCGAGTCTTTAAGCAGATAGCCCTTGGCACCTGAGCGTAACCCTCGATAAATATCCTCATCTCCGTCATACGTGGTCAACACAATGATGCGAGCCGTGTTAAATTCAGCGCAAATCGCTGTAATCGCTTCAACTCCTCCCATTCGAGGCATCCGTAAGTCCATTAAGGTCACGTCTGGTTGTTCTTGACGAAATCGCTCGATTGCCTCAATACCGTCCATAGCTCGACCAATCACAGTTAGATCCGATTCTTCATCAATGATGGCGGCTATTCCTTGCTGGACGATTGCATGATCGTCCACAATCAGAACACGAATGACTGCTGGTTGACTCATGAAGTGCCTACTCCCAATTCACGATGACAATGACTTGTGTACCTTGATTCGGCTGACTTTGAATGATTAATTCCCCTCCAATATGCTCAACCCGCTCACTCATCCCTAGTAAACCGAATCCCTTACCTGGGGCGATTTTGTTAACTTCAAATCCCTGTCCATTGTCTTTAACTCGTAAAAGACACTGTGTTTCCTCGTAGACTAATTCAACCTGAATTTCCGTGGCGTGGGCATATTTAATCGCATTGGTTAAGGCTTCTTGTCCAATGCGTAATAGGTGATTCTCAACATCTGGTGATAAAGGATAGACGGCACCAATGACCTCACAGGTGAGATGAGTATTAGCGGAAGATTTCATTTGAGTTGTTAGATGTTTGAGAGCACTATATAAGTCTCCCTCCTCTAACAGTTTTGGTCGCAGAGCAGCAACCGAGCGCCGAGCTTCAGCCAGTCCAGTACGTGCCAATTCATCAACGGTTTCCAAGTGTGCTTGTGCCTTTGCTGGTTTTTTGATGATTTGCTCGGTTGCGGCTCCGATATGCAGCAGAATACCAGTAAAGGCTTGTGCTAAAGTATCATGAATTTCTCTTGCCATGCGGTTGCGCTCGTCCAGAATGGAGGCTTCTTCAGCACGTTTGCGATCGCTAATGTCACGGACTGAAGTGATTCTAATGACACGCTCACCATAAGCCGTCACTTTGGCTCGGATTTCTGCGGGAAATGTCGTGCCGTCTTTTCGGAGACAAATAATCTCATAAAACCCTTCATAGTGAGATTGTATGTTCTGGACAACAATCTCTCGGTAGTCTGGAGAGACAAGATTGCTCGCACGCATCCCAACTATCGCAGATGATGGGTAACCAAACATTTGGGTAAAGGCATCGTTAACATCTAAAACTGTGTTCTGCTCTGTAATTATGATCGCCTCAACGGCTGCTTCTGCAAGCTGTCGAAATCGTGCTTCACTCTCCACCAAGGCTAATTCTGCTTGTTTACGCTCGACAATTTCCTGTTGTAAATTCAATGTACGTTCTTCTACCTTTTGCTCTAGCGTGCGGGCATACTCCTTCAGGTTTTCCCACAGTAGATAGCCGTTGCTGATGATCGCAGACCCAACTAGAGCAAACAGAGGCGGAATGATAATCAGCCACCAACCCGTCAAAAATAGCACGTATGCGCCGCCGAAAAGAGAAATTCCCAACAGAACAACTCTAAATGCTGTTTGTCGAGGAGACGAGGATGTCCAACCGATGACGGCTCCGAGCGTTGACCAAACAACGAGCCACAGCCATTCAATCGGATCTGACCAGACATTAAGTAGAGGGCGTCCATCCAAAGCAGCGCTCAGCAATTGACTGGTTAACAGAGCGTGAACTTCTACACCAGCAGGTGCTGCAATTGTGTTGGTCGTGTAGGATGTGAAAAAGCTGTCCTCGAGGCTCTCTGCCGTTAACCCGATTAAGACGATGCGATCGCGTACTAAGTCGCGTGGCATCCTCCCCTGCAATACATCTGTTATCGAAACCGTGCGGAAGCCTTTTTGGAATTTGGGGAAGTTTGACAGAATTTGATAACCGCCAGCATTAACGCCAACATAACCCCCATCATTGGGTTGCAAGGGAGTAAATACAGCTCGACCCAAGCGAAACTGCGTCTCTTCGGGGTTAAGGGGTTGGCGGTTAATCCCTTCGCCTTCAAGATACGCAAACGCTAATCGTGTTCCCAGCGTAAATATGGATCGATTGTCTTGAGTTCTCAAATACAGTAGACTGCGGCGAATCCTGCCATCTGTGTCTAACAAGAGATCGCTCGCGCTTGCTTGATCGCGCTGTTTTAACAGTGGTGGTGCTTCAATGACTTCACCTTCAGCCGTTTGAATTATTTTCTCAATCCCAATTAAGTTAGGCGTGGAGGTGAAGACCTTGGCTAATTCTTGATGACCCGGTTCTACAGGTAGATCTCGAAAGATATCAAGACCAATTACCCTAGGCTGCTCCTGTTTGAGCGATGAGATAAGCTGAGCTAGCACAGCATCAGACATGGGCCATTGTCCGAGTTGCTTGATATCTGATTCATCAACCGTAACGAGGACGATCCTCGGATCGGCAGGTTCAAAGGGACGTAGGCGAAACATCTGGTCAAGCGCCACTACCTCCATCAACTGTAGTACCCCGGCTAAGCGCAAAATCAGCAATCCTCCGGCAACGCTGGGAACCGTTATCAGAACTCCACGCCATCGCCAAACTTGCTGTTTTAGGGTTGTCCACATAAGATGAGTGCGATCTGCTTGCAGCCGCGCTTCGCTATCGCTCAACGCGAGTTCTTTTTATTTGACTTGCTATCTAATCGTGGCATCCACGCCACCTGATTCCAGGAATTCACGCCATGTTGCACTGATGTTTGGGTCATTGGGTTGGGTGCGCTGTAGCTCAAACAGAACAGTGAGGGCATCGTACCAAGCATCAGCTTTTTGGTATAGCGAAACCTGTTCTTTGGGAGATGCCTGCTGGATTTGGCTCCGTCGAGTCGCATCGAGTTCAGTTCGTTGCACGGTGCCTGTGACAAATCGATCTTCAACGCGATCATTCGGGTTACAAATCACGGCAAGTGACCACGTATATTGCTTGCCAACCTCTAAAGGTGGTGCCTGTGCTGGAAGGGTAATGCTCATAATATCAGGAGTATTGGTCAAGGCAACCGTTGTCCGATAAACGCCTCGACCATCTCGACTGCGTAGACTAAATTCTGCGTTCTCAGCACTGGTTTTTGGCACGTATACCAGAAATGTTGGACGCTCTGCTACCGTTAAGCCTGGTTTTGTCGTTGGGCTAAAGGCAGTTAGTGGCAGACCTGTTGTTGCCGATCCAGCATCTTGAGGGCAGGCAGTTGGAGCACGCCGCCCTCCTGGTGCCGAGCTATCTGGATTCTCAGGTGGAGGGGGAGGATTGCTTTGCTTGAGTTGTGTATCCTTAACTTTTAGGACTTGGGGCTGTGCCTGAGTGTCCAATTGTGCTGCCAAAAGGCTGGGTGGGAGCTGATACTGTTCGGTTTGGTCTCCCCGTACCTCCCCCTTAAAAAAGGGAACTAAGAGCGGCTTGGTTTCCCCCTTTTTAAGGGGGATTAAGGGAGATCTTCGAGGAGTGAACTGACTAATCGAGAAATATTGGGGCATGAGCGCCAAAGCCGTACTATTAGAAATCGCCAGTTCTAAAGTCAGGGCAATTCCAACAGATATGCTACACAACAAGGATTTTATAAAATACATAACGTTTTTAAAGCCAATTTCCTAAAAGAACAAACGGTGCCCAATAGTAAGGAGACCTGTAATCGTCTTGATGCAATAAAGCCACTTGAGCACGACGTAGGGCTTCAGCTTTCGTTATCTCAGGCTTACCTAACTCACGGTAAAACTCAATCATCAGGAATGCTGTGGAGCGATCGCTGACTGACCACAACGAGGCAAGGGTACTTCGTGCCCCCGATCGCACCGCAACACCTGCCATCCCTAAGGCAGCACGCTTATCACCCGTTGCTGTTTGACAGGCGCTGAGTACCAGCAGTTCGATCGGGCTGAGTTTTCCCTCTCTAGAGCGGAGCAGTTGGTCTAATTGTTTAACGTTAATACGTCCATCCCAGGTCAGGATGAAGGTGTTGTCAGCGTTAGAGCTAAACTGACCATGCGTTGCCAAGTGAACGATTGGCGAGGGAGTGGAATTAACTTGGTTTTGAAAGGCTTGATTGGTAAACAGTTTATCCAGCAACACCTGAGCCGAAATTTCTGCTTCAATTTGGTTAATCTCAAGCGCAACGTTTGGCAGTGCCGAAAAATTCTCGCGAGCTTCACTTAATCCTGCTAATAACCCTTGCATCTGCTGGCGTTCGAGGGATCGGGGTTGAAGCAGTTGTAGACCGGGAGTGAGTACAACACTGTACTTTTCAATCAGAAACCGCTGACCATCATGGAGAGCTGCCATCGGCAAATTGCGGAGCAAGCCATCTGGCACAAACACAAGGGTTTTGATACCACTTGCTGCAAGTTCAGCTTCCTCAGGGCGCAGGAGTAAATCGTACACTTGCTGGGTAATGGGCAACCAATCTTCAATAAAGGCAGTAGGTCTGAGAGATTGGCGCATTTGGCTGAGGATGCGCTCTACCTCGACTTGAGGCAACAGTGTCTTGTGATAGCGCAAGGGTTGGTTAGGCAAGGACAGGATTACCGCAAACTGGTTGGGCAGAATGATTGGGTAAATGACCGCAGCGTGAGGGTCGATCTGGTCAATTTCTACCGGACGAGCACTAACACACGCTTCTCGAAAAAAATTATCGAGTTCTGCCAACTGAAGCGCTTCGATCACTTCACGAGCTTGTTTGAGGTTTTCCTGACTGGGCGCATTGTCTTGTGATTGCAACAGCAGTTCCACGAACTGGCGGTACACAGGTTCCACGCTTTCGCGAAATGAGAACTGCACATCTTGATTGACGGCAGCTAGGTCACTACGGAGGGATTGCAGCATTTTAACGGCTTCTGCATAGGCAGAGGTCGCATTTTGCAGATTTCCCGTAGAGGTGCAGGACTGCTGTGTGCCTTGACAGAAGATCCGTCCTAGCTGCCACTGCCACTGATAGGCAATGTCGGTTGCATCAATTGACTGAGCTAAGCTGAGGGCTTGTTGAGTCAGGGTTTTAGCGCTGTCCCACTGATGAGTAAGTTCATAGAGGCTGCCTAGTGTACCAAGGGCATAGGATTCAGCACGAGCATCTCCAAGGGTGCGAACTTGCCCAACAGCAGTTGCGAGTTCCTGGGCTGAGGTATTGAGAAGATTCGGAGATAACGCCTCCCCTGTCCCCTTACTGCTCATCTTGATTGAGCTTTGAGCCAAATTGATTCGGGCATACGCAGCCAGACGACCGGGGGGCAACTTGGCAAGCTGGGATTGAATTTCTGGCAACAGCGCTAAAGCTTTTGCCTGTTGTTCGGCTTCAACTAGCAGACTTAACTGAACAAGCTGGATTTGAGTTTTGGCTGTCAGCGAGGGAGCGGTGGTTGCTGCCTGCTGGTAGAATGCCAGTGCCGTATCGGTTTCTCCTTGGGCACGAGTCGTGTTCCCCAGACTTAGCAGAATGCCACTGATATCTGATGCTGATTGAGGTGTTTCGTCTCGACGTTGGAGAGCGATCGCTAAACTCTGCTCCAAAACAGTGCGAGATTGAGCCAGGTTGCCAACTAACCTGAGAATTTTGCCCAGATTTCGCAATCCTGTCACCTTGATGCGCGAATCGGACTGGTTTTGCAGCGACTGTTCTACTTGCGTGAGCAGGGTTGTGGCTCGTCTATAAAGTCCCTCTGCCTGTAAAGCCCTTGCCTGATTAATCTGGCTACCCAGTATACCGCTGGTATCATTCACTTTCCGGTAAGCAGTCTCAGCCTGTTGCCAGGTTAAGAATGCTTCTGTTGCTTTGCCCTCTCGCAGTTGCAGCTTTCCTTGAGTGGTGAGAACTTGGGCAAGAACCTGTGAGCTATCTGGATTGGATGCTGGGTTTTCAACGTTTAACAGCGAGATTGCCTGACTGATAGCCTCATTCGCTTGTGTCCACTGTCCCAGGTCTTCAAAGCCTGCGGCGAGAAAACTGAGAACGAGTGCTTGATTGAGGCGATCACCTTCTGTTTCGTAGAGGGTTGCTGCCTGTTGCCAAAGCGCGATCGCGTCTGAGAGTTGTCCTGCCTGATAGCGGTTTTCTGCCTGCTGCACAAGTTGGGCTGAGGGAGAAGTTGCAGAAGGCTGAAGGAAATCTGATGTAGTGGCTACCTGTTGCCCTGTATTCTCTACCCTGACCCAGTTGCTAGTCCCTTGTATCGCCACGGCAATCTCTGCATCAAGGCTAACGGCAATAAAAAGTCCCAATAGAACAAATTGAAGGAATCGCAGCCATCCTCTCTTTGAAAAGAGGCACTGCCTAATGGATACTCCCTGATTGATTCGCCTGTTCCGATCCGGCTTATGCATGTAATTGCGCTGCTCCTTCCAGTGCTGACATCAGCAGATGTCTGTTCATGGCTAGGTAAGTATCGTTATCTCAAGTTTTGCTCAATAAGACCAGGCAAGATAAGTGAGTTGGATACGCAAGATAAGTCAGTTAATTTTACTTTAAGTAGTTTACTGCCTACCTGGGCAGGCAACTGACTGATTCAGCGCATTCTGCACCGCTGGCTCAGCTATGGTGGCAACCAGGATAACTGTCAGATAACAAATTATTTGTTGTCTTAACAAATTGTTGTCGTTAGGCGCTTCTATCACTACCAAACCCTAGGTGTATCTGGATAAAGAAAAGCTGAAGTTAAAACAATTTATCGGTCGCTAAGGGATTCCTACCAAAATGCTACTTAGCCCAAAGCCCCTATCGTAAAAGATTTGAAAGGTTTTTGGATTAACGACACTAATGTGTTGATAGCGACAAATAATTTGTTATTGGACAGCAAACCACTGAATCAGGGTCTTTTTTCCTGAAGAATACTACGCTTCACCATAAGTTGTAGCTTTAACTCAAGGAACTTGCGTGGTCTAAATGGAATGTCTGTTGAAGAATGAGAACAACGAGGTAAATGTCGAGTCAGCGCCTTCGTTCGCGTTGAACCCAACCCATTACATTCATTCAAAAGGTGAAACCATGAAACTCTCATATCGCGGTGTGACTTACTCATATAATCCCCCAGAAGTTGAAACCACCTTAGGTGAAGTCGATGGGAAGTATCGGGGATTAGATTGGAGATTCCGCAATTTGAAAAAGCCACCAGTGCTGCAACCAACGGCTAGCCTGAAGTATCGCGGCGTTTACTATCAAACTGGCACAAAGCCAACCCCTAACAGCACTCAGCCGACAAAAACTCCGGCTTTCTCTACTCAAGAGAAGGCGCGATCACTAATGCACAATCAGAAGCGGACACTCAAAAATCGTCAGCAATCCATGCTGTACCGTGCTGCGGCAGAACTTGGGTTGGCAACTCACCCTGCCTAGCGGGACTTAAACAAATTTCAAGCCCAAACGAAGCCCAAAGCAGCTTTGTAAGCGAAGAATACATCCCTATTGTGGTTCAACCACTCGATAAAACGAAAAGACATCGCTGTCCGAAACGCCTCTAATGCATCAACAAAGGTGTTTAAAGGTTTGTTCGCCCACCTGCGTCTTAATCCTCCAGTTAAGGTGTGCCATAGAATAAATGTATAGGCACAAAACACAAGAATGAAATGCCTCAAGAGGCTTCTATAATCTCTGACTTGATATTCAGATAGCCCTAACCAGCATGAGAGCTTCCCGATAGAATACTTCCACCCAATTCTTTTGAGCATAGGTAGTAACTATCCAATCCGGCGTGGCTATTTTTGAGTCAACATTGGTAATAAAATAATCAACATCACTAGAAGAGTCGAAAGTTGAGGCATTCATGACGATAGCAATTGTTCTCGTTCCTTCTAGCTGTGATAGTTCAACTTCAACAGGAGCCACCCAAACAGTTTTTGGTTTATCTAGATTGAGTTGAACAGGAGTAAAATACTCAACGGGCAAGGCTTTGGCTAACTCGTCTAGGCGAATCTCTTGGAGTTTATTTGGCTCTATTTGACTTATCACTTTGCGGTTTTTGGCTAATCCCCCTAGATACTTTAGTCTCCTTTTTTCTAGTTCAAGCAGAAACGTTGTGTTATTTCCATAGCCCGCATCAATCAGCACAATGCCAGGTCGATATCCTCAAGGGTAAACTACGGTCAATTAACGCTAAGGCTAACTCTGGCTTTTTCTTGAATTCAAGGTCTTTTTTTCCTTGAGGTAAAGAACTGGCGTGTTGATATAACTCTATATCTAGTGGCAGACTTTTTTTGCCATCATATATCGAAGCAAGGAGGCATAGCGGCGGGAGTTGTCTCTTTCATCACTCAAGCCTTGATGTGAAATATCTACTGTGCTTGGATTATACCTTTATTGCTAGTCGATTTTCGTTTAAGTCCCGATAAGTTGCAGCTTTAACTTAAGAAACTTGCGTGGTCTAAATGGAATGCCTGGTGAAGAATGAGAACAACGAAGTAAATGTCGAGTCAGCGCCTTCGTTCGCCTTGAACCCAACCCATACCGATTCGGAGGAATCCCATGCCACAGTCAATCAACACAGAACGACTTATCTTAGTCACCGGAGCTACAGGCAATCAGGGAAGCGCGATCGCCCATCATCTTTTGCAACGCGGCAATTTCAAGGTTCGCGCCTTGGTGCGTGACCCCAACAAGCCTGCATCTGTTGCCCTCGAGCAAGCAGGCGCAGAACTCGTAGTTGGAGATCTCAATGATCGCGCTTCCCTCGATCGCGCTTTGCAAGGTGCCTACGGTGTTGTTTCGCTACAGATCATTCTAGATGGAATAGACACCGAAATCCGTCAGGGCAAAGCGGTTGCAGACGCGGCTTCATCGGCCCGCATCCAGCACTTCGTCTACAGTTCGGTGGGTAGCGCCGAACGCAACACGGGCATTCCGCATTTCGACAGCAAGTTTCAAGTCGAAGAATACATCCGAGCGAGTGAGTTGCCCTACACAATCCTGCGACCCGTTTTCTTTTTCTACAACTACAACATGATGCGTCCGATGGTTGATGCCGGAACCCTCTTTCAGCCATTGAGTCCTGAGACGAAGTTGCAGCAGCTTTCTGAAGAAGATTATGGAGAGATGGTCGCTGAGGTATTCGATCGCCCCGCAGACTTCATGCACCGCGAAATTGAACTTGCCAGTGTGGACATGACCATGCCGGAAATCGCTGCTGCGTTCAGCCGTGTTTTAGGAAAAACCGTCGAATACCAACAAATTCCGTTTGAAGCGTTTGAGCAGCAAATTGGAGAGGAACTGACCATCATGTATCGCTGGTTTGAGAACGTCGGCTACGCAGCGGATTTAGCACAGTTGAAGCGTGATTTTCCTGCACAGACCGACTTTGAATCTTATTTGCGCGAGCACGGCTGGCAGAACCAGCCAGAAGCGCAGTCGATGTCGGGTCAATGATTCATCGATAACTCATTCATTGCCTTATGAAAAACCAACAGACAACCCTTGTTTTTGACCAGGAGTTCGCTTCTTCCTATGACAGGCGGTTCGCTAAATTGGCTCCGATGCATAACGCACTTCATTTGTTGATCCGCATGGTGCTTTCTGAACTTCCTAACGACGCACGGGTTCTCTGCGTCGGTGTGGGAACTGGCTCAGAATTGATTGACCTCGCCCAAACATTTCCACAATGGAAGTTCACTGCGGTAGAGCCTGCGGCACCGATGCTAGACATCTGCCGTCAGAAAGCCGAGGAGTATGGGATCGCATCCCGTTGCACGTTCCACGAAGGTTATCTCGATTCACTTCCCGCGTCAGACCCTTTTCATGCCGCCACCTGCCTTTTGGTTTCTCATTTCTTTATCCAGCAGGAGGAACGGCGCAACTTTTTTCGTCAAATTGCTGCACGTCTTCTCCCGGATGGATATTTAGTGAGTTCTGATTTAGCTTCCGATATGTCTAGCTCCGCTTACCAAAGCCTTTTGGAAGTTTGGGTGCGGATGCTGATAAATCCTGAAATGCCTGCCGAGGAAATTGAGAAATTTCTCACCTCGTATGGGCGGGATGTCGCCCTACTACCGCCGCAGGAAGTTGAAGCCATTATTGCATCAAGTGGCTTTGACACGCCTGTATTGTTCTTCCAGACTCTGCTGATTCATGCTTGGTATACCAAGCGAACTCCCTGATGAGAAGTCCCCCTCCAGCCGCCGAAGAAGGCGCTGTACCCAACCGCCTACATATCTCAATAATCATTCGTTCAACTGACTGGACTGAGCATCCAGTCACTTCGTGTCATAGCAACCAGAAAACAAATATTTCACGAATGCAATTCAAGCATTACAGATTTTATCCAGCGAAAGTAACAAAAGAGGGATAAGTTGCAGCTTTAACTCAAGGAACTTGCGTGGGCTAAATGGAATGTCTGTTGAAGAATGAGAACTATTCCAATAATGCGTTACAAGATGCCGTTAAGTCGATTTGCTAAAACGGTAAGCTCGGTTTTGGCAAGAGTGCAGCAAGCTGGTAACTCAGCCGAATATCAGGCATGGCGGTGTCGCTTCATGTTGAATCGACTGCATTGGTTTGTATGGATTACCATTATTGCCTGCCTAACCTTTCTCATCTTAGGTTTGTGTATTACATCCGTTCTCAATGCTTCAGACAATCCGAGCAAAGCCGTAAGCCAGGAAGAGATTTTAATCGATCTCATGACTTACATTGCTATTGAGCTGAGCCTGCTGTTGTGCTTAATTTTGCTGAAATCGCCTTGGGCATCTCGTTACCCGGAACGGCTTTTCTTAGGCTGTTCGTGGTCACTCACCCTGCTTCCACAAATTCAAGCCACACTGCAAGGAAAGGTCGATCCTGTACTTATCGCTTGGACGATTGTATTTCTGGCACAAGCGACGTTAATTCCTGTAAATTGGCAGCTTCACTTAGTCTCGCAAGTGGCAACAATAGGCTACTATTTTTGTGTCAATCCATTACTGGGTTTGAGTAATCCAGAGGTTGAAAATCCTGTTCTCAATAACATCATAATTTTTGTCTTTTATTTCTGGATTTGCTTGATCTGTGACCTTGGGGTGTATTTATACGAACGCTTACAACGCAGTGAGTTTGAATCGAAACGGCAATTACAGGGGTTTTTACATGGCGTTTCTCACGATTTGCGTAACCCCGTGACAGGCACATTGATGGTGCTGAATAATTTACTGCAAAAGCCAGATGCAACGATTGCTCTACCCCGCTCGATTTTAGAACGGATGGTGCAAGGGAGCGAGCGCCAACTCCAACTGATTAACTCCTTACTCGAAGCTCATGCGAGTAATGTGCAAGGCATTGTCCTCCACACTGAACCCATTCAACTCAGTGAGTTGGTCAGTTCATCAGTGGCTGACTTAGAACCAATCCTGGAACAAAATCAAGCCACGCTGAAGAATTTAGTGCCTGAAGATTTACCGTTGGTGGTTGCTGATTCAACTCAATTATGGCGTGTTTTTATTAATCTAATTACAAATGCAATTAAACATAATCCGCCTGGGTTGATGATAACTCTGAGTGCTACAGCCGGAGCAAAAATGATTCGCTGTAGCATTGAGGATAACGGCCTAGGGATGTCGAAAGAACAATGTGAGCGCCTATTTGAACTGTACTTTCGTTCTTCTCATATGCGAAACTCTTTAGGTTTAGGGTTGGGATTGTACTTGTGCCGTCAAATTATCCATGCCCAGGGTGGTGAAATTGGAGTCATTAGCTCTCTTGATGCGGGGACAAAATTTTGGTTCACGCTCCCAATTAAGAGTTATAGCAACCGCTAAGGCGGTTAAGTCGCTGTGCGAAGCACAGCTTCCATTGCATCCCTCAGACAGTTGAATTGAGTTAATTGCTTACGAATTCGACTCTTTAACCATGACCAGCATTGCTCAATTTTATTCAGATCGGGTGAATCGGAGAGTGACAGAAGCTGTTTACGGACGCGCTCGCTTCCGTTATGGATGGAAGAAACCATTCTGTTTTCTTAGGAGAGGGATAGTAGCCATTCTCTGAGTTCTTGTTCATCTTGACGAGTAGCGGTGCGGACAAGGCTGGTAGAAATAAACAATCAAGCACATGAAAAGTAAGTGCAGTATGGCTGTGGAGCTTCCGTTAAATTAGTATCTCTGTACTAATTTGCCCCTCGTTGCAGCTTCGCTATATTTCGTCCTATCAGGGGTAAAGTGTGTTGCCCCTCACTGGTTTACTTCTAGGGACTGGTAAACGGCTTACATTGAATCGCCTTCACATTTCGCAGATAGTTCAACTGTGGCTCGAAGTCAGTCGGACAGAAGACATAAACATTGTCCTGAG
>JAESFV010000363.1_pt1 | contig 16710 bp, 12 predicted proteins | sample 9269471 | NCBI WGS metagenome assembly JAESFV01 (sample SAMN14502647, study PRJNA617108) | algae metagenome | isolation source: Symplocastrum torsivum CPER-KK1 and co-occurring heterotrophs from... | place: USA: Central Plains Experimental Range, Colorado | collected 2001-01-01
CGCCATGAGGAACACCCGCACAAGGCGCCCTACAACACGCTCATCCTGATGAACGACAAGGGTGAGATCGTGCAGAAATACCGCAAGATCATGCCCTGGGTGCCGATCGAGGGCTGGTATCCCGGCAATTGCACCTATGTCTCGGAAGGGCCGAAGGGGATGAAGATCTCCCTCATCATCTGCGACGACGGCAATTACCCGGAAATCTGGCGCGACTGCGCGATGAAGGGCGCCGAGCTGATCGTGCGCTGCCAGGGCTACATGTACCCGGCCAAGGAGCAGCAGGTGCTGATGTCGAAGGCGATGGCCTTCGCCAACAACGTCTATGTCGCGGTGGCCAATGCCTCCGGCTTCGACGGCGTCTATTCCTATTTCGGCCACTCGGCGATTGTCGGCTTTGACGGGCGCACCTTGGGCGAATGCGGCGAGGAGGACTATGGCATCCAGTACGCCGCGCTCTCCACCTCGCTGATCCGCGACGCGCGCAAGAACATGCAGTCGCAGAACCACCTCTTCAAGCTGGTGCATCGCGGCTATACCGGCCTGATCAATTCCGGCGACGGCGACAAGGGCGTGGCCGCCTGCCCCTATGATTTCTACGCCAAATGGATCGCCGACCCGGAGGGCACGCGGGAAATGGTGGAATCCTTCACCCGTTCCACCGTCGGCACCGAGGAATGCCCGATCGAGGGCATCCCCAACCCCGACACCGCGCATCGGTGAGGGGGGCCTTCCTGCTCCCTCTCCCCCTGGGGGAGAGGGTCGGGGTGAGGGGTCTTCTGCGGCGGCGCGATGGAAGGCCCCTCACCGACCCGCTGCGCGGGCCACCTCTCCCCAATGGGGAGAGGGAAGAGGCAAGGCTCACCGCCGCGCTCCTTTGACGACGCCGCGGCTCACCGCCGCGCCAGGCGGAAATACAGCTCCGACAGCCGCAGCGGCAGGTCCTCCACCCGGCGCACCGGCATCGCATTGGCCTTGCCGAAAATGGCCGGCGCGGCGCCGACGCCGGCGGGATCGAGCGTGATGCCTGACGTGTCGATGCCCTGCGCCCGCAGGCCCAGCACCGCGCGGCGCGCATCCTGCACCAGATCCGGTGCCGGCGTGTCGATGTCGGAGGGCTCGCCATCGCTGAGCACGAGGATGAGCTTGCGGAAGGCGCGCACGCGCGCGATCTCCGCCCCGGCATGGCGCAGCCCGGCGCCGAGCCGGGTCGACAGGCCGGAGGAGAGCCCGGCAAGGCGCGCCAGCGCCGCCGCGTCATAGGGCGCGGCAAAACCCTTCACCTCGCACAGCCTGACATCGTCGCGGCCATTGGAGGCGAAGGCGAACAGGGCGAACGCGTCGCCCAGCGCCGCCAAGGCCTCGCCCAGCATCGCCACGGCGAGCTTTTCCATATCCAGAACGCTCGCCCCGCTCGCCAGCTTTGCCCGCGTCGACTGCGACATGTCGATCAGCACCAGCACGGCAAGGTCGCGCTGCGTGAGCACGGTGGAGCGGAACACATTGAGGTCCGGCATCTCGCCGGCGCGCCGGGCGATCGCGGCCTCGATCACGGCGTCGAGGTCGAGCTCGTGACCTTGCCATTGGCGCTTCAGCCGGACGGCGCGGCCGATTCTCGCGGCTTTCACCAGCCGGGCGATGCGGGCGCGCGCCGGCCCCGCCTGCTCCAGCGCGCGCTGCAGCGGGCGGCTGTCGGCAGGCGCCGGGAGCATTGCCCGCACGCTTGTCCAGTCCGGCCGCTCGATGCCGGCCTGCGGGTCCCATTCGGGATAGGTGGCGATGACGGGGCCGGTCTCTCCCGCCGCCTTCTCGCGGGCACGGCCGGCGGGGGCGCGGGAGGGCGCCGCGTCGGGCGGGCCGTCCGCGCCCTCGCGCCGCTCGATGCGGGCGGCCTCGACCAGCAGCTGCAGCTCGTCGGACACTTCCGGGTCGATGTCGGAAAAGTCCCACAGGCCGAGGCCGTCATCGCGATAGGCCGGCTCCACCACATGGCCGCGCGCGTCGAAGCGCAGGCGCCGCTGGCCGATATCGTTGGCCAGCCGCGTGCCGATGTCGAGGCTGATGGCGGGATCGTCGAGACGGGCGGCGGCGAACAGCGCCTGCGCCTTGCCCACCAGCGCGTCGGGGTCGGCATAGCAAGGGTCGAACAGCCCGCGCGCCAGCCGGGCGAGCAGCGCGGCCACGGTCGGCCCATCGTCGGGCGTCGCGACGTGATAGCGGCCCCACAGCCGGCGCAGGCCGGGATAGCGGGCCATCGCCAGCGCCTCGATGCGCGCATCCTCGATGAGGCCGGCCAGCGCGATCTGCACCGGCCGGAATTTGCGCACCGGAAAACGCGGATTGCCGAAATGCAGATGCGCCCCGGCATGCAGCGCGGCGGCGCGGTAGAGATAGCGCGCGCCCTCCCCCTCCACTCCGGGAAACACCTCCGGCAGGCGGAGGACCGGGCCGGCGATGTTGACGCGGCGCGGCACGTCCGACGCCGCCGGCGGCAAGGGCTGGAGCGGCGGCGCCGTGCCCCACAGCGCGGCGAGCACGCGGCGCAGTTCGCTCTCCAGCTCGGCAAAGCCCGGCCCGGCGCCGATCCGTGCCAGCAGGGCCAGCGCCTGCTTGTCCTCCAGCGCGAAGAAGGCGCGCCGGCGGGCGCTGTCGCGGCCCACCGCCTTCAGCCCGGCGGCGATGAAGCCCTCGAAATCAGCGACATGGCCGGGCAGCACCAGACGGTGCGCCTGCGCGGCGACGCTCTCCACGCAGTCCGGCGCGGCCTGCGCCAGGGCGAGCAGCGCCCGCCACCACAGGGCGCGCTCGCCCTCCCCGGCCAGGCGCGGGGCAATCGCGACAAAGCCGTCCAGCGCGGCGCATGTGGCCCGCCCGCCGGCCTCGCGACAGAGCGCGGCGGCCGCCAGCCCGGTTTCGCCGAGCGCAGTGGGAGAGAGCCGGCCCGACAGTTCCAGGCTGGCGCGCCAGAAGCCGAGCAGCGCACTGGCGCCGGCATTGACCTCGACCAGCGCCAGCACGCCCTGCGCCCATGGTTCGAGTGAAGCCGCGCCATGGCGCCGGGCCAGCCGGTGCCGCGTCGCCTCGAAGCTGGCGGCGAGGGTGTCGCGCGCGCGCATCAGCCCGGCGAGGCGGGCAAGGGCGGGAGCGTCGAGAACGGGCGCCTCGCTGTCGCAAACCTCATTCATGGCAGGCAGGCGGCAATCGCCGCGCCGAGCGCCCGGCGGACATCGGCATCGTCGGTGATCGGCAGCACGATCGCCGCCTCGACCGCCGCCTCCAGCGACACCCCGCCCGCCGCCAGCCGCCCGGCATGGATGAGCATGCGGGTGGAGGCGCCCTCGTCCAGCCCCTGCCCGCGCAGGTTCCGCGAGCAGCCGGCAATGGCGACCAGAAGACGCGCCAGAGCGAGGTCGGCGCCGGCCTCGCGCATCACGATCTCCGCCTCCAGTTCCGGGGCGGGATAGTCGAAGGCGATGGCGATGAAGCGCTGCTTGGTGGACTCCTTCAGGTCCTTCACCGCGCTCTGGTAGCCGGGGTTATAGGAGATCACGAGCTGGAAATCGTCATGCGCCGCCACCTGCTCGTTGCGCTTTTCCAGCGGCAGGATGCGCCGTGCGTCGGTGAGCGGGTGGATGACGACGGTGGTGTCCTGCCGGGCCTCGACGATCTCGTCGAGATAGCACAGCGCGCCATGGCGCACCGCCTGCGTCAGCGGGCCGTCCTGCCACACCGTGCCTTCCGGGGTGAGCAGGAAGCGGCCGGCGAGGTCGGCGGCGGTCATGTCCTCATGCGCCGCCACCGTGATCAGCGGGCGCCCCAGCCGCCACGCCATGTGCTCGACAAAGCGGGTCTTGCCGCAGCCGGTCGGGCCTTTCAGCATCACCGGCAGGCGGTGGCGCCATGCCGCCTCGAACACGGCGATCTCGTCGCCCACCGGCCGGTAATAGGGCTCGGCATTGAGGCGGTAGGCGGAAAGGTCCGGGACACGGGAGGCGAAGGCGGCGGGGGAAGTGGCGCTCGGCATGGGGTCTCCGCTGGGAAAGCGCGGCCGTCCCCATGCAGGAAAGGACGGCCCCGCGAGGGGCAGTCGGCAATCCCTGCCGGTGCGCGGGCAACGTCCTTGTTGCCCGGCGCGCTCATTAGAAATCCAATCACCGCGCCGCACAAGAGGGCGCCCGAGGGCGATTACGCACGCCAGCACCGGCCGGGCGGGGCTATCCTGCGCATCCCTGCCCCGCACACGCCTCACCCAGGAGCGCCCGGCCATGCAGACGCTTGCCCTCGATCAGGTCTACCGGCTCATCGAGCCCGGCCCCGTCGTGCTGCTCACCACATCATGGCAGGGCCGGGCGAATGTGATGACCATGTCCTGGCACATGATGGTGGAGTTCACCCCGCCGCTCATCGCCTGCGTGGTCAGCGCCAACGATTTCAGCTTCCAGGCGCTGACGGCGAGCGGGGAATGCGTGATCGCGATTCCCGCCGTTGAGCTGGCGGAAAAAGTGGTCGCGGTCGGCAATTGCTCGGGCCGCGACGGCGACAAGTTCGCCCGCATCGGCCTCACCCCGCTGCCGGCCGCTGAGGTCGCCGCGCCGCTGGTGCAGGAGTGCTTCGCCAATCTCGAATGCCGCGTGGTCGATACGACACTGCGGGACAGCTATAATCTCCTCGTACTGGAAGTGGTGCAGGCGTGGACCGACCCGGCGCAACAGGCGCCACGAACGCTGCACCACCAAGGCTTCGGCCAGTTCGTCCTCGATGGCGAGACGATCACCCTGCCCTCGAAAATGCCGTAGAGCATTTTCGAGCGAAATGGGTTCCGGTTCGCGTGAAGAAAATGCGTAAAAACAAAAGCCTAGAGCCCATCAGGTGAACCGGCTTTCAGCACACGTGCTCTAGGCCCCCTACCCCGCGCTTTGCAGCGCCTTGCGGAAGCGCAGCGCCGCCAGACCGAAAAAGGCGGCGCCGATGGCGGCGAGCGCCAAGAGGTCCGGCCAGATCACCGCCAGCCCGGCGCCGCGATAAAGCACCGCCTGGGCGAGGGCGACGAAATGGGTGGAGGGCGAAAGCTGCATCACATTCTGCAGCCAGACGGGCATGCTCTCCATCGGCGTGGTCGAGCCCGAGAGCAGGTTCATGACGATCAGGATCGGCATGACGATGAGGCCGAACTGCGCCATCGAGGTCGATACGGTGGCCACCAAGATGCCGAGCGCCGTCACCGAGAACTGGTAGACCAGCATCGAGCCGACGAACAGCACCACCGAGCCCTGCACCGGCACATTGAGCAGCCACTGCACCACCACCACAAGCGACAGCGTTGCCGCCACCACGATGACAAGCCCGTTGGCCCAGATCTTCGCCAGCATGATCTCGTTCGGCGTCACCGGCATCACAAGCAGATGCTCGATCGTGCCGTGCTCGCGCTCGCGGATCAGCGCCGCGCCGGAGAGGATGACGGCGAGCATGGTGACGTTGTTGATCACCTGCATGACCGCGGTGAACCAGGCGGAGGCCAGGTTCGGGTTGAATTTCGGCCGGATCACCACGTTCACCGGCGCCTGCGCCGTGGTCGAGGCGACGGCGGAATTGGCGGCAAGCGCGGCGGCCACCTCCTGCTGCAGGATATTCTGGATGTAGGCGGCGCCGTTGCCCGCCTGCGACATGGCGGTCGCGTCGATGTCGAGCTGGATCGTGGGATCGCGGCCGGCGATCAGGTCGTGCTCGAATTTCGGCGGGATGCTGAGCACGAAGACATAGCGCCCCGCATCCATCGCCGCGTCGACCTCGCGCGCGCCGATCGGCACCGGCTGCTTGAAGAAGGGCTGCAGCAGCGCGTCGCGCAGGCGGCGCGAGAGCGCGCTCTGGTCCTCGTCGACCACCGCCACCGCCGCGTTCTCGACCTCGAACTTGGCGCCCACCGAGACGGTGTAGACCGCGATGGTGAAGGTGTAGAGGATCAGCCCGGCCAGCACCGGGTCGGCCTTGAGGCTGTAGAGTTCCTTGATGCCGAGCCGCCAGATGCGGGCGAGGCGGGGGAGCAGTCCGTCCAGCATGCTCAGGCCCCCTGCTTGCGCAGCGCCAGCATGGCGCCGGCGATGAACACCAGCGCCAGCACGAACACCATGGCGATATCCGGCCAGAGGGAAGCCAGGCCCAGCCCCTTGGTGAAGGCGCCGACGCTCACCTGCTGGTACCAGGCCGAGGGGAAGGCCAGACCCATCAGTCGCGCCCCGCCCGACAGCGAGGACACCGGGGTCAGCAGGCCGGAGAAGTTGACCGCCGGGATGATGGCGACGATGGCGGTGGCGAAGATCGCCGCCACCTGGCTCTTGACGAAGCTCGACACCAGCAGGCCGAAGGCGGTGGTGGCGAACACATAGACCAGCGAGCCGAAGGCCAGCGTGGCGAAGGAGCCCTTCACCGGCACGTCGAACACCAGCCGCGCCGCCACCACCATGGTGAGGAAGCTGACAAAGGCGATGGCGACATAGGGCAGCTGCTTGCCGAGCAGGAACTCGACGCGCGTCACCGGGGTCGACTGGAAATTGGTGATGGAGCCGGTCTCCTTCTCCTTCACCACCCCGAGCGCGCTCATGATGGCGGGGATCAGCACCAGCATCAGCATGATGACGTTCGGCACCATGGCGTTCACGCTCTTGAACGCCTGATTGTAGCGGTAGCGCGGCTCGATGGTGAAAGCGGCGAGCGGGCTGGCCGTGCCGGTGGTTCGCTCTTGCGCGTCGGCAAGGTAGCTCTGGGCGATGCCCTGCACATAGCCGCGCGTGGTCTCGGCGCGGAACGGCATGGAGCCGTCGAGCCAGACGCCGACTTCCGGCTGGCGCTCGCGCAAGAGGTCGCGGCCGAAATTGGGGGGAATCTCGATGGCGAGCTTGAGCTCGCCGCTTTTCAGCCGCGTCTCCAGTTCCTCGATCGAGGTGATCGGCGCGTGGGTTTCGAAATAGCGCGAGCCCTCGAAGCTCTCCAGCAATTGCCGGCTCTGGGCGCTGCGGTCCTGGTCGAACGCGGCATAGGGCAGATTTTCGACATCGAAGGAGATGCCGTAGCCGAAGGTGAAGAGAAGCAGGATCGGGCCGAGGAGGGCGAAGGCGAGCCGGGCGGGGTCGCGCACGATCTCCAGCGCCTCGCGCCTGGTGTAGGCCCAGAGCCGGCCGGCATCGAAGCGCTTCACCGGCGCGAGGGTGGCGGGGCGCTCTTTCAACTCGGCGCGCCCCTCCTCCCGGCCCATGCCCGCCTCTTCCAGCACGGCGATGAACACCTCTTCCAGCGTCTCCATGCCGCGTTCACGCTTCAGCGCCTCCGGCGTGCCGATGGCCAGCACCTTGCCGGCATGCATCAGCGAGATGCGGTCGCAGCGCTCGGCCTCGTTCATGAAATGGGTGGAGAGGAAGATGGTGACGCCGTCCTGCCGCGAGAGTTCGATCAGCGTGCGCCAGAAGCCGTCGCGCGCCACCGGGTCGACGCCGGAAGTCGGCTCGTCGAGGATGAGGATTTCCGGCTTGTGGATCACCGCCACCGCCAGCTGGAGCCGCTGGCGGATGCCGAGCGGCAGGCTCTCGGGCCGCACATCGGCGACCCCGGCGAGGTCGAAGCGGGCCTCCATCTCAGTGACGCGCGCGGCGACGTCCGGGATCTCGAACAGTTGCGCGTGCAGAACGAGGTTCTGCCGCACGGTGAGTTCGGCATAGAGCGAGAAGGCCTGCGACATGTAGCCGACGCGCTTGCGGGTCGCCATGTCGCCGCCTTCGAGCGGGGCCCCGAACAGCTTCGCCTCGCCCTCGCTGGCGGGCAGCAGGCCGGTGAGCATCTTCATCGTGGTCGACTTGCCCGAGCCGTTGGAGCCGAGAAAGCCGAAGATCTCGCCGCGCTCGATGCGGAAATTCACATGGTCGACGGCGACGAAAGCGCCGAAGCGGCGGGTGAGGCCGGTGGCCTCGATCGCGGGCTCGCCGTCATGGATCACCCGGGGCAGGTCCGGCAGCGGCTCCGCCCGCCCGCGCTCGGCTTCCGGCAGCAGGGCGACGAACGCGCGCTCCAGCGTCGCTTCGCCCGCCTGCGCGCGGATGTCGGCCGGGGTGCCGGTGGCGAGGACCTTGCCGGCATTCATCGCCGCCAGCCAGTCGAAGCGCTCGGCCTCCTCCATATAGGCGGTGGCGACGATGACGCTCATCGCCGGGCGGCGCTCGCGCAGCCGCGCCATCAGCTCCCAGAACTGCCGGCGCGAGAGCGGGTCGATGCCGGTGGTCGGCTCGTCGAGGATGACGAGATCGGGATCGTGGATCAGCGCGGCGCAGATGCCGAGCTTCTGCTTCATGCCGCCGGACAATTTGCCGGCCGGGCGGGCGGCGAAGGGGGCAAGGCCGGTGGCGGCGAGCAATTCGGCGATGCGCTCGGCCCGCTCCGCCGCCCCCTGCCCGAACAGCCGGCCGAAGAAGTCGAGATTTTCCGCGATGGACAGCGTCGGGTAGAGATTGCGCCCCAGCCCCTGCGGCATATAGGCGATGCGCCCGCCGGCCTGCCGGCGCCAGTCGCGATCCGCCATGTCGCCGCCCAGCGCCGCGACCTGGCCCTGCTGGATGCGGGTGACGCCGGCGGCGAGGCCGAGCAGCGTCGACTTGCCCACCCCGTCCGGCCCGATCAGCCCGGCCATGCAGCCGGCAGGCACGGCGAGATCGACGCCGTCAAGCGCCAGCGTCTTGCCATAGCGGTGGGTGACGCCAGACAGGTCTATGACGGGCCCGCTCATTGCGGCAGCTTCACCGCGAGCGTGTCGGGCCACGCCGTCGCCGGATCGGTGCGGACATAGGCGAGGCCGCGCACGCCGGCCTTCACCCGGCTCTCATACTGGCGCAGCAGTTCCGGGGCGATGCGCAGCTTGACCCGGAACATCAGTTTCTCGCGCTCATCCGCCGTCTCGACCGATTTCGGGGTGAACTGGGCGCCGGTGGCGACGAAGCTGACCTTGGCCGGCACCACATAATCGGGCGCCGGATCGAGGATGATGCGTGCCTCGTCGCCCATGGCGAGGCGGCCGGCGACGCGGGCGGGCACGAACACCGTCATGTAGACATCCGACAGGTCGAGCAAGGTGACGATGGGCGCACCGGCCGCCACCACCTCGCCGGCCTGCACCAGCTTGTATTCGACCCGCCCGCGCCGGGGCGCCCGCAAGGTCGAATCGTCAATCTGCGACTGCACCCGCGCGACTTCCGCCCGCGCCGCGTCGGTGGAGGCCTCCGCCTCGTCGAGCCCGGCCTGCGCGGCCTTGAGCGCGGCCACCGCGACATTGAGTTGGCTCTGGCGCAGATCGAGCGACTGGATGGTGCCGTAGCCGCTCTCCTTCAGCTTGGAGGCACGCTCATGCTCCTGCTCGGCCAGCGTGCGTTCGCTCTCGCGCTGGGCGATGGCGGCCTGCGCCTCGGCCACCGCCTTCTCCGCCCGGCGCACCTGCGCCTGCGCCCCGGCGAGCTGCGCCTCCAGCTCGGAGGTGTCCATGCGCGCCACCACCTGCCCGGTTTCCACCGTCTGACCCTCCTCGGCCAGCACCGCCAGCACCCGGCCGGCGAGCTTGGCGGCGACCAGCACCTGCTCGGCCTCGATCCGCCCATTGGTGGAGACGATGCCGGCCGGCAGGCCGCTGCCGGTGAACTTGGCGATCAGCGCCTGCAGCCGGGCCGTCAGGCTGGCCGGCGGGTTGTCGGCGGCGGCCGTCTGCGCGCCGGCCGGGAGCGCCAAGCCGGCGGACAAGGCGAGGGCGAGAAAGAATGCGTGGGACCGTCGCTGACCTGCCATCGTGCCTCCGTAGGATTGCGTCCGATCATTGAGAGCCTGGCGCGCCCCACCCATCCGCCAGGCTGTCCGTGAACATAGGCGCATGAGTAGACCTCATTTGCGCCTGCGTGTTGACCCCGATCAACGAAGGGATGGCCATGAGCCTGTTGGATGCGGCCTCCGTCACCCCCAGAGGTTCCGCGATGAAGGCCATGGTCCTCCACGCCACGGGCGAGGCTTTGCGCCTTGAGCAGCGCCCCTTGCCGGTGCCGGGGCCCGGCGAGATCCGGCTGCGGGTGGAAGCCTGCGCGGTCTGCCGCACCGATCTGCACGTCGTCGACGGCGAATTGCCGCCCGGCCCGCTGCCGATCATTCCCGGCCATGAGATCGTCGGCATTGTCGACGCGCACGGTCCCGGCGTCGACGCCCCGCCTGTCGGCGCCCGCGTGGGCGTGCCATGGCTCGGCCACACCTGCGGCCACTGCCCCTATTGCGCCAGCCAGCGCGAAAACCTGTGCGACGCACCCGTCTTCACCGGCTACACACGCGATGGCGGCTTCGCCAGCCATGTGGTCGCCGACGCCGCCTATTGCTTCCCGCTCGGCGGCTTTGACGATCCCGTGGCCGCCGCCCCGCTGATGTGCGCCGGGCTGATCGGCTGGCGCACGCTGAAAATGGCGGGCGAGGCGCAGCGGATCGGCCTTTACGGCTTCGGCGCCGCCGCCCATCTCATCGCCCAGCTCTGCCGCTGGCAGGGCCGCGCGGTCTACGCCTTCACCCGCGCCGGCGACACTGGCGCCCAGCAGCTGGCGCTCTCGCTCGGGGCCCGCTGGGCGGGCGGGTCGGGCGAGGCGCCGCCCGAGCCGCTGGACGCCGCGCTGATCTTCGCCCCCGTCGGCGCGCTGGTACCGCTGGCCCTGCGCGCGGTGCGCAAGGGCGGGCGGGTGGTGTGCGGCGGCATCCATATGAGCGACATCCCGCAATTTCCCTATTCGCTCCTGTGGGAGGAACGGCAGCTGATGTCGGTCGCCAACCTCACCCGCGAGGATGCGCGCGAATTTCTCGCCCTCGCCCCACGCGCGGGCATTACCGCCACGACAACGACCTACCCGCTCGAAGACGCCAACACGGCACTGGCCGACCTGCGGGCCGGGCGCTTCCAGGGCGCGGCGGTGCTGGTGCCCTAACGCGCCCAGCGCCCTATCTCATCTCTCAGCAACGGTTCTGGAAAGGACATCGCAATGGCGACCCAACCGGCGACGACCACGCTCAGCCCTGATCTCGTGCAGCGCATGAACGCCTGGTGGCGCGCGGCGAACTATCTCTCGGTCGGGCAGATCTACCTGCTCGCCAATCCGCTGCTGCGCGAGAAGCTGACCCTCGACCATGTGAAGCCGCGCCTGCTCGGCCATTGGGGCACGACGCCGGGGCTGAACTTCCTCTATGTCCACCTCAACCGCGTGATCCGCGACACCGGCGCCGACGTGCTGTTCATGGCCGGCCCCGGCCATGGCGCGCCTGGGGTGGTGGCCTCGACCTATCTGGAAGGCACCTATAGCGAGCTCTACCCGGACATCTCGCTGGACGAGGGCGGCCTGTGCCGGCTTTTTCGCCAGTTCTCCTTTCCCGGCGGCATTCCCAGCCATGCCGCGCCTGAGACGCCCGGCTCGATCCATGAGGGCGGCGAGCTCGGCTATTCGCTCAGCCACGCCTATGGCGCGGTGCTCGACAACCCGGAACTGATCGTCGCCTGCGTGGTCGGCGATGGCGAGGCCGAGACCGGCCCGCTCGCCACCTCCTGGCACGGCAACAAGTTCCTCAACCCCGCCAGCGACGGCGCGGTGCTGCCGATCCTGCACCTCAACGGCTACAAGATCGCCAACCCGACCATTCTCGCCCGCATCCCGCATGAGGAACTGGCGGCGCTGATGCAGGGCTATGGCTACGACCCGATCTTCGTCGAGGGCGAAGACCCCGAGCCGATGCACCAGGCGATGGCGGCCGCCTTTGACGAGGCCTTCGGCAAGATCCGGGCGATCCAGGACGCGGCGCGCACGCGCGGCGCCACCGACCGCCCGCGCTGGCCGATGATCGTGCTGCGCTCCCCCAAGGGCTGGACCGGCCCGAAGACAGTCGACGGCAAGAAGGCGGAAGGCTTCTGGCGCTCGCACCAGGTGCCGTTCTCCGACATGTCGAAGCCCGAGCATCTGGTGCTGCTGGAAGACTGGATGAAGAGCTACCGGCCGGAGGAGCTGTTCGACGAAGAGGGGCGCCTCAAGCCCGAGATCGCCTCCCTCGCCCCGGAGGGGGTGAAGCGGATGAGCGCCAACCCGCACGCCAATGGCGGGGCGCTGCGCCGGCCGCTGCGGCTGCCTGATTTCACCGACTACGCGGTGGAGGTCGCCCGGCCCGGCGATCGCGAGCTGGAATCGACCTATGTCATGGGCTGCTTCCTGCGCGATGTGATGAAGGAAAACGAGGCTTCAAAGAACTTCCGCGTTTTCGGGCCAGACGAGACCGCCTCCAACCGGCTGCAGGCGCTGTTCGAGGTGACGAACCGCGCCTGGGAGGCGGAAACGCTCTCCTATGACGACCATCTCGCCCGCGACGGGCGGGTGATGGAGATGCTGTCCGAGCATATGTGCCAGGGCTGGCTGGAGGGCTATCTCCTCACCGGCCGCCATGGCTTCTTCTCCTGCTACGAGGCGTTCATCCACATCATCGATTCGATGTTCAACCAGCACGCCAAATGGCTGAAATCCTCGAAGGAAGTGGAATGGCGCCGGCCGATCGCCTCGCTCAACTATTTGCTCACCTCGCATGTCTGGCGCCAGGACCATAATGGCTTCAGCCACCAGGACCCCGGCTTCATCGACCATGTGGTGAACAAGAAGGCGGAGATCGTGCGCGTCTACCTGCCGCCGGATGCCAACACGCTGCTCTATGTCACCGACCACTGCCTGCGCTCGTGGAACCGGGTGAACGTCATCGTCGCCGGCAAGCAGCCCGCGCCGCAATGGCTCGACATGGACAGCGCCATCAAGCACTGCGCCACCGGCATCGGCATGTGGGAATGGGCCTCGACCGATGCCGGCACCGACCCCGACGTGGTGCTGGCCTGCGCCGGCGACGTGCCGACGCTGGAGACGCTGGCCGCCGCCGAATTGCTGCGCGGCTATTTCCCCGAGCTGAAGGTGCGCGTCGTCAACGTGGTCGACCTGATGACGCTGCAGCCGAAATCCGAGCACCCGCACGGGCTTTCCGACGCGGAATTCGACGCGCTGTTCACCACCGACAAGCCGGTCATTTTCGCCTATCACGGCTATCCCTGGCTCATCCACCGCCTCGCCTATCGCCGCACCAACCACGACAACATGCATGTGCGCGGCTATGTCGAGGAAGGCTCCACCACCACGCCCTTCGACATGGTGGTGCGCAACCGGCTCGACCGCTTCCATCTCGTCGCCGACGTGCTGGACCGGGTGCCGCAGCTGAAGACCAACACCCATGTCCGGCAGGCGATCCGCGACAAGCTGACCGAGCACGCCCGCTATATCCGCGCCCACGGCCTCGACATGCCGGAAATCCGCGACTGGGTGTGGGCGGGCGGCAAATAGGCGGGCAACAAACGGGCGGGCAGCAAATAGGCCTGTCGCGCCTCTCCTGACAGGCGGCGGACAGGCTGCCGCCGCTAGGTTCCGGGCGTTCGCCGCTGACGGCGATCGCCCGGATCAGGAACACATCATGAAGAAGATCATTGCCGGCCTTGTCGCCGTCTCCGTCCTCGCGCCCGTCGCGGCCCTCGCCGGCCCGGCCTGCACCACGGAAGCCAAGGACAAGTGGATGAGCGAGGACGCCATGAAGGCCAAGGTGGCCGAGATGGGCTATCAGAAGATCAAGACCTTCAAGGTCTCCGGCTCCTGCTATGAAATCTATGGCACCACCAAGGACGACAAGAAGGCCGAAGTCTACTTCAACCCGGTGACCGGCGCCGTGGTGAAGTCCGAGATCGACTGATGACCTCGTCAGTCACCCAGGCCGGCGGCGCGCCGCCGGCCGCGGGCGCCCGCGTCCGGGTGTGGGACCCGGTCGTGCGCCTGTTTCACTGGACCGTGGTCACGGGCTGCGTCCTCAACCTGTTTCTGCTGGAGGATGGCGAGCTGCCGCATGAGATCGTCGGCTATGTCGTCGCCGGCGCTCTCGCCCTCCGCGTCGTCTGGGGCTTCATCGGCACCCGTTATGCGCGTTTCCAGGACTTCCTGCCGACGCCGGCGCGGCTCACCGCCTATGTCACCGCGCTTCTCAACGGCCGCGAGCCGCGCATGCTCGGCCATAATCCGGCCGGGGCGGCGATGATGCTGGTGCTGATGGCGCTGCTGGCCGGCGTGTGCCTGACCGGCTGGATGAGCACGCTCGACGCCTTCTGGGGCGAGGACTGGCTGGAGGATCTGCACGAGACGCTCGCCAATGCCATACTCGTGCTGGCGCTGCTGCACGCGGCGGCCGCGCTGTTCGAGAGCTGGCGCCACCGCGAGAATCTGGTGTGGTCCATGGTGACCGGGTGGAAAAGGCGGTAAGCACCGATGCGGCTTCTGCTGGTTGAAGACAGCGCCCGCCTGCGCGAGCTGGTGGGCGAGACCATCCGCACGGCCGGCTGGCGGCTCGACGCGGTGGGCGACGTGGCGCAGGCGCAGGAAGCGCTGGCCACCACGGGCTACGACCTCGTGCTGCTCGATCTCGGCCTGCCCGATGGCGACGGGCTCGATATCGTCCGCGCCCTGCGGCGCGCCCGCGACGGCACCCCCGTGCTGGTGCTGACCGCGCGCGGGGCGGTGGACGAGCGCATCGCCGGCCTCGATGCCGGCGCCGACGACTATCTCACCAAGCCGTTCAACAATGGCGAACTGCTCGCCCGCGCCCGGGCCCTGCTGCGCCGCGCGCCGGTGTCGGCCGACCCGGTGCTGGAGGCGGGGGCGCTGCGCTTCGATCCCGCGACGCAGGAAGCGCGCTGCGGCGACGACCTCATCGCCCTTGCCCCGCGCGAGCGGGCGGCGCTGGAAATCCTGCTGCGCAATGCCGGCCGCGTCACCCCCAAGCGGGGGCTGGAGGAAAAGCTCTCCGGGTTCGACGGCGAGATCAGCCCCAATGCCATCGAGGTGGTGGTCTCGCGCCTGCGCCGGCGGCTCGCCCCCTTCGCCACGGCAACCGCCATCGAGACGGTGCGCGGCGTCGGCTATCTCCTGCGCGAGACCCAGCCGTGAGCAACGCCGCAGGCACGCGCGCCCCGCTCGGGCGCATCGTCGCGCTGCGCATCGTCCTGTTCGCCGCCATTGCCATGCTGGCGCAGCTGGTCGCGGTGCTGGCCGAATATGGCCGCGACCCCGACAACATGGCGCGGCTGGTGCTGGAACAGGAGACGGCGGAACTGGCCGAGGGCCTTTCGCTGCGCGCCGGGCGCCTCGGCTATGAACTGCCCCACGCGATCGCCGCGCGCTACGGCGTGGCGGAATCGGGCTATGTCGCGCGCGTGCGCACCGCGCAGGGCGTGGTGCTGTTCTCCCATTGCGACGACGCCTGCACGCAGCATTTCCTGCCCCTCGATCTCAACCCGCCATCCTTCTGGCTGCGCATCATGGCGCCGGGCTACCCGCTCAGCTTCGCCGGCGGGCGCACGGTGGAGATCGGCCATCGCGACGCCTTCATCGAGATCGCGGTCACGGGCGACCCGCAAGGCGCGATCTGGAGCGTGCTGGCGCATGAGGTGCTCGACCACATGGTGCTGCCGATGAGCCTCACCCTCATCTTCGTGCTGGGGGCGACGCTGCTGTCCATCCGCGCCGCGCTGCGCCCGGTGACGGCGGCGGCCCGGCAGGCCGAGCGGCTCGACCCGCTGAGCCCGGATGCCCGGCTGGAGGCGGCCGGCATGCCGCGCGAGATCGCCCAGCTGGCCGGCGCGGTGAACCGCTCCTATGCCCGCACCCGCGAGCTGATGAACGCGCAGAAGCTGTTCACGTCAGCCATCGCCCACGAGATCCGCACCCCGCTGGCGGTGATCCGGCTGGAGCTGGAGAGCATCGACCACCCCGCCGCGCGCCGCACGCTGGGCGAACTCGACGAGCTCACCCATTTCGTCGAGCAGATGGTGATGCTGGCGCGGCTGGAAGCCGCCGACCGCAGCGGCTTCACCCCGGTGCCGCTGGACGAGATCGGCCGCGATAGTGTCGGCACGCTGGCGCCGATCGTCTATGCGCGCGGCGCCCGCATCGGCTTCGAGGAGACGGACAATCCGTGCGTGCCCGGCACCGCCTCCCTCATCAAGGACGCGGTGCGCAACCTGATCGAGAACGCGCTGCGCCATGCCGGCCCCGGCGTTTCCATCCTGGTGCGGACCGATGACGGGCCCGGCATTTCGGTGATCGACGACGGGCGCGGCTTCGATCCCGATCCCGTACCGGGCGAGGCGACCGACCCGCCCGGCCATTACCGCCGCGCCGGCGGGCTCGGCATCGGGCTGGAAATCGTCCGCCGCATCGCCGCGCTGCATGGCGGGCGGCTGGAGATCACCCGCCTCGCCCCCCATGGCACCAAGGCGCGCCTCGCCTTCGCGGCGCCGGTCACACCCGCACCCTCCTGACGGGAGCGACGGCAAGGGTCATTGGCCGGGATCGTCCGGCCATTTTTGGTTGCGGACGGCAGGTGGGTCTGCCAAGCAGGCATCCTGATCCGGGGCCTCCGTCTGGCGTCTGAACCTTGCTACGGCCCCACGTCACTCTGCGCAGCTTCAGGGCTGCGGGCTCCTGACGGGCGGCAGGGGCCCCGCCGCAACCGGAGTGAGAGCACCCATGCGCGTCGCGATGATCGGTACGGGCTATGTCGGCCTGGTTTCCGGCACCTGCTTTTCCGATTTCGGCCATGACG
>JAESFV010000362.1_pt1 | contig 16647 bp, 14 predicted proteins | sample 9269471 | NCBI WGS metagenome assembly JAESFV01 (sample SAMN14502647, study PRJNA617108) | algae metagenome | isolation source: Symplocastrum torsivum CPER-KK1 and co-occurring heterotrophs from... | place: USA: Central Plains Experimental Range, Colorado | collected 2001-01-01
GGGCTGTCCAATATCTGGGTGCCGCCCATCCGCAACCGCATCGACATGCTGGCGACGGGGATCAAGAGCCCCATTGGGGTGAAAGTGTCCGGAACCTCCTTGGTCGACATCGAGCGCATAACGCGCGATATCGAGGCCGTGGCCAAAGAGGTGCCTGGGGTGAGTTCGGCCTTGGCAGAACGCCTGACCGGAGGTCGCTATGTGGATATCCAGATCGATCGACTGGCCGCGGCGCGCTATGGCCTGAGCATCGCCGATCTGCAGACGGTGGTATCGGGCGCAATCGGCGGCAGAAATATTGGCGAGACGGTTGAAGGACTGGCCCGCTTCCCGATCAACCTGCGCTATCCCAAGGAGTGGCGAGACAGTCCGCAGGCACTACGGCGTATGCCGATCCTCACCCCAGCCGGCCAGCAGATCACCTTGGGCACCGTCGCCCAGGTTAGTCTGACCGAAGGGCCGCCGATGCTGCGCAGCGAGAACGGGCGACTGTCCGGCTGGGTCTATGTCGATGTCCGCGGGCGCGACCTGGCCTCGACCGTGCGCGAGCTGCAGCAGCGCGTCGCCGAGCGGGTACAACTCGACGCCGGCATGACCGTCTCCTACTCCGGTCAGTTCGAATTCCTCGAGCGCGCCAATGCGCGGCTGGCCTGGGTGGTGCCGGCGACTCTGTTGATTATCTTCGTGCTGCTCTACCTGACTTTCAGCCGCTTCGGCGAGGCCCTGCTGATCATGGCCACCCTGCCCTTTGCCCTGTCGGGCGGCATCTGGCTGCTCTACTGGTTCGGCTTCAACCTGTCGGTGGCCACCGGCGTGGGCTTCATCGCCCTGGCCGGCGTCTCGGCCGAGTTCGGGGTGATCATGCTGCTGTACCTGAAGAACGCCTGGCATGCGCGTGTGGATACCGGGCGCAGCGGTGATCCGGCCCTACTGGAGGCAATTCGTGAAGGCGCGGTGCTGCGTGTGCGGCCCAAGGTGATGACGGTGGCCGTGATCATCGCCGGCCTGTTGCCAATCCTCTGGGGCGGAGGTGCCGGATCTGAGGTGATGAAGCGCATCGCCGCGCCCATGGTCGGCGGCATGATTACCGCGCCGCTGATGTCCATGTTGGTTTTGCCGGCCGCGTACTGGCTGATGCGAAGGCAGCGTACACAGAAGGTTCGCGCACCGCAGGAGCTATAGCTTTACAAACCCGGGCAAGCCACGCGCCAAGCTGACTCGCCCGGGTAACGCGGCAGGAAGCATTACGGCGATGTAACTTTGACTTCATTTTTATGACAGGTTGAGCGGATATATTTTAATCACCACCTTGAAGGAGTGATTAAACATGAAAAGCCTCAAAGTTATTGCAGCCCTTGCCGCTATGGTTGTTTCCTCTGCCACTCTGGCAGAAGGCGGCGCTGATCGTGTTTATGGTCGGATGATTCAGGCCAATGAGCAGGCCATGCAAGAGTATGCTGCCGCTAACGGAAAGAATCCGCCTGAAGTTATTCATTACCGCTACGGCATGAAACTCGATATCGCCAGGGTCGTGGCCATTACCCCGACGGACTCTAGCTGCGGTGTGATGCCGGCCCAGATGACCTACGAGGACTCCAACGGCGATCTGAATATTCTTGAATACCGTGCAGCCGGAACAGGTTGCCGGAACCAAAACTAATAAATGACATCGCGCTGACTGAAAAGTAATTTTCAAGTCACCCTGACGTTATTTGGCATGTGGAAATATGGCCAAGGCGCGCCTGGTTATGCCCGGTGCGCTTGGCGCATATATGCGACCACACAATGACAACTGCCAATAACATCAGGAGCATTTATGAATAACAGGACCCTGTTAGGACTTTCTCTGCTCGCTCTGAGCGTCAGTGCCGGGCAAGCTGCAATGGCCGCCGGCGAGAAAGGCGAGGGATTTATCGAAGGCAGCAGCCTGACCATCCTCAATCGAAACCTCTACTTGGGGTTATGCCGAGATAAGGCAAAAATTAGGACATTCGTTCTGTAAGTCGATGATTTGAAATGTCATTCTAGGCCTCATGACTTACTGATCAACCACCGTCTGGCTAGACGTCTATGCTGATGCTTTTGCCTCGCTTGGGGGATGTGTTCAATGGCATCGGTGGAAAGAACAGCCTACCCTAGCTTGCCCAGCCAGCTACCGGCCAAGGAGCTTCATCGAAGCTATTCCCTGTCTGATTCAGAGATCGAATGGGTCAACAACACCGCTAAGAGTCCAGCGCTATCGATTGGGCTGGCAATCCAGCTAAAGGTGTTCCAGCAGCTACACTATTTCGTTCCGTTCGAGGAACTACCTCAGGAACTCATTAGCCATGTCCGGCAATGCCTCCGCTACGGCGCACGAATAGCTCCGCGCTATAGCAACCCCCGCACCCTTTACCGGCACCAAGCAGCGGTACGGCAGTACCTGCAGGTTACCCCCTTCTACAGCAGCGACGGGCTAGCGGTTACTGAGCAGATCGCACGTGACTGCGCTGTAGTTCTTGAGCAGCGAGTCGATCTCATCAATGCCATGCTTGATGAGCTGATTCAGCGTGGCTATGAGCTTCCGGCTTATTCGACGCTCAACAACCTCGCAGAAACCGCCTTGGCGAGTGCCCAGGAAGTTACCTTCAACCTAGTCGTAACTCGCGCCCCAATCGAGGTGATCTACAAGCTGAAGGAGCTGCTCGAAACCGACTTCGGTCGGCGCCAAAGCGATTTCAATACGCTGAAACAGGCGCCTAAGAAGCCCTCCCGCAAGCACTTGGAAGTACTGATTGATCACTTGGCCTGGCTGGAAAGCTTCGGGAATCTCGACGCTATATTTGAGGGCATCGTCGATACCAAGATCCGCCACTTCGCTGCCCAGGCAGCAGCATCGGACGTCTCCGAGCTGAAGGACTGCTCGCTACCGAAGCGCTATACGCTGATGCTGGCTTTGATCTACCGCATGCGTGTGCGGACACGAGATCACCTGGCCGAGATGTTCATCCGACGGATTTCGACGATTCATAAACGCGCCAAGGAGGAGTTGGAGCAAATCCAGGCACGACAACGACAGAAGTTGGAGCAGTTGGCGGCGACCCTAGACGGCGTGGTGCAAATTCTGGTTCAAGAACCGGATGATCAGGAAGCAGGCAGCCTGATTCGGGAATACCTCTCCCCCGATGGCAATCTGGATCGGTTGCGTGAGACTTGCGCCGAAGTCCAAGCTACCGGCGGTAATAACTACCTGCCACTTATCTGGAAGCACTTCAGATCCCATCGCTCGCTATTGTTCCGTCTCAGCCATCTTCTCCAACTGGAGCCCACGACTCAGGATCGGTCGCTGACTCAGGCACTTCAACTGATCCAGGACAGCGAGAATCTACACCGCGAATGGATCGACGAGTACGTGGACTTGTCGTTCGCGTCGGAGCGCTGGGTCAAGGTCGTTCGCCGTCCTGCCAGTGAGGGGCCACCGACCAACCGGCGCTATCTGGAGGTTTGCGTTTTCTCTTACCTGGCCAGCGAGCTGCGATCCGGCGACATGTGCGTGCAAGGGTCGGAATCCTTCGCCGACTATCGCAAGCAATTGCTGCCCTGGGAAGAATGTCTCCAGCGACTACCGGCCTACTGCGAAAAAATGGGGCTGCCTGGTACAGCGAAGGAGTTTGTAGCCTCTCTCAAGGCCCAGCTTGAGGAAACAGCGCAGCAACTAGACGAGAAATTCCCATCATGCCGAGGGGACGTATCGATCAACGAAACCGGCGAGCCGGTTCTCCGCCGAGTGACCGCTCGAGATATCCCGCCTTCGGCTATCTCGCTACAGACTGCGCTCATGCAGCGCATGCCGGCCAGGCATGTGCTCGACATCATGGCCAACATCGAGCATTGGATTCAGTTCACTCGGCATTTCGGGCCGATGTCCGGTAACGAGCCGAAGCTAAAAGAGCCTGCCGAGCGCTACCTGATGACGATCTTCGCCATGGGCTGCAACCTAGGCCCTAACCAGGCCGCGCGGCATCTGGCCGGTAATGTAACGCCACACATGCTGTCCTACACGAATCGTCGTCACCTCTCGCTGGAGAAGCTGGACAAGGCCAACCGCGAGTTGGTGGAACTCTACCTACAACTTGATCTGCCCAAGCTCTGGGGCGATGGCAAGGCGGTGGCCGCGGACGGTACGCAGTTCGACTTCTATGACGACAATCTGCTGGCCGGCTACCACTTCCGCTACCGCAAAATGGGGGCTGTGGCCTACCGGCATGTGGCCAACAACTACATCGCCGTGTTCCAGCACTTCATCCCGCCGGGTATCTGGGAGGCGATCTATGTGATCGAGGGGCTACTCAAAGTAGACCTCAGCGTCGAACCCGATACGGTGTACTCGGACACCCAAGGGCAGTCGGCCACGGTGTTTGCCTTCACCCATCTGCTGGGCATCAACCTGATGCCGCGTATCCGCAACTGGCGCGACCTGGTGATGTGCCGGCCGGATCGCGGCGTATCATACAAGCACATCAACCGCCTGTTCACCGACACTGCCGACTGGCACCTGATCGAAACCCACTGGCAGGATCTGATGCAGGTCGCGCTATCAATCCAGGCCGGCAAAATCTCCTCGCCTATGCTGCTGCGAAAACTCGGTTCCTACAGCAGGCGCAACAAGCTCTACCACGCGGCACAGGCGCTGGGCAGCGTGATCCGCACGATATTCCTGCTCAACTGGATCGGTAGCCGCGAGCTGCGCCAGGAAGTCACGGCAAACACCAACAAGATCGAGTCCTACAACGGATTCTCCAAGTGGCTGTCCTTCGGCGGCGATGTGATTGCTGAGAACGATCCGGACGAGCAACAGAAGCGACTGCGCTACAACGACATGGTGGCCTCGTCGGTGATCCTGCAGAACACTGTGGACATGATGCGTATCCTGCAGAAACTGGCCCGCGAGGGCTGGCAGTTTACTGATGAGGACGTGTCGTTCCTAAGTCCCTACCTGACCAGCAACGTCAAACGCTTTGGCGAGTTCAACCTCAAGCTCAATCGGCCACCGGAGCCTTGGATCAAGGATTCGGTATTCCAGCAGGCTGCCGGCTTGCTACGAGTCAATACGGCCAGCAAGGCCGATGCCGAGGAGGCAACATGATTGAGGTTCCGCCGGCGTCTTTTCAGACTACTCCTTACGGCGAAGTGGATTCTGTAGCACTGGAAAGGCTGCGAGCGAACTTCGACACCACCCGGCTTCTGCAGTTGGTTGGCCGACTGGATGCATGTCTGGCAGAGTTGGGTGGAATTAATGACATGCGCGACGAGCTACTGCGGTTGCATGCAATGGCGCTGACGGTAATCGAGGGCGTCGTACCGACAGTCCCAACTGAGAATGTCAGCATTTGGGAAGCGGCCGAATCGGTACGGCTAGATCTCGAAACGCTGAGTTCTTGGATACGCATTGCTCAGATGACGATTGCACCGTTGGGTGATCTTGTTCCAGGCCATGAACGATAGCTGGCGTTGGGTTCAAGCCAAACTCGGTGCAGGTTTGAGTCCTGAAAAAGAAAAGCCGCCCGTAGGCGGCATAGTAAGAGGGGCACACGGATGAAACTGCAATATAGCTTGGGATCTCTGCATCGTCACGCTACCGTTCGGTATGCCGTTACTGGCATTACACTTTAAGCATATCGACTATCCAAGCCTTCATCGCACACAAGGCCAATGGACTTGTACTACAAGCTCCACCCTCAAGTGCAATCTTAAGTTGCTCTATATCGACTTGTTGCAAGTATCGTTCGGCATCGTCTAATCGCTGCTCACCGCCAAAGCCGCCACCGCGCATTTCAGCCAGAGCTTGCTCCTTGCTCCAGCCCTGATAAACGATGCGATATAGAGCCGCAATCAGGCCAGTTCTATTTTGTCCATGCTTACAGTGAATCAGCACAGAACCGAGCTCTTGTGACTGTCGAATGCTCCGTAATGCTGCGATCACATCCGTATCATCAACTCTGTCAGTATGGAATGGCAGGTGAATCTGGCGCATTTTTGGATCATGCAGCCAAGCTGAGTCGCTACGTTGATAGAAATTGATCACTGTCGTGACGCCCAGTTCTTTGAGCATCGGTTCAGCCTCATTATCAGGCAAGGCACTGCGATAGAGATTTGGCTGTATCCGATACAGGTTCAACCGCTCATCTAGCGGCTCCGCCCAACTCTGTGGCCGAGTCTCGCCAGCCAGGCTCTGAATTGTAGGCGCGGCACTCCAGGCCATGCTAACAGGCAGTGCTACCAATGCAGCGACCAATACCAGCGCTGCCAGGCACAGGCGAAGAAACCATAGAAGACCTTGCATCAGTTCTGTCCTCCCGCTAAATCAGGCGCAAGCTGAGACAGTTGCATTGGTTGTGGCGCTTTATAGAGAATCCACCGGTAGCACAGCACTCCGATCAGCCAGTCGAACAACAAGGTCCACAGGTTATGCGAGAGGAAATGCGCGCCCTGCATCATACGTCCTAGCGAAAACACGGCTCCCAGTCCCAACGCAACAACTAAAGCAATGCGAGCGGTGCGAGGACGCCTGTCGCGCAGTGCGAAAAACAGAGCCAACAGAGAGAACCCTGCCGAGGCATGCCCCCCTGGCCAACAGCGCCCTGGCTTTTCGGTTGGCGCGCGCTCACTAAGCAAAGGTGTAAAAGTTTCTGCTCCCCCGAACTCGCTCAAACTCCATGGACAGTGCACGCCAGTCATTGTTTTCAGCGGAGTGACAATACTGGTTGATAAAGCCAATGCCAGTACCAGGTAACCTAGTTGACGACGAAGGGGACTTAACCTGGTTGGCATAAGACTTAGTACGAAACCGAAAATGGCCATTACGCCCACGAAAATAACAGCTTGCTTCGCCCGGTCATGGAGTATGTCTTCCAGCCAGAAGCTGTGACGACCGATAAAGCCCTGGCCCGGCTCGTAAAACAGTTCTGCCAAAGCGAAATCAACTCCACTAGGGTCAAGCAACAACAGTAAGGCCATAAGCCCTAATGGAATACCTATCGCAAGACGGAAATCAAAGTACCGAGAAGCGCTTTCTGAGCGGTCGGCCGTCATTTCAGTAGCTCCAAATCAAAGCACCGCCAGGCGGTGCCTGTAATGCATGAGTAGGTTAACGCAGGCCCAACTTTTCATCTGGCAGTAACCCTGACCGCCAAGCTATAAGTCCCTTCTGAAAGGCATAGCTAGCACCCTGGTAGTAGGCGATATCGCGACGCAGCAGCCCGTCATCGGTGCCAATGATCGACTCATGGCTCAACCCCAATGCGTCTTCATGTTTGCGCATGCCACGCCTTGGACTGAGAATGGCCAGATTATTGCCATCGAACAGTCCTAGGTGCTGGTAGTTACCAACCAGAGCGCGCCCAGCAGTGCGATCCTCTCGCAGCACGTTGCGCCCGAAAAACGTTGAGACATAGTCGATATTGAGCATGCCCAGTAAAGTTGGAGCCAGGTCGATCTGACTGACAACATCGGTGAACTCTCTAGGTTCGATATGTTCCGGAGCGTAAATAAACAGCGGGATGTGGTAGTTGGCCACCGGCAGATCTTCCTTACCGGCGCTGCCTGCAGTGTGATCGGCGACGAAGACGAACAGCGTGTCCTTGAACCAGGGTTTTTCCCGCACTTGGGCAAGGAGTTGGCCAATGGCGTAGTCGGTATACTTCACCGCTCCTTCGCGACCGTCACCGGAAGGTATGTCGATGCGACCTTCAGGGTAGGTATAGGGTCGATGATTTGAGGTGGTCATCAATTGCAGGAAGAAAGGTTTGCCGGCTGCATGGTCGGCATCTGCAATTTTGAGGGCTTGTTTATAGAGGTCTTCATCCGACATGCCCCAGGCGTTTTTGAAAGCAATATCCGCCTCGGCCACGCTGCTTTGGTCAACGATGCGATAGCCGTTGCCGCCAAAAAAAGCATTCATGTTGTCGAAGTAACCACGCCCGCCGTAGAGAAATGCACTGTCATACCCTTGGGCGGCGAACTGCTGACCTAGACTTGCATAACCAGCTTCACGACCAATACGCTTGACGATCGAACGCCCCGGCGTTGGTGGAATAGACAGGGTGATGGCTTCTAGGCCACGGTCAGTTCGGGTACCCGTGGCGTAAAAGTTACTGAATGCCAGACTCTGCTTGCGTAGCGCGTCCAGATTCGGGGTCAATCCGCGGTTGTCACCGAAACTGCCCAAGTATTTGGCACTCAAACTCTCGATGGTCACCAGTACTACGTTCAGGCGTTTTGGTTGCCCTGGATTATCGATTTCACGGCGAATGTCTAGCGGATCACTGCCTATGAAACGGGCATTGGGCTCGCTCACCTCGCTTCGCAACAACCCGGCGACTTCGGACTCCGGCAGGGTCGAGTAAAACTGCTGGTAGTCCAGTTCGTTATTCCGAAACGCAGCAAAGAACTGGAAAGGCCCATTGCTCGCCAGCTCGCGCTGATAGGCATTACCACCTATTCCACGGGGGGAGTTCTGCCCAACAAAAGCGCTACTAAGCCCGGCCAGCAAGAGCAAAACACCCAGACTATATAAAGCTTGCTTAGGTGCCATGCGTGGGGCATCCAAGGCAGCTGCTAGGGGGCGGCGAAGGATGAATGTCAGACCAATGGCCAAGATGGCGAGCAATGCCAGTAAGGGGTAAATCGGGTAGGACTCAAGAATGTTGTTGATCACCTCCTCGGAGTACACTAGGTAGTCAACGGCGATGAAATTGAAGCGTACGCCGAATTCGTCCCAAAACAGCCATTCCGCAACAGCAGTGAACAGCATGACGAATAGACTGAGGGCCATGGCGCTGGCCATGAACTTTTTGTGCCAGCGCTGCTGCCAAATCGCGCGCGGGCAAAGCAGCAGGTAAAGCGCCATTGGCAAGGTCGCGTAAAGCAGGAAGCTCAAGTCGTAGATCATCCCTATGGCATACAAGCCCATAAGGTTCGAAATGCTGATATTCGCATCTGCCAGGTGGCTAACCAGCAACAGGCTCCGAGTCAGAGTGAATACCGTTAGCCACGCCAGCACGACGATGGATAAGTAGCGAATTTGCGCATAATGAAGCTGGGGCATCGTATGATCCTTTTTGGATGAACGGGCCGCAGTCTGCATTTGCCTCTGTTAGTAGCCTGTCAAAGCGACGTGAAAAAAGCGTCAAAATCAAAGAGTAATCAGCCGATGCGTATTCTGGTCATCGAAGACAACCGCGACATCCTGGCCAATGTGCTGGACTACCTGCAGCTAAAGGGCTTCGGCGTCGACTGCGCGCAGGATGGCTTGAGCGGCTTACACCTAGCCAGCACGGGGCACTACGATTTGATCGTGCTTGACATCATGCTGCCGGGCATCGACGGTTATCAGGTGTGCAAACGCCTGCGTGAGGATGGCCAGAGCGAGGTACCAATCCTTATGCTGACTGCCCGTGATGCGCTTGACGACCGGCTGCACGGCCTCAACGTCGGAGCTGACGACTATCTGATCAAACCCTTTGCCCTATCCGAGTTAGTCGCGCGTATCGAGGCGATCCTGCGCCGCAGCCAAGGCAGCCGAAAACGCCAATTGAAAGTAGCGGATCTGATCTATGACTTAGATACGTTGCATGTCAGTCGAGCAGGCCGACCGCTCAAGCTGAATCCCATTGGTCTAAAGCTATTAGCTGTGTTGATGCAGAAAAGCCCGGCCGTGGTACGCCGCGAAGTACTGGAGGAAGCGCTCTGGGGAGATGACTGCCCCGATAGCGATAGCTTGAGAAGCCATATCCACCAACTCCGTCAGGTTCTCGATAAACCCTTCAATACAGAGCTGCTGCATACTCAGCATGGTGTTGGTTACCGCCTTGCGGAAAAAACTGATGGTATCTAAACAACCTTTTGCACGGCGCATCCTGCTTGCCTTTGTATTGATGACCGTAATGGTAAGCGGCATCTTTTCCATAGGCATCGTAGCGGTGGTGCACTTTGTCGAAGAACATCTGGTTTCCGAGGAGTTACAGCGGGAACTGAATACCGTGCTGCACCAGGATATCAATCGAGGTCGGCCACCACGTTTGGACTCTAGTACCCGATTTTTCGCTTCTAGCCATTCCGAATATGCCATTCCCGAGCAGTATGCAAATCTGGAAGAAGGCTTCAATGAGGTCGTCGATGGCAATGAGGCGTTCTATGTCTATGTCCAGGAAATCAACAATCAGACCTATCTATTGGTGCAAGAACAACACGAGTTCGAGGCCCGTGAGCAAGTTCTATTCGATGTAGTACTAGCAGGCTTTCTACTGACCACCGCAGCCGCATGGGGGCTCGGGCTAGTCATGGCGCGTAAGGTGATGGCGCCCATCAGTCGCTTGGCTCAGCAGGTGCGTCATCGCGACCAATTGCACTCTTTGGCTCCGCCACTTGCTCCCGATTACCCTGATGACGAAATTGGTCAACTGGCAGCTGCCTTTGACAGCACGTTGGGCCAAGTGCGTCAGTCACTGGAGCGTGAACGGCTATTCACCAGTGATGTCAGCCATGAATTGCGCACCCCACTCATGATCATTGCCACTTCCTGTGAGTTGCTTGCAGAGGTGAAGCTTGAGCAGCGCGAGCGTGTGCAGATTGAACGTATAGACCGGGCTTGCGAGGAGATGCGCGAGCTGGTCCAGACCTTCCTGCAACTAGCCAGAGATAAAGCTAATGAGACAGCCTTTGTCGCGAGTAGCAGTTTAGCCAAGGTGGCCACCGAGCAAGCCGAGCGTTGGGGCCCAATGCTCAGAGAAAAAAAACTGGATTTCCAGTGCATTGAAGAGGGTACGGATGATGGTCGCTACAATCCTACTTTTCTCAACGCGGTGATGGCCAACCTACTGCGAAACGCACTGCATTACACCGAGAGGGGGTTTGTACGCCTAGTAATAGGATCTGGAGAGTTTCGCGTAGAGGATAGTGGCAGCGGCATTCCTTTCGAGCAGCACGAGCAGATTTTCCAGCCCTTTGTACGTGGTACACAGGCGCGAGGGGATGGTTTGGGGCTGGGTCTTTCATTAGTAAAACGCATCTGTAGCAAGCAGGGTTGGACGATCTCGGTTCATAACCTACCCGGTGGGGGAGCATGCTTCAACGTAACCTTGAAAAGCGTTGTTTGACGATTTTTTCACATCCTTTTGACAGGGCCTTGATGCCCAACCCCCTAGTGTGGCGAGCGTACCTTCTTGTGGACGCCTCGCCATGTCGAAACCAAATCCCATCGAACTCGAATTTTCCCGTAAATATGACCAAGAGCATGCTCAACAGTACCTGATCAAACATCAGGATGGCTTGGCTCGGCAGCTGTCGCACTGGCGCGATATTCAGGTGGCGCGCAGGGCACTAAAGCTAGCAGATGATCCCAATTTGGTGCTGGATTTGCCCTGTGGTGCTGGGCGTTTCTGGTCCATGCTTTGCGAGCAACCCAATCGGGTGATCCTCGCCGCCGATAACTCAGCCAATATGCTCGCTACAGCATGCGCCGCACAACCGCCAGAGGTAGTCTCGCGGGTCAATACCTTCCAGACTTCGGCGTTTGATATTGACCTGGGTGTCAATGCGGTGGACTGCATCTTCTGCATACGTCTGCTGCATCACATCGAATCATCTGAGCACCGCCTGGCCATTCTGCGTGAGTTCCATCGCGTTAGCCGCGATAGCGTAATCCTTTCGCTCTGGGTTGATGGCAACTACAAGGCATGGAAGCGTCGTCGCCTGGAACAGCGGCGCGCAGATGAAGGCCGGGCGTCACAAAACCAAAACCGTTTTGTCGTAGCCAAGTCAGTTATTGAGGATGAATTTAAACAAGCCGGTTTCCGTGTCGTCGATCACCTGGATTTCCTGCCAGGCTACGCCATGTGGCGCACCTATGTGCTGCGCAAGGAGGTCTGAGCCATGGGTGTAATGACCGAAAAGGTATCGCCGCAGCTCATCACGACAGAGTTTGATCGCTGGTGGAATAGCTCCGGTATCTGGGTTGAACCGGCCAACAAGCGACGTGGTGGCGAAAGCGGCGTTCAGTTGTTGCAACAGCGCGATTTAATGCGGCCACCCTTGTACTGCAAGCGCCAGGTTGGACATACCTACCGAACTTTGTTGCATCCGTTTGGCCGCCCGACCATCTTGCGAGAACTGCAGGCCTATCGCGCTTTTGCCCGCCTGGACATCAAGACACCTAACGTCGTCTATTGCACTGCACGGCAGCAGCATGGTACCTGGCAGGCGCTGCTGGTTACCGAAGCCCTGCAAGGCTTTGTCAGCCTAGAGCAGTGGTACGCCGTTGAGAATAGTGCCGCGCTTGCTAAGGCTGTACTGATACAACTCGCCGCAACCCTAGCACGCTTGCATCTGGCGGGCTGGCAGCATGGTTGCTGTTATCCCAAGCATATCTTCGTCAAATCCCAGGTAAACGAAGGCGGCACGGTGACGGTCGAAATAGCCTTGCTCGATCTTGAAAAAAGCCGCCGACGTCTACGAATCAAAGACGCTGCTCGCCGTGACCTAGGCCAGTTAGGGCGGCACCGTGGAAACATGCCTGAAACTGATCTGTTGTTTATCCACCAGGCCTATCAGCAAGCGCTGAACGACCCTGCTGGAGTGTTGCAGCCATGAGCAACATGCCACAGAGCGACGAATTGGATGCCCTCTCGTTGAAAGGCCGCAGTGGCTTTACCCGCATTATTTATGCCACTAGATACTCGCTGGCAGGCTTGCGGGCAGCGTTTCAAGGCGAAGCCGCTTTCAGGCAGCTGCTGTTATTAAATGCAGTGCTTCTGCCGCTGGCTTGTCTGGTGGATGCAACGCCCAGTGAGCGCGTGTTACTGATACTCGTGCCGATGCTGGCGTTGATAGTGGAGCTACTCAACTCAGCCATAGAGAGCACTGTTGACCGTATTTCCCTGAGCATCCACCCACTGTCTAAACAAGCCAAGGATATGGGAAGTGCGGCGCAACTCATTGCACTGATACTGATTGCCCTTACTTGGGGTTTGATCCTGTTATAGCTCCCCATTCTTAAATTATAAAAGGCTACCCATTATGCCTCCCCGCATACCAGCGTCCGCTGATGCCTCCAATGCGAAAGAAAAACTTGGCCTTAGCGAACACCTGGCCTTCCTTTTTGGCAGTGCAGCGCTGTTAGTAGCTTTGCTGACCCTGTTACGCGTGGCCCTATTACTTTTCAACCGAGAGCTGATTGGAGCTACCGCGTGGACCAGCCTGGCAGAAGCGTTTTTTAATGGCCTGCGTTTCGACTTGCGCTTAGTGGTCTATATCTGCGCACCACTGACCCTGGCATTGGCATATCGCCCGGCAATGGTCTGCCGGACATGGCAACGCATTTGGCTGGGGACTTGCGCAGCGGTAGCTATCCTGCTCGGCATGATTGAACTGAACTTCTATCGAGAGTTTCATCAGCGTCTCAACGCATTGGTCTTTCAATATTTGCAAGAAGACCCGGCAACTGTGCTGAGCATGCTCTGGTATGGCTTTCCAGTGCTGCGCCTACTGGGTGCCTGGCTGGCGTTGAGCGCTCTCTTTTTCGTACTGCTGGGTTGGCTGGATATACGCACTCGTGGCAAGGGCCGCTCAACCGTCGAGTCGCGCCGAACAATGAATAAGCTCGGTCATGGTATGGCGCTGCTGCTTTGTCTGGCTATATCGGTCGTTGTGGCGCGAGGTACTTTGCGGCAAGGGCCGCCACTACGCTGGGGGGATGCATTTACCACAGACTCAATGTTTGCCAACCACCTAGGCCTCAATGGCACCTTGAGCCTTTATGCCGCGGCCAAGAACCACTACTCAGGTGATCGCGCCGACAAGGTTTGGAAGAGCCGCATGCCCGCAGATCAAGCGACGACCCTGACACGCGATCTCTTATTCACCGAACACGACCGCCTAGCAGACCAGAACACAGCAGCGATCCGCCGCGATTTCCAGCCCCCACAAGACAGGCGCCTGCCGATCCGCAATGTCGTAGTGATTCTGATGGAGAGTTTTGCTGGGCACTTTGTTGGCGCGCTCGGCAGCGAAGCTGGCATCACACCGAACTTCGACCGACTGGCTCAGGAGGGTGTGCTGTTTCGCCGCTTCTTCGCTAATGGCACCCATACCCATCAAGGCATGTTTGCCAGCATGGCCTGTTTCCCAAATTTACCCGGTTTCGAGTACTTGATGCAGACTCCGGAAGGAGGCCACCAATTCTCCGGTCTGGCTCAGTTGCTTAGCACTCGCGACTTCGACGATCTGTATGTCTACAACGGCGATTTTGCCTGGGATAACCAACGTGGCTTTTTCAGTAACCAGGGCATGACAAGGTTTATCGGTCGTAATGATTTTGTTGACCCCGTGGTATCAGACCCGACATGGGGAGTGGCTGACCAGGATATGTTTGATCGCGCTGCAGAAGAACTGCTCAAGCAAGACCCAAAGAAACCCTTCTATGCACTCCTTCAAACGCTTTCAAACCATACGCCATACGCGCTGCCAGGTGTGTTGCCTATTGAGCCCGTCACAGGACAAGGTTCGCTTGACCAGCACCTGACAGCTATGCGTTATTCTGACTGGGCTCTTGGACGATTTTTTGAAAAGGCTCGTAAAGCGCCTTATTTCAAAGACACCCTATTCGTGGTCGTGGGTGACCATGGCTTTGGTGCGCAAGAGCAGTTAACCGAGATGGATTTGTACCGATTCCATGTACCCATGCTGTTGATCGCGCCGGGCGTCCAAGATGCCTTTGGTAAGACCCAGGATGTCGTCGGCAGTCAGGTTGATATCGTCCCAACCATCATGGGCCGGCTTGGAGAGCCTGTGCGCCACCAGTGCTGGGGGCGCGACTTGTTGAGCTTGCCAGATGGCGACAGTGGCTTTGCCATTGTGAAACCCTCGGGCAGTGACCAGACAGTAGCCATGATCAGTGGCGAACGCATGCTGGTATTGCCTAAGGACATGCCCCCACGCAGCTATCAATACACTTTGGGCCCGCATCCGCAAGGTGCGCTGACGCCTGCTACAGAGCTGGATGACCGTTTGGGTAAGCAACTACAGGCCTACCTGCAGACCGCAACCAATAGCCTACTCAGTAATACGACAGGCGTTGAGGATAGTATTTCGAATAAACCTGAGACACCTATAAGCACTATGTCCGTGGTAGAAAAGAATGCGCAGGAAAATTGAATCTGAATTGTAAGCAGTCGGGTTCTATCCCGTTAACGCGGACACTTTCGGATGGCGGAGTGAATTCACCAGTGCAGACTACCAGCGCTTTCTGAACCGCAACACGCTGGTCGCTGGTCGCTTCTGGTGAGCTGGGCGCCAATCATAGGCGATCCTTTGACTGTCATCGCCGGCACGCTGCGCGAGCCATTCTGGAGCTTTCTGATGATCGTTCTGGTGGCCAAGGCAGGGCGTTATCTGGCACTGGCCGCGTTAACGCTTAGGCTGCTGGGATGACGCGCGACGCCGGGCTCGGTTTGGTCAAGTGGCTGGCCATGCTCAGCATGCTAATCGACCACTTGCGGTATCTGTGGCCAGACGCCTATGGCCTGTTCGTCATCGGGCGCCTGGCGTTTCCGCTGTTCTGCCTGGGTATTGCCGCCAACGTGGCCAGAACCCGATCTGGCGAGTTGTTCAGCGAGGGTAATGCACGCTATCTCGGCTGGCTGCTGGCCTTCTCCCTGCTCTCCGAGTTGCCTTACCGTCTGCTCTCGCCGGAGAGCGCGACGCTCAACGTGATGCCGACCTTGTCGCTCGGCCTGCTGCTGGCCTGGGGCATTCATCATGCCGATTGTTGCCGCTGACCGAAAACTGACCCAGTAGAGGCTGTTCTGCCGACTGAAAACTGACCCAGGTGTTCAACTGCTTCTGCTCAATTTTTGAGCAGGAGAACACAGGGTGATCAGTATGGAAATGATGGGCAAAATTCGCCGGATGTATTTCCGCGACAAGCTGTCGCTGCATGAGATAGCCAAGCGCACCGGGCTGGCGCGCAACACGATTCGCAAGTGGGTCAGAGCACCTGAGGCCAAGCAGCCGGTGTACCAACGCCGCGCGATCTTTAACAAACTCAGCCCTTTTCACGCCACGCTGGAGCAGGCGCTAAAAGCCGATTCGCTGCGGCCCAAGCAACAGCGGCGCAGTGCCAAGGCGCTGTTGGCGCAAATCAAAGCCGAAGGTTATGACGGTGGCTACAGCCAGCTCACCGCGTTTATCCGTGCCTGGCGAGGGGGACAGGGCAAGGCGTCGCAGGCCTTTGTGCCGCTGACCTTTGCTCTTGGCGAGGCGTTTCAGTTTGACTGGAGCGAGGAAGGCTTGCTGGTCGGCGGCATTTACCGGCGTATGCAGGTGGCACATCTGAAGCTGTGTGCCAGCCGTGCGTTCTGGCTTGTGGCGTATCCGAGCCAGGGCCATGAGATGTTATTTGACGCCCATACACGCTCGTTCGGCTCCTTGGGCGGCGTGCCGCGCCGGGGCATCTACGACAACATGAAGACCGCCGTCGACAAGGTCAATAAGGGCAAAGGCCGGGCGGTGAATGCGCGCTTTGCGGTGATGTGCGCGCATTACCTGTTCGATCCGGACTTCTGCAACGTCGCCGCTGGTTGGGAAAAGGGCATCGTTGAAAAGGGGGGGCTC
>JAESFV010000364.1_pt1 | contig 16503 bp, 13 predicted proteins | sample 9269471 | NCBI WGS metagenome assembly JAESFV01 (sample SAMN14502647, study PRJNA617108) | algae metagenome | isolation source: Symplocastrum torsivum CPER-KK1 and co-occurring heterotrophs from... | place: USA: Central Plains Experimental Range, Colorado | collected 2001-01-01
ATCTGGATTTGGGCTTTACAACACTAAATTTGCGGCTCAACCTGATGAAAAGGAAGGCAGCCTGTTTTCACGGCATGCCGACCGCCGGCGGTATGCTGTGCCGGAAAACAATCTCCAGAAATCCATCGGGAACAGCCGCACCATGTTCATGTCGCTTCAAGGCAAGACCGTCATCGTCACCGGCGCCAGCAAGGGGATCGGGCGCGGCCTGGCGCTGCGCTTCGGCCAGGCCGGGCTCAACGTGCTGGTGGTCAGCCGCGCGCTCACTGAGGCCGCGAAGGTGGCGGCCGAAATCGGCCCCCACGCCTCCGCCTTCGCCGCCGACGTGACCAAGGCGGAGGATATGGCGGCGATGGCGGCGGCGGCGCTGGAGCGCTACGGCGCCATCGACGTGCTCTGCGCCAATGCCGGCATCTTCCCCGCCGCCAAGCTCGGCGAGATGACCGGGGACGATTTCGACCATGTCATCGGCACCAATCTCAAGGGCACCTTCCTCTCCGTCTCCGCCGTGCTGCCGGCGATGAAGGCGGCGAAGAAGGGTCGCATCATCCTCACCTCCTCCATCACCGGCCCGATCACCGGCTTTCCCGGCTGGACCCATTACGGCGCGTCCAAGGCCGGGCAGATGGGCTTCATGCGCACGGCGGCGATCGAGCTGGCGCCGTGGAACATCACGGTTAACGCCGTCATGCCGGGCAATATCCTGACCGAGGGCATGGAGGGCATGGGCGAGGCCTATATCGCCTCCACCGCCGCCTGCGTGCCGATGAAGAAGCTCGGCAGCGTGTTCGACATCGCCAATGCCGCGCTGTTCTTCGCCAGCGAGGAAGCCGGCTACATCACCGGCCAGGGCATGGTGATCGATGGCGGCCAGGTGCTGCCGGAATCGCCGATGGCGCTGGACGAGATGGGCACCGCCTGACCCGGCCGCGCGCTCAGAAGGTGGCGGCGAACATCAGCAGGAAGTCGTTCGCCGCCTGCGAGGCCAGCGGGAGGCCCTGCGTGCCGGGGCGGAAGCCATCGGCCTCGTAGAGATTGTACTGATATTGCAGCGTCACGGTGAACGGCCCGACCGGCGTCCAGTTGAGATTGGCGCCAAGGTTCCAGTTGCCGATGCCGCTGGCGCCATAGGTGAGCCGCGCCAGCGGGTCGGCGATGTCGAACCGGCCATAGCCGCCGAAGAAGGCCGAGTTCCACTCGTCGTTCCAGTTGTGCAGGAACTGGCCGACCGCGCTCCAGCCCTCCACCTTTGACAGCGAGCCGTCGAGGCGCTGGAAGGCGTCGGGGGCGGAAAAGCGGCCGCTGGGGTCGATCAGCCCGAGATAGGAAGTCGCCCCAAGGGCATAGGCGGCCTGGAGGTAGAGCGTGTCGCCCGCCGCGAGCGCCGGCAGGTTGAACATCACCCCGGCCTGCAGCGCGTAGCCCCACTCATGGGTGGAGGCGCCGGTCCGCTCGCTCACCGGCGATTGCGCGATCTGGTGCAGCGCGCCCGAGAGCTGGAAGTTTCCCCAGTCGCCGCTCTGGCCGAAAGTGGCGACGATCTCCGGCCAGCGCGCCGCCCCGCCCGCCTCCGCCTCGTCGTCAGTGACCACAGCGGCGCCGCTCGCCACGACAGGCAGGATGCCATTGTCGCGCTTGGCCGATCCTTCCAGCGAGAGCTGGGCGAGGAAGCCGTCCGGCAGGTGCCAGCTATAGCCGAGCACGGGCAGCTGGGTCTGGTCGCCGATGGTCGCCGGGTCGGTGCCCATCACATCGGCATTGGCGTAGAAGTCGAAGAAGGACTGGAGATAGCCGAAGGTGAAGCCGGCGAACTCGATATGCATGTCGTAGGGGTCGAAGTCGGCCCCGTCCCGCACCCCCTCGCCCCAGGGGTCGGCGGTCCGCCAGATGATGCGCAGATCAGTGTAGGAGCGCAGCGTGCCGTATTCCGTGCGCGTGCGGGCATCCGTCACCAGCCCGAAGGTCGAGACCCAGTAGCTCCTCGCATTGGCGGCGGGATAGTCGGTGTAGCTGTTGGCATAGGTCTCGGCCCAGAGATAGCCGCCGAGCCGCAGGCAGGTGTCCGAGCCGGGGATGTAGGCGAAGCCCGGCCCTTCCGCCTTGCAGGCCTTCACATAAGAGGCGGAAGCCCGTCCCGGCGGCTCGGCCGCCTGCGCGTCCGGCGCCGTTGCCGCCAGCACGGCCGCGATCAGCCCGGCCGCGCCCCAGGCTGCTGCGCTTCCTGCCGCGGCGCTCGATACCGCCGCGCCGTGCCCGCATCGAGCGGGCAGCGGCCCTCCTCGGCGCGAATGGCGCACATCCTCTGCGGCTTTTGCTGGTTCGCGGCGCATGAGCGGTTAAATATCAGCTTATTATTGCATTGATGAGGGCGTAATGGCCGATTCGCACTGTCTTTACCGCCATGGCTTCCTGCGCATCGGCACCGGCGTGCCGCGCGGGCGGGTGGCGGATCCCGCCTTCGCGCTCGCCGAGCATCTGGCGCTGGCGCGTGAGGGCGCGGCGCGCGGCATCGGCGTGCTGCTGTTTCCCGAGCTGGGCCTGTCCTCCTATGCCATTGACGACCTTCTGTTCCAGGACGCGCTGCTGGACCGGGTGGAGGCGGCCATCGCCGATCTCGTCGCCGCCTCGCGCGAGCTGTTCCCGGTGCTGGTGGTCGGCGCGCCGCTGCGCCGGCAGGGCACGCTCTACAATACAGCGGTGGTGATTCATCGCGGTGTCCTCCTCGGCGTGGTGCCCAAGAGCTACCCACCTAACTACCGCGAATTCTACGAGCGGCGCCACTTCGCGCCCGGGCTCGGCACCTCCGGGTGGATCACGGTGGCGGGCGAGGACGCGCCATTCGGCACCGATCTGCTATTCCGCGCCGAGGGCGCGGTGCCCTTCACCTTCCATGTCGAGATCTGCGAGGACCTCTGGGTGCCGCTGCCGCCCTCCACGCGCGGCGCGCTGGCGGGAGCGGAAGTGCTGCTCAACCTCTCCGCCAGCAACATCACCATCGGCAAGGCGCGCCATCGCCGGCTGCTCTGCGCCAGCCATTCCGCCCGCTGCCTCGCCGCCTATGCCTATTCCGCCGCCGGGCCGGGCGAATCCACCACCGATCTCGCCTGGGACGGGCAGGCGGCGATCTTCGAGAATGGCGACTGCCTCGGCGAGAGCGAGCGCTTCCCCGACGGGCCGACCCTGCTCGCCGCCGATATCGATCTGGAGCGCCTGCGGCAGGAGCGCATGCGCACCACCACCTTCGGCGAATGCATGCGCGAAGAGGGCGCGGACGATTTCCGCAGGATCGGCTTCACCCTCGGCGCCCCGCCCGCGCCGGCGCCGCTGGAACGCCTGATCGAGCGCTTCCCCTATGTGCCTGATGACCCGGAGCGCCTCGCGGAAGACTGCTACGAGGCCTACAACATCCAGGTGCAGGGTCTCGCCCAGCGCCTCGCCTCATCGGGCGTGCGGCGGGCGGTGATAGGCGTCTCCGGCGGGCTCGATTCGACCCAGGCGCTGCTGGTGGCGGTGCGGGCGATGGACCGGCTCGGCCGTCCGCGCAGCGATATTCTCGCCTACACGCTGCCGGGCTTCGCCACGTCTGATGCCACCCGCGCCAATGCGCGGGAGCTGATCGACACGCTCGGCGTCACCGGCGGCGAGATCGACATCCGCCCGGCGGCGCGGCAGATGCTGGCCGATCTCGGCCATCCCTTCGCCGGCGGCGAGCCGGTTTATGACGTGACCTTCGAGAATGTGCAGGCGGGGCTGCGCACCGACTATCTGTTCCGCCTCGCCAACCAGCAAGGCGGACTGGTGGTCGGCACCGGCGACCTCTCCGAGCTGGGGCTGGGCTGGTGCACCTATGGCGTCGGCGACCACATGTCCCACTACAACGTCAACGCCTCGGTGCCGAAGACGCTGATCCAGCACCTCATCCGCTTCGTCGCCGCCTCGGGCGACGTCTCGGCCGAGACCGCGCGGGCGCTGGAGGCGGTGCTGGCGACCGAAATCTCGCCCGAGCTGGTGCCGGCGGAAGCGGGCGCCACCATCCAGTCGACCCAGCAGGTGGTCGGCCCCTATGCGCTGCAGGACTTCAACCTGTTCTACCTCACCCGCTACGGTTTCCGTCCCTCGCGCATCGCCTATCTCGCTTTGCAGGCCTGGGGCGATGCTGCGCGCGGCGCCTGGCCGGCGAACATTCCGGCCGAGGACCGGCGTGCCTATTCGCGGGCCGAGATCCGGCACTGGCTGAAGCTGTTCCTGAAGCGCTTCTTCGCCAACCAGTTCAAGCGCTCGGCGCTGCCGAACGGGCCGAAGATCACCTCCGGCGGTTCGCTCTCGCCGCGTGGCGACTGGCGCGCGCCTTCCGATGCCAGCGCCCAGGTCTGGCTGGACGAGCTCGACGCCAATTTTCCCGACGAGGATTGAGCCGGTATCTGCCGCAGGCGAGAGAGCCGCGCGGCGACGCGCGCGTGAAGGAAACAGGCGTGGACGACGACATCTCCCCCCATCACAGCTACCGCCTGGCGGCGCTGGACCAGGATTTCATCCTCGGTGATTCCATGCGCGGCGTGCGCTTCCAGCTGGAATACGCCAAGCCCGAGGAAGAGCTGCGGCGCTGGCGCATCCGCTCCACCCTCGTGGTGTTCGGCTCGGCGCGGGTGCGGGAGAATGGCCCCGGCCGCCAGCCTTTCATCTATGAGCAGGCGCGGGCCTTCGGGCGCCTCGCCTCGCAGCGCGGCGGCGCGCTCGATGTGTCGGAGGGCGGCTACCGTGACAATGTCATCGCCACCGGCGGCGGGCCCGGCGTTATGGAAGCCGCCAATCGCGGCGCCTATGAGGTGGCGGCGCCCAGCATCGGCTTCAACATTTCGCTGCCGCACGAGCAGGTGCCCAATCCCTACACCACGCCGCAGCTGACCTTCCGCTTCCACTATTTCGCCATGCGCAAGATGCACCTGGCCATGCGCGCCAATGCGCTGGTGGTGTTTCCCGGCGGCTTCGGCACGCTGGACGAGCTGTTCGAGATCCTCAACCTGCAGATAACAGGCAAGGCGCCGCCGGTCGCCGTCGTGCTGTTCGACGAGGCCTATTGGCGCTCCGTGGTCAATTTCCAGGCGCTGATCGACGAGGGCATGGTGAGCGCGGGGGAAGTGGGGCTGATCCGCTTCGCCGACACGGCCGAGGACATCTGGACCCAGCTTGTCGCGGGCGGGCTGAAGCTGCCCAAGCGCTGACGGCGCAGGTTTTGGCGCGTCCTCACGCGCGAGCGAAAATCCAGTCGGCGATGCGCGGCCACACCTCCCGGTGCGCCTGCCGCCCGGCGAGAATGGCGAGGTGCTGCAGCCCGACGCCGATCTCGGTGGGGTGCTCGATGATCTCGGTGCTGCCTTCCGCCATCCGGGCGAAGAACGGCGCCACCGCCGCGCGCGGGCCGATCTCATCGGCGGCGTTCACCACCGCCAGCGCCGGCAGGCGCAGAGTCTCCGGCCCCAGAAGCCGCCCGCCGAGCTCCAGCCGGCCTTGGCTGAAGCGGTCCTCCCGGTAGAGCCAGTCCACCATTTCATGCACCAGCCGGCCTGCCAGAGGCACCTCGTCCAGCGCCCAGCGGGTGATGCGCAGATGCAGGTCGAGCGCCGCCGGGTCTGTGAGGCTCAGCGCCCCGTCCAGCCAGCGGTTCCAGACGAAGGTGCCGGGCGCCAGCAGGGCGCAGGACTGCGCCAGCAGCCCGCCGGGCAGGATGCCGTCCTCGCCCGCGCGCGCGTCCTGCGCCGCCACGCTGTCGCGGAAGGCGCTGGAACCGGGCGCGAAGCTCACCGGCGCGGCGAGCAGCACCAGCCCGCGAAAGCGCGCCGGCTCCAGCGCGGCGGCGAGGGCGGCCAGCGTGCCGCCGAGCGAATGGCCGAGCACCACCGGCACCCGCCCGCTCCGGGCGGCGACGATCTGCGCGGCGTCAAGCAGGGCGCGGGCATGGTCCTCCAGCCCGTGCGGCGCGCCGCCTTGCACCGGCGGGCGCCACGCGGCGAGAAACACGTCCATGCCGCGATCAAGGCAGAAGCGCACCACGCTGAGTTCCGCCGTCAGGTCCCAGACATAGGGGCGCTTGATCGGGGCGGGGATCATCAGCACCGACGGCCCCGCAGGAGCCGCCACGGGCGCCGTTCCCTGCCGGTAATGCCGCAGCCGCAGCAGCGGCGCCTCGGCGGCGATCTCATAGGGGTGTTCGGCGACGCCATAGCCGAGCAGGTCGAGCGTGCCGGCCTGCGTCTGGCGCCAGTTCTCCTGCGCGGCGCGCTGCGCCGCCTGCAGCGGGGCGAAAGGGTCGGGCAATGGCGCGCGTGGCGACATGGCGTCCTCCTCGGCCGCATGGGCGGACGCCCCTGCCGGCACCAGCGCCGAGCTTACCACGGGTAAGCCCGTCTTCCTTGATGCGGGTCAGTCGGTGGGCGCCAGAACCGTCGTCAGCGGCAGCGGCGCCGGGCGCGCGAACCCGGTGTCGCCGGCCAGCACCCGCCCGGCAATGGCGATGCCGCGCCGCACCGCCGCCGGCAGCGGCGCGCCGGCCAGCCAGCCATCGATGAAGCCGGCGGCGAAGGCATCGCCCGCCCCGGTGGTGTCGCCCGGCACGGCGAGCGGCGGCACGGCGAGGCTCATCCGCCCCTGCGCCTCGCACAGTTCCACCGGCCCGGCCCCCTGCGTCAGCACCAGCGCCTCGAGCCCCTCGCCGCCGGTTTTCCGCGCGTGGGCGAAGGCGTCCACGCCGGCAAACAGCGCGTGGTCGGCGGCGGAGGCGATCAGCACCTGCGCCGGCCGTCGCTCCGCGCGCTCCAGCGGCATCTGCGCCACCACTTTTGTGCGCGCCGCCAGCGCCTCCAGCACGCCGGGCGCGGCGCGGCGGACATTGATATAGGCGATGTCGGCCTCAACAGCCGGCAGGGCGGTGAGAAGGCGCGCCTCGGTCGTGGCCGGGGCGATGATGGTGCGCTCGCCCGTGGGGTCGACGAGAAGGTCCAGCGGCACGGTGGGCGCGTCGGTGTCGCGCAGATAGCGCAGGTCGAAGCCCATCGCCTCCAGCCGGGCGCGGCAGGCACGGCCGGCGGCGTCGGTGGAAAGCGTCGCGACCAGCGTCACCCGGTGGCCGAGCGCGAGGAGCGCCGCGCCGGTGTTGAAGCCGCCGCCGCCACAGCGCAGCGTCACCTCGCTGCGCGTCAGCCGCTCGCCGGCCCGCAGCGGGGCGGCGAGCCGCCAGATGCGGTCGACATTGACGCTTCCGGCCACCAGTACATGGCCCATAATGTGTCTCCCGCACGGCCGGCGCGCCGTGTCCCGAGCGATAGGAGAGCGGCCCCGATTCGACAAGCCGGCACGCCAACCCGCCGCCCCGGCCTCGACGCCGCCGGGCTTTGCCGGTACCTCTGGAGCGCTCCCCGGCAAAGCTATCGGTAAAGCCCGGCGGATCGGTTCTGGCGGCAGGGAGAAACGTTCGATGAAGCTCGTTCGCTATGGGGAGATCGGGCATGAGCGCCCCGGCCTGATCGACGAGGCCGGCGTGCTGCGCGATCTGTCCTCGCTGGTGTCCGACATTGCCGGCAAGGTGCTGCTGCCGGAGAGCCTCGCACGCCTGCGCGCGGTCGACACCGAGGAATTGCTGCCGGTGGAGGGCGCGCCGCGCCTCGGCGCCTGCGTCGGTCACGTCGGCAAATTCGTCTGCATCGGCCTCAACTACACCGACCACGCGCGCGAGGCCGGCCTGCCGATCCCCGAAGAGCCGGTGGTGTTCCTCAAGCCGACAAGCTGCATCGTCGGGCCGAACGATAATGTCGAAATTCCGCGCGGCGCGACCAAGACCGACTGGGAGGTGGAGCTCGGCATCGTCATCGGCAAGCCGGCTAAATATATCAGCGTCGAGGAGGCCTATGCCCATATCGCCGGTTATTGCGTCGTCAACGACGTGTCCGAGCGCGGCTTCCAGCTGGAGCGCGGCGGCACCTGGGACAAGGGCAAGGGCTGCGACACCTTCGGCCCCGTCGGCCCGTGGCTGGTGACGACCGACGAGATTCCCGACCCGCAGGCGCTGGACATGTGGCTGGAGGTGGACGGCGTGCGCCGCCAGTCCGGCTCCACCCGCACCATGATCTTCGACGTGCCGACCCTCGTCTCCTATGTCAGCCAGTTCATGAGCCTGCAGCCGGGCGACATCATTTCCACCGGCACGCCGCCGGGCGTCGGCCTCGGCATGAAGCCGCCGGTCTATCTCACGCCCGGCCAGACCATGCGGCTCTCGGTGTCGGGCCTCGGCGTGCAGGAACAGCGCCTCGTCGCGGCGGACTGATCTCGCCGGCCGGGCGTCCAGCGCCGGGGCGGTTTTGCGGCAGATCAAGGCGCCGGCCCGCCCGGCGTGCTTGGCTTCATCCATTCACTTGCGCCAGCGGCCCATTCACATGCGCCCGCTGCCGAAGTGGGAGGATGAAATGCAGGACGCCGCGCTTTATCGCCGCCTTCGGGACGCCGTGGATCACGCCTTGGAAGGCGCCGAGGTCGATGTCGGTGTCTGCCCGGACAAGGGAATCATCACCCTCACCGGCCGCGTCTCCTCGCGCGGCGCCCAGATCCTGATCGAGGACGCCGTCGGCCGCCTCGCCGGCGACTTCACCATCGTCAATCAGGTGAAGGTCGAGCCGCCCCTCTGCCACCGGGCCGGGCGGTTCCACTAGAGTGCGATCCGATCAGCTTGCGATGCAAGCTGATCGGCGCGTGCTCTAAAGCGTCGGCGCGCCGGACATCGGACAGGCGGCCGCTCCCCGCTTTATCCCGCCTCCCGTCTTCACTATCCTGACATGGGTCCCGGAGAGGACCATGCGGGAGGCCTGAGCATGACTGACGCGCCCGAAACCGCTTCGCCCCCCTCGGGTGCGCCCCAAAGCTCCAATCGCTGGCGCCGCTTCGCCGAGTGGGACGCGCGGCCGCTGCGGCACGATCTGTTCGCGGCCGAAAATCCCGAGGCCGGCTTCTCGGTGTTCCACAGCCCCTATGACCCCGCACCCTCGCTCAGCATCGAGGGCGGCCGGGTGACGGTGATGGACGGCAAGGCGGCCGCCGATTTCGACATTCTCGACGCCTTCATCGCCACCCATCACATCGACCCCGCCATGGCGGAGGTGGCGATGGCGATGGACCCGGGCGAGATCGCCCGCAAGCTGGTCGATATCAATGTGCCGCGCCAGGAACTCGAAGCGCTGGCGCGCGGCCTCACCCCGGCGCGGCTCGCCGAAGTGGTGGGCCGGCTGTCGGCGCTGGAAATCGCCTTCGCCTACTCAAAAATGCGCCAGCGCCAGACCCCCGGCAATCAGGCGCATGTGACCAACGCCAAGGACGACCCGCTGCAGCTGGCCGCCGATGCCGCCGTGGCCGTGGCGCTCGGCTTTGACGAGATCGAGACCACGATGCGGGTGGCCTCCAACAGCTGGGCCAATGCGCTGGCCTGCACGGTGGGGGCGGCGGTCGGGCGCGGCGGCGTGCTGTTCCAGTGCTCGATCGAGGAGGCGGAAGAGCTGCAGATCGGCCTCGCCGGCCTTTCCTCCTATGCCGAGACGGTGTCGGTCTATGGCACGGAGCGCGCTTTCATCGATGGCGACGACACGCCCTGGTCCAAGGCGCTGCTCACCGCCGCCTATGCCTCGCGCGGCATCAAGGCCCGCTGCACCTCCGGCGCGGCGGCGGAACTCCTGATGGGCTTTCACGAGCAGCGCTCGCTGCTCTATCTCGAAGCGCGCTGCCTGTGCCTGCAGCGGGCCATGGGCGTGCAGGGCACGCAGAATGGCGGCATTGACGGCGCCCCGCTCACCGCCTCCATGGCCGGCGGGGTGCGCGAGCTGATGGCGGAAAACCTCATCGCCGTCTGGCTCGGGCTCGAATGCGCCTCTGGCAATGACTGCCGCACCAGCGAATCGGAAATCCGCGTCGGCGCCAAGATCACGCCCTATCTGCTGGCCGGCTCCGATCTCATCTGCTCGGGCTTCGGCTCGATCAAGAAATACGACAACTCGTTCAACCCCTCGCTGTTCAATGGCGAGGAGATCGAGGACTATCTCCTGCTCCAGCGCGATTTCCAGACCGATGGCGGCCTGACCCCGGTGGACGAGGACCAGGTGCTGGGCCTGCGGGTGCGGGCGGTGGAGGCGCTGGGCGCGGTCATGGAGGAGCTGGGCCTCGGCACCGTGCCGCGCGCGCGGATGATGTCGGTGGTGTTCGCCTCCGGCTCGGAGGAGACGGTGAGCTACACCCCGGGCGAGGTGACGCCGATCAGCGCCGCCATCAAGGCGCGCGGCCTCACCGCCATCGATGTGGTGCGGGCGCTCGGCAAGCGCGGCTTCACCGAAGAGGCGGAAAATCTCCTGCTTATGCTGCGCCAGCGCATTTCCGGCGACTATCTACAGACCTCCGCCCTGGTGCGCGACGGGCGGGTGATGAGCGCCATCAACGATCCCAACGATTATCGCGGCCCGGGCACCGGCTATCGCATGCCGGAGGAGCGCTGGCAGGCGGTGCAGGGCATCCGCAACGTGCTCACCCGCGAGCGGGTGCTGGCGGCGGAGAATGTCGTCGCCGGCGCCGGCGGCGCGGAGGTGGACTGGCTGGTGGCCACCGGCCCGGCGCAGAAGGGCACGGGCCGCCATGAGGTGGTGATCGGCGTCAGCCCCGCCTTCGCCCGCCAGCTGCACCAGACCACGGCCGGCCATGCGCTGGTCGATGTGGTGGCGGCGCTGGTCAGCGGCATCACGGCCGGGGGCGGCACGGCGCGGCTGGTGCGGATGCTGCATACCGCCGACACTTCCTTCCTCGGCCTCGCCGCCGCGCGGCTGTCGGGGTCCGGCTTCGGTATCGGCATCCAGGCCAAGGGCACGACCGTGCTGCACCAGGCCGACCGCATGCCGCACATGAACCTCGAACTCTTCTCCAACGCCCCCCTCACCGGGCTCGACCATTACCACGCGCTCGGCCGCAACGCCGCCCGCCACACATTCGGCGAGACGCCGGAGCCGGTGGTGGTGCCCACCCATGGCGAGGCGCTCGGCGCCCGCTTCCATGTGCGGGTGGCGCTGCTCTACGCGATCGAGACCGGTCTTATCGATCCGATCGGCCACCCCATCGAACTGGCCTACCGCCCCGAAATGCGTGCGCCGGAGGCTGCGCAATGAGTGTAAAATCCGTCAGCGACCTCGACCTCTACCCCGTCGCGGAAAAGGCCCCGGAGCGGGTGAAGACCCCCACCGGCAAGCCGCTTTCCGCCCTCACACTGGAGGCGGTGCTCGCCGGCGAGATCGGCGCCGAGGACATCGCCATCACCCCTGACGCCTTGATGTTGCAGGCGAAAATCGCCCGCGCCGCCGGGCGCGCCACGCTGGCGGAGAACTTCGAGCGCGCCGCCGATCTGGTGGGCGTGCCGCAGGAACTGATCCTCGACACCTATGAACTGCTGCGCCCGGGCCGCGCCGGGAGTGCCCAGGAACTGCTCGACCGCGCGGCGCTTCTGCGCCGCGACTACGGCGCCGAACGGGTCGCCACCCTCATCGAAGAAGCCGCCGCCGTCTATGCCAGGCGCGGCCTGTTCGTGAAGAGATACTGAGCGTTTTCAAAGGCTTGGCAGCGGCGCTCAGGGCAAGGTGAGACGCCGCACGACATCGCGCCAGCCGGCGAGCTTCGTCTCGCGGGTCTCCGCCGGCATGGTGGGATCGAAGCGGTGGTCGAGCCGCCAGGAATCGGCGAAGCGCCCCGGCGCCGGCATGATGCCGGCCTGATACCCGGCCAGATAGGCCGCGCCCAGCGCCGTAGTCTCGCGGATCACCGGCCGGTCGACCGGCGCGGCCAGCAGATCGGCGAGCCGCTGCATGGCGAAATTCGAGGCCACCATGCCGCCATCGACCCGCAGCACCGGCGTGCGGTGGCCCGCCGCGCCCGAGCGCGCCCAGTCGGCATTCATCGCCGCGATCAGGTCGGCCGTCTGGTAGCAGACGCTCTCCAGCGCGGCGAGGCAGAACTCGGCCGGCCCGGAATTGCGGGTGAGGCCGAACATCGCCCCGCGCACATCGGGGTTCCAGTGTGGCGCGCCGAGGCCGACAAAGGCCGGCACCAGATAGACCTGCTGGGCTGGATCGGCCGATTCCGCCAGCGCTTCGCTCTCGGCCGAGTTCTTGATGATGCCAAGCCCGTCCCGCAGCCACTGCACTGCCGCGCCGGCCACGAAGATCGAACCTTCCAGCGCATAAGTGCGTTTGCCGCCAAGCTGGTAGGCGATAGTGGTGAGCAGGCGGTTCTGCGATACGACCGCCGTCGGGCCGGTATTGAGCAGGGCAAAGCAGCCGGTGCCGTAGGTCGATTTTATCATGCCCGGCTGGAAGCAGGCCTGGCCGACGGTGGCGGCCTGCTGGTCGCCGGCGATGCCGCCAATGGCGATGGCGCCGCCGAAGAAATGCGGCTGCGTGGTGCCGAAATCGGCGGCGCAGTCCTTCACCTCAGGCAGCATCGAGCGCGGCACGCGCAGCAAAGCGAGCAGATCGTCGTCCCAGACGCCGGTGTGGATGTTGAACAGCAGGGTGCGGGCGGCGTTGGTGGCATCGGTGGCGTGAACCTGCCCGCCGGTGAGCTTCCACAGCAGCCAGCTGTCCACCGTGCCGAAGGCGAGTTCGCCGCGCTCGGCGCGGGCGCGGGCGCCCGGCACATGGTCGAGGATCCAGCCGATCTTGGTGCCGGAGAAATAGGGGTCGAGGATCAGCCCGGTACGCTCGCTGACCAGAGGCTCATGGCCCTCCGTGCGTAGACGAGCGCAGAGATCCGCGGTGCGCCGGTCCTGCCAGACGATCGCGCGATGAATGGCGGCGCCGGTCTTGCGGTCCCACACCACGGTGGTCTCGCGCTGATTGGTGATGCCGATGGCAGCGACGTCGGCGGCCGTGAGGCCGGCCTGCTCCATCACGGCGCGGCAGGTGGCGAGCGTCGTCTGCCAGAGGTCTTCGGCCTCATGCTCGACCCAACCGGAGGCCGGGAAGTGCTGCGGGAATTCCTGCTGCGCCTGTGCTGCGATGGAGGTGTCGGGCCGGAACAGGATGGCACGCGACGACGTGGTGCCCTGGTCGATGGCGAGAAGATGGGTCGTCACGTGGCGCTCCGCGAAAAGGCGTCATCCCGGAAGGGTTTGCCCCTGTCCGGGATGAGTGTCCATGTCGGGCGGGATGCCGTCGGGCGACGGCATGACGGAGAAAGGTGGTCCCGGACGGCGGGGGGCGTCCGGGACAAGGTGCCGGGGCGGAGTTCTGATGCCCCGGCGTGGAGTTCAACCGACCCGCGTCAGTTCTTCTTCGGCGGGGTGGCGGGCCAGGAGCCGATCAGGGTGTCATAGTCGATGGTCTCGCCCTGCGGCTTCTCGTTGGCGAGCTTGGGCTGCGGCGCCAGATTGCCGGATTCCTTGGCGAGCTTGACCCAGTACTCCATCGGCTGCTTCGCGTTCAGCTTCGGGCCGCATTCGCCCTGCACGCCCGAACGCTCCAGGCGCTCCATCACCGATTCCTGCGCGAGCGCCAGCGAGTCCATCGCCGCCTGCGGGGTCTTGGCGCCGGAGGAGGCGTCACCGATGGCCTGCCACCAGAGCTGAGCGAGCTTCGGATAGTCCGGGACATTGGCGCCGGTGGGCGACCACTGCACGCGGGCCGGCGAGCGGTAGAACTCGATCAGGCCGCCGAGCTGGGGCGCGCGCTCGGTGAAGCTCTTGTCCCAGATGTCGCTCTCGCGGATGAAGGTGAGGCCGACATGGCTCTTCTTCAGCGAAACGGTCTTGGAGGTGACGAACTGGGCGTAGAGCCAGGCCGCCTTGCGGCGATCGACCGGGGTCGACTTCAGCAGGGTCCAGGAACCGACGTCCTGGTAGCCGAGCTTCATGCCGTCCTTCCAGTAGGCACCCTTGGGGCTCGGCGCCATGCGCCACTTCGGCGTGCCGTCGGCGTTCATGACCGGCAGGCCGGGCTTCACCATGTCGGCGGTGAAGGCGGTGTACCAGAACATCTGCTGGGCGATGTTGCCCTGCGCGGGCACCGGGCCGGCCTCGGAGAAGGTCATGCCGGCGGCCTGCGGCGGCGTGTACTTCTTCAGCCACTCGATATACTTGGCGATGGAGTAGACGGCGGCGGGGCCGTTGGTGTCGCCGCCGCGCTCGACGGTGGAGCCGGTGGGGCGGCAGCCTTCCATGCGGATGCCCCACTCGTCGACCGGCTTGCCGTTGGGCAGGCCGCGATCGCCATTGCCGGCCATGGAGAGCCACGCATCAGTGAAGCGCCAGCCGAGCGAGGGGTCCTTCTTGCCGTAGTCCATGTTGCCATAGACCTTGACGCCGTCGATTTCCTTCACGTCATTGGTGAAGAACTCGGCGATGTCCTCATAGGCCGACCAGTTCACCGGCACGCCGAGTTCGTAGCCGTACTTGGCCTTGAACTTGGCCTTGAGGTCCGGGTTGGTGAACCAGTCATAGCGGAACCAGTAGAGGTTCGCGAACTGCTGGTCGGGCAGCTGGTAGAGCTTGCCGTCCGGCGCCGTGGTGAAGGACAGGCCGATGAAGTCCGGCAGGTCGAGCGAGGGCGAGGTGACGTCCTTGCCTTCGCCGGCCATCCAGTCGGTCAGCGGCACGGCCTGCTTGTAGCGGAAATGGGTGCCGATGAGGTCGGAATCGTTCACCCACGCATCGTAGATGTTCTTGCCCGACTGCATCTGGGTCTGGATCTTCTCGACCACGTCACCTTCCTGGATGAGGTCGTGGGTGAGCTTGATCCCGGTGATTTCGGAGAAAGCCTTTGCGAGAACCTTCGCCTCGTATTCATGCGTGGTGATGGTCTCGGAGACAACGTTGATCTCCATGCCCTTGAACGGTTCGGCAGCCTTGATGAACCATTCCAGTTCCCGCATTTGCTCGTCCTTGGAGAGCGTGGAGGGCTGGAATTCGCTGTCGATCCACTTCTTGGCGGCGGCCTCGTCCGCGCGGACGGGCGCGGCGAAGGCGATCAGCGCCATGGCGCTGGCGGCCAGCAGAAGCCGGCCTCGGCTCTTAGACGGCAACATGGGTCTTTCCTCCCGTTTTCTTCCCAGAATTCCGCGGCTTGCTGCCGCTTAGGCGAATTCACACGAGGCGGAACACCGCCAGCGCGTAGACAAGGCAGAGCGCGAGCGCCCAGCCGAGATTGGGTCCCACCAGGGCAAGCCAGGCGAGATTGATGAAGGCGCTGCCGAGCAGCGTGATGAACAGCCGGTCGCCCCGCGTGGTGGGAATGCCCAGCACGCCCACCCGGGCACGCTCGGGCTTCCACAGCGCCAGCACGGTGAAGATGGCGAGCAGGCTGGCGATGACGGCGAAGAATGCCGCCGTCGGCCAGGTCCACGCCATCCAGGCGGTGTTCTCGGCGAGTTGTTCCACGTCACGCCTCCCCATCGTTCTTGAGGAAAGCGACGGTGCCCGTGCTCTCGGCCGTATGGGACAAGAAGCCCACGATGCCCTGCAAGTGCTCCAGAGCGTCCCAAAGCACCATGCCTTCGTTAGCGTTGTAGTCGGCCATCGCACGGCGCAGATCAACGATGTCATCGCAAACGTCGCCTACGCCCCATTCGTCATTCTCGCTGAGATCGAAAATGTTTCCGCTGACGGCGCGGTAATACTGATCATTAATCGGAACGACGGTGATGCCCGATCTTTCCAAGGCCGAGAATATTGTTTCGGCCCATATTTTGACGTCGGCAATAGCCAGGGAATTCTCAGCCATCACACCCTCCCCAGGGCGAAGCCCTTGGCGATGTAGTTGCGCACGAACCAGATCACCAGCGCGCCGGGGATGATGGTGAGCACGCCAGCCGCGGCGAGCAGGCCCCAGTCCATGCCGGCGGCGGAGACGGTGCGGGTCATCGTCACCGCGATCGGCTTGGCGTTGGTCGCGGTCAGAGTGCGCGCCAGCAACAGTTCCACCCAGGAGAACATGAAGCAGAAGAAGGCGGCGACGCCGATTCCCGAGGCGATCAGCGGCATGAAGATCTTGATGAAGAAGCGCGGGAAGGAATAGCCGTCGATCGCCGCCGTCTCATCAATCTCGCGCGGAACGCCGGACATAAAACCTTCCAGGATCCACACGGCGAGGGGCACGTTGAACAAGCAGTGCGCCAGCGCCACGGCCCAGGGCGTGTCGAACAGGCCGATGGCCGAATAGAGATTGAAGAAGGGCAGGGCGAACACGGCGGGGGGCGCCATGCGGTTCGACAGCAGCCAGAAGAACAGGTGCTTCTCGCCGACGAAACTGTAGCGCGAGAAGGCATAGGCCGCCGGCAACGCCAGCGTGATCGAGATGATGGTGTTCAGCGCCACGTAGGTCAGCGAATTGATGTAGCCCGAGTACCAGCTCGAATCGGTGAAGATCTTGATGTAGTGCTCGAATGTGATCTCGTTCGGCCACAGCGAGACGGTTGTATTGATCTCGAAATTGGTCTTCAGGC
>JAESFV010000366.1_pt1 | contig 15748 bp, 12 predicted proteins | sample 9269471 | NCBI WGS metagenome assembly JAESFV01 (sample SAMN14502647, study PRJNA617108) | algae metagenome | isolation source: Symplocastrum torsivum CPER-KK1 and co-occurring heterotrophs from... | place: USA: Central Plains Experimental Range, Colorado | collected 2001-01-01
CATTTCCGGCGGCGGCAATAATGGCGCCTCGATCGACCCGAATATTCGCGGCCTGCAGGGCCAGAACCGCGTCGCCACCACGATCGACGGCTCGCAGCAATCGACCTCCTCCTATCGCGGCTATGCCGGCATCGACAGCCGCACCTATGTCGATCCCGACCTCATTTCCGGCATCACCATCACCAAGGGACCGGACGGCGCGGTGGCCGGCGCCATCGGCGGCACCATCGCCATGGAGACGCTGAACGTCGACGACATTCTCAAGGCCGGCGAGCGCTGGGGCGTGCGGGTGCGCGGCGGCATCAGCACCAACTCCGTCTCTCCGGTGATCGGCGAGGAGGCGGCGGTGTTCGGCGGCGGTGACGGCGCCGACATCACCAATGGCAGCTTCGCCCTCGCGGTGCGCGAGGACAATGTGGACGTGATCGGCGCCTTTGTGCGGCGCCAGACCGGCAACTACTTTGCCGGCACCGAAGGCTCGCTGACCACGACGAACTATCTTGGCGAGGACGTGCCGCTGTCGAATTACGGCCATGGCCAGCTGGTCTACAACACTTCCGAGGACGTGACCTCGGCGCTGCTGAAGGCCACCTTCCGCCCGACCGACGAGCAGGAACTGCAGATCGGCTATCTCTATTACGGCAACGAATTCGGCGAGATTTCGCCCTCGGCGATCAATGCCGGCACCAATGTGACCTTCCAGATCCCGCTCAGCTCGGTGACGATCAACCAGGTCACGGCGCGCTACCACTATGATTCCGCCGACAACGATCTCATCGACTTCAAGGCCAATGCCTATCTCTCCAACACCGACGAGAGCAACGTCTTCGCGGTTCTGGGCACGACGCCGGAGCTTCAGCAGCAATCGGAGAATGTCGGGTTCAGCGCCAGCAACACCTCGCACTTCACGGTGAGGGACACCCCGCTCGACCTCACCCTCGGCGGTTCGTTCTCCTATGAGGATGCCGAGCCGGTCTCGGTCGACGCCTGGGCCGATACGACATGGTGGGCGATTCCGGCCGATGGCGACCGCACGATCGGCGCGCTGTTCGCGCGGGTGAACTGGGAGCCGACCTCCTGGCTCGCCCTGGCGGCGGGGATCGAGTACCTCACCTATGAGACCAATTTCAACGGCACGACCTATTACGCCACCGACGAGCCCTTCGCCGGCTATTCCGGCGACGGCTTCAGCCCGAGCGCCAGCATCACCGTGACGCCGCTTGAGGGCTGGCAGATCTATGGCCAGTACCAGAGCGGCCTTCGCCCGCCCAGCGTGCGCGAGACCAGCCAGACCCGCGCCGACCAGGTTTTCACCACCGATCTCGATGCGGAACAGGCCAGCAACTGGGAAGTGGGCACCAATCTCCTGCGCGACAACCTGTTCATGGAGGGCGACAAGGCGCGGCTGAAGCTCGCCTATTTCGACAACACGACGAATAATTATATCGGCCGCACCTATAATGGCGCATTGAGTCTGTTCAATTACGACTATGTGCGCTTCAAAGGCTTCGAAATATCCGGCCGCTACGATACCGGGCCGATCTTCACCGAATTCGGGTTCAACTATTACACTGACTACGAAGCCTGCCTCGATGACGGCACCTGCCTCAACTACACGCTGCCCGCAGACTATTTGACCAACCAGGTGCCGCCGCAGTTCACCGCCTCCTTCACCGCCGGCGCGCGGCTGTTCGACGACCGCGTGACCATCGGTGGCCGCGTCACCTATATGGGCGAGCGCCTCGCCCCGGTGGTCGATGACGGCTCCTATTTCGTCACCACCAAGCTGTGGGAGCCCTACACCACGGTCGATGCCTTCGTGCAGTGGAAGATGAACGAGAATCTCACTCTCGACATCAGCGCGCTGAACATTCTCGACGCCTATTATGTCGATGCGCTCAATAACACCGACATGCCCGCCCCCGGCCGCACCATCACCGCGACGCTGACCGGGCGCTTCGGCAGCGGCGAGCCGCTCGCCCCCCTGCCGCTCGGCCTGCGGCTGAATGACGAGGCGTGGACCGGCCTCTATGCCGGCGCCTCCTTCGGCTACGGCTTCGCCTCCATCGACGGCACCACGACGCTGGCGGATGGCAGCGCCAACGCGATCGCCTCGACGGAATCGGCCGATGAATCGCTCGACGGCATGATCGGCGGCGGGCAGATCGGCTATAATTACCAGTTCGGCAACGGCATCGTGCTCGGCGTCGAGGCGGATTTCAGCTGGCTCAGCCAGAAGACCACGCATGCGGCGCTCGCCACCGAGGCGCAGATCCTCATCGACAAAGAGATGTGGCAGGCCAAGACCGACTACGCCCTCGAATGGCTCACCACCATCCGCGCCAAGGCTGGTTATGCCGTAAATGACCGGCTGTTCGTCTACGGCACCGGCGGCGTCGCCTTCCTGCGCGAGAGCGAGCAGCGCTCGCAATACATCGCCACCACGTCAGGGGCGAGCGTGCCGAACGGCCACACCACCACGCTCTTCTTCACCGAGGCGGCCGGCGCGACCCGGACGGGCTTCGCCGTGGGCGGCGGCGCCGAATACGCGCTCTCCGACCGCTGGTCGCTGAAGATGGACTACCTGTTCACCGGCTTCGGGTCCGAGAGCTTCGTCTTCCCCAATGCCCGGGCCGGCGTCGGCAAATCCTACACCGTCACGACGCGGTGCACGCGAAACCCGACGCCGATACCCCCCTGCCCCGGTGGTCGCATCGTCGTCATCACCGAGAACTTCACCGGCAGCTCCGAGACGGTGAACGGCCGTGCGGCCTCCAATGATGCCGAGTTGCAGATGCTGAAGATCGGCCTCAATTACCGCTTCTGACGCCCGGCGCCGGCCTTCGCGCTCCCCGCAGGAGACGCGAAGGCCGGCGCGCAGCGGGGAGAGGAACATGCGCGCCAGGTGAGGCGTTGCGCCCGAGATATCTCAACGGGAGCGCGCGCGTGATCACCGACCTCTGGTACAAGAACGCCATCGTCTATTGTCTCTCCGTCGAAGGCTTCATGGATTCGAACGGCGATGGCGTCGGCGACTTCCGCGGCCTGATGCGACGGCTGGATTACCTGCACGGGCTCGGCGTCACCGCCATCTGGCTGATGCCATTCCAGGCCTCGCCGGGGAAGGATGACGGTTATGACGTCGCCGACTATTACGGCGTCGATCCGCGCTACGGCACGCTGGGCGATTTCGTCGAGTTCACCCACGCCGCCCGCCAGCGCGGCATGCGGGTGCTGATCGACCTCGTGGTGAACCACACCTCGAACCAGCACCCCTGGTTCAAATCCGCCCGCTCCGACCCGGAGTCTCCCTACCGGGATTGGTATGTCTGGTCGAAGACGAAGCCGAAGAACGCCAATGAAGGCCTGGTGTTTCCCGGCGTGCAGGAAACCACCTGGACCTATGACAAGGCGGCTAAGGAATATTACTTCCACCGCTTCTACGATTTCCAGCCCGACCTCAACACCGCCAACCCGGACGTGCAGGCGGAGATCCTGCGCATCATGGGGTTCTGGCTGGAACTCGGCGTCTCCGGCTTCCGCATGGACGCCGTGCCCTTCGTGATCGCGGAGAAGGGAGCCGATATCGACGGCAAGCCGATCGAGCATTTCAACATGCTGCGCACCTTCCGCGAATTCCTGCAGTGGCGACGGGGCGATGCCATCATCCTGGCGGAGGCGAACATCCTGCCCGAGGACGACAAGAAGTATTTTGGCGCAGACGGCGACCGCATGCACATGATGTTCAACTTCCAGGTCAACCAGTCGCTGTTTTACGCCCTGGCCAGCGCCGACATGAAGCCGCTGGTCAAGGCACTGAACGCCACGCGGCCGGACTATGCCACCGCCCAATGGGGCCTGTTCCTGCGCAATCACGACGAGCTCGACCTCGGCCGGCTGACGCCGGCGCAGCGCGAGCAGGTGTTCGAGGCGTTCGGGCCGGACAAATCGATGCAGCTCTATGACCGCGGCATCCGCCGCCGGCTCGCGCCGATGCTGAAGGGCGATCGCCGCATGATGGAGCTGGCCTACAGCCTCATGCTGTCGCTGCCCGGCACGCCGGTGCTGCGCTATGGCGACGAGATCGGCATGGGCGACGATCTCGGCCTGCCCGAGCGCACCTGCGCCCGCACGCCCATGCAGTGGTCGAACGAGCCGCAGGGCGGCTTCAGCGCGGCGGAGAAGACCTATCTGCCGGTCATTTCCGAAGGCGCCTACGCCTATAGCGAAGTAAACGTCGCCGACCAGCGCCGCGATCCGCAGTCCTTCCTCAACTGGATGGAGCGGATGATCCGCACCCGGCAGGAAACGCAGGAGATCGGCTGGGGCGCGTTCGAGATCGTCGATGTCGGCCACGACGCGGTGCTGTGCCTGCGCTATGAATGGCGCAACAATGTCGCGGTGTTCCTGCACAATTTCCACCCCGAGGGGTTGAGCGTGCGCTTCAAGCTCACCCCGCCGGAAGGCGAGCCGAACCGGCTGGTCAACCTGCTGTCGGACAGCCACAGCGAGGCCGACGACAAGGGCCGGCACGCCATCACGCTCGAACCCTATGGCTATCGCTGGTTCCGCATGGGCGGGCTCGACTACGCCTTCCGCCGCACGGAGCTTTAAGCCCCGCCGGACAGCCGGCCACGCCGGCTGTCCGCAAACGTCTCCCTCTCTGCTAGGCAGTGGCGTCGAGCGCGACGATGACCCCTTCATAAGGCCGCAGAGAGAGGTGGCCCTCCACCCTTTCCTCGCGGTCGCGGTCGCGTTCGGTGGAGGCCAGCACCCGCCCATGGGTGTCGGGCGGCAGCGGAATGTCGTCCTGCACGGTGCCCGCGAGATTGAGCGCGACCAGCACGCCTTCCTCCGCGCTTTCGCGCAGGAACACCAGCACATCGCCCAACGCGGTGATCTTGCGATAGGTGCCGGCGTGCAGCACCGGATGGGCCCGGCGCAGCGCGATGAGCTCCCGGTAGAGCCCGAGCAGCGAGGCGGGTTGTTCGAGCTGGACGGCAACATTGCGCGTCGTGAAGTCCGCCGCCAGCGGCAGCCAGGGCCGGCCATTGGTGAAGCCGGCATAAGGCGAGGCGTCCCACTGCATCGGCGTCCGCTCGGGATCGCGGCCGAGGCCGAGGCCCGGCTCGTTCTTCTCCCACGGGTCCTGCGCGTCCTCGGTGGCGATCGGCACGTTCTCCATGCCGATCTCGTCGCCGTAATACATGGTCGGGGTGCCGCGCAGGGTAAGCAGCAGCATCGCCGCGACCCGGGCGCGGCGGGCACCGATGCGCGAGGCGATGCGCGGCTGGTCGTGATTGCCCAGCACCCAGTTCGGCCAGCCTCCTTCCGGCACCGCCGCATCATATTCGGCGATCAGCGCGGCGAGATGCGGCGCGTTCCAGCTGGCGTGGATGAGCTGGAAGTTGAACGGCAGATGGGCGCCTTCGAGGTTCTCGCCGTAATAGGCGACCAGCCGGTCGATCGGCAGGTAGATCTCGCCGATCAGCACCCGGTCGTCATATTCATCGATGACGCCGCGCAGTTCGGCGATGATCGCATGCACGTCCGGCTGATCGGTCGAACGGCTCTGGATGAAGCGGCGAATATCGGGATCGCCGGGCCCGTATTCCGGGTTGGGCGGGTTGTCGCGGAAATCGGCGTCCTTCATCAGGTGCCAGATCACATCGACCCGGAAGCCATCGACCCCGCGCGCCATCCAGAAGCGCAGCACGTCGTGCATCGCGGCGCGCACCTGCGGGTTGCGCCAGTTCAGGTCCGGCTGCTGCGTCAGGAAGGCGTGGTAATAATACTGCCCGCTTGCCGGATCCAAGGTCCAGGCCGGCCCGCCGAAATTGCTCATCCAGTTGTTCGGCGGCCCGCCATCGGCGGCGGGGTCACGCCAGATGTACCAGTCGCGCTTGGGATTGTCGCGCGAAGCCCGGCTCTCGAGGAACCAGGGATGCTGGTCCGAAGTGTGGTTCGGCACGAAATCGAGCACGATCTTCAGGCGGCGGGCGTGCGCCTCCTCGACCAGGCGATCAAAGGCGTCGAGATCGCCGAAGATCGGGTCGATGCCGCAATAATCGGCGACGTCATAGCCGAAATCGGCCATGGGCGAGGGGAAGATCGGCGAGATCCAGACCGCGTCGATGCCGAGTTCGACCAGATAGTCGAGGCGGGCGCGGATGCCGTCGAGATCGCCGATGCCATCGTCATTGGTGTCCTGAAACGAGCGGGGATAGACCTGATAGAAGATCCCGCGCTGCCACCATTGTGTCTGCGCCATCCGCGCCTCCTGAAGGTTTGGTCAGGCCCCGCCCCGAAGCTGGGGAAGCACGAGGGCACCGAACGTTTCGATGAACGTCCGCTGGTTTAGCCCGACATTGTGAAGGTAGATGTCGCGGAAGCCGAGTTCGGCAAACTCCCTCAGCTGGGCGGCGTGCCAGTCGGCATCGTCGGAGATCAGGATGCTCTCGTCGAGGTCCTCCGGCCGCACCAGCCGCGTGGCGGCGTCGAACTGCTCGGGCAGCTTCAGCTCCGCCGCGACGGAAGAAGACAGCGTGTTGAAGCGCCATTGGTCATGCGCGCTGGCGCGGGCCTCTTCCAGCGTTTCGGCGTAGGAGAGGTGGACCTGGAGGGACAAGGGCTTGCCCTCGCCGCCGCCCTCGCGGAAGGCCTCGATGATCGCCCGCAGCCGGTCCAGCGGCTGGTTGATGGTGACAAGGCCATCCGCCCATGCCCCCGCCCGGCGCGCGGTCTCGGGCGTCAGCGCGGCGGCGATGAAGAGCGGGGGCAGCTTCGGCCGCGTATAGAGCCGGGCCTCCTCGACATCGATCAGCCCGCCGCGCCGGCTCACCGTCTCGCCGGCGAACAGGGCGCGCATGATATCCACCGCCTCGCGCAGCCGCGCGTCGCGCTCGGCCTTGGCCGGCCAGCGCTCGCCGGTCACGCGCTCATTCAGCGCCTCGCCGGAACCGAGCGCCATCCAGAACCGCTCGGGGAACATTTCCGCCAGCGTCGCCGCTGCCTGGGCGGTGATGACGGGGTGGTAGCGCCGGCCGATCGGGGTGGTGACGACGCCGAAGGGCAGCGCGGTCGTGGCCAGCGCGGCGCCAAGCCAGCTCCAGGCGAAGCCGGAATGGGGCTGGCGCGCGCTCCAGGGGGCAAAATGGTCCGAGCACATGGCCGCGTCGAAGCCCGCCTGTTCCGCCGCCTGCACGCAGCCGAGCAGCGCGCTAGGCGCGAACTGCTCGTGCGAGGCGTGATAGCCGATGCGAAGGCGGGCGGCTGGCTCGGCGCGCATGTGTGATGATCCGGTGAGGCTAGGGGTCGGGCGGGCTCGTCCCGCACGGAGGGCGGGAGGAGAACGCCCCAGGCGGCCAAGTGTTTCCTCGGGCTGTTTGCTCGGCCCGACGCGCGCAGGAAGCGAAGCCAACCCGCCCAAACTTCGCCATCCACGCTGCCGCGCAGAACGTCTAGGGTGGCGACCGAGAAACAGAAGACGATTCACCCAGGGAAGGAAGCCCCACATGCGCGCACTCATCATGGGACTGTCGACGTTCGTGGCCCTTGCGGCCGGCAGCGCCGCACAGGCGCAGCAGAATGACCTCGCCAAATACTGCAAGGCGGACGTGGCGCGGCTGTGCCCCAACGTGCCCCCCGGTGGCGGCAAGATCATCCAGTGCCTCAAGGCGCACAGCAAGGAGATGTCGGTCGGCTGCGCCCAGGCGCTGCAGAAGATGAAGGGCTGACGCCTTTTCAGCTTGCCCGCGGTGCAGATGGTGGAACAATCGCGCCTGCGCCGGCTTTTGTCGGCAGCATCTCGACACCATCCACACCGGGGGACTTCATGGTCGCATCCATCAGCCGGCGCCGCCTGCTCGGTTCCATCGCCGCCGCCGCCCTTGTGCCGGCCGCGCTGGCCCATGCCGCCGCCCCCGTGGTCGTCAGCTCCAAGATCGACACCGAGGGCGCGGTGCTCGGCAACATCGTCGCGCTGGTGCTGGAACATGCCGGCATTCCGGTGACGCCGCGTCTGCAGCTCGGCCCGACCAAGATCGTGCGCACGGCGCTGCTGGCGGGGGAGATCGACCTCTACCCGGAATATACCGGCAATGCCGGCTTCTTCTTCGCCATGGCCGACGACCCGCTGTGGAAGAACGCCACCGCCGCCTATGAGAAGGCCCGCGACCTCGACGCCAAAAACGGCCTCGTCTGGCTGGCGCCGGCGCCGGCCGACAACACCTGGGGCATCGCCGTGCGCGGCGACGTAGCGGCGCGCGAGAAGCTGGCGACGCTGGAGGATTTCGCCCGCTGGACGAAGCAGGGCGACGTGAAGCTCGCGGCCTCGGCCGAGTTCGTGGAAAGCGCGGCGGCCCTTCCCGCCTTCCAGAGCGCCTATGGCTTCACGCTCTCCGGCGGGCAGCTGCTGGTGCTGTCGGGCGGCGACACCGCCGCCACCATCAAGGCGGCAGCGGAAGGCACGTCCGGGGTCAATGCCGCCATGGTCTATGGCACCGACGGCGCCATCGCCGCGCTCAACCTCAAGGTGATGGCGGACACCAAGCAGGTGCAGCCGGTCTACCAGCCGGCGCCGGTGATCCGCAAAGCGGTGCTCGACGCCTATCCGCAGATCGCCGCCCTGCTCGCCTCGGCCTTTGCCGGCCTCACCTTGCCGGTGCTGCAGCAGCTGAACGCGCAGGTCCAGCTTGAGGGGCTCGATGCCCGCTCCGTCGCCGAAGCCTATCTGAAGGCGCAGGGGCTGCTCGGGTGAGGCTCCCGGCCGGGCGCGAACCGGCGCCCATCCTGCGCACCGGCGCGGGGCTCGATATCCTGCCCCTGCTCATCTCAGCCTTCGCCCTTGCGGCCCTGCTGCTGGGCGGTTTTGTCGTGGTGGCGCCTAACCGCCTGCTGTCAGGCACGGCCCTCAGCCTCTGGCACGCGGCGGGACCCGGTGGGGCCGCGAGCCTGCTGGCGATTCTGGGAGCGATCGCGATCCTCGCCGTCTGCCCTGCTCTGCGCTTCCAGCGCGTCCTCATCGGCCTTGCTGCCGGCGCCCTAATGGTGCTGGCGCTGGCGCTGGCGGGGATGGCGGCGAGCGAACAGGCGGCCGCCGCCGGCCGGCTGACGCGGGTGTCGCTGGGCGCCGGCTTCTGGACCCTCTTTCTGGCCGGGCTGCTCCTGCTGGCCGATTGCGCCGAGCGGGAGCCCAGCCGGGCCGGCAAGGCACTGCCGCTTCTTGCGACGCTGATCGGGCTTGCCGCGCTCCTCGCCAGCGGTCGCCTGGCGCCGCTATCGCTGGCGCGTGAATATGCGGTGCGCCAGCAGGCCTATTGGGACGAACTGGTGCGCCATCTCGAACTGACCGGCGCCGGCCTCGCCTTGGCCCTCGTCGCCGGCGGGGCGATCGGGCTAATGGCCTATCGCCGGCCGCGGCGCGCCGGGCCGGTCTTCGCCGTGCTCAACATCGTGCAGACCATCCCCTCTCTGGCGCTGTTCGCGCTCCTCATCGGTCCGATCACCCTCCTCACCGGCCTGCTTCCCGGCCTCCGGCAACTCGGCATTTCCGGGATCGGGCCGACCCCCGCGATCCTGGCGCTGGGTCTCTACGGCCTGCTGCCGGTGGCGCGCGGCGTCCATGCAGGCCTCTCCGCCGTTCCGAACACGGTGGTCGAGGCGGCTCTCGGCATGGGGATGACGCGGCGGCAGATTGTCCATAACACGCTGATTCCGCTCGCCTTGCCGACCCTGCTGCAGACGCTGCGACTGACCCTGGTGCAGCTCATCGGCCTCGCCGTTCTGGCGGCGCTGATCGGCGCCGGGGGGCTCGGCACCTTCATCTTCCAGGGGCTGGGACAGACGGCGGCCGACCTCGTCCTGCTCGGCGCGCTCTCGGCCATCGCGCTCGCCCTGATCGCCGATACCGCCTTGCGCGGGCTCACTCTTTTCCTCGTGCGGAGGCCGGCTCAGTGATCCGTTTCGAGGGGGTGTGCAAGAGCTTTGGCGGTGCGAGGGCGGTCGACGAGGTGACGCTCGACGTGGCGCGCGGCACGATCTGCACGCTGGTCGGAACCTCCGGCTCCGGCAAGTCCACTTTGCTGCGTCTGGCCAATCGTTTGCTGGAGGCCGATGAGGGCAGCATCCGGTTCGATGGGGCCGATGTGACCGGCATCCCCCCGGTCGAGCTGCGCCGGCGCATGGGCTATGTCATCCAGTCGGTCGGGCTGTTCCCGCACTGGACGGTGGAGCGCAACATCGCCACCGTGCCGCGCCTGCTCGGCTGGCCGTCGGCACGGATCGACCAACGGGTGGCCGAGCTGCTCGACCTTGTCGGCCTGCCGCCCGGCCTGCATGCGCGGCGCTACCCCGACGAGCTGTCCGGCGGCCAGCAGCAGCGCGTCGGCGTGGCGCGGGCGCTGGCGGGCGAGCCGGAACTGCTGCTGATGGACGAGCCGTTCGGCGCGGTCGACCCGCCGACGCGGCGCGGGCTGCAGGACAGCCTGATGGCCATCCAGAAGCGCACCGGCACAACCATTCTGCTTGTCACCCATGATGTCGAGGAGGCGATCCGCCTCGGCGGCACGCTTGCCGTGCTCGACCAGGGACGGCTGCTGCAGACCGGCACCCCGGCGCAGGTGCTGACGCAGCCGGCGACTGACGCAGTGGCGCGCTTCTTCGGCGGGCCGCTGCTGGGGCTCAACCGGCTCAAGGCGCTGCGGGTCGGCGACCGGGCGCAGGCCGCCCTGTCCCCGGACGAGCGCGAACCCATCGACATGGACGCCACGCTGGAAGCGGCGCTGGCGCGCATGGTGGCGGAGGGCTGTTCGCGGTTGCCGGTGCGTCACCCCGATGGGCAGCGCAGACTGCTCGACCTCGCCGATCTGGTCCGGCCGTGAGGAGGGGTGCGGCGCGGCGTGCGGCGACATGTCTGGCCCGCCGGCCGGTGGTGTGGGTCGGGGCGGTGTTTCTCGGGCTGACCTTCGGCATGGGCGCGCTGGCGCCCTATCTCGGCTTTCTGTTCCCTGCGGGCACGCCCCTTGTCTATACGCGGGCCAGCTTTCCCGAGCTGGTCGCGTCGCACGCGCTGCTGACCGGAGCGGCAAGCCTGATCGCCATCGCGATCGGCGTGGCCGCCGCGCTTTTCGCCACACGGCCGGCCGGCCGGCCCTATGCGGCGACGCTCGACCGGCTCGGCGCGCTCGCCCAGACCTTTCCTCCGGTCGCCGTTCTCGCCCTCGCCGTGCCGAGCCTTGGCTATGGCGCCCTGCCGACCGCCTTCGCGCTGGTGCTCTATGGCGTGCTGCCGGTGATGGGCGCCGGCATGGCCGGGCTGAGCAGCGTGCCGGCCGCCGTGCGGGAGGCGGCGGATGGCACCGGCTTTTCCCCGGCCGGCCGGCTGTGGCGGATCGAATTGCCGCTGGCGGCGCCAATCCTCCTCGCCGGCATCCGTACCTCAGTGACGATCGGCATCGGCACCGCGACCATCGGCTCGACGGTCGGCGCGCTGACGCTGGGCTCGCCGATCATCGACGGCCTGTCGGGCGACAACCCGGCCTTCGTGCTGCAGGGCACGGTGCTGGTGGCGCTGTTCGCCGTCACCGTCGACCTTGCCATCGGCGAGGCGCAGCGGGCGCTGCCGCAGCGCGCGCGGTGACGCCACGCGGCGGGCCTAGAGCACGTCCGGTGAAAACTGGTTCACCTGATGTGCTCTAGGTTTTTGTTCTTACGCATTTTCTTCACGCGAACCGGAACCCACTTCGCTCGAAAATGCTCTAGTTGCCGTGGCCTTCGCGTTCCTGGCAGCGATAGCCAGCGAGGCACTGGCTCTGGTCCTGCGAGGGAATCCAGCTCGGCGCGCCGCCATCCGAGGCCATGCACAGGCTGGGATTGGAGACGACGCGGCTGAGTTCGCCGCCGCCGGTGTCGAACACCACCTGGCCGCGCTCCTGCACCAGCGCCGCCACCGCCGCGCAGCTCATGGAGGTGGAGCGCGGGGTCTCCTGGGCCGAGGCCGGGACGGCGGCAAGGATGAGCGCGGCAGACAGGAAGAGGACGCTTCGCATAATGGGCTCCCGAAAGCTCTCGTCGCACCCGGGCGGGTTCGACATCCGGCCCGTCCGGCGGGCCGTTGCGGCATCCTAGCAAATCCCCGGCGCGGCGACAGGCACAGCGGCGTGAACCGCGCAGCCACGCAACCCTGGAGCAAGCCCGCGGGTCTATCGAACGACACCCGCCGCACGAGGATGGCGGACGGAGCCTGTCGCATGCATCTTCTGTCGCGCAATCACGCCCAACTCACCCTGAACGCGCTTGATCGCTCCCTCGCAGTGATCGAGTTCACGCCGGACGGCCAGGTTGTCACCGCAAACGCCAATTTTCTCGGCCTGATGGGCTACGAGCTGGCCGACATTGTGGGCCAGCCGCACGCGGTATTCGTGACGGCGGAGGAGCGCGCCAGCGAGGCCTATCGCACCTTCTGGCAGGAACTGCGCGCCGGCGCGTTCAAATCGGCCGAGTTCCAGCGCGTCGCCAAGGGTGGCCGGGCCGTTTTCCTCCAGGCGACCTACAACCCGATCATGGTCGGCGGCAAGGTCATCAAGGTCGTCAAAGTCGCCGCCGATGTGACCCAGCAGAAGACCCAGCAGGCGGAGTGCGAGGGCATTATCCGCGCCGCCAGCACCACGCAGGCGATCATCCAGTTCACGCCGGACGGCCATGTGCTGGAGGCGAACCAGAACTTCCTCGATGCGATGGGCTACACGCTCGACGAGATCCGGGGCCGGCACCATTCGCTCTTCGTGCCCCCGCAGGAGCGGGAGACGCCGGCCTATCGCACCTTCTGGGCCGAGCTCGGGCGTGGCACCTTCCAGACCGGCGAGTTCCGCCGCATCGCCAAGAACGGGCAGGACGTCTGGATCCAGGGTTCCTACAACCCGGTCTTTGATGCGGCCGGCCAGCTGACCAAGGTGGTGAAGTTCGCCGTCGACACCACGGCGCAGGTGAATCAGCGCCGGCGGCGGGAGGAGACGCAGAGCTCGATCAGCGCCGATATCGAGCGCATCGCGCAGGAAATCAGCGATACCAGCCACCAGGCGGCGACCGCGTCGGCGGCCACCGACCAGACCTCCGCCGGCATCAACGCCGTCGCCTCCGGCGCGGAGGAACTCTCCGCCTCGGTGGCCGAGATCAGCCGCCAGCTGGGGCTTGCGCTGGGCATTTCCCGCGACGCCGTGACCGAGAGCGAGCGCACGAACGAGGTCGTCTCCGCCCTCGCCGAGGCGGCGCAGCGGATCGGCCAGGTGATCGACCTGATCAAGCAGATCGCCTCGCAGACCAATCTTCTGGCGCTGAACGCCACCATCGAGGCGGCGCGGGCGGGCGAGGCCGGGCGCGGCTTCTCGGTCGTGGCGACCGAGGTAAAGAGCCTGGCCGGCCAGACGGCGCACGCCACCGACGAAATCGCCACCCAGATCGCCGCGGTGCAGGAGCGCACGCAGGAGGCGGTGGCCGCCCTCGCCACCATCGGCAGCCGGATCCGCGACATCAACGAGATCTCGACCGGCATCGCCACGGCCGTCGACGAGCAGTCGGCGGTGGCGAAGGACATGTCGCACAGCATGCAGGACGCCGCGCACGGCGTCGCCTCCATCACCCGCAGCATGGCGGCCATCGCCGCCTCGACGCGCCATGTGGAACACGCGACGCAGGAATTGCGCACCGTCTCGCGCGAGATCGCCTGAGGCGCGGCCTCACCCTGCCAGAGCCGGGCGCAGCGCCTTACCCCGCGAGGCGCCGCGCGCGGCGCTTGCGCAGCACGGCAATGGTCGCCAGCGCGATGAGGATGACCGCCATGGAGAACAGCGTCGTCACCGTGCCCAGCGCATAAAGCACCGGGGTCGTGACATTGGTGGTCATGCCGTAGATTTCCAGCGGCAGCGTGTTGAAGCTGCCCGAGGTCATCAGTGTGCGGGCGAACTCGTCATAGGACAGGGTGAAGCCGAACAGGCCGACGCCGATGAGGCTCGGCAGGATGATCGGCAGCACCACATGGGCGAAGGTCTGCCACGGGCTGGCGCCAAGGTCGCGCGCGGCCTCCTCATAGGCCGGGTTGAAGCGGTTGAACACCGCGAACATGATCAAGAGGCCAAAGGGCAGCGTCCAGGTGAGGTGCGCGCCGAAGCCGGAGGAGTACCAGGCCGGCTCCAGCCCGAACACGTTGAAGGCGAGGCCGATGCCGAGCGAGATCAGGATCGAGGGCACGATCAGGCTGGCAATGGTGAGATAGAACAGCGGCCCGCTGCCGAGAAAGCGCCGGCGGAAGGCCAGCCCCGCCAGCAGCGAGACCACCACCGTCGTCAGCATGGTCATCAGGCCGAGAAGGAGCGAGCGCGAGAAGGCGCCGCCGAAATCGCCCACCGCCTGCTGCTCGAATAAGAGGTTCTCGAACCAGCGCAGCGACACCCCGTTCATCGGGAAGGTGAGCCCGCCATTCGGCCCCTGGAAGGACAGGATGAAGATGGTCGAGAGCGGCCCGTACAGGAACAGCACGAACAGGATGAAGAAGGCTGTGAGCACGTAGAAGCCGGGGCCGCGCTTGTCCGAATTCATCGGCTGATCCTCCCCCAGAACCTGCGTGCTTCGAGGCTCGCTGTCGCTCGCACCTCAGCATGACGGGCCGTTGCCCCCGCCGGGTCAACGTCATCCTGAGGTGCCCGGGCATCGCCCGGGCCACGAAGGAGGGTCGTCACACGCGCCATTCCCACCCTCATCACAGCTCCTTGCGGATGTTGACGATGCGCAGGATGGCGGCGACCAGCAGCAGCACCAGCACCAAGAGGATCACCGCATTCGCCGCCGCCGCCGGGTATTGCAGCAGCGCGATCTGGTTCGCCATCATCAGCCCGACCGAGGCCGATTGCCCGCCCGACATGAAGCGCACGGTGATGAAGTCGCCCATCACGAGCGTCACCACGAAGATCGAGCCGATGGCGATGCCGGGCTTGGCGAGGGGCAAGATGACATTGGTGAGGATCTGGAAGGCATTGGCGCCGGCGTCGCGCGCCGCCTCGATCAGCGCCCGGTCGATCCGCATCAAGGTGTTGAAGATCGGCGTCACCATGAACAGCGTGTAGAGATGCACCATCGCCAGCACGACGGCGAAATCCGAGAACAGCAGGAATTCCAGCGGCTGGTCGATCAGGCCCATGGTCATCAGCGTCTGGTTCAACAGCCCGTTGCGCCCCAAGAACGGAATCCACGAGATCATGCGGATGATGTTCGAGGTCAGGAACGGAATGGTGCAGACCAGGAACAGCACCATCTGCATGGTGGCCGAGCGGATGTGGAAGGCGAGGTAGTACGCCACCCAGAAGCCGACCAGCAGCGTCACCGCCCAGACGATGACGGTGTATTTCAGCGTGTTGAGATAGGTGCGCCATGTCACCGGCGAGGTGATCGTCTCCTCGTAATTGGTGAAGACGAAATCCGGGAAGATCTGGATCGAGTCATAGTCCCAGAAGCTCACCATCACGATAGTGGCGATCGGCAGCACGAGAAACGCCGCCAGGATCAGCGTGAGCGGCGCCGCCTGCAGATAGGGTGCGATCCGGGACAGGGTCATCAGCGGCTTCCGGTGAGCGAACGTCCGGGACGAAAGCCCTCTCCCCGTCGGGGAGGGGGCTGGGTGAGGGGAGCATGCGGCGCCCCCGGAGAGGGGGCGCCCCCCCCCCCCCCCCCCCCCCCCGGGGGGGGCCCCCCCCCCCCC
>JAESFV010000367.1_pt1 | contig 15453 bp, 12 predicted proteins | sample 9269471 | NCBI WGS metagenome assembly JAESFV01 (sample SAMN14502647, study PRJNA617108) | algae metagenome | isolation source: Symplocastrum torsivum CPER-KK1 and co-occurring heterotrophs from... | place: USA: Central Plains Experimental Range, Colorado | collected 2001-01-01
CCCTCACCCGGCCCTTTGGGCCGACCTCTCCCCAATGGGGAGAGGTGAAGCAGGGTGCGCCCGACCGACGCGGCATCTTCGCCCTCTCCCCGTCGGGGAGAGGGTCGGGGTGAGGGGCGCTCCGCACTGACCATCCTTCGCGGCCCGGCTCTGCCGGGCGCCTCAGGATGACGTTCATCTAAAGGAACTCCGTCATCCTGAGGTGCGCGCGCCGCGCGCCTCAAAGGTTGGTTGTCAGCAAGCCCCATCACGCCGCCTCCCCCGCGCCATGGCCGGCCATCATCAGGCCGACGGTGCGCACATCGAGCCTCTCGGCCTCCATCGCCGCCGATAAGTGGCCGGCATGGACCACGGCGATGCGGTCGGAGAGCGCGAACAATTCGTCGAGGTCCTCGGAGATCAGCAGCACCGCCGCCCCGCGCCCGCGCGCGGCGATCAGCCGGCGGTGCACGTCGGTGGTGGCGCCGATGTCGAGGCCGCGCGTCGGCTGATGCGCCAGCACGAGCTTCGGCGCGCGCTCCAGCACCCGCGCCAGCACCACCTTCTGCATATTGCCGCCCGACAGCGCCCGGATCGCCGCGTCGGGGCCGGGGCAGCGCACATCATAGGCCGCGATCGCCTCCGCCGCCCGGGCGCGGATGGCGGCGCGCCGGATCAGCCCGGCGCGCTGGTTCTCGGGCGCGGCAATGGTCTCCAGCACGAAATTCTCCGCCACGGTCAGCGCGCCGATGGTGCCGTCGCGGTGGCGGTCTTCCGGAATGCGGCCGACCTGGGCGGCGACGCGCCCGGCCGGATCGGCGGCGGCGAGCCGCGCGCCGTCAATCGTCGCCTCCCCGGCCCGGGGCGCGGCGAGCCCCGCGACCAGCGCCGCGAGCGCCCCCTGCCCGTTGCCGGAAACGCCGGCAATGCCGACGACCTCGCCGCCGCGCACATCAAGATCGGCGCCCTCCAGCCGGTCGCGCTGCGAGGGCGCGCCGACACTCACCCCGCGCAGGCTCAGCACCGGGGCGCCGGGGGTGGAAGGCGGGCGCTCGCGGGCGGGAATGGCGCGGCCGACCATGAGTTCGGCCAGCGTCGCGCGGTCGGCCCCGGCGGTGGGGCGGTCGGCCACCTTGGCGCCGCCGCGCAGCACCACCACCCGCCCGCACAGCGCCAGCACCTCGTGCAGCTTGTGACTGATGAAAATCACCGCCAGCCCCTTGGCCGCCAGCGTCCGGACGGTGGCCGCGAGGCTGTCGGCCTCCTGCGGGGTGAGCACGGCGGTCGGCTCGTCGAGGATCAGCACCCGCACGTCGCGATAAAGCGCTTTCAGGATTTCGATGCGCTGCTGCTCGCCCACCGACAGCCGCGCCACCGGCACGTCGAGGTCGACGGCGAGACCGCTCTCGCCCATCAGTCGGGCAATCTTGTCGCGCGCCCCGCGCCCCCTCGGGCGCAGGCTCCACAGCGACTGGGTGCCGAGCACGATGTTCTCGAAGCCGGTGAGGTTTTCCGCCAGGGCGAAATGCTGGTGCACCATGCCGATGCCGGCCGCCAGCGCCGCCTGCGCCGAACCGCCCGGCAGCGGGCTGAGCTGTCCGTCGGCGCCGGCGATGGCAACGCTGCCCTCATCGGCGATGTAATGGCCGAACAGGATGCTCATCAGCGTCGTCTTGCCCGCGCCATTCTCGCCCAGCAGCGCCACGATCTCGCCGGCCCGCACGTCGAGGTCGATCTGGTCGTTCGCCGTCAGCGCCCCGAAGCGCTTGGTGATGCCCTTGAGCGAGAGGACGAGCGGGCGGGGATCAGGGTGCATGGAACTGGCGCCGAGCCGGCCTCTTTTGCGAACCTCGCTCCGCGGGGGGGTGCGCGCCCAGCACCGGAAACTCCCCTCACCCTAACCCTCTCCCCGACGGGGAGAGGGAATTACGGACCGCCGGCCTCTCAGGTCGGCGTCACAACGCCCGCCTCACAGCGTCGATTTGGGCTCGCCATCATTGACGTTGACGCGGAAGAGACCGTCCTTGATCTCCTTTTCCTTCACCAGCACCATCTCGATAACCTCGGGCGGCACCAGCTTGGGGTCGAGCGGGGCAAGGCTCGCGCCGCCTTCGGCCATGTAGCTGTAGGGGCCGTAATCGGCGGCGACGAAGGTGCCGTCCATCACTTCCTTGATCGCCTTGTCGATGGTCGGCTCCATCTGCCACAGCGCCGAGGCGATGATCGTGCCGGGATACTGGGCTGACGTGTCGATGACGTTGCCGATCGCCTTCACGCCGCGCTCCTTGGCGGCGTCGGAGACGCCGAAGCGCTCGGCGTAGAGCACGTCCGCGCCCTTGTCGATCTGGGCGAAGGCGGCCTCCTTGGCCTTGGGCGGGTCGTACCAGGAGTTGATGAAGGTGACGATGAACTTGACGTTCGGGTTCACCGAAACCGCGCCTTCCATGAAGGCCTGCATCAGCCGGTTCACTTCCGGAATGGCGTAGCCGCCGACGAGGCCGATGACGTTCGACTTGGTGGCCTTGCCCGCCACCATGCCGGTGAGGAAAGACGGCTCATGGATGAAATTGTCGAACACCGAGAAGTTCGGCTTGGTCGGGCCGAAGGACGAGCCCATGAGATAGGCGGTCTTGGGGTAATCGGCCGCGACCTTGCGGGCCGGGCGCTCGACCGCGAACACTTCGCCGACCACCAGGTCCGCCCCCTCTTCCGAGTACTGGCGCATCACCCGCTCATAATCGGTGTTGGCGACGTTCTCGGAGAATTTGTAGGTGATGTCGCCGCGCGCCTCGGCGGCCTTCAGCGCCTTGTGGATGCGCGAGACCCATTGCTGCTCCACCGGCACGGTATAGATGGCGGCCACCTTGATCGGCTTGGCCTTGCCGGCGGCGAAGGCCTCGCGACCGGCCACGGTGAGGGCGAGAGCGCCCGCGCCGAGGGCCAGCAACTGCCGCCGATCGAGCACGCCTGATGAAAAAAGCGGCAGGCTCCCAGACGACTTGCGCAGCATTTCCTGTTCTCCCCGAAAAAGCACCGGCGGCCCACCCAAGCGCAGCGCCGCGATTGCCCCCGCTTATGCGAGTGTCATGCCATTTTCGAACTGACTGGTCCGAAAAGTCACGGCGTCATTCTACCCTGTCCCCAGTCCTGTTCCCAAGCATGGGCGAGATAGCGGCGGATCAGCGGCGACATGCCCTCGGCAAGGTCCTGCGGGCCGCGCACCACACGCACCTCGTCGAATTCCGGCCGGCGCTCCCCGGCCCCGAAGCGGCGGATGCGGGCGGCGAGCGCCTCCGCCTCCTCGCCCGCGCGCACCTCGCGCAGCAGCGCCACCCGGCGCGCATCGTGCAGCGCCGTCCAGCCGGGTGCGAGGGTGATGTCGTCGTCGGTGAGGCCGGTCTCCTCGGCCAGCTCGCGCCGCACGCTGCCTTCGAGATCGACACTGCCATCCGGGGTGATGTCGCACAGGTCGGGCGTGCCGGCGGCGAAATAGATCCGGCCGGCATTGGCGGTCCATTGCGCCATGCGGATCATCACGAAGCCGCCATCGGCGCCGCGCAGCGCCCCCATGGCGAAGGAGGCGCGCAGGAACGGGTGCGCGCGCTCGCCCGCCAGCAGCCACAGCAGGGCGGCATAGTCGGCCTCGCCATACTGCGCGACCAGCCGGCGCTCTTCGAAGCGATGCGCGCCGAGAAGCAGCACGCGCCCGTTCCAAATATCCGGATTGGCCGCCTGCCGGGCGGCGAAATAGGCGTCGATCGCCGCCCGTTCCTCGGCTGAGAGCGCCAGCGGGGCGGGCGCCAGCCGCGCCTCGATCCCGTCGAGCGTCACCAGCGTCAGCCCGTCGCCCGGCACCGCCATGCTCACCCGCCCGCCGCGCGCCCGGCCAGCGGATCAGACATGCAGCACGCCTTCGGACACGATGACCGCGCCGCCGCCAATGGTGACGGCGGTGAGCGCGCCAGCCTCCACCTGCAGGCCGAGACGCACCAGGCTGGGCCGGCCCATCTCGACGCCCTGCAGGATGTCATAGGCGTGGAAGCCCTCGCCCGGCTGCTCGCCGGCCAGCAGCACGGCGGCCAGCGAGGCGGCGGCCGAGCCGGTCGCCGGGTCCTCGTCGATGCCCATATTGGCGGCGAACATGCGGGCGCGGAAATCGCCCTCGCCATCCTCGTCGCGGCAGAACACATAGACGGAATCGGCGCCGCCACCGAAGGTGGAAATGAGCCGCGCCGCGCTGGGGCTGATACGCGCCAGCGCCGAGCGCGAGGCCAGCGGCACGCAGACGAAGGGCACGCCGGCCGAGGCGATCACCGGTCCGTAGCCGTCGAAGCCGATATCGGCTGTGTCGAGGCCGAGCGCCTGGGCGCAGGCCTCCCGGCTCATCGGCGCTTCGTCGAGGATTTCCGGAATGCGCGGAACGGTGAAGGTGGCGCTGCCGGAACGCTCGCCCTTGATCGAGACATGGCAGGCCACCGGCCCGACATTCTCCTCCAGCACGAAATCGTCGGTTGTGGTCACGCCCTCGCGCAGCGCCAGCAGCACCGCCGCGCCCACCGTCGGGTGGCCGGCAAAGGGCAGTTCGTGGCTGGTGGTGAAGATGCGCAACCGGGCCCGGTTTTCCTCTTCCTGCGGCGGCAGCACGAACACCGTCTCCGAGAGATTGAACTCGCGGGTGATGGCCTGCATGTGGTTGCCGTCGAGCCCCTCCGTATCGAGCACGACGGCCAGCGGGTTGCCGGAGAGCGTCCGGTCGGTGAAGACGTCGAGCACAACGAAGCGGCGGGCCATGGGGTCAGATCTTCTCCGGCGTGAACAGGCGGGACGGGGTGACGAATTCATCCTGCGCGGCGACGGTGAGGATCTCGCGCGATCCCGCCGCCGCCGTCCGGGCCAGCAGGCCATAGGCGGAGGACGCCGCCTTGGAGAGCGCCTCGGCGGTGGAATGGGTGGCTTTCCAGTGCACGAAGAACAGCGCCGCGATGGCGTCGCCCGCCCCGTTCACCGAAATGTCGAGCTTGGGTGTGCGCAGCCGGAACCGCCCGTCCGGCCCGGAGGCCATCAGGTCGATCGAATCGTCCGGCGTGTCCTCGGTGTGCAGGCTGGTGACCATGATGACGCGCGGCCCGGTGGCGTGCACCGCGTCGCAGGCCGCCGCCGCCCCCGCCAGCGTCGAGGAGGAGCGCCCGGAGAGATAGTCCAGCTCGAACTGGTTCGGGGTGATCAGGTCGGCGGCCGGCACGGCGCGCTCGCGCATGAATTCGGGAATGCCCGGCCGCACGAACACGCCGCGCCCGACATCGCCGATCACCGGGTCGCAGCAATAATGCGCTTCGGCATTGGCGGCCTTCACCCGGCCGACCGTGTCGAGAATAGCGTCGCCGATCTCGGCCGAGCCCATATAGCCCGACAGCACGCCATCGCAGCGCGGCAGGACATTGCGGTCCTCCAGCCCCCCGACCAGCTCGCGGATCAGCTCGGCGCCGAACACCTCGCCGCGCCAGGCGCCATAGCCGGTGTGGTTGGAGAACTGCACCGTGTGCAGGCCCCACACCTCATGGCCCAGACGCTGCATGGGAAACATCGCGGAGGCGTTCCCCACATGCCCATAGGCCACCCAGGACTGGATCGACAGAATATTCATGCGTATGCGCCCCGACGTTTGCAGACGATCCGCGCTTAGCGCCCCGAACGCAAGCGCTCAAACGAAATTCCGCGCGGCGGCCATAAGCGAAATCGATACGTGCCGGGCGCGCCGCCCCCTTGTCCCGCAACCTTGCTCATGCGAGAGGCTTTAGGCCATGACAGAGATGCTTTCCGCCGCCGCCCTCGCCCAGGCCGTCCATGCCGGACGCCTCTCCCCGGTCGATGTCGCCGAACGCTGCGCCGAGGCGATCCGCGCCCATGAGGACGAGGTGCGGGCCTTTGCCAGCCTCGACCTGCCGGGGCTGCTGGCGGACGCGGCCCGGCCCGGCCTTGCCGCCACGCCGCTCGCCGGCCTGCCGGTCGGGGTGAAGGACATTCTCGACACGGTGGACTTTCCCACCGAGCGCGGTTCGAAGCTCTTTGCCGGCTATCGCCCGACCACCGACGCGGCCATCGTGCGGATGGCGGCGCGCGCCGGCGGGATCATCGCCGGCAAGCTGGTGACGACCGAATTCGCCTTCATGCAGCCGAGCGTCACCCGTAACCCGCGCCGCCTCACCCATACGCCGGGCGGTTCCTCCGCCGGCTCGGCGGCGGCGGTGGCGGCCGGCATGCTGCCGGTCACGCTCGGCACCCAGACCGGGGGCTCGATCATCCGCCCCGCCGCCTTCTGCGGCGTCACCGGCTACAAGCCCTCGTTCAAGCTGCTCCCCGTGCTGGGGCTGAAGCCGTTTTCCTGGTCGCTCGACACGATCGGCCTGTTCGGCGCCCATGTCGCGGATGTCGCCTTCGCCGCCGGGGCGCTGACCGGGCGCGACTTCGCGCTCAGCGACGACATGCCCGCCCCGCGCATCGCCGTGGTGAAGACGGCGCGCGCCCATCTGGCCGCCGCAGATGCCCATGCCGCGCTCGACGCCGCCGCCCGCGCCGCCGCGAAGGCCGGGGCGAGCGTCACGACGCTCGACCTGCCGGATGCCGTCGAGGCGGCCGACGAGGCGCATGGTGTGGTGCAGGGCTTCGAGGCGAGCCTCGCCTTCGCCGATGAATGGGACCGCCACCGCGCCGCCCTGTCGACGACGCTGGCGACGTATCTGGAGGGCGCCGCCGCCCTCACCCCGGAACAGTACGACGCCGCGCGGCGCACCGCCCGGCGCGGCCGTCACGCCCTCGCCGATCTCTACACCGACTATGACGCGCTGCTCACCTTTTCCGTGGCGGGCGAGGCGCCGGAAGGCCATGCCAGCACCGGCTCGCCGGCGTTCAACCGCCTGTGGACGCTGACCGGCAGCCCGTGCCTCAACATTACCGGCCTCACCGGCGCGACCGGCCTGCCGCTGGGCGTCCAGCTCGTCGGCCGTTTCGGCCGCGACCGCGAGCTGATGCAGATCGGGCGGTTCCTGGAGCGGGCGATCTGCGCCGCCTGATGCGCCCGCCGCGCAGCAAGCGTCTGGCCGCTGACAAAAAGTTGACATCGCTCAAGTCGCGGAAAACGCTTTGTTAAGCACGCCGGAAGAGGGTTTCTTAAGTACGCAGAGCTAGGTTGGCCTCCTCACATTTTCCCTCGGGGGCGTACTCATGCGTATCAAGTCTCTTCTTCTCGGCACCGTCGCAGCCGCGGCCCTGGCCGTTCCTGCCTTCGCGGCCGACATGGCCTATCCGGTCAAGGCGGCGCCGATCGCCTATGTTCCGGTCTTCTCCTGGACCGGCGTCTATATCGGCGGCAATGTCGGCTATGGCTGGGGTGACGGCTCGGCGCCGTGGAACAACTACCTCGCCTATTACTACAGCGGCTATGATTCCGCGGCGGCTTCCGGCGGTTCCGACCCCACCGGCTGGTTCGGCGGCGCGCAGATCGGCTACAACTACCAGCTGGAGAACAACGTCGTTCTCGGCGCGGAAGCCGACTTCAACTTCGGCGCCATGGAAGACCGCCTGAACTACACGGCCATCGATCTCGGCGACCCGACGTTCCAGGATCTCGGCACGATCGACACCAAGATCGAGTCCTTCGGCACCGTGCGCGCCCGCATCGGCTACTCGATGGACCGCTTCCTCCCCTATGTCACCGGCGGTCTCGCCTGGGGCAATGTGAAGGTGAGCGAGAGCTTCACCTCCTATGCCGATGGCACGCTTGACGGCTTCGGCGGCGGCTCGCGCAGCGATACGCTTTGGGGCTGGACGCTGGGCGGCGGTCTCGAATACGCCGTGACCGACAATTGGAGCGTCAAGGCCGAATATCTCTATGTCGACCTCGGCGACATCACCTGGGACGGCGCCGCCAACACCAAGATCGACATGTCGATGCAGACCCTCAAGGCCGGCGTGAACTACAAGTTCTGATCGCCACGCCTCTGACTGTCGCGGAAGGCCCCGGACGTTTCCGTCCGGGGCTTTTTCGCGTGCACGCGGCGTTCGCTCAATCCACCCCAAGCAGCGAGGCGGCCGCGCTCCAGACGGCGTTCTTCACCCCGACGGCGGGCGGCGACGCGACGATGGTGGGCGGATCGGGGTTCTTGACGCCATTGGCCACCAGCTTGGCGAAGTCGACCTCGCCATCGGTGTAGTAGCGATCGCCGCCGCCATTGCGCCCGAACAGGGTCGGGCCGAGGCCGGTCACCTGATAGACCGCCCGCGCCATGCCGGCGGTCTTGAGGTCGTCAATCAGCAAATCGCGCACCGCATCGACATTGGGGCCGATGTGATGGGTGACGGCGCCGGTATAGTGGCTGAGGCCGACGCCCCGGTCATAGGTGGCCGAGCCGAGCCAGACCGGCCCGCCATCCTTGCCGCTGTCCAGCACCTTCCAGAAGCGCACATGGTCGCGCTTGTCGGCGCTGCGGCCGATCTCCTTCTCGAAGGCGAGGTCTTCCACCCGCCCGTCATAATAGAGCGGGCTCACCGGCGCCTGCGGGTCGGGCCGGCGCAGCAGCACCGAGCCGATGATGGCGAGGCTCGACTTCAGCGTGACCGGGTTGGCCGGCACCCAGCCGGCGGCGTTCATCGCCTGCAGGATGTCCTGCTCGGTGCCGACCAGACCGACATTGATCGGGTCGCCGGGAATGCCCTGCTTGGTCTGCGTCACCATCGGCATGCGCTTGATGCCGGGCTGGTGCTCGTGATGCGTCCACAGCCGCGGCAGCATCACATAGGCGAGCGCGGCCCAAATAACGAAGGCGACCAGCGCCCACAGCAGAACCCGGCGGGTGTCGTCGTCCATCGCGCTCATCGGCGTTACTCGGCCGCCAGCGCGGCGGCGCCCAGCGGATCATAATTGAGCACCGGGGCGAGCCAGCGCTCGGCCTCGGCGACGCTCATGCCCTTGCGCGCGGCATAGTCCTCGACCTGGTCGCGCTCGATGCGGCCGACGCCGAAATAGGACGCCTCGGGATGGGCGAAATACAGCCCCGACACCGCCGCGCCCGGCCACATGGCAAAGCTCTCGGTCAACTCGACTCCGATCTGAGCCGTGGCGTCGAGCAGCTTGAAAAGAATCGCCTTTTCCGTGTGGTCCGGCTGCGCCGGATAGCCCGGCGCCGGGCGGATGCCGCGATAGGCTTCTTGAATCAGATTCTCATTGTGAAGTTCTTCATCCGGCGCATAAGCCCAGAATTCCTTGCGCACGCGCTGATGCATGCGCTCGGCAAACGCTTCGGCAAGACGGTCCGCCAAGGCCTTGAGAAGAATCGCGGAATAGTCGTCATGGGCCGCCTTGAACGCCTCCGCCCGCTCCGGCTCGCCAAAGCCGGTGGAGACACAGAATCCGCCGATATAATCGGGCACGCCTATCGAGGTCGGGGCGATGAAATCGGCCAGCGCCAGATTGGTCCGCCCCTCGCGCTTGGCCATCTGCTGGCGCAGCGTGTGCAGCGTGGCAAGCTCGTGCGCCCGGCTGTCATCCTCGAACAGCACGATGTCGTCGCCCACCGCGCCGGCCGGCCAGAAGCCGACCACCGCGCGGGCGGTCAGCCATTTTTCCGAGACGATCCTGTCCAGCATCTTGCGGGCATCGTCATAGAGCGCACGGGCGGCCACACCGACCTTCTCGTCGTCGAGGATGCGCGGGTACTGGCCGGTGAGTTCCCAGGACTGGAAGAACGGCGTCCAGTCGATATAGGGCACCAGTTCACCGAGGTCGTACTCGTCGAACACCCGGGTGCCGAGGAAGGTCGGCACCGGCGCGGTATAGCTGGCGAAGTCCAGCGCCAGCCGGTTGGCGCGGGCATCCGCCAGCTTCACCCGCACCTTGTTGCGGTCGGACTTGGCATGGGCGTCGGCGACCTTGGCGTATTCGGCGCGCAGGCTGGCGACATAGTCGGCGTTGGTGGTGTCGTTGAGCAGGTTGGAGACCACACCCACCGCGCGGCTGGCATCGGTGACATAGACCGCCTGTCCGCGCACATATTGCGGGGCGATCTTCACCGCCGTATGGACGCGCGAGGTCGTCGCCCCGCCGATCAGCAGCGGCACGGTGAAGCCTTCGCGCTCCATCTCGGCGGCGACATGCACCATCTCGTCCAGCGAGGGGGTGATGAGGCCGGACAGGCCGATCACGTCCACCTTGTGTTCGCGCGCCGCCTCCAGGATCTTCGCCGCCGTCACCATGACGCCGAGGTCGATCACCTCGTAATTGTTGCACTGGAGCACGACGCCGACGATGTTCTTGCCGATGTCGTGGACGTCGCCCTTCACGGTCGCCATCAGCACCTTGCCGGCGGAGGAATCCTCGGTCGAGCCGGTGTCCAGCTTCTCCTGCTCCATGAAGGGCATGAGATAGGCCACCGCCTGCTTCATCACCCGGGCCGACTTCACCACCTGCGGCAGGAACATTTTTCCGGCGCCGAACAGGTCGCCGACCACGTTCATGCCGGCCATCAGCGGCCCCTCGATGACGTGCAGCGGCCGGGCGACGGCAAGGCGCGCCTCCTCCGTGTCGACCTCGACGAATTCGGTGATGCCGTTGATCAGCGCATGGGCGATGCGCTTCTCCACCGGCCAGGTCCGCCAGGTGAGATCGGCTTCCTTCTTCTCGCGGCCGCCGCCCTTGAAGCGCTCGGCCAGCGCCAGCAGCCGCTCGGTGGCGTCGTCGCGGCGGTTGAGCACCACATCCTCGCAGGCGTCGCGCAATTCCGGCTCGATCTCGGAATAGGGCGCGAGCTGGCCGGCATTGACGATGCCCATGTCCATGCCCGCCGAAATGGCGTGGTACAGGAACACGGCGTGCATCGCCTCGCGCACCTGCTCATTGCCGCGGAACGAGAAGCTGAGGTTCGACACGCCGCCGGAGATATGCGCGTGCGGCAGCTGCTGGCGGATGGCGCGGACCGCTTCGATGAAGGCGACGCCATAGCCGGCATGTTCCTCGATGCCGGTCGCCACCGCGAAGATGTTGGGATCGAAGATGATGTCCTCGGGCGGAAAACCGACCTCGTCGACGAGGATGCGGTAGGCCCGCGAGCAGATTTCCACCTTGCGCTCAAACGTGTCGGCCTGGCCCTGCTCGTCGAAGGCCATCACCACCACGGCGGCGCCATAGGCGCGCACAAGGCGGGCATGGTGGCGGAACGCCTCCTCGCCTTCCTTCATCGAGATCGAATTGACGATGCCCTTGCCCTGGATGCACTTCAGCCCGGCCTCGATGACGCTCCACTTCGAGGAGTCGACCATGACGGGCACGCGGGCGATGTCCGGCTCGGCGGCGAGCAGGTTGAGGAACGTCACCATCGCCTTCTCGGAATCGAGCAGGCCCTCATCCATGTTGATGTCGATGACCTGGGCGCCGTTCTCCACCTGGTCGCGCGCCACCGCCAGCGCGGCGGTGTAGTCGCCATTGGTGATGAGCTTGCGAAAGCGGGCCGAGCCGGTGACGTTGGTGCGCTCACCGACATTGACGAAGGGAATGATCGGGGTCAGCTCGAACGGCTCCAGCCCCGACAGGCGCAGCATCGGCTCGATCTCGGGGATGACGCGCGGCGCGTGCGGGGCCACCGCCTCGGCAATGGCGCGGATATGGTCCGGCGTGGTGCCGCAGCAGCCGCCGACGATGTTGACGAGGCCCGAGGCGGCGAACTCGCCGACGAGCTTGGCCATCGCCGCCGGGCTCTCGTCATAGAGGCCGAACTCGTTCGGCAGGCCGGCATTGGGATAGGCGCAGACCAGCGTATCGGCGAGGCGCGAGAGCTCGTCGATATGGGCGCGCATCTCCTTGGCGCCGAGCGCGCAGTTCAGCCCGATGGAGAAGGGCTGGGCGTGGCGCAGCGAATTCCAGAACGCCGCCGGGGTCTGGCCCGAGAGGGTGCGGCCGGAGAGATCGGTGATGGTGCCGGAGATCATGACCGGCACGCGGATGCCGCGTTCCTGGAACAGCCGCTCGATGGCGAACACCGCCGCCTTGGCGTTCAGCGTGTCGAAGATGGTTTCGATCAGCAGCAGGTCCGCCCCGCCATCGAGCAGCGACGCTGCCTGCTCGCCATAGGCGGTGGCCAGCTCGTCGAAGGAGGTGGCGCGGAAGCCGGGATCGTTGACATCGGGCGAGATCGAGGCGGTGCGGTTGGTCGGCCCTATGGCGCCGGCGACGAAGCGGCGGCGGCCGTCCTTCTCCTGCGCCAGGCGCGCGGCCTCCTTGGCGAGGCGGGCGCCCTCGAAATTGATCTCGTGCACCAGGCTCTCCATGCCGTAATCGGCCATGGCGATGGTGGTGCCGGAGAAGGTGTTGGTCTCGACGATATCCGCCCCGGCCAGGAAATAGGCGAGGTGAATGTCGCGCACCGCATCGGGGGCGGTGAGGTTGAGCAGGTCGTTATTGCCCTTGAGGTCGCGGTTCCACGCCCTGAACCGTTCGCCGCGATAGCCGGCCTCGTCCAGCTTCAGCTGCTGGATCATCGTGCCCATGGCGCCGTCGAGCACGAGGATGCGCTCGCGCGCGGCCTCATGCAGGGCGTCGAGGGTGTCGGCGGGCAAGGTCGGGGCGTTGGCCATGACAGAGCACTTTCTACTCCCTCTCCCCGTCGGGGAGAGGGTTGGGGTGAGGGGCAAGGGCGCGAACCGTCTGGACCGACGCCGTCCCGCCATCGCGCGGTTCAATGACCCTTTTCGAGCTTGTCGAGACGCTTCTCGATGGCTTCGATGCGGTCGTCAAACTCGGCGGAGGCGTAACGGCCGAGCACGGATTCACCATGCATGGCCTGCTTGAGGCTTTCGATCTTCTTATTGACAGTCTCGAAGCCCGCACGGGTCTCTTTGCGGCTTTCCGCGACTTCCGTTTTGGTATTCGCAATCTCCGCGCGGATCTCGCGCAGCAGCGTCAGGATGAAGGTGTCCGGCTCGCTCATCGACCGTCTCCATGGGATGCCCCTACTATAGGGCATCCCACCGCGAATTTCTCACGCCGCCGCCTGTCCCTTGCCGTCGCCCGCTCCCGTTTCCTGTGGCGGGCGGATGCCGAGCAGGTGGCAGATGGCGTAGACGAGATCGGCGCGGTTGAGCGTGTAGAAGTGGAACTCGGTGACGCCGCGGTCCACCAAATCGAACACCTGCTCGGCCGCCACGGCGGCGGCGATCAGCTTGCGGGTCTCGGGGTCATTGTCCAGGCCCTCGAAGCGGGCGGCGAGCCACTCCGGCATGTAGGTGCCGGTCTTTTCCGAGAAGTTCTTCGCCTGCTTGAAGTTCGAGACCGGCAGGATGCCCGGCACGATCGGCACGTCGATGCCGCGCGCCCGCGCCTTGTCGAGAAAGGCGAAATACAGGTCGTTGTCGAAGAAGCACTGGGTGATGGCGCGCGTCGCCCCGGCATCCACCTTGGCGGCGAGAATGTCGAGATCGGTGTCGAAGCTCGGGCTTTCCGGGTGCTTCTCGGGATAGGCCGAGACCGACACCTCGAAATTGGCGCTGCGGCGGATGCCGGCGACCAGATCGGCCGTGGTGCGGTAGCCCTCGCCATGCGGCTCATAGGTCTGGCCGACGCCGCCCGGCGGGTCGCCGCGCAGGGCGACGATGTGCCGGACCCCGGCGTCCCAATAGCCACGCACCACCTCGTCGACCTCGCCCCTGGTGGCGGAAACGCAGGTGAGATGCGCCGCCGGCGCCAGCCGCGTTTCCTTGACGATGCGCTCCACCGTGGTGTGGGTGCGCTCGCGGGTGGAGCCGCCGGCGCCATAGGTCACCGAGACGAATTTCGGTGCCAGCGGCGCCAGACGGGTGATGGAGTTCCACAGCGTGGCCTCCATTTCAGGCGTCTTCGGCGGGAAGAACTCGAACGAGACCGAAATGGGCCGCCCGCCGGCGCGGCGGCTGCGGCGCTCGACATCCGACGACATCAGGCGACCTCCTGCTTTTGTGGGGCATCGGCCAGCGCGACACGCGGGTCGCGGGCCAGCCAGAGCGAAACGGTGAGCCGGCCCTCCCCGGACTTTCCCGGGTCCTTGGGGGCGAGCAGGCGATGGGACTGTGGCACGAGGCCGGCCTGGGCGAGCCAGCTTTCCATTACCTCGGGCGCGAAGCCGAGTCGGCGATGGGCGTGCTGCTCGCGCAGGAATTCGAGGTCATGCGGGTCGAAATCGACCACCAGCATCCGCCCGCCGGGGCGCAGCACCCGCGACGCCTCCTTGATGGCGCGGGGGCCGTCCTCCAGGAAGTGCAGCACCTGGTGGACGATGACTACGTCGAAGGAATCGCGCGGCAAAGCGAGATTGTAGATGTCGCCCTGCCGCACCGTGGCGTTGCGCACCCCGGCACGGTCGAGATTGGCCCGCGCCACCGCCAGCATCTCGGCGGAGAGATCGATACCAACGCCGCGTTCCATCTCGCCCGCGAACAGCTCCAGGATGCGGCCGGTGCCGGTGCCGAGATCGAGCAGGCTGCCGATGCGCCCGCCGGACAGGGCGGCATGGATCGCCGCCTCCACCTGTTCCTCCGGCGCGTGCAGCCGGCGAATGGCGTCCCATTCATGGGCATGGGCACGGAAATAGGCCTGGGCATGGGCGGCACGGGCGGCGCGCACCGCCTCCAGCCGCTCGCGATCCCGCAGCAGGATGGGGTCGTCGGGCGCCATCAGCGCCAGCAGCGCGTCGGTCAGCGCGGCGCCGGGGGTCTCGACGGCGCGGCGATAGAACACCCAGCTGGCCTCGCGAAAACGCTCGACCAGCCCGGCCTCCGCCAGCAGCTTGAGATGGCGCGAGATTCGCGGCTGCGACTGGCCCAGAATCTCGGTAAGCTCGGACACGGTCAGCTCGCCCTCGCCGATCAGCGCCAGCAGGCGCAGGCGCGTGTCTTCCCCGGCCGCCTTGAGGCCGTCGAGGAGCAGGGGAAAGCTGAGCGGGGAGACGGTCACGAGACCTCCGAGAGAGATATAAAGATATGTTTATGTCTTATTTTCTTCTGATGCAAGAGGTTGCCGCGTCCGATGCACGGGATTGATGGAGACGGCGGTCCTGCGCCCGCTGCGGGTGCGGGCGATGAGACCGCTGCGGCCGGTGATTTCGGCGTCCGGCCGGGCGAGGTGACGGTCGACTTGCCCGAGGCGCCCGATGCCGGGCTGTACTTCATCGGCCGCATCCGCACGCCATGGACTCACCGCTCGGACTGCCCGAAGAACGCCCATGAGGCCCACGCCGCGCAGGCGGTCTGCACGGTCGAGATCGACCCCGCCTTCCAGCCGGCGCTGGCGGGGCTGGAGGGCACCACCCATCTCTGGCTGCTCTATTTCATGGACAAGGCGCCGCGAAACCTCGTGGTGCAGACACCCCGCCGCTACGGCAAGGGGCGCGGCACCTTCGCGCTGCGCAGCCCGGCGCGGCCCAACCCTATCGCCATAAGCGCGGTGCGGCTTCTTGG
>JAESFV010000368.1_pt1 | contig 15446 bp, 14 predicted proteins | sample 9269471 | NCBI WGS metagenome assembly JAESFV01 (sample SAMN14502647, study PRJNA617108) | algae metagenome | isolation source: Symplocastrum torsivum CPER-KK1 and co-occurring heterotrophs from... | place: USA: Central Plains Experimental Range, Colorado | collected 2001-01-01
GGCACCTCGGGGTTCACATTGGCCCAGAAGCCGTATTCGCGGCCCTGCACCTGCTCCCACAGCCCTACCGGCCGCTCCGCCACGAAGGAGATCCGCACGATCGACTTCACCGACTTGAAGCCGTACTTCCACGGCACGGCCAGGCGCAGCGGCGCGCCGAACTGGTTGGGCGCCGGCTTGCCGTAAATGCCGGTGACCAGGAAGGCGAGGTCGTTGTTCGCCTCGGCCATGCTGAGCCCGTCGATATAGGGCCAGGGGTAGATGAAGCGCCGCTGGCCCAGCGCCACCTCCGGGTTCATGAAGGTCTCGAAGCGCACATATTTGGCGCCCGAGAGCGGCTTGGCATAGGCGACAAGGTCCTTCACCGGGAAGCCGGTCCACGGCACCGTCATCGACCACGCCTCGACGCAGCGGTGACGGTAGATGCGCTCTTCCAGCGACATGGCGCGGATGAGGTCGTCAATGCCGACCTCGCGCGGCTGCTCGACCAGCCCGTCGATCTTCACCGTCCACGGACGGCGCGGCATGCGCGCCGCCACATCGGCGATCTGGTAGGCGGAGCGCTCGGAGCCGAACTCATAGAAATTATTGTAATTGCCGGAAATCTCCTCCGGCGTGATCGGCCGGTCGCCCGCCGTGAAGGCCGGGTTCTTCTTCGCGGGATAGAGATCCTTGGTCGGGTCATTGGCCGGGTCGCCCACCGCGGGTGCGGCATCGGCGAAGGGGGAAAGCGCGGCGGACAAGCCGGCAACGCCCAGCAGGCCCACCCCGGCGCCGAGCAGATTGCGGCGGGAGAGATAGGTGGCTTCGGGTGTGACCGCGCTCTCGGGCAGTTCCCAGGACCGGCGACGGCGTATCGGCATGGCAGGCTCCTCATGGATGGCAAGGAGAGTACGCCCGGACGGGGCCGTTTATTTCACCCGCCGTTTCAACTTCTCGTGCAAAAGCAAAAAGCCCGGCGGGGGTCCGCCGGGCTTTCGCAACACTCATGGGCGCGCAGGCGCCGGTCAGCTCACTTGGAGACGAGGCGCAGATCGCCGACGCCGAGGGCGACATTCACGCCCGTCTGGCCTTCGACGCTGAGCGGCTGCAGGGCGATGGTCTTGTTGGAACCGCCGACCAGCACGTTGCCAGCCACGCCAACGCCGAGCGCGACGCTGCCGGACACGCCGACATAGGTGCCGTCGAGATCGTTCGAGCGCACGCCCTTGGAGGGGGCCAGCACGGTCCACAGCAGGACGTTGCGGCCGGTGACGCCGAGATCGAGGCCCCAGCGACGGATCGAGCCCTCATAGGCGAACTTCTTGCCGCGGGCGGTGGTGAAGGTGCAGTCGAGCGTGCGCTTGGAGCCGATGATGAAGCTCACCGACTTGGAGCCGGCGCAGGCGAGCGAGCCGACTTCAACCCGCTTGGTCTGTGCCGAGGCGGGCGCGGCGGCGAGGGTGGCGGCGCCGGCGACAAGCGCGGAGGCGAGCAGCCCGCGCGACAGAACGGAACGGAACATTCAAATCTCCTGATGACGACGCGCGGCCGGCTCACGGGAACCGGCGCCCCCGCCTTGTGGCGCTTGCCGGCCGGGGCGCGTCTCCCGGCCGGTCAATATCATTCTACCTCAGCGGAGCGAGCCGCAGAAGCGCTGGATTCGCAGGCACGCCTCTTCCAGGTCCTTGGTCGAGGTGGCGTAGGAGATGCGGAAGGCCGGGCCGAGGCCGAAGGCCGAGCCATGCACCACCGCGACACCCTCGGCCTCCAGAAGCTCGGAGGCGAAGGTCTCGTCGTTGTCGATAACCTTGCCGGCCGGCGTCGTCTTGCCGATCAGCCCGGCGCAGGACGGGTACACATAGAACGCGCCTTCCGGCTTCGGGCAGGTGAGGCCGGAGGCCTGGTTGAGCATCGAGACCACGAGGTCGCGGCGCTCCTTGAACACCTTGTTGTTGGCGACGATGAAGTCCTGCGGACCGTTCAGCGCCTCGACCGCCGCCCACTGGGCGATGGAGTTGGGGTTGGAGGTCGACTGCGACTGCAGCGTGCCGATGGCCTTGATCAGCGCCTCCGGCCCGGCGGCGTAGCCGATGCGCCAGCCGGTCATGCAATAGGCCTTGGAGACGCCGTTCATGGTCAGCGTGCGATCATAGAGCGCCGGCTCGACCTGCGCCGGGGTGACGAACTCGAAGTCGTCATAGACCAGGTGCTCATACATGTCGTCGGTCAGAATCCAGACATGCGGGTGCTTCACCAGCACGTCGGTGAGCGCCTTCATCTCGTCGCGCGAATAGGCCGAGCCGGTCGGGTTGGACGGCGAGTTGAAGATCAGCCACTTGGTCTTGGGCGTGATCGCCGCTTCCAGCATCTCCGGCTTCAGCTTGAAATTGTCCTCAAGCTTCGTCTCCACCGGCACCGGCGTGCCGCCGCAGAACTGCACGATATCGGGATAGCTGACCCAGTACGGCGCCGGGATGATCACCTCGTCGCCCGCGTCGACGGTGGCGACCAGCGCGTTGAACAGCACCTGCTTGCCGCCGGTGCCGACCGTGACCTGGCTCGGCTTGTAGGTGAGGCCGTTCTCGCGCTTGAACTTGGCGACGATGGCCGCCTTCAGCTCGGGAATGCCGTCCACCGCGGTGTAGCGGGTCTGGCCATCGCGGATCGCCTTGATGGCGGCTTCCTTGATGTTGTCCGGCGTCTCGAAATCGGGCTCGCCGGCCGCGAGCGCGATCACGTCACGCCCCGCCGCTTTCAGCTCCCGCGCCTTGTTGGAAATGGCGATGGTCTGGGAGGGATTGATGCGCTTCAGGGCGGCGGATATCAGGCTCATGGCCGGTTTCTCCCTTGAGGGTTTTGCGCGCGACAACTAGTCGAGCCCTTGCGCCCCGGCAAGCGATTCCCTACCTGCGGGCGGCACGAGGCCGCGTTTTCCTGACGCGGCCGCGATCCAGACCGTTCTGCCGGAGTGTGCGGCATGCTCAAGATCTATGCCATGCAAAGCTCCGGCAACTCCTACAAGGTGCGGCTGCTGCTTGCCCGGCTCGGCCTTCCCTTCCAGCTGCTCGATGTCGACCTGCTGCGCGGGGAGAACCGCACTCCTGACTTTCTGATGAAGAACCCGGAAGGCCGGGTGCCGCTGCTGGAACTGCCGGGCGGGCGCTATCTGCCCGAATCCAACGCCATCCTGTTCTACCTCGCCGACGGCACCCCTTTGCTGCCCAACGATCCGCTGGGCCGGGCGGAGACGCTGCGCTGGATGTTCTTCGAGCAGCACAGCGTCGATTCCTCCATCGGCCTGGCGCGGTTCTGGCTCAAGCTGGTGCGCGGCGGGCGCGATCTGCGCACCCACGACATCGACCGCTGGATGGAGGAAGGCTATGCCGCGCTCGGCGTGATGGAGCGGCATCTGGCCCGCCGCCCCTTCGTGGTCGACGGCACGCTGAGCATCGCTGACCTTGCTCTCTACGCTCATATCCATGTGGCGCAGGAGGGCGATTTCGATCTCGCCACCTTCCCGGCCGTGCGGGCCTGGCTTGAGCGGGTGGCGGCGCAGCCCGGCCATGTCGGCATGGACTGGCGCCCCGAGGACGCTGCGCCCCGCGCGGACAGCGCCTGAGCCCAGGGCTGCCGCGCCTTAGCCTTGGTTAACGCGCCTTAACCCGTTGCCGCGAAATGGCCTCGAAATGGCACCGGGTTGCGCAAAGTGGCGTCCACGCGGAGCCGCCTTCCCCTCCCAAGTTACCGTCATCCAAAGGGGCACCAGCCCGGACGGACCGAAGGGGTTTCGCCATGCCGGACAAGACCATGCCGAACCGGACATTTGTCGCCGCGCCCCGCGCTGGCGATGTTCTTGCCACCCGCCACACCGCCGGCCGGCGGCTGCGCCGCGCCGCGATGGAAGCGGGCGTCGTGCTGTCGCTGACCGTCGCCATCGTCGCTGTCCTGTGCCTGTTCGGCCTGCAGCGCGCCTCGGCCTTCGAGGTTGTCCACGGCGCGGCCTCGGAGGAGCGCCTCGCCATCGGCGCCATTCTGCTGGCGGCCTTTGTCGGCCTGTGCGGCCTCACCACCTTCATGCTGCGCAGCACCCTGCAGACATCAGGCGCGCTGAGCGCCGGCGAGCCGCGCGGCAGCCGCCAGCGCCGCGACTGAGCGCCCCGGTTCTGCCGGCGCCACCGCGCCTTTGCGCAGGACCTCTTCCCTAACGGCATCGTGCAAGCGGTGGCGGTTGGCCTGCCGGGCTGGGTCGTCTAACCATACGGCTCGCAACCGAACCTCGGAGCGCCGCCGTGAGCCGCCATCTGTCCGCCCCGCCCCACCCCCTCGCCCGCCCTGCGGCCTGGCTGATGGCCCTCCTGCTCGCGGCGGGTCTCCCGGCCGCCCCCGCCGCCGCGCAGTCGGCGCCCGGCGAGCCGGTCGAGGCGCCCTCCTCCATCGGCCCGCTGAGCGTCGAGACCGTGGCGACAGGACTGCGCAGCCCCTGGGGCCTCGCCTTCCTGCCCGATGGCCGCATGCTGGTGACCGAACGGCCCGGCCAGTTGCGGATCGTCAGCCGGAGCGGCACCGTCTCGGCGCCGGTGGCCGGCGTCCCCCCGGTGCTGGCGCGCGGACAGGGCGGACTGCTCGATGTGGCGCTGGCGCCTGACTTTGCCGATAGCCGGCTCATCTTTCTCACCTATGCCGAGCCGCGCGAAGGCGCCGCCGGCACCTCGGTGGCGCGGGGCCGGCTGGTGGAGCAGAATGGCGATGCCCGGCTGGACAATGTCGAGGTGATCTTCCGCCAGTCGCCGGCGGCCAGCGGCGGCAATCATTTCGGCTCGCGCCTTGTCTTCGCCCGCGATGGCACATTGTTCGTCACGCTGGGCGACCGCGCGTCGCTGCGCGAGCAGGCGCAGAACCTCACCAATCATATCGGCAAGGTGGTCCGCATCGCCCCCGATGGCAGCGTGCCGGCCGACAATCCCTTCCGCGACCGCAACGGCGCCCGGCCGGAAATCTGGAGCATTGGCCACCGCAACGTGCAGGGCGCGGCGCTCGATCCGGCCACCGGTCTTTTGTGGACCATCGAGCACGGCGCGCGCGGCGGCGACGAGCTGAACCGGCCGGAAGCGGGCAAGAATTATGGCTGGCCGGTCATCACCTATGGCCGCGACTATTCCGGCGCCAAGATCGGCGAAGGCACGGCAAAGCCCGGCATGGAACAGCCGGTGAAGTACTGGGACCCCTCCTTCGCCCCTTCGGGCCTGGCCTTCTACACCGGCACGCTGATGCCGCAATGGAAGGGCGACCTGTTCACCGGCGGCCTCGCCGGCGCCCGGCTGGTGCGCCTGAAGCTGGACCCGGCGCGCACGGGCGTCGCCGAGGAGGAAATCCTCCTCGCCGATCTCGGCGAGCGCATCCGCGATGTGCGGCAGGGCCCGGACGGGGCGCTGTGGCTGCTGACCGACGACCCCTCGAATGGCCGCCTGCTGCGCCTCGCGCCGGCGGAGTGAGGGTCATGACCACTTCTGGAAGATGAAGAACGCGCCGAGCGCGATGAAGGCGAAGCCGATCAGGTGGTTCCAGTGGAACGGCTCCTTCAGCCAGAGCACCGAGAAGCCGGCGAACACCACCAGGGTGATGACCTCCTGCATGGTCTTCAGCTCCACCGTCGAATAGGTGGCGGAGCCGTAGCGGTTGGCCGGCACGGCGAGGCAGTACTCGAAGAAGGCGATGCCCCAGCTCACCACAATGGCCAGCACTAGCGGGCTCGATTTGTGCTTGAGGTGCCCGTACCAGGCGAAGGTCATGAAGATGTTGGAGGCAACGAGAAGCAGGATCGGCGTCAACGCCGGGGGGATGAAGCCGAACATGCGCGGTTCCGTCGATTGAGGTGAAGAACGCCCCTCCCCCGCTCAGCCATAGCGCAGCTTGAGCGACAGGATGCCGGCCAGCAGCACGAGGGTCACGGCATTGGCCATGATGACCGGAATCGAGCCGATCAGCACGCCATAAACCAGCCAGAGTGCGACGCCGGCCGCGAAGGCCAGATAGGCGATGAGCGAGAGGTCGCGGGTCTCGCGCGTGCGCAGGATCTTCAGCGCCTGCGGCAGCCAGCACAGCGTGGTGAGCAGCGCCGCGACGCCGCCGATCAGTTCGGTGGAAAGGGAGGAACCGACCATCGCATCCGCCTCGCGCGGCGCCATGCCGCCGGGCGCGGTTCCCACGCCGGCCGGTTCCTGTCAATCGCCCGGCGCCCGGGGTGTCGCCGCGCGCCTAGAGCTCGGCCCAGTGGCGCAGCAGGTTGTGATAGACATTGGCCAGCGACAGCACCGACGGATCGTCGTCCGGCAGCCGGGCCCGCGTGGCCATGATGGCGCGGTCGAGGTCATAGAGCATGGTGCGGCGCTCCTGGTCCTTGATCATCGACTGCGACCAGAAGAACGAGCCCCAGCGGCGGCCGCGGGTGATCTCGTTGACGCTGTGCAGGCTGGAGGCGGGATAGACCACCGCATGGCCGGCCGGCAGCTTCACCTCATGGGTGCCATAGGTGTCCTCGATAACAAGCTCGCCGCCATCATACTCGTCCGGCTCGGTGAGGAAGATGGTGGTGGAGACATCCGCCCGCATCCGCATGCCGGTGCCGGGAATGGCGCGGATCGAGCCATCGACATGGGCGCCGAACTTCATGCCGACATCGTAGCGGTTGAACATGGGCGGCAGCACGCGCAGCGGCATGACAGCCGAATTGAACATCGGGTTGCGCCCCAGCGCCCGCAGCACGATGTCGCCCAGTTCCTGCGCCTCTTTCGACTCCACCGGGATCTGCAGGTTGAGCTTGCCCAGCGCCGCCTGCTGGCCGGCGGTGACGCGCCCGTCGACCCATGGCGAGGCCTCCAGCACGCGCCGGCAATGGGCGACTTCGTCCGGGGTGAGAATGTCAGGGATCTGGATCAGCATCGATCGGTCCGTTCAACGAAAAGAGGGGGAAGCCGGCGCGCGACTTCCCCCCGAGGTGCGACGGTCAGGTCAGGAACGCGGGGGTCAGAAGGTCGCCCCGACGGTCAGGGTGAAGGTCCGCCCGGCCGACGGCACGGCGCGGTTGCCCCAGCCGGCGGCGTAGTTCAGCTCGTCGGTCAGGTTGTAGGCGTTCAGCGCGATGCGGTAATTCTCGTATTCATAGGACACCAGCGCATCGAGCGAGAAGGTCTCCGGGATGATCGCGGTGTTGGCGCTGTTGGTGTAGTACTCGCTGGCATAGGTGATGCCGCCGCCGACCAGCAGCTTGCCGGGGATCTGGGTCAGCACATCCTTGGTCAGCTCATAGGTGGTCCACAGGGTGAAGTTGTTCTCGGAGACGAACGGCACCTCGTTGCCGACATAGTCGGCGGTGGTCGAGGTCTGGATCTCGCTGTCGTAATAGGCGTAGCCGGCCTGGATCACCCAGGCGCGGGTGATATTGCCGGTGATGCCCAGCTCGACGCCCTGCACCCGCTGGTTCTCGCCGGTCTCCACCGTGTCCAGGGTGACGGGATCGACATAGTAGGCGTTACTCTTGTCGACCCGGAACAGCGAGCCGGTGAAGCCGAGGCGCCCGTCGGGAGTCGAGACCTTGAAGCCGATCTCGTAGGTCTCGTTCTCTTCCGGCTGAAGGTTGTTCTGCGTCGGGTTGACGACGGTGATGTCGTTGGTCGGGAACATGCCCTGCGGCGAGTAGGAGCGCGCCCAGGAAGCATAATAGGTCTGGTTGGCGCTCGGCTCCCAGATGATGCTGGCCTTGGGGCTGGAGAACTGGGTCGTGCTCTGGGCATTGGTCCAGCTGTTGGTGCCGTTGGCGCAGGTCGAGCCCACGCACCAGACGCTGTAATCGGCCGAATAGGTGTCGTAGCGGATGCCGCCCAGGATCGAGAGCTGCTCGGTCAGCCAGATACGGTCGCTGACGAAGGCGCCGAAATCGGTCGCCGTCGATTCACGCTGGCCATTGTTGCCGAGCGGGTTCGGGTAGAGGAAATAGCCTGTGGTGTTGGCGTAGATCGGGTTCCAGATCGGCGAGCTCCCCTTCGACCCGTCCACCGAGATCAGCGTGCGCTCGTCATTGACGAAGTACATGTCGAGGCCGGCCACCACTTCGTGGCGCAGGAAGCCGGTGTTGAACTTGGCGATGGCGGTGGTGACGTTCTGGCCCGACCAGCTGGTCTGGTCAAAGCCGGGATTGCCACCGCCGAAGGCGATCGACGGATCGTTGCCGGCGAAGAACTGGCCAGTACAGGTTCCGGCATACTGCTCCGGAGTGGGATTGGTCACATTGGTCGGCGTGTTGGCGCAGCCCGGCACAGAGGCCGAGAAGTCTCGGGTGTAATAGCCGACGCGGGAATCATTGGTGATGGTCAGCCAGTCATTCACCTCGCGCTTGAAGTTCGCGGTGAACATGTTCGCCTCGGTGTCGTCGTGGTCCGTCACCTTGCCGTAGAAATTGCTGCGCGGAACGCCCCATTCCGTCACCGGCTTGCCGAGCGAGCCGTAGCGCGCGGCGTCGCCAAAGCGCGGGGTCAGGATCGGCACGCCATAATCGGGGGTGCGCGAGCCGTTCTGGTAGAGATAGTTGAGGTGCAGGGTCTGGTCGGTGCCCAGGCCGAAGCCGAGATCGGCCATCAGCCCGTAGCGGTTCGATTCGACATGGTCGCGGTCGGCCACGTCCTGCTCGTTCACCATGCCGACGATGCGGAAGGCGGAGGTGTCGCTGAGCTGCTTGTTGATGTCGAACACGCCGCGATAGAGCGGCCCGGTGCCGAACTGGCCCTCGAAATCATACTTGTCGCCGATGTGGGCCTGCTTCAGCGTCGAGTTGATGACGCCGCCGGTGGTGCCGGCACCGAAGCTCTCCGAGGACGGACCCTTGAGCACCTCGACACTCTCATAGGCGAAGCTGTCGCGGACATAGACGCCGAAGTCGCGCAGGCCGTTGATATAGACGTCGCCCTTGGCCTGGAAGCCGCGGATGCGGAACTGGTCGCCATTCATGCCGCCGCCGCCCTCGCCGATGCCGACGGTGACGCCGGGGACATTGCGCAGCGCCTGCTCCAGCGTGGTGACGCCCTGCTGCTGCATGGTCTGCTGGTTGATCACCTGCACGACCTGGGGAATGTCCTGGATCCGGCCGGGCAGGCGCGAAATGCCGGTCGTGCCCTCGAGCGTATTGTCCGGCGAGTTCTCGCCCTCGACCGTGACGGTCGGCAGCTCCTCCTCCGGGGCGGGGGCGGCGGCTTGCTGCGCCTGCGCGGAGAACAGCGGCAGCGTCGACAGCGTCACCGCAAGGCCAGCTGTCCAGGCGGTATTATGAGAAGTATCGCGCAGCGATCTCAACGTCTTCATCAAACTCCAGCCCCTAATGTTTCTTCATTTTGCCTAATATCGACGAATCAAAACGTCTTCAAACGCTATGTTTTTTACGCATTCCAACATAGAGAGAGTATAGCGATTCAAAACTATTGTTTTTAATTGTTAAAAACTGAAGGAAATCGCCGAAGCCTGTCGGTGATTGGCCTTGAGATTAGGCACCATAAGGATATCAAGCGTGTGCGGCTCCCGGGGACGGCGCCGCGAACGCGCGCAAAGCGGCAGGACGGGATGGGGAACGGCTGGATTTCCTTCACAGAGTTGACACAAATCGGCCCCGAACTGTTGCGCGTGCGCATCAGTGAGAACCCGGCCGCCGCCGCCCGCTGGGTGGAAGCGGCCGCTCTGGCCGGCATCGTCAACGCCCAGATCGCCTGGGGGCAGATGCTGGTGGACGGCCACGGCGTGGCGCGGGACCCGGCCGCCGGGCTGCGCTGGTTCCAGCTCGCCGCCGCCGCCGGCAGCGCGGACGGGATCAACATGGTCGGGCGCTGCCATGATCTCGGCTGGGGCGTGCCCGTCGATCCGGCCCGCGCCGCCGCGCTGTACCGGCAGGCCGCCGAGCGCGGCCATGGCTGGGCGCAGTTCAATCTCGCGACGCTGCTGCTCGATGGAAGGGGCCTCGCCGCCGACCGGATGCAGGCACTGCACTGGTATGTCCGCGCCGCCCGCGGACGCAGCGGCAAAGCCGCCGAGGGCGGAAACGCCGACGCCGCCGCGAAATCGGCCACCATGATCGGCCGTTCGCTCGAACTCGGCTGGGAACGCCCGGCCCGCCCGGCAGCGGCGCTGCACTGGTATCGCCGCGGCGCCGAGGGCGGGGATTATCGCGGCCAGTTCGACTATGCCCGCCTCCTTCTGGAACGCAGCGGCCGGCTCGACCTTGCCGAACCCTGGTTCGCCCGCTGCATCGAGAGCGGCGTGCCCGCCTTTTGCCGCCATGTCGCGGCCGCCCTGCGGGAAGCCCCCGAGCCGACCCTGTGCCGCCTCGCTTTGCGGGCGTTGGAGCGCGCAACGGAGAGCGGGGCGCCGGCCGATCTGCGGGCGCTCGGCGGGGCGCGGGCGGAAGGGCTCGGCGGCAAGCCGGACCCGGAAGGCGCGGCCCACGCCTTCCAGCGCGCCCGCGAGGCGGAGGCGAGACCGGCGGCCGAGGGTGCCGTCGCGGGCTCCCCCTCCCCGACCGGGTTCTCGGCAGCCCGAAAGGGAGCGCATGCCGTGACGTCCAGCCTCAGGTGGCTTCTGCGTCGCCCAGTGTCGCGTCGCGGGCAGATCACAGCTAAGTCATAGGCGCCCCGCCAAACCTACCCGGCAACGCGCAAAGGCACTTTTCTAGCACTGCGGCAGACGCACCAATTATTCGTCAGACATTACAGGATTAAACCGCTTCCCCGCCTGCAACCATCACTTGAAGTCGCGCCCTTTTCTGTCGGCCCGGGCGCAGAGCCATGACGCCACTGTCCTCAACAGGGAGAGCGTCATGAGGCGGAACGATACAGGAAGAAGCGATGCCGCGAGACATGGACGGGCCCTCATCAGCACCGACTTTCTCGCCTATGATGCCGGCGTCGTCGCCCTCTGCCGCGATCTCGTCGGCGGCTGACCCGACATAACCATGCGCGAGGCCGTCCCGGCGCAAACCGGGGCGGCCTCTTTTTGGGCGAAGTCGGCTCGGCCCGCGCAGATGCGCAAACTTCGTGCTTCCGTTAAGGGAACGTCTTTGCACCGCCGCGATTGCAGGGGAGTATCTTTTGCCTTTCCCAATCCGGTTCCCCCATGGCCCAGTTCCTTGTCCTCCTGAACGCCAATGCCGGCACGCTGCTGGACCGTGACGCCGAGGAGGTGCGCCGGCACATTGCCGACGGGCTGGATGGCGGCGGGCGAACCGTCGAGGTGCACCTGCTGCGCGGCAAGGCGCTGGTGCAGGCCATCCGCGCCTCCGGCACCGGCGAGCATGACACCGTCATCGTCGGCGGCGGCGACGGCAGCGTGAGCCTGGCGGTGCAGAGCCTGGAGGGTTCGGACAAGACGCTCGGCATCCTGCCGCTCGGCACGCTCAATCTGCTGGCTACCGATATCGGCATGCCGCGCGAGCTCGACGCGGCGCTCCTCGCCCTCAGCGCCGCGAAAGTGGCGGAGATCGACGTGGCGACGCTGAACGGCCGGCGCTTCCACACCATTTCCGGCATGGGCTTTTTCAGCCAGATGGCCCGCGCCCGCGAAACCGCGCGGCGCTGGAAACTCTGGCGCTTTCTCGCCGTGGCGATCGCCGCCGTCTATGCGCTGCGCCGCAGCGGCCGCTTCGACCTCGACGTGACGGTGGACGGCACGCCGCACCATTTCCAGGCCTTCGCCGCCCTGCTGTCGGTCAACCGCTTCACCGGCCCGGGCTGGCGGCGCAACCGGCTCGACGAAGGCGTTCTCGAACTCACCGTCGCCGAGGATCGCGGCGGGCTTGCCTTGCTGAGGGCCGGGGCCGACATGGTGACGGATCATTGGCGCGACAATCCCGGCATCATCAGCCTGACCGGCCGGGAAATCGTGCTGCGCCGCGCCAACCGCGCCCGCGCCTGGGTCTCGACCGATGGCGAGCTCGGCCGCGAAGACATGCCGCTCAGCTACAAAATCGTGCCGCGCGGGCTCAAGCTGCTGATCCCGCCCACCGCCGACGGCGGGCCGGCGACCCGGACGGAGGCGACGGCCGAGGCCTCCGGCGCCATGCCCGAGACAGCCCCGCCCTGAGCCCCGGCCCGCCCGTCGCCCGCGAATCCGCCTTCCGCCTCAGAGCGGCTCGATCTCGTAGACCACGGTGACACCGGCGCGGACCTGCGTCTCGCCGGCTTCCACCGGCACCGAATCCATCTTCTCGGCGCGGGCCGCCATCATCAGGCGCGGCATCGGCCGGGGGCCGCCGTCGCTGGCGATCGACACCACCCGCACCAGCCGCACCCCGGCTGCCTCGGCGATCACCTCGGCCTGGTGGCGCGCCTCCTTCACCGCCTCGGCCCGGGCGGCGTCTTCCAGCTTGGCGGGATCGGCGATGTCGAAGGCGATGCCGCTGATCTGGTTGGCGCCATTGGTGACGAGCTGGTCGAGCAGATCGCCCAGCTTGCCGAGATCGCGCAGCCGTACGGTGACGGCATTCGTCACCTGGTAGGAGGCGATGCGCAGCGGGTCGCCCTCCTTCTTCTGCGGCGCATATTGCGGCTGCACCGAGAAGCCTGATGTGGAGACATCGCGCCCCTCCACCCCGGCCGCCTTGATCGCCGCGATCATCGTCGCCACCGCGGCGGAATTGGCGTCGAGCGCCTCGCGCGCCGTCTTGCCCTCGCTCACCACGCCGGAGGTCAGCGTCGCCATGTCGGGCACCGCGCTGGCCAGGCCTTCGCCGGAGACGGAAAGCGTCGCCCGCCGGGCGGTGGGGGCAAGGTCCTGCGCGGCGAGCGGCGACAGGCTGGCGAGCAGCCCGGCGGCACTGAAAAAAGCAGCGCAGGCGGTGGCGCGGATGAGCTTCATGTCTTTCACTTCCTTGAAACGGCGGGGACAGGCGTCGGTCGGCCGGCATGTCCCTGAGCGGACGCACTGACGGTGCGGCACGCCAGAGCACCGCGCGAAGGCGGCGGGATTGCGGCGGCACCGGCAACCCAGCCCCGCCGCGCCACGACAATCATACAGGACCGCTCCACATTGGCGGCGTCTCGACAGCGACGAAGGGCCACGCAGCGCCGTGCGCGGGGGCCAACCGCGCAGGGCTTGGCTGGCATCCATCAGGGCAGGGCCGCGCGGGAGCCAACCGCGCAAGGCAACCGCCCAGGGTTTGGCGGCCGCCATCGGCCCGAGGTCTCCCGGCCCGGCCGGCCCGCCGGATCGGCCCTCCCCGCACGCCAAGGTGGACGGCCGCCGCGATACGGTTGGCGCGAGCGCATCCCTTTGCTAGTTTCCCCCGCCCGCCGCGCCGCACAGCGCCACCGGCCGGGCCTGTAGCTCAATGGTTAGAGCCGACCGCTCATAACGGTCTGGTTGTAGGTTCGAGTCCTACCGGGCCCACCAGTCTTTTCAAAGTCTCATCCGGAACCGCCGAACGCCGCTCGGTCGCGTGGGGCCTTGAGGCAGCGGGAACGCGCGCTGGTGTGATCGGCTCCGGTAGCGCCCGCCCTTGACGTTGGGCACCCCGACGTCATTTCGAGGGCGACGCTCCGCCGATGGAGAGAGAAACGACGAGGCCCGATCATGCATGCCCCCTCCTTCACCTCCGGCTTTCTGCCAGCGATTCCCGCCGTTTTTCCTGCCGCGTTTCCCGCCGCCTTCACCTCCGCCTGGCTGGCGGCAGTTCTTGCCGCCTTTTTCGGCCTGTCGCTGCCCGCCACCGCGCAGGCGCGGCCGAACTCGCTTTCCATGAGCTGCGCGCAGGCGCAGGCCCTGGTGCAGCGCGAGGGAGCGGTGGTCATCGGCACCGGGCCGAACCTCTATGACCGTTTCGTCACCGATGCCGGCTATTGCACCTCCAAGCGCTCCAAGCCGGCCTGGATCGCGACCCGCGACAATCCGCAATGCCTGGTCGGCCAGCTCTGCCGCGAGCGGCGCTTCCGCTGGCGTTGAGGCCCGCACCGTGCCGGCGCCGCCTAAACGGTTGCGCGATACGCCGACGGGGGGCATAAGCGCGGCAAAGAGTTTGGAGGAATTCCATGCCCGCCTATCGTTCCCGCACCACCACCCATGGGCGCAACATGGCCGGCGCGCGCGGCCTCTGGCGCGCCACCGGCATGAAGGACGGCGATTTCGGCAAGCCGATCATCGCCGTGGTCAATTCCTTCACCCAGTTCGTGCCCGGCCATGTCCATCTGAAGGACCTCGGCCAGCTGGTGGCGCGCGAGATCGAGGCGGCGGGCGGCGTCGCCAAGGAATTCAACACCATCGCGGTCGATGACGGCATCGCCATGGGCCATGACGGCATGCTCTATTCGCTGCCCTCGCGCGAATTGATCGCCGACAGCGTGGAGTACATGGTCAACGCCCACTGCGCCGACGCCATGGTCTGCATCTCCAATTGCGACAAGATCACCCCCGGCATGCTGATGGCGTCGCTGCGCCTCAACATCCCGACCGTCTTCGTTTCCGGCGGCCCGATGGAGGCCGGCAAGGTGGTGCTGAACGGCAAGACCAAGGCGCTCGACCTGGTCGATGCCATGGTCGCCGCCGCCGATGACCGGATCTCGGAAGAAGACGTGGCGGTGATCGAGCGCTCGGCCTGCCCGACCTGCGGCTCCTGCTCGGGCATGTTCACCGCCAATTCGATGAACTGCCTCACCGAGGCGCTCGGCCTCGCTCTGCCGGGCAACGGCTCGACGCTCGCCACCCACGCCGACCGCAAGCGGCTGTTCGTCGAGGCCGGCCACACCATCGTCGATCTCGCCCGCCGCTATTACGAGCAGGACGATGCCAGCATCCTGCCGCGCTCGGTGGCGAGCTTCGCCGCCTTCGAGAATGCGATGACGCTCGACATCGCCATGGGCGGCTCCACCAACACCGTGCTGCACCTGCTCGCCGCCGCGCATGAGGGCGAGGTGCCGTTCACCATGGCCGATATCGACCGGCTCTCGCGCCGCGTGCCGGTGCTGTGCAAGGTCGCCCCGGCGGTGCCTGATGTGCATGTGGAAGACGTCCACCGCGCCGGCGGCATCATGGGCATTCTCGGCGAACTCGACCGCGCCGGCCTGCTCGACACCTCCGTCGGCTCCATCCACGCCGCCTCGCTCGGCGCGGCGCTGGAGCACTGGGACGTGAAGCGCAATGCCAGCGAAGCGGTGCACGAATTCTTCCGCGCCGCGCCGGGCGGGGTGCCGACCCAGGTCGCCTTCAGCCAGGCTGCCCGCTATGACGAGGTCGATCTCGACCGCGAGAGCGGCGTCATCCGCGATTCCGCGCACGCCTTCTCCCGCGATGGCGGCCTCGCCGTGCTCTACGGCAACCTCGCCGAGGATGGCTGCATCGTGAAGACCGCCGGTGTCGACGAGAGCATCCTGAAATTCACCGGCACCGCCCGGGTGTTCGAAAGCCAGGACGACGCGGTCTCCGGCATTCTCGGCAACCGG
>JAESFV010000369.1_pt1 | contig 15425 bp, 12 predicted proteins | sample 9269471 | NCBI WGS metagenome assembly JAESFV01 (sample SAMN14502647, study PRJNA617108) | algae metagenome | isolation source: Symplocastrum torsivum CPER-KK1 and co-occurring heterotrophs from... | place: USA: Central Plains Experimental Range, Colorado | collected 2001-01-01
CGGTCTTCCGCACCGTCTCTCGCTTCTCTACGCCGCTCTCCCTTCTTCGTCTTCACCCGCTTTCCCCCTTCGCACCCTTCTCTCTTCTTACACACCTGCTTCCTACACACTCCAACAGCAATGGCACATTTGCACAAGTTTGTGCGATGCTGGTGGTGCCTCCCCGTTGGGACCGCTCCGTGCGGTTTCGAGGTGGGTGGCTGGAAGCCGGGTTGGGGGTGGTGTGCGGTGTTGACGGTGGCGAAGTTGTCGTTGTGGTCGGTGAACTATTACAACGACACCGCGCGGGCGGTCGGTGATGCTGTTGCTGATCGGCAGAGGGCTAATGGGGGGTTGGCGGAGTACTACGCCGAACGCGACACCCGCACCCCGGTATGGACGTGCGCCGGAGACGTATCCGCGGTCGCCGATCTGGTCGGGTTGAGTGCCTCCGCGCGCGGTGGCGGGGATGCTGATCCCGATGTGGTGGCGCGCTGGCTCGATGAGGGTGTGGCGCCGTCAGGAGAGTGCGGGCGGGCGCACGGCAAGGGTGGGGTGCACGGGTTTGATTTGACGTTTTGTGCCCCGAAATCGGTGTCGTTGGCGCGGGTGTTCGGCGGCGATGTGGGCGATAAAGCGATCATGGCGGCACACCAGACCGCGATCGCGGAAGCGTTGGAATACCTCGCCGCGCATGCCGGCTACACCCGGGTGCACAACCCGGTCACCGGGGACAAAGACCTCCAGAAGCTGCCGGGTGTGGTGGCGGCGGCGTATCAACATGAGACCTCGCGGGCGGGCGATCCGCACCTGCACACCCACGTGTTAGTGCCGAACCGGCAGGCCCGCGCGGATGGTCGGCTGGTGTCGATTGACGGCACCAGTTTGTTTCATGAAGCCCGCGCGGCCGGGATCATTTATCAGGCCACGCTGCGCCATGAACTGCATCGGCTGATCGGGGTGGAATGGGGCCCGGTCGATGCTCGCACGGGGATGGCCGAGATCGCCGGAATCGCCCCGAACACCATTGCCGCCTGGTCGACGCGCAGCACACAGTTACGCGAATGGGCAGCGTCGAACCTCACCGTTGTCGAGGGCGCGGCGGGGGTGTCGCAAGCACAGTTAGCGGCCGCGCAGAAGGCCACCCGACCGCGCAAACCGGAGTCGGTGTCCTGGGCAGAATTGCGTGTGCAGTGGCGCGCCGACGCGCGCGGGTTGGCGGTATCGCGCGACGCACAAGCCGAGGCGCGCAGCGCCCGCGAACAGGCCGCGCATCGCGCGGCGGCGCGGGCCACCCGCAGCGGGATCGTGGTGGATCGACGCGCAGTGGCCGCGATGGCCGCACGCGCCGACAAAGCGGCGCTCACGCGCGCGGATCTGGTCGAGATCATCGGCGCGCAACTGCCACTGATCGTCGACACCGACGCCGGCGAAGACGGGGCGGCGCCGATGCCGCGCCAGGTCATTGAAACCTGCGTGGACACGGTCGGGATGCGGCTCACAGGGCCGCGGCGCGCGCACCAACGCGAAGGCACCGAACGGTTCACCGTGAATGTGATCCTGGCCGAAGAACACCACGTCTTTGGCTTGGTCGATGCCACCAATGTGCGGGCGTCGGCGTGGGTGCGCCCGGAGCACACCGCCACGGCGTTGGGGCTGTCCGCCCAGCAGTATCAGGTCATCACCGCGATCGCCACCACACCGCAGTTGGTGGTGCCGTTGAGCGCGCCGGCGGGGGCCGGAAAGACCACCTCGATGCGGGCGTTGCGCGCCCTCGTCGAGTCCCGCCACACAGCGAAAATGATCGTGATCGCCCCCACCGGCAAAGCCGTCGACGTCGCTCTGGCCGAGGGCGCTGCGAGCGAGGGCTACACCATGCACAGCGCCCTGAAACAGTTGGCTGACGGCCGCCTCGAACTCGGACCATTCGATGTCGTCGTGGTCGATGAGGCGGGCATGGTCGGCACCCATCAGTGGCGTCAACTGCTGGCCGCGACGACCGCGGCCGGGGCGAAGACCGTCATGGTCGGTGATGCCCACCAACTGCAGCCAGTCAAAGCCCGCGGCGGGATGTTCGCCCAACTGTGTGACGAGCTGCCCTGGAGCCAACGCCTCAGCGAGGTGTGGCGCCAACACGATCCCGCTGAACGTGCCGCCTCGCTGGCGTTACGTGACGGCGGGCCGGCCCCGGTGCGCCGCGCGATCCACTGGTACCGCAACCATGACCGCCTGGCCTGCGGGGATCAAGTCACCATGGCCGCCGACGCCCTAGCCGCCCACCAGGCTGATTTGGCCGCCGGGAAGGACAGCCTGCTGCTGGCCGACACCGTCGAGATCACCGACGCCCTGAATCGCCGTGTCCATGACCGCATCATCGCTGAGCACACCGACCAGGGACACGAGGTGGCGATGGTGGCCGGGGCGCGCGGGCACCACATCACCACCGGCGATGTGGTCGTCACCCGGCTCAACGATCCCACCCTCACCGTGCGCGCACCCGATGACCGCACCAAGACCCTCTCGGATGCGCCGGTCCGCAACGGGCAACGCTGGCACGTCGTTGCCGTCGACAACGATCCCGAGCACCCGCGTATCGCGGCGCGTCGACACGGCGACGGCGCCTGGGCGGTGTTCAGTGGCGACTACCTGCGTGAGCAGGTGCAGCTCGGGCATGCGGTCACCGTGCACACCGCGCAAGGTGTCACCGCCGAGACCACCCACACCGTGATGGCGGATACCGCCAGCCGCAATCTGGCCTACGTCGCCCTGACCCGCGGCCGCGCATCGAATCACGGATACCTCTACCAACGCAGCAGCGGCGAGGGCGATCATCAGCACCGCACCCCGTCCGCGCCTGACGGGGTGCACCTTGTCCAGCGCGGCAGCCCCACCCAGGCCGCCCGGGCACTGCGCCAGATCATCGGCCGCGACGATCAAGCCCGCACCGCGCACCAGACCGCCGCCGACACCCCCGCCCAGTTGTTGCCTGAGCGGGTCGCCTCACTGGTCGCCGGACACCACCGCACCGTTACCGCCCGCCTGAGCAGCCACCGCAAAACCCTACGCAGACAACATGACCGAGCCCTCGACCGCCACCGCGGCCTCGAGCAAAGCCAATCCCGAAACCAAGAAAAGGATCAGGGCTATGATCTCAGCCTCTGACCCCTGACCGCGGTCAACGGTTAGTACAAAGCAGAGCTGATCTACGGGCCCTTCCCGCAGCGGGCCGTAGAAGACCGTCGAGGATGTCGAGTTAGCCACCCTGAGCGGGGTGTACTGGTGTGGAGTACTCATCCATCTGCGTAGTGGCGAACGGGCGTTGGTGTTGCCTCGGAGGGAACTGCCCGGTATCGGCATTCGGCGGTGAAAGCTCGCAGCAGGTTCATGGCGTGATCGGCTTCGCGCCACAACACCTCGGGGTGCCACTGTACGCCGACCACCGGCTCGCCGGCGAGTTCGATGCCTTCCACCAGGCCGTCGTCGCTGCGCGCCGAGACCAGCACCCCGTCGCCGACCCGGCCCACCGCCTGATGATGCTGACTGTTGACGTCGACGGGTCCGGCGGTGCCCATCCACCTGCTGAGCCGGGTGCCGGGCTCGACGGTCGCCGGGTGCAGGGGCCGGGCCAGGCCTTCGTCGGTGCCGTAGTGCTCGACGGCATCGGGCCAGTCGCGTTTGATGTCGGCGACGACGGTGCCCCCGCACGCGACGTTGACCAGCTGAATCCCACGGCAGATGGCCAACACCGGCTTGCCTGCCAGCCGAGCCAGCCGTAGCAACTCCAGTTCGTGCTCATCTCGCACAGGGTTGGTGTGCTGTACCAGCGGATCGTCGACATCGCCGCCGTAGCGGGCGGGGTCGAGATCGGCGCCGCCGCCGATGATGAGCCCATCGACGGCGTCGATGACCAGCTCGGCCGGCAGCGTGGGCAGCGTGGTCTGCACCGCGAGCGCGGCCATACCGGCCGCGGTCAGGCCGCGAAACTGGTCGGGCCACAGTGGATACGCATCGAGTTCGTGCACGTCGTAGGTCAGTGCCACCAGCGGTGTGTACACGTTGTCCCAACTCCTGTTCGTTCGCTCCTCGATCATTAGGGATCGATATTCGCTGAAGAAGCGTGATCTATTGCGTGATTTCGATTCAGCGTGATACATACCATGCATGAATTCGATCAAGGATGGCAAAAGATGACAGCTGAGGATCTGGCGAAGTCCCTCGCCGAACAGGGCGTGAAGTACGTTTTCGGCTACTATGTGGACATTTTCGGCGTTCCGAAGAGCAAGTGTGTTCCGGTGACGTCGCTGGCATCGATGGCAAAGGGGTCGGAGCTCTACACCGTTGGCGCGCTGGAGGGCATGGGCGAGTTGGGGCCACACGAGGATGAGTGCCAGGGCATCCCGGACCTTGACCGCTTGGTGATTCTGCCGTGGAACCGGGAGTTCGCCATGGCGCCCACCACCTTGATGCTCAATGCGGATCGCTACCACCAGGACGCCCGCAACCTGCTGCTCAAGCAGGTCGAGCGGGCCGCCGACATGGGCTTTGTGGCCAACGTAGGTATCGAACCTGAGTTCTACGTGGTTCGTCAGACCGAGACCGGCTGGGAGCCTTTGGTTCCCAGCGATAAGCTGAACGAGCCGACCCGTGGGTACGATGTCGAGGCGACGCTGCTCGCGCAGTCGTTCCTCGATCCGATGGCGCAGTACATGAACGAGCTCGGTTGGGGTCTGTACTCCTTCGATCACGAAGGCGGGGACGGACAGTACGAGTTCAACTTCGACTATGCCGACGCGCTGACCATGGCCGACCGGATGGTTATCTTCCGGTTGATGGCCAAGCACCTGGCCCGGGAGCAGGGCTGCATCGCCACGTTCATGCCCAAGCCGTTCCAGGACGACTTCGGTTCGGCCGCTCACATCAACATCAGCCTTGCCGACGCGTTGACCGGCAAGAACGCGTTCGCCGCCGAGAACGGCGGCTACAGCGAACTGTCCCGGTTGTTCACCGGCGGCGTGCTGGCGCACGGAGATGCCATCACGGCAGTGACCTGCCCAACCATCAACTCCTACAAGCGATTTACCAGCAAGGGCTACATGGATGAGATCTCCTGGGCGCCGATCTATCGGGCCTGGGGCGAGAACAACCGCACCCTGATGTGCCGGATGCCGGTCAACCGGCACTGCCTGGAAGTGCGCACCGCGGATGCGGCGGTGAATTACTACCTGGGTATCGCCATGGTGCTCGCGGCCGGCCTGGACGGCATCGAGGGCAAGATCGATCCCGGTCAGCCGATCAACGTCGACACCTATCAGATGGATCCGGCCGATCTGCGGGACCTGGCACTGCCGACCAGCTTCGAGCAGGCGTTGTCCGCATTCGAGGCCGACGAGCTGGCGCAGAGCTGCTTCGGTAAGGAGTTTCACCGCACTTACGTCGACTACATGCGGCGGGAATGCCGCGAATACGGGTCCGTGGTGACCGACTGGGAAACCCGCAAGTACATGCAGCGGGTGTAATGATGACCGAGACCAACATCCAAACAGCCGGCCTCACAGCCGTATCGGAAGTTCGGCGCCGCGAGGCCAACGCGGTCGCCATCGACCGGATGCTCACCGCGGATCCCTATCTGGTCGATGTCGCACCCGCCCGCGACGTGGTCCCGGGCATGACCGACTCCACGATCCTGACCTCGGGTGCTCCCCTGCGCTGGGAGCAGTACACCGGTGGGCAGCGCAGGTCGGTCCTCAACGCGGTGGTCTACGAGGGCCTCGCCGATTCACTGCCGGAGGCCGAAGCGGCGATCACCGCGGGCAGGGTCAGAGTTCGTAGTACCCAACAACATTCGTGTGTCGGTTCGGTCGCGGGCATCTACACAGCCTCGATGCCGGTGCTGGTTGTCGAGGAGCGCACCTTCGGCAGCCGGGCGTTCTGCAATCTGTACGAAGGGCAGAGCCGGTACAAACTGAACTACGGCGCCTACGACGACGAGGTGCGTGACGGTCTGCGCTGGCTGGAACACGCCATGGGCCCGGTGCTCTCGGCGGCGCTCAAGCTCACCGGTCCGATCCCGCTCAAGCCGATGATGGCCCGCGCGGTGCGCCTCGGCGATGAGCTGCACAGCCGAAACACGGCAGGCACCCTGCTGTTCGAGCGGGAGTTGACCCCGGCCCTCACCGAGCTGCGCACTACCGCGATGGCCGACGCCGTGGCGCAGGTGGTCCGCTTCTTCCGGGAGAACGACTACACCTTCCTGCGGATGAGCATGGCTGCCGCCAAGGCGATCGCCGACGCGGCCCACGGGGTGGCGGCCAGCAGCGTGGTGACTGGCATGGTGATCAACTGCGAGTCGTTCGCGATCCGGGTCAGCGGTCTGGGCGACAACTGGTTCACCGGCGCCCACCCGGATCTCGATGGACGGTTCTTCGACGGCTTCGGCCCGGACGACGCCGAGTGGATCGGTGGGGAGAGCTGTTTCACCGAGGTCGTCGGCCTCGGCGGATTCGCCCAGGCTGCCGCCCCGGCCCTGCAGGCATATCAGGGTGGTTCGTTCGATCGGATGTTGCAGAACAACCGCGCGCTGTACGACATCACCCTGGCCGAGCATCCGCAGTTCCTGCTTCCCACACTGGATTTCCGGGGCAGCCCGGTCGGCATCGATGTGGCGCAGGTGCTGGCAACCGGCCGACCCCCGATGATCGACGGCGGCCTGGCGGGCAAGGGCGGCGGCCAGATCGGAGCCGGCCTGCTGGTGCCCCGCCTGGACACCTTCCACGCGGCGTTCGACGCGTACCGAGCTCAGTACGATCCGACTCCAGGCGAGGAGACCGTGGTATGACCGCAGGGCGCTCGGAGCGTGAGGTAACCGCTCGCGGCGAGGCCACAGGGCGAAAACCGGCAGGCATGGGCCCGCTGGAGTTGGCATTCTTCGTGGTCGCCGCGGCTGGGCCGCTGCTGGTGGTCGCCGGCTACACGCCGGTGGCCTTCAGCGTCGGCGGCATCGGCGCTCCGGGCGCCCAACTGGTCGCCAGCTTGGTCTTGCTGTGCTTCGCGGTCGGGTTGACCCGGATGGCGTTGCGCATCCCCAATGCAGGTGCGTTCTACGCCTATATTGGCCAGGCGTTCGGCCGACCGGCCGGTGGGGGCGCTGCAGTCCTGGCGTTGGCGGCGTACACCCTCGTCGCCATCGCCGAGGTAGCCGTCGTCGGCGTGTTCGCCAGCTCCTCGGCCAAGGCCCGTACCGGGCTCGACATCCCATGGTGGGTTCTGGCCTTGGTGGCGCTGGTATTGGTGGCGGTCCTCGGTCATCGCCAGATCTCGCTCAGCGCCCGGGTTTTGGGCATCGCACTGGTAGCCGAGGCCGCGATTCTGTTGGTCCTGGCGGTACGGGTGCTCATCCAGGGCGGTCCAGAAGGGTTCGATTTCAACTCGTTCACCCCGACCGCGATCTTCGCCGGTGGCGGCACCGGCGCGATGTTCGCCGCCGTGTTCGGGGCGTTCCTGGGCTTCGAATCGACGGCCATCTACGCTGAGGAAGCCCGCGAACCCGCCAAGACCGTGCCCCGGGCCATCTATCTGGCCGTCGGATTCCTCGGCATCTTCTACACCTTCATGGCTTGGATCGTGCTGACCGCCTATGGGGAGTCCGCCGTCTCCGCGGCCGCGACCGAGGATCCGGTAGGGCTAGTCTTCGCCGCCCTCGAACGATATGTCGGGCCCGCCGGGGTGGTGGTCACCGAAATCCTGCTGGTGACAAGCGCATTCGCCTCGGCGTTGGCGTTTCACAACACCGCGATCCGGTACCTTCACACCCTCGGACGGGAAGGGATCCTGCCCGCCGCGACAGCCAAACTCCACCCGGTCCACCGGTCGCCCTACCGGGCCAACCAGGCTCAGGTGGCGCTGACGGTCGCGGTGATCGCGGTGTTCGTGCTGGCCGGCACCACGGACGCCTACCTAGACTTCTTCCTACCGGTGGTGTCCACCGGGGTGTTGGCCGTGCTGGCGCTGCAAACCCTCTGTTCGGCGGCCATCGTGGTGTACTTCAACATCCGCAATCGCGGACACGGGCTGACCCCGTGGAGCATCCTCGTCGCGCCGATGCTGAGCCTCCTCGGTCTCGCGGTCGCGTCCTATCTGGTGGCCGTGAACTTCGAGCTGCTGTCGGGGCAGTCCGGCTGGGTAAACGGCCTCCTACTGGTAACCCTGCCAGTGCTCTTCCTCGCAGGTGTGGTGCGCACCTATGTCTTGAAGAGGACTGATCCGCAGCGTTACGCACAACTGACGCAGACCAATGTCTATTCCGGCGGTGGCCCCGCCGGATAAGGGCCCTCCCAGTCGAAGGAGAATTTCTCGATCTTGAGAATCAGAGAGACTTCGGCGTCAATAATTCCCTCCATTGAACCGAGCACCTCGGTGATAAAGGTCAGTACATCGGCGCGATCGGCGAAGAACACCTCGATAATCAAGTCATATCTTCCGGTGGAATAACCGCAATACCGAACCCCGGGAATCGCGGCGATCCGCTGACAGACCTGCTGAATATGCTTCAGTTCAACGGAGATACCGATAATTGCAGCGATTCCGAGTCCCGCCAGTGCCGGACTCGGAATCGCGACCACCTCGATCGCGCCCGTCGAGAGCAGCCTGGCGATTCTTTTTCGCACCGTGGTTTCGGTTACCCCGATCGTTTTTGCGATTTTGACATTGCTGGCACGGCCATCTGCGCAGAGCAGTCGAATAATCTGAGCGTCCGTCTCGTCAACATGTGCTCCATTTTCGACTTCCGCTTCAGCGCCAGTCCCGACCCTACGTGCCCGGCGCTCTGGGCGGGCTAATGAATTTCTCGCTGCGCTCATATACATTTATAATAGTCGTTGCTCAAAATTCCAGCCAGGACGGCTCAGGAACATTCGGTCCCGCCTGTGGGATACGGTCAGCCAAGCGCTCCCCGATGAAATGCCTGGCATCCGGTGCGGGCGTGAGGAACGGTCGGCCAACGCCGCCTCGGCGTACTGACGTAGCCACTTGGTAGACCATTGCCCGCGAAATCCCCAGTTGTTGTTCAGTCACATGCGCGGGCGGGCCATCCAGCAACGACGTGTTTAACGATCAGGCGACGGGCAGAACATTTGGTGCGGGCGTTAACGTGAGCCACGAAGTCCACCACCCCAAGGGGCACTTTCCAGCGCTTCGCTTTTGGCGATATATCGGTAGGCGGTGGCCCGACCGATCCCAAACGCGGCAGCAAGCTCCGCAACGGGTTCTCCCGTGGCTGCCAGGCGCCGCAGCTGCTCTTGCCGGTCGAGGCTGAGCTTTGTTGGCTTAGTCGCCGGTAGCTGCCGGGAACGGCGTGAATGCCGGGAGGCGGCGCGGCGTTCCCGGCCCAGTTCGAGTTCGAGTTCAGCGAGGGTCGCCATGATGGACGCCACGGCGCGGCCAGCTGGAGTAGCGGTGTTGACCCCTTCCCGCAGTGTGCGCAACATGATTTGGCGTTCACCGAGATCGGCGATGGTGCGAGTGACTTCGGCAACCGAACGGCCAAGCCGGTCAACAGCCGCCACAACAACCGTGTCTCCGGCTCGCGCGTAGTCGAGCATCGCAGCGAGTCCAGGGCGCTCCGTTCTGGCCGACCCCGAGAGCTTGTCAGTAAAAATTCGGCCCGCGTCGACGCCCGCGGCCGCGAGCATGGTCAGTTGCATGTCGAGGTCCTGGCCGGTGGTGCTAACTCGGGCATAGCCGATGATTGCCGTCATGCGATGACTGTCTCATTGTCCGCTGACAGTCGAGATCTGAGACACGCGGAATGAGACAAGAAACGAGACAGTGTGACCTAGAGAGATGCAGGCCCGTTGAGGGCCGCTTCAACCTGTCTCGTTTCTCTAGAAATGCGACACGCAAACGGGTGCGCGGTGTGGAAGGTGAAAGCCCTGGGCGAGTTCGGAGGCTTCTGTTCGTGTGCGGGTCGCTGCTGAGGTGTTTCAACAGCCCAGTTCGACGACCGCCGCGATGATGAGTTCGACGGCTGAGGGCACTGACATGTTCAGGTCTTCGACGACCATGGGGACGGCGTCGGATGAGGAGTGTCCGCTGCGAATGAACTGGCAGACTTTGTGACCTTCGGTCAGTATCTCGGTGCGGGTCGGGAACGCCATTCGTGGCTCGATCCGCTGCAGGTAGCTGTCCTGATCTGCCCCGGCGGCCGGTGCGGTCGTAATCGCGGCGCCGATCATTAGAGCGAGAGTGGCCAAGATCCTTGTCATGAGTGTGCTTCCGCTGGGTTGGAAGGGAGGAGTGGTTGTTGTCGTGTGGGTCGCTGGGGCCACCAGCTGGCTTCGCGTAGGAGCGTGGCGATCGCGGGCACGGTGAGGGTGCGTACGACGAAGGTGTCGAGTAGTAGCCCGGCGCCGATGATGAGACCGGCTTGAATCATGATCGCGACGGAGCCGACCATGAGGCCGAACATGCTGGCGGCGAAGATCAGGCCCGCGGAGGTGATGACGGCGCCGGTGTTGGCGACGGTGCGCAGGACGCCGACACGGATGTTGCCGCCGGATTCTTCACGCAGGCGTGAGACGAGCAGCATGTTGTAGTCGGCGCCGACGGCAACGAGGATGATGAACGCCAATAGTGGTACGGGCCAGGCGATTTCCTGGCCGAATCCCCATTGGAAGACCAGGACGCCGATGCCGAGGGAGGCCAGGTAGTTGAGCAGGACTGTGCCGAGTAGGTAGAGCGGTGCCAGCAGCGCGCGCAGCAGCAGGACCAGGATGAGTCCGACGATGAGGGTGGTGGCGATGGCCAACTGTGCGAAGTCTGCCCAGAGGAATCGTTGGATGTCGGAGTTGACGGCGGGGAAGCCGGCGACGGAGACGGTGGCTTCTGCCAGTGAGGTGTTGGGTCGTGCGGTGTTGGCGGTGTGGGTGATCTGGTTGGCGAGGTCCATGGCTTCGACGCTGTAGGGGTCGTAGCTGGTTTCGATCATGAAGCGCGCGGTCTTGCCGTCGGGTGAGAGGAACTGTTTGGCGACGTCGGTGAATTGCCTGTTCTCGAAGGCGTTGGTGGGCAGGTAGAACCCGCTCGATGAGTCGGAGTCCTTGGCTGCGCGTGCAGAGTTTTGCAGTTGGGTGGCGATTTGGCTCATGCCGGAGAGCATTTCGATGTTGCTGTCGGCGAGGGTGCGCACACCGGTCGCGAGCGCTTGGGCGCCGGAGGCGAGTTGGCCGATTCCGTCCTGGAGGCGGCGAAGGTTGGCGGCCAGGTCGTCGGGGTTGCCGAGGGCGCCGAACGCCTTGTCCAGGGTGGCGACCGCGTTTTGGACGTTGGTGAGGGTGCCGGTGACGGTGGCGTTGGTAGCGGGGTTGTAGCGGTCGCCGAGGGCGGCGATCTGGTCGAAGAATCCGCCGTCACGCAGGGTGGTCAGGATCCGTACTTGGTCGCGGATCTGGGCGCATTGCGGTGTGGTCGCACACCATGGCGAGGTGTTGAGGGCGCCGACGAGCGGGTCGAGCATGGTGATCGCGTTCGCTGCTTGTTCGGCCAGCGGTCGCAGGCCGGGGCCGGATTGGATGGCTTGATCGGCGGTAGGGGCGGTGGCCGAGAGTTGTTGCAGTAGTGGTCGGAACTGGTTGATCTGGGTGCCGGCGGATTGTGCTTGGTCGAGGATTCCGGCGAGGGGGGTCAGGGCGGTGCGCACGGTGGTGTCGAGTTGGGCTAGCCCGCCGGCGAGTTGATCGGCGCCGTCGGTGAGTTTGGCGAGGTCGCCTTTGCGGGCGTTGCCCTCGGCGACGGCGCCGGCCATTTTGTCTCCGATCTGGCCGTTTTGCCAGGCCAGTTCCGCTTGGTCGAGGCGTTCCCCGGTAGGGCGGGTGACTCCGGAAATTTTGGTGACACCGCTGACTTGGGAGACACGGGAGGCCATTTCGTCGAGGTCGGCGAGTCCTTTGCCGGTGCGCATGTCGGTGGGGTTTTCGACGACCAGGAATTGGGTGATGACGATGTCTTTGCGGAAGTGTCGGTCCAGCAGCTGGTAGCCCTGATTGCTTGCGGTGCTGGCGGGTTGACCTTCGCGGTCGTCGTAGCTGATTTTGATGGTTGCTGCGACCGCGGACAGTGCGAGCAGGATGACCAGGCTGACGATCAGCAGCGGCACGGGGCGACGGACCACGGCCACGGCGACGCTGTTCCAGTAGCGGCGGGTGCGATCGGATTTGGGTTCCCCGATGCCGCGTTTGGCGGCGATCGCCAGTACTGGTGGGAGCAGGGTGACGGTGGCCAGGAAGCCGAACAGGACGGCGATGGCGCACGCCGGGCCGAGGGCGGCGAAGACGCTGAGTCGGGCGAAGACCATGGCGAGGAAGGCGAAGGCCACGGTCGCGGCGGAGGCGAGGATGACGCGTCCGATGCTGGCGGTGGCGTGGATGATGGCTTGGTCGGGGGGTACCTGCGCGCGGCGCTGTTCGTGGTAGCGGCTGATCAGGAAGACGGTGTAGTCGGTGCCGGCGCCGAGCAGGATCGCGGTCATGAATGCCACGGTGAACTGTGAGACGGGCATGCCCATCTCCCCGAGCGCGGAGAGCACACCGCGTCCGACGGCCAGGCTCAGCCCGATCACCAGCAGCGGTAGCAACGCGGTGAACACCGACCGGTAGACGATCAGCAGGATCAGGGCGATGATGCCGACGGTAGCGATCGAGATCAGCAGCAGATCGTGCTCAGCGGAGGCGATCATGTCGCTGAACGTCGCTGGCGGCCCGGTCACCTGCGCGGTGACCGTTGATCCGGCGAATACTTCTGCGGCGATGCTGCGCACCGCCTTTACCGACTCGGCGGCGGTGGGGTCTCCCAGTGTGCCGGTCACCCCGACCGGCAGGTACCAGGCGTTGCGGTCGGGGCTGAGGGCCTGCGCTTCGGTGACCGGATCGGCCAGCAGGTCTTGAACCAGCAGAACGTGGTGGTGTTCGGCCTGCAACCGGGTGACGAGTTCGTCGTAGCGCTGCCGTGCTGCCGGTGTCAGACCGTTGGGGTCTTCCATGGCCACAAAGAGCAGGGTTTTCGACCCTTCTTCGTCGAAGGCGGTGCTCATGCGTTCCACCGTCTGCAGGGAGGGCGCATCGCGGGGAATGAGGTCCACCGACTGCTGGCGTACCACGGTTTCCAATTGCGGAAACAGCAACGCCAACACCACGGCCGTGCCCAGCCAGGCCCCGATGACCAGTGCTTTGTGTCGGAGGGTGAACCGACCCAGGGCTGCCAGCCGGGCGCTGTACTCGCGGTTGTCCGCCGGGTCGCGAGAGTCGTTACCGCGGCGCTGAGTTTGCGAGGCGGGGCCGGGGGAATCGGTCATGCCGTCGGTCACCGAACCTCCATGAGTCAACGATACTGTTGGTATCGCTACGCTACAGTATGTAGCACAAACGCGGCGCCGGTGCGTCGGACACCAGCTCGCCCGAAAAAGCGGCCTACCGCGGGTTGACGATGTTGGCGTTGTCGTCCTCGGGCACGTCGTGGCGCACCACGCGCACCCGACCGTGGGGCAGGCACGCCATGTAGCCGTGACGTTTGCCGTACAGCTCCCACGCGGTCTCCTCGGCGTCGGGATCGACGTCGATGCGGTGTCCACGTGAAAAGCTCAGGTGTAGTCCTCCCTCGTCGTCGGACCAGGCCCGGGTGCACACCGCGCCAGCCAGGTTCAGCAAGGGACGTTCGTACACCGAGATTCGCAAAGGGTCGATGAGGACGGCCTCGACCGGAAATCGGTCGACAGCGGGCAGGGTCAGCGTCAGGGGGCGCGAGATGACGATTTCGTTGTAGTCATCGAGGTCCAGAACCAGGCCGTCGCGTATGGAGACGCGTTGTACGACACAGTCTTCGATCCATTGGGTGTACATGGCCGTCTCCTTCGACGCATCGGGAGCCGCACCCCGAATAGTACTACCGATAGTATCGCTGCGATACTAATTGTATCGTTCTGGTGTAGTACCGCCCGCATTCGCCTGGTGGACGACTCGTCGGGTGGCCCGATCGATGCGGTCTCGGGTTTCGGCCGCTGACACGCGGTCGCTGATGAAGGCCACGAGGTTGGCCAGCCAAATATCGGCGACGATTCCGGCGACCTGCAGATCGGCCGGGGTGGGTTCACCACCGGCGAGGGTGCGGGCCAACAACGTTTCGATCGCCGCGGCGGCGCGGTCGAGTTCAGCGGCGCCGCGGGTATCGGCCATGACGAAGGCGCGGGTCATCGCGGCGGTCAACAGCGGGTCACGCTGCCAGCGATCGTGCAGGTGCTCGGTGAGCCGGTCCAGTCGCTGCTGCGGCGTGCAGGCACCGGTGGCCCAGTCACCGGAGGCGTCAAGGCGCTGAAACTCTCGGATCAGCGCCGCCACCAGCAGATGGGTTTTGGCTGGAAAATAGCGGTAGAGCGTGCCCACAGCGATACCGACCCGCTCGGCAACTGTCCGCATGTGGACCGCGTCGTAGCCGCCGGTGGCGGCCACAGCGAGCGCGGCATCCAGAATCGCTTCCCGGCGACGTGCTGAGGCGCGTGAACGCGGCCCGCGAGCTGTGTGGGCCTGGTCGCCAGCCGAAACCCCCTGAACCTGTACCGTTTCGCTGCTAACCCGCGCATTGGCGGCGCTAACCCGCGCACTGGCGGCGGTCATGATGCTTGGTCGCCGCCGCGGCGCGAGAACTGCTCGAGAAGCTCACCAAATCCACTGATGTCGCCGTGAGCGGCGAAATGCGCGGTGTCGACCACGACGAACACCGCATTCGCGGTGAACCGAGTAACGCCTTCCTGGACCCCTGCCGCCGCGACATGAAGCGCCCGCCCCTCCCGGCCGGTGATATGCGCGGTGATGCGGTGAGGCTGGTGCAGCGGCACCGGCTGCAAATACTCCACCGTCAGAGCGCGCGTCACCGCCGGCGTGCCGGCGATCCAGAGCGTGAAGCCCAGCACGTCATCGCACGCCGCCGCCACCGCCCCACCATGGGCTAAGCCAGGGGCCCCGATGTGGCGCTCATCGAACGTCACATCGGCATACACCACGTCGGCGCTGCGATAGACCACCAGCCCCAGCCCGTGCGGATTGTCCGGGCCGCACCCCATGCACGTAGGGGTGTGAGAAGGCAGCCGTTCCGCCGGCGCCGCGTGTTCTGCCACCAACCACTCCCAGTACTATTGGTTTCGCTGCGATACCCTTAGTACCACAACTGTTAGAGTGTCATGCACGAACATCGCCCGACATTCAATCGCCGAGGTGAACCTGTGAGCGACAGCAGCCAATCAGCGCTACCCCCCGATGACGACATCGACCCACGAAGAATCCGGTCACGCAACCGGCTACTGGACGCCGCCGCAACACTTCTCAGCACAGGCGGGGTCGAAGCCGTCACCATCGATGCGGTCACCAAAGCATCCAAGGTGGCCCGCACCACGCTGTATCGGCATT
>JAESFV010000371.1_pt1 | contig 15046 bp, 21 predicted proteins | sample 9269471 | NCBI WGS metagenome assembly JAESFV01 (sample SAMN14502647, study PRJNA617108) | algae metagenome | isolation source: Symplocastrum torsivum CPER-KK1 and co-occurring heterotrophs from... | place: USA: Central Plains Experimental Range, Colorado | collected 2001-01-01
AGCCCGTGGGCCGGAGCGCAGCGCAGCCGTGGCCTTGCGCGCAGCGGACCGCCGGCCACAATCGGAGGGCCAGAAAGGCAGAACCACCATTCGAGGGCGGCCCGGCATGTCGGGTACGGGCCTCATATGGCACGGCGGTGCCATCACCCCGACCGGAGTCCTGCTGGTTGCCAGCGTGGAAATCTCTGCAGATCAGAGCCGCCGCGCTCACCTAGGATCGCTGTTATGCCTGTGCAAGTTGATGCGACGCACCTGAGCAAGGTGATAACCGAAGTTCGCGACCTCGCCGAAACCGTCCGCACGTACGGCAGCGGCGCCGAGGCGACGATCGCCTTTGACATCCCGGCGGCCCTGCACGTCATTGCGGCCCGACTCGAATCGGAAATGCGCAGCTGGGCCCAGACTGAAGGCACACTTGCCCGGCTGTTCGACGAGCAGCAAGGCGGCAAGGCCATCAGGTTTCCCGAGCTGCGGGCGGTGCTGACCTACGTGACACCGTCGCCGGTAAGCCGCGATGTCCAGCTGGCCGAGCTGCGCGGCGCAGGTACTCGGCTCCGAGCCCTGGCCGGTGAGCTGGGCGCGAATATGAAAACCCAGTCGGCGCCGAAGTTCGTCGAGCTGCTCCAAGACCAGGCGGCGGCGGTCATGGCTTTCGCCGATGGCCTCGGCTAGGACGGCGGGCAGGCGATGAGCCGCCGCAAGACGACTCCGTGGGCGGCACCGGGCCTGCCCGACATTCGCCGGCAGTGGTGCAACGCGCTGGACAGCCTTGTCGATCACCAGTCCACTGCCCTCGCGGAACCGTCCGAAGCCCTGGGAGCTGCGGGGGAGAGCCTTCGGAGGTTGCAGCGGTTGCAGGCGAAGCTGGCCGAGTCGTTGAGTCAGATGAGCGGCGAGGCTGATGTCATCAAAAGTGCTGAGCTGTACTGGGTTTCACGCGACATGGTTGACGTTGCGCTCGATGCCGCCGACTCCCTTCCGGAGTGGACGCCCGCTGTCGCCGCACCGGCTCCGACTGGGTTGTTGTGTTGGGCAAAGCCGGCCGGAAACGTGCCATGGAATGCGTTGAGCCGTAACGATCCCACCGAGGTCCCATGGGACGGGCTGTGGTGGTGGTCTCGCCCCGATGGGGTGCTGCAACTGCAGCCGTTGTCACGCCTGGCCAAGAATCCTGAGCTGCTCGCCCCCTACGGGGTGTCCTCGCCGCTGTGGGTGACCAACCCCACGCTGCTGCTGCAGCCGTTGGTGCCGCGCACCGCTGAGGTGGCCCGATCGGCTGAGGCGTCGCCGTTAGTGAGCGTCATCGGAGCGGCCTGGCTCTTGATGGGCCAACCCACCGTGGCCTCCACGCGCGTCCTCGGCGGTGCACAGTCGACACAGACCGAGGAATCCTCTCGTGCGGCCGCGGACCCGAACCGGGTGAGCATCATTGAGTTGCGACGCCCCATGAGCCCGCCCGGGGAGCGCGATGGTTCATCGGGTGACCGTCAGTACCGCAACCGATGGTGGGTCGGCGGCCATTGGCGTCAGCAGGCCTGCGGGCCCAACCATGCCGATCGCCGCCCGAAATGGATCGCGCCATACGTCAAGGGCCCAGAGGGCGCCCCACTCAAGACCGACCGCGTTCACGTGTGGCGCCGTTGACGCCAGCGGCCCAGTCGCTGGTGGGGGGGCTGCCAGTGACAACGACGAGTCGCCGCCGATGAGTACCTTCGAAGCGTGACCCTGTTGCCCGGCCGTCTGGTGGCCCCAGCGCCCATGTTGGCGACGCTCGGGCCAGCGCCGCGCGGCGGGCAGTTTGCTGTGGAGGTGAAGTTTGATGGCCAGCGGGGAATTTTGACGGTTGATCGCCGCGTGCGGGTGACGTCTCGCAATGGTGCGGACATCACCGAAACATTCCCCGAGTTGTCCGCGGTCTCAGCCGCGGTCGGCGGCCGTCGGATGGTCCTCGACGGCGAGATCGTCGCCGTCGACGAGCACGGCCGCCCGTCGTTTAGACGGCTTCAGCGGCGATGGCCTCAGCAGCGACGGCCCGGCGCGCAGCTCCTGCGTGAGGTTCCCACGCGGTTTCTCGCCTTTGATGTGATGAACATCGAGGGCGAAGACATCACGCACTGGCCTTACTGGGAGCGCCGCGAGCTGTTGGACACGCTGATGGTCGTGGAGCGTTCGCCAGCACTGACCGTGCCCCGGCACTGGACCGATGTCGCTCCTGCCGACATGCTCGCCATCTGCGCTGATCACGGCCATGAAGGCATCGTGTGTAAGCGACTGGATTCGCCATACCGGTCCGGGCGGTCCCGGGACTGGATTAAGTGCCCAGTGCGTGCCACGACGGAGGCGGTGATTGTGGGGGCGTTCACGGGCCCTCGCGGTGAGGTTGGCGCGCTGATCCTGGCCGCCCACGATAAGACGGGTCGCCTCGTGCTGCTGGGTCAGGTTGGTACGGGTTTTAGTGGTGCCGAGCGTCGCCGTTTGGCCACGCTGTTGGCCGGGACCGAGGTCGCCGCGCCGCCGGTGGCGGAGGGTGCGTCGATGCCGGGGGTCCAGTGGTTCAAGCCGCGGTATGTCGGTGAGGTTGCCTACCGCGAGTACCACGCGGGCAAAGGTCTGCGCCACGCCTCGTGGAAGGGGCTGCGTTCCGCGCCCGTGTCGGGGGTGTGTTTGCCGCGCGATGCCGGCGCGGTGGCCGTCTGATTACGAGTGCGTGCCCCACCAGGCGTAGAGCTGGTCGAGCGGTGGTTCGGCGGGGCCGCCTGACTCGACGTCGGCGATGAGGCGCTGATCGTCGTTGGTCCACACCACACGCGGTCGCCCATTGTTGAGGCCGCACAGCACTGTTCCCCGGGTGACGGTGGGGCTGTCGTTGCGCCGCCACGGCCCTGGTGACTGGATGTTGCCAGGACAGACCACCACCGTCGCCGCGTCGACCAGTTCGTCGAGCGCGGAGCGCAGCGCCTCCGGGCTGGTAGCCAGGGTGTAGGTGGCGCTGCGGGGCCCACCGGGATCGGTGTTTCTTCCACAGGTGATCACCGCGGCGCTGCCCGCCGGCGGCGCCGGGGTGCACGTTCCCGCCGGGTATCCGGGCGGAAGTAGCTGCCTGAGGCGGTTGAGCGCTGCCGACGGGGCCGCGCTGGTCGTCGGCGACTCCGTTGTGGGTGCCGCGCTGGGCGGCGCGTCGGGACTGCGGCCTGCCAGCCAGACCGCCGCGCCAATGGCGAGCACCGCGGCGACAGCGCCGGCCACGATCAACTGGCGCCGATGTGAGACTGCGCGGGTATGGGGGAGAAGGTTGATGAATTCGGCTGCGGCGCCGTGAGTCTCGTGTGCGGTGGGTCCGTGAGACCGTGGCGGTTGGTCGTCGCGGTGAGGGGGCGATGGCACTGCCACCGACGAGGGGGTGCCGGGGCGGGTGAGCGCGCCGCCGGCGGCGCTCGCGAACTCGCCCGCGGTGCGGTAGCGGTCGTCGGGGCTCTTGGCCAGGGCTTTGGCGATCACGCTGTCGAGTTCGGCGGAGGCCCAGGAGAGCCGGTCGGACAGCCGCGGAGGGGTGGTGTCCAGGTGAGCGGTTACCGTGGCCGGAACGCCGGCGTCGGTGGCGTAGGGGTGTTCCCCGGTCAGAAGCCGGTACAGGGTGCACCCGAGCGAGTACACGTCAGCGCGCCCGTCTAGCTGGGCGCCGGTGAGGAGTTCGGGCGCACTGTAGGCCAGGGTGGCGCTGACCGGTCCGTTGATGGCCTCGCTGCTGTGCGCGGCCAGGGCTGCGCCGAAGTCGCTGAGCACGACGCGCTCGTGGCCACCGGGCATTTTCTCGGCGGCGATCAGGAAGTTCGAGGGCTTGATGTCCTGGTGCACGACGCCGCGGGAGTGCGCGTAGTCCAGGGCCCGTGCGACCTCGGTGACGATGTGCAACGCACGTGCGGGAGTCAGCGCCCCGTCACGCAGCGCGGTCTCGGCGTTGGTGCCCTCGACGTACTCCATCGCGATCCACAGCTGGCCGGTGTCGGTCTCACCCCGGCTGAACACGCGCACGATGTTGGGATGTTGGAGGCCAGCGGTGATGTCGGCTTCGTGGAGGAAACGGCCACGCAGGTGCTCATCGTTGCCCAGGTCCGCTCGAAGCACCTTGAGCGCTTCGCGGCGCGGCAGGGTGGGGCTCTGCACGAGGTAGACGGTGCCCATCGCAGTGACGGCCAGGACCCGCTCCACGCGGTAACCGGCGATGTGGGTGGGCGGTGTGGACGAGCTATCGGGTGCTGTCATGTCGAAGCCTTCCGGGCTGACTGCAGGAGGCTGGGTCGTGGATTCACAGGCGCAGCCGCTCGACCGTTTGCCCGGTGACCTGCGCTATCAGGTCAAAGTCCTTATCGAGGGCGAGCACAGTGAGCCCGGCGATCTCAGCAACAGCGGCCACAAGCAGATCCGGTATCGCCGGGGCCCGGTGCTGGCCACGGTCGGCCAACTGGAGCTGCACTTCGACCGCCCGGTCTTCGGCGGCCGGCGTCAGGTACTCGAGCGGCATCAGCGCCAACGGTGGAGAGAACGACTCGCTGCGGGCTTGCGTCCCGGTCCGAAAGGAGTAACCAATCTCCAGGCGGGTCACGGTGCTCACGCGCACGAGGCCGCGTTCGATGCGCTCAACCCAGGCGTCAGCGTCAGGCGATGCCGCTAGCCGTGTGTAGGCCGATTTGTCGATGAGCCAGTTGGTTACCGCCACGCGGAGTCCATGACGTCGGGATCATCGAGGTCGGTGGCCGCGTCGGCCGCGCGGCGCAGATCCTCGACGGTCATGGTTCGCGACGCGGCGCTCACTGTGCCTTCGGTTTCGAATCTGGTCCGCAGATACTCTTGGCGTGAGAGGCCGCGAGCGGCGGCGTCGGCGTCAATGCGCGCGATCGCCGCTTCCGATAGACCGCGGATCAGCACGTCGCCCACTCCGCTCACCTCCTGATATCGCCGATATCAGGATAGCGGGTCGCCAACGGGAGCCGATGCACCATCGTGCCGGCGTCCGGCGGGTGGAATAGCTTCGCAATGGTCCGGGCCCCTAGTTCGTCGGGGCTGGTCGCGCAGCTCCTCGACTCCTGCTGTCAGCGGGGCTGTGTATGCCTGATAATTGGGTCGTGACCATTCAGCTGGAAGCGGCCCAGGCGTTGGCGGTGGTCGAACGCGCCCGCTCACTGTTCGGTACACCTGGCCCTGCCGCCACGTCCGGCGTGCCACTGCAAACGGCAGCGGAGTCCGCCGCGGGGACGGGTCAACAGATGTCAGCGCTGTCCGGCCAGCTGGTTGATCGACACGCATCGGTTGCCGAGAAGCAACAGCGGGGCCTGAGTACGGCAGGGCGCACCGACACCACGTTGGAGTCTCATCTGAGCAGCGCGGCGCAAATCACCCACGGCGGAGCGCGCCAAATGGACACGATCGTGGCGCAGACGCGCTCCATCGCTGATGTCGCCGCGTCGGCTCGCACTCCGGCCGCGGAGATGATGGTGCTCAAAGCGCTACGCGCTCAGGTCGCCCAGGCGCAGTCCGTTGTGGCCTCGACCCAGCAGCAAGCCAGCCAGGCTGCGGGGCAGGTCAAATCACTGAGCTACGGCAGCGGCGAGTTGCCCCAGGCGCCGGCTGATCTGCCCACGGATAAGCCGGGTGAGGACCCTCCGCATGGTGAAGATCCGCGGTATTGGCTTGACGTCACCAAGATTATCTACGTGCCTGAGGGTGAGCTGGCCCCCGCGAACAGCACGCAGGTGGGCCCAAACCTCTGGTATCCAGATCCGTACGGCGGCATGGGTGTTCAGCCGCCGCCCCCGCCGGCGAAGTATCCCCTCGACCTCGGTGACATTCGCGTCATTGACCCCAATTCCGATGCGTTGTTCCCGCCGGGATATCAGCAGGTTGCTCCCGGAATCGGTGTGCCGCATCCTGATTCGTATTACGGCGCGCAACCCCCCTGGCCGCGTCCGCAGCAGCCCATCGATATTCGCGACGTCATTGAGATAGCGCCCGATCAGCTCGCACCGTGGGGTTATGTCGAATACATGCCCGGCTGGTGGGTCCCTGATCCAGGCCGGTAGTCGCTGGTCGGTAACTAGCGGAGACTCGACGACACGAGGTCGTCAGACCAATCGCGGGTGGCCCTGCTGGTCCTCGACGATGCGGCGTTCGCCCCGAAGGAGCGCGTCTAGAAGCGCGTTGATGTGCGTGACCGCGTGGTCGTTGAGGCGAACGGGCCCGTAGATGAAAACATGACCGGCGCCAGCGGTCAGTCCGACAGACTCTGGATCGCCACCGGCGCGAACGTGCATCTCCCAGTGGATCCGCAAACCGACATCATCCGCGCGCGCGTCGAGCACGGCAAGTGTGCTCGGTGAAACCCCCATCCGAAGAGCGTAAGGCCACCTCAATAGGTTGCTGAGCAGCAATTTTAGCCGTGCACCTATTCCCGCGCTACGGCGGCCGGTGGTCGGTACGTGGTGCACTCGGGACCCTGCTGGACAAGGGATTGACCACGGTGTCGCAGACGCGCCTTAGCATCAGCGCCATGGTTGGTTTCTGGGTTACTGCGTGGGCCGGATCGCTTCTCTTCGCGACGCTGGCTGTTGAGACGTACATGAAGCGCCGATGGCCGTCCCGCAACGGTTTAGGGCTGGGCGCGCTCGTTGGGCTCAGCGCGATACTGTTCGCGTTCGTTGGTATCGGCGCTCTCATTGAGGGCGCCCTGCACGGCGCGGCGTGGCTGCGAGACGACGAGATGGCGCTAGGGACCGGGATCTTGTGCCTATTCGCTATCTTCGTGCTTGGCGTCCTCCGAGCGATGCCCTGGGCGATCGCGCAGCGTTAGTGGGGATGACGCCGCACGTCTGACGCGCCTGGCCCGTAGAACGAAACATTGAGCAGCAGAACCGAATTGAGGTCGGGATACTAATCAGCGGCGCGAACAGTGAACACCTCATTGGCGACGCCGCCTAGCGCGGCACGCGCGTCGTCGAGATAAGTGAACATCGTCGCCCGTCCGACCAGAGCCGGATGGCCGGGAATCCCCGTGAGGCCTACGTCGAGCCAGTCACGGTCGAGCCGGTCCGCCGACACTAGCTGACGACCAGGCCGGCCGGCACCACCCAGAGCAGAAGCCACCGCCATGCCCGAGTGTGTTGGCAGCATCGTATCGATGACCTCGGCCACCGACCAGGGCCGCAGCCGGGAAGCCGGCATGAGGTCGTCAACGATCGCGTCCAGTACAAGCAGAGTGGTGAAGATCGGCATACCGTCGCAGAACTCGTCGTGTTCGTCGAGTTTGGGTTCGAGTTCTCCTCGGTCAAACAGCGCTGCGAACCCGGCCTCCCGAATGCCGAGTTCCGTCAGGCGCTCGGCGACCGGCCAGCGCGCTTCGCCCAGCTGTACCAGCATGAAGTCCACCGCACCGACCGCCACCGCCGGGGGTGCGGACACCTCAGCAGCCAGATCGGTCATCCGCACCTCGGCGCGCCAATCTCGACACCAACTGGCCGTCTCAGCGTCGAGGCTTTCGAAGTGCAACACCGGCAAACCCAGCTCAGCGACCCCTCGCCGCGCTACGTCCGGTGTGCGCAGGTAGTCGGCGAGGTCCACAGTGTTCCGTTCTTGTTGGCTCTGGGGCATTATCACCGAACGTGGGGCACGCGCACCGGTCAGGTGACAAGGGCTGTTACGAGAGACGCTGTGTCACCTAGCGCGTTCGTCCCGATGTTGCCGATCGGCTCGTCCAGTGCTGCTACGGGAAGCCACTGAACAAGCTCGGGTAGCGCCACACCTTCGGGGTGTTCGACTCGAACGACCAACGCCATTGCAGCGTCGGGGATTTCGCCTGGAATAAAAGGGCAGGTGATGACTCGACCGGTATCGGCTGCCAGGTGAATCGAGTTAGACAGCACGACGACATAGACCTCATGGCTGGTATCGCGACGTGGCGCGATGTCACCGGGAGCGATCACAGACCCGAGGCCCGATTCGCCTGGTAGATCCTCTGCGCGTAGTCGTCGATGTTCAGCGCGGGGACGGTCGTCGATGTGTAGCTCTTGAGCGCGATCCGAAGGTGCTCGTGGCGCAAAGCCTGCTCAACTAATTCGGACCGGTTGAGCCCAGCGGCTTTGGCGTCGGCATCGGCCGCTGCCAGCACGTCCTGATCGAGTGTGATCGACACCTTGTCTTTCGCCATACCAAACATCCTACCAAAAGTAGGATGCTACGCCGGATACAGCCACACTCCGTGGCAGCGGCCCTCATCCTCAATTCGTCACTGTGACGAAACAACGTCGCGGACTCGCAGCATATGTAGTGCGGTCGACGGGGGACGTGACGCGCATCCCAGTTAAAGAACACCTCAAATTTCACTCGATCGCTGCCGGGCGCCATTCGTGCCGGACGGATGCACCGTCGGTGGTCCCCGGCCCATTCCATGGCTGACGCGCCCTTGACGCACGCCATCGACCGAGGTGATCACCGCCGTGACGCTACCGCGCCGGCACTGGACGCTCCTTGTCCGGCTCACGCACCCTATTGGCAACTCTGGCACCTGCGTAAGAACGCAAACATGAATACCGCTGCGCCACAACGCATTTCGCCGATAACATAGATTATGTCAAGTGGAATACGCCGTATCACGCTGCCGCCCAGATGTTCTCGCCTAGCGTGCTAGGCCGAGGAATGCCATTATTGCTCGCTCGACCTCGACAACTTGCTCCGCCGCCAGCCGCCCGACTCTGGCGTGGACGTTCGACCTTTTGACGGTGGTGAGCTTGTCGATCATCACGTCACTGTCGTGGTCCAGTCCTGAAATCCGGCCGTCTCCACCAGCTATCCGTATACGCATCAACGGCGCATTCAACAGCGTGCTGGACATCGGTGCGACAGTCACTGAACTAGTGGCATCAAAGAGGTCGTCCTGAATAATCACCGCGGGGCGCGGTTTCGCCGGATAGACGCCCCCCGCTACGGTCCAGGTCTCCCCTCTGTTCACTCGTCATCCCACGGGGTCGAGATCGCCTCAACGAACTCTTGGTCGTCGGCGCTCCGATCCGCCCGTGCGACCAACGCAGCCTGGCGACGAGCCTCGGCCGCAAAAGCCTCGGTTCGCACATCCGGCACCCATACCTGCACAGGCCGGAGGCCACGCTCCCTCATCCGCCGTCGGTATTCACTAACCCTGTCCCTCACCGCCACGCCCCGCTGTTACATGTAACGAGCGATCTCAGCAGTCGTCTGATCAGCCGACCTGTCAAGCCAGCGAACAAAAATGTCCCATACATGACGTGCTGCGCGCAGGTAGCCGGATTCCACGTTGGTTCTGCGTCGATCCGGTGTGGCGTATAGGTCAGCCGGAGTGCAGCATCGGTAGGAGGATCTCGTCGACCATCTCAGTGATGTCGGTGGCGGTGATCTGACCGGCTGTGACTACCTGATCACGCATCAACTGCATCGCGAGTGCACGTTGGCGCACGGTCATCGACGCCACGGTGATCTCCCCACGAGTGACAGCGCGCCCGACAATGGTGCCCATCCAGCTCGACGTTTCGGTGTCTCCGTAGTCGCGCCGCACCGCTTCTGACAGTTCAGCGTCGTTGACGCTGTCGGACATCAGGGCCCACAGCGTCTGGGGGCTGACGCCCTCGACCGCGCTCGCGGCCTGCAGCATGGCGGCGATGAGGTCAGAGCGGAGATTGCCGGTGTCTGGCACTGACGATGTGTCACTGGGATGTCGCTGGCGCATAGCGGCGAAAACGATCCGAGCCCTGCTGGGCCAGCGCCGGTAGAGCACCGATTTGCTCGTACCGGCGCGGGCGGCTACCGCCGTCATCGACAGCTCGGCATACCCCACCTGCGCCAGCTCATCCCAAACCGCCTGCAGGATATCGGTTTCAAGACGCGCGCCTCGGCGCCGTGACGGACTCGTCTCTATGATTGCCCTCCAATAAGAAACCTTGCGTAGCTTATTTCGTTCGACTAAAGTTTAGATACTAGCAGTATCTTAGGCATCTGACGCCCTTTTGAAACCCCGACCAGGAGGACCCTCATGACTCTCCCCGCTGCAGCCCGCGCGATTCCTAGCGCGCTCAATGGGGGCGTCGACCCAATCGCCCGGCGCATGCCGCCCATGGCCGTCGTTCACCATTTCGGCCGACGCAGCGGTAAGGCTTATGGCAACCCAGTGATGGCCCTGCGAAACGGGTCGGGATGGGTTGTCGCCCTGCCTTACGGGGCGGACGTCAACTGGGTGCGGAACGTTCTGCACGCGCAACGTGCCGACTTGACATGGCGGAACGTCGAACATCGCGATCTTGTCGCGGCCCTGATTCCTATAGAAACAGGGCGAGACCTGCTACCCGGATGGTTCCGCCCCTTCGCTCGCATGCTCGGTCTCAGGCACCTGCTAACCCTGCAGCCGTAACCGGCTACCGATATCCGCGAGTGCCTTCTGCTTCGCAAGTCCATGGCGCGAGGTGAGCGTTCGCTGACCCTTTCCCTCACCGCCATTCATGTATCGCAGAATATGGGCTGCCGGATCGTTGGATCGGCCAGAGAGTAAAACAATCATCCAAAGGCGCAGCGCCCAGTTCGACGGCTCGCCTGAGCTACCTGGAGATGTTCATCAGCAGGGCCTCGCGAAGCCGCGCCGACGTGGATGTTGGTTCAACCGGCCACGTCGACACAAACGATCTTTCCTCGAAATTGTCATGAGGACAGCCCAGTCGACCCCAGCCAAGCGGTGCCGTCAACGGTAGTCACTCCGCCGCCTCGTTTGTTGACCGATCCCGTACCCCAGGTCGGGAGGATTGCGCCGCGATCGAATACGGCGGACCACCAGAACGCCGCGATATTCATCAGAAAGAGTTTCGGACGTTCTAGGTAGCAGTTAACCCCTCCCCTTTTCGTCGCCCGTCGAGTGCGATCTGTCGGACAGTGTCGGGCCGCTGTTACAGGTGGGGTTACACGTACGAACCACTGGACACCGCTCCGTGCAGCCTCTAGACTTCGTTCTAAAGGTCGGAAGAAAGACCTTTAGAGTCTGCCCCGGGTGCATGCCGGATCGGCAGGAGCATGACGCCAACATGTGACCGCCGCGCGCAGACCGGGTTGAGATGCTGATGATCCCGCGCGTTTCGCTACTTGTATTTCGTTGTACACCAGAGGCTTTCGCGTTGCCTTGTATCGCCAATGCAACCCAGTGGGCACTAGCGTTCTGGGTCACATTCATGAAGGGAGATCCGTCTTGTGGCCGTCGGCGAAGCCCTAAGAGCCATGCTCGCTATCCCGGCGATTGCGCTGGTGGGGCTGATAGGGCTCCTCCCCTCGATCATTTACGCCTACTCGCGGCAGCTGTCGCGGGCCGACTATCTGCCGACCGCGCTTTCGGTGACCGACTCGCGCAAGGCCCTGACGTTGGCGCTGATCGTGCCGGGGCTCATCGGTTTTGTGTTGTCGCTCAGCAGTCAGGGCCCACTCCTGCTCACCATGGCGGCGTTCGGCGCTGCGCTGAGCTATGCGCTGATGATCGTCAGCCACATCGTGCTACGCAGGCGCGAGCCCGAGATCGCCCGGCCCTACGGGAACCCCGGCGGCGTCGTCACCACTGGTTCCGCCCTCGTCGTGGCGGTGCTCACGGTGATCACAACCTTCCTCATGGGCCATGTCTCCGCCCTGTGCTGCCTCGTCGTGTTCGCACTGCTCATGGCGTTCTTCGCGCTCCACAGCCGGCACCTCTTGGTCGCCAACTCCCCCGATGAGGAATTCGCCGCACTTGCCGCAGCCGAGGGGGCCCCCAGATGAGCTACAGCCAGCAGATTTCCGGCCACACTTATCAGTTCGACGGATTGGTCGAGGTGATGGCCAAGGCGACACCGTTTCGCTCAGGCGACGAGCTGGCCGGCTGCGCAGCCGAGTCGGACGCCGAAAGAGCTGCTGCTGCCTGGGTTCTCGCCGATCTTCCCCTGGCGACCTTTCTCAACGAGCAGGTCGTCTCTTACGAGACCGACGATGTCACCCGCCTGATCATCGACAGCCATGACCGCCACGCGTTCGTCCCGATCGCACATCTCACCGTGGGCGGATTCCGGGACTGGTTGCTCGACAGCGCATCTCGCGCCGATAGTGCCGAGCGGATCGCGGCGATCACCGCGGGGCTGACCCCGGAGATGGTGGCCGCGGTATCGAAGATCATGCGCAATCAGGATCTGATCGCCGTCGCCGCAGCGACGACGGTCGGTGCGGCGTTCCGTACGTCGATCGGGATCCCCGGCACGCTGGCGACCCGGCTCCAACCCAACCATCCGACCGACGATCCCCGCGGTATCGCCGCCGCGACGCTCGACGGCCTGCTCATGGGGTGCGGCGACGCGGTCATCGGCATCAACCCGGCCACCGATTCACCCCACGCGACCGCAGATCTGTTGCATCTGCTCGACGAGATCCGCCAGCGGTTCGACATCCCGATGCAGTCGTGTGTGCTGACCCACGTCACCACGACCGTCGACCTCATCGAGCGAGGCGCGCCAGTCGACTTGGTGTTCCAGTCGATCGCCGGGACGCAGGGCGCCAACACGAGTTTCGGCATCACGCTGCCGATGTTGCGGGAAGCAGACGAGGCAGGTCGCTCACTGGGCCGGGGCACTGTCGGCAATAACGTGATGTATCTGGAGACCGGGCAGGGATCGGCACTGTCGGCAGGCGCACATCTGGGCACCAGCGGAAAGCCCGTCGATCAGCAGACCCTGGAGACGCGGGCGTACGCGGTCGCGCGCGCGCTGAACCCCCTGCTGGTGAACACCGTCGTCGGGTTCATCGGACCCGAATACCTGTACGACGGAAAGCAGATCGTCAGGGCGGGCCTGGAGGACCACTTTTGCGGCAAGCTTCTCGGACTGCCCATGGGTGTGGATGTCTGCTACACCAACCATGCCGAGGCCGATCAGGACGACATGGACACGTTGCTCACCCTGCTCGGAGTGGCCGGGGCCGCATTCGTCATCACTGTGCCGGGCGCTGACGACGTCATGCTCGGCTACCAGAGTCTGGCCTTCCACGACGCGCTCTACGTCCGCAAGGCCCTCGGCCTGCGCCCGGCCCCGGAATTCGAGGCATGGCTGGCACGGCTGGGCATGGCAGACGGTGAGGGCCGCGTGCTTCCCGTCGATCCCGCACGTTCTCCCCTGCTGGCGTTGGCGGCAGGCGAATGACCGAGGAACGACATCTGCCCGCCGAGGACGTGTGGGCCCCGCTGCGTCAGACCACCCAGGCGCGAATCGGTTTGGGGCGCATGGGCAATTCGCTACCGTCGCGCCGCGTGCTCGAGTTCAAGGCGGCCCATTCGTCGGCGCGCGACGCGGTGCACGTTCCGCTCGACGCCGAGGCTCTAGCCGCGCAAGTCGACACGCTCGGTCTGGGGACGCCTGTGCACGTGCGCAGCCGGGCCGCCGATCGGAGCGAGTATCTGCGACGCCCGGATCTCGGACGTCTTCCCGAGGATCTGAGCGCGGTGCCGCACTCCGACGCGGACATCGGTGTCGTGCTTGCCGACGGCCTGTCACCGCGCGCCTTGGCCGACCACGGCGCCAATCTGTTGTGCGCGCTCGCCGACGAGTTCGGGGCCGCATATCGGCTCGCGCCGCCGGTAATCGCCACGCAGGCGCGAGTGGCGCTTGGCGATCACATCGGGGCGGCGCTAGGCGTATCGACGCTGTTGATGGTCATTGGAGAACGGCCCGGTCTGTCGGTTGCCGACAGCCTCGGCATCTATTTGACCCATCTGCCGCGGCCCGGGCGCACGGACGCCGACCGCAACTGCATCTCCAACATCCATCCGCCCGGCGGTCTCGACTACGCCGCGGCGGCCCGCATCGCCGCGGCGCTGGTGACCGGAGCGCGCAGGCTGGGACGGTCCGGCGTCGACCTTAAGGACAGCTCGCGCGCCGAGCTCGAGGCCTGACTACTACGCGGTGGTATTGGCCAACCCTGTTGATTTGTTCGAGAGCTCGTCAGTGAGGCCGGCGAGGTCGAAGCCCGGGTTCGTTCCGCACGTCGTGGTCTCGATAGCTGCGCTGTGGGCGACGAAGAGGTTGTCGCAGTTCCAGTCGAATGCGCGCAGGGCCACAGCACTCTGCCGTCGGGACGTTCGGCGTCGGCGGGTTGCACTTCGTGGGCGTACTCGCGATCCTGCATGGTCGTCACCGACAGCGTGCTGCTCTTGCACTCGTCGATGGCGTGCCGCACCGATTCGGGGCTGTCGGCCAGATCGAATTCAGATCGGTAAACCGCCCGCCTCGATGAAGGGCGGACAGATTGCAGTCCTCTCCGATGGCCTTGGGGCTGAGAAGGTCCACGACCTGCAGTGTGCCGATGGGTCCGGCCAGCAACTGAGGCCGCGCCTAAGGGTTGTCAATGTGGCGGGTGCAGCCGCCCAGCAAGCGCGACGACGCAGCTGGCGATCGTTGCCGCGGTCGGCCGCCACGCCGTCGCCGTCATTACCGGAAGGCCGCAGTCACTCTCTCGCATCGGGACGATAGCCATCAGCGGAATCGACTGTGACATCCCTGCGCTGGTGCATTCCGTCGCTCTCAGCGTCGAGCCCTTGAGCTGTGTCAAGCTCTGCACGATCAGCCAGTTCGCGTTCCCGCTCAATACGTTCGGCGGTGGGGACCGCAATCCACACCGCGATCAGCATCGCGGTAATCCCCGCCACAACTTTGCCGATCATCAGTGGGCCGATCAGGTTCGGCTGGAAATTGGCGGTGAAGGCGAGGTGGTCGCCCACCAGAAACGCCGATGTAGTGCCGAAGGCGACCACGAGCACCTTTTCCTTGGCCCTCATGAACTGGATGAGGTGGAATGCGGCGATCATGTTCGCCGCAGCCGCCAGCAGCCCTGCCGTACCGTCGGGGCTGATCCCGAACCACTTGCCTGCCGCGCCGAGCGGCTTCTTCAAATACGTGCGGATCACGTATACCAAGGGAAACGCTCCGGCAAGCACGATGGCCACGTTGCCTGCGATCTCCAGCGGTCGCATCTGGTCGTC
>JAESFV010000372.1_pt1 | contig 15025 bp, 7 predicted proteins | sample 9269471 | NCBI WGS metagenome assembly JAESFV01 (sample SAMN14502647, study PRJNA617108) | algae metagenome | isolation source: Symplocastrum torsivum CPER-KK1 and co-occurring heterotrophs from... | place: USA: Central Plains Experimental Range, Colorado | collected 2001-01-01
CCGGTGAGCAGCGTCGGGCCGCTCACCACCCGCGGCGGCACGATCTTGGGGTTGCGTGCCTGAAGCTGCTCCTGCACGGCGTCGAAGACCTCGGTGTCGATCAGCGGCGGCACGGCGACCACCACCACCTCGCTCTCGGGCTTCTTCTGCTTGCTCTTGGAGCGGCTGTTGAACTGGTGCTCGCCGACATAGGTGCGGCGGGTCAGCACCCGGTGAAGCTGGCCGATGCCCCAGCGCCCGCCCTCGCGGGTGTAGATCCGGTTGCGGTTCAGATGGCTAACGATCGCCTTCACGCCCATCGGGCCGGACGTGCCGTTCCCCTCCAGCGCTAGCCGGTAGATCAGCCGCACCGTGTCGGCGTGCAGCGGATCGATTTCCAGCTTCTTCTTTGTCTTGGCCCCGCGCTGCTCGGCCGCGACGATGCGATAGCCGATCGGCGGCAGCGCACCGTTCCAGAAGCCCTGCCGGGCGTTCTCCTTGAGGGCGCGCATGACGTGCTTGCCGTTCTCCTTCGACTGATACTCGTCGAACAGCGCCATGATCTGACGCATCATGACGTGCATCGGGTCTCCGGGTCAGGTTCGGCGGCTGTCGGCGGCGACAGCGGGCTATGGCGAACCGTGGCGGAGGATCGGCGGCTTGCAGCGTGCCGGAATCATGGGGGTACGATTCCGGCACCCGATGCCGGAATCAGAAGGGCAGGATTTGGCACCCCGGCGGTCGACTCAAGCCGAGGCCGCACCGCCGTTCAGCGGCGGCGTGGCGGGCGGACCGGATAATGGAGCAGCTCGCGATAGCCGCCGCGCATGTAGAACAGGCCGTCCGCAACGAGGCGGCGGACCTTGTTCTTCAAGGGGCTGACTTCCCAGTCGTTCTTGGACCGGCCGCGAAAGCCGAGCAGCGCCTCGGCGATGACGCGATAGCTGGCCCCGGCCAGCTTCGCGTCGAGCGCGCGCAGGATCAGGATGTGCCGGTCGCGGGTCTGCGACGGAAGGTCGTGCCGCCGGTCGCCGGGCGGGCGTCCGGCCAGCGCCAGCCAGAAGCGCAACGCCGCTTCGGCGCGCAACTCGAACAGGGTGTCGAGCGGCAGGATGACGACGAAGCCTGTCGGACCCTCCGGCGGAGCGTTCGCGAGCCAGAAGCGATGCTCGCCGTCCGATCCGCGCCAAAGACCGTGCCAGGCTCGGTCGATGGCCGCCCGTGCAGCCAGACCGGGAAGCCCCGGCAGCACGATGGGCATGGCGAAGTCGCCGGGCGGTTCACCCGAGGGGCGAAGTTCGAAGGCGTCAGGCTGAAGCGTGGGCGTCCAGAAGAGCGCGACGCGATCGGCGGGCTGGTCCGGGTCCGCCGCGAAATCGCAACCCCCAGCGGTTGGCGAACGCGGTCTGCGCCTCGGTGTCGTGGCGGGATTTCCGCTTCAGGCGATGGAAGTCGCGGCGATACTCGTCGTCGCGACGGAGATACTCCCAAGCAAAGCCGGCGGCGGGAATGCTCCGAGCATGTCCATAGGCAGCCGGCGCGCGCCAGTCAGAACTCGGCATGGCGTCACCTCTTTTCTTCCAGCATGAAATCGGCGCTGGAAAGACGAAGTGTCCACAACTTGGGATGTGCTTTGAAGTCAGGTTATCGGATATGTAGATCGCGCAATGCGATCAATACTGGTGAATTTTTACTTAACATTGCGGACGTGTTTTGGCGAGCCGGGCGCAGCCCGGCGAGCGGCGGCCGTGGCGACGACACGGCCGCGCCGCCGATCCGGTTCCACGGATCGGCGGAAAATCGGACAGTCGCAGACAAGGAAAGCCGTGCAACCGGAAACCCGGCTGCACGGCTCCACGATCATCCGCGTTTCAGGCGCTGCATCCCTTCCGCCAGCGTCCACAGCGCGCGGTTCAGCCCGACATTCTGGTCGATGCCGTTGATGGGGCGGGTCGGGCTGCGGCGAATGCGGCCCTCGGTATTGGTGCGGCGACCGTCGAGCCCGCCACGTATCGTGTTTTCCTGAATGACGTTGAAGGTCTGCCACAGGCTTTGCCCGACATCCTCCCGGCGGCGGGGCTGGATGATCTGGTCGGGGCGGACGGGGCTTTCGTCCGCGCCATAGCGCGCAACAAGGCTCGCCTCGGCCAGCACGCGCTGTTCGTCCTGCGACAACCGCGTCTCCTTCATCGTCTCGGTCGCGTCGATCAGGCGCGGGAAGTCCTCCGCGACCGTATAGACACCCTCGATGATCTGATCCTGAATGCCGCCCTTGTGGGGGACGCGGACTTCCTCGAAGCGCTCGCCCGCGATCATGCTGTTGGTGCAGACGAAGCGCAGCATCCCGGCGAACATCTGGTAGGCCGACGTTCCGTCATGCGAATTGACGATAATGACTTCCGCCGCCTCGGGCTTGCCGATGCCGTCATCCCGGCGCAGGCGCAGCATATGCTTGGCGTGGCCGTGGCGACTGCCGTCGCGCGGCACCGACTGCACGGCGAAGAACGGAAACCATCCTTCCTTCCGCAGCCCCTCCACGATCTCGATGGTGGGGACGTACACATAGCGGTCCGACCGGCTGTCATGCGCCTCGCGGGCGAACACGGACGGGACGTGACGATAGAGGGCTTCGTTGTCGAGGGCTTCACGTCCGCTGATCTGGTGGCTGTTGCGGCTGAACCGGGTGGCGAGTTGATGATACATGATCTGTCTCCGTGGGTCTGGGTTGGAGCGCAGCGCTGCGCTGCAACCCTGGCCGTCGCCGAGACCGGGGTAGCAAGGTGCAAGGGCCGCCGGGCCGGAGGGGGATCGCCCGGCCTGCACGGAACGGAGGAACGACGTGGAGGAAGGTCGGGGACACCGGCCCGGACGAGCGTCAGCGACCCCTTGCGCCGCGCGGGGGCAGCGCCCCTAGCCAGACCCGCCCGGCATGAGCGCCAGCGGGTGCCGGGCATCAGGATCTGATCGGGATGTGCAAAGCCGTAGAACCTGAAAACGGTGCATCCTGATCGCCGTATTCCCTGACAGGCAGTGGCGGCCATGACCATGACGAAGCCCCGCTCGGGCGAGCGGGGCTTCGGAGGTGTCCGGCCTCAGTCGCCGTTGCGGCGGGACCAGATGAGGTTGTGGCCTTCGCCGTCCTCACCCTCGACCAGGCTGGCGTAGATCGGTGCGGGAAAGCTCGGATCGTCCAGTTTGACGGAGAGATATTCGCGCTGCGTTTCGCGGGCGGTCTTCTTCCAGGCCGCTCCGAATTCCGTGGCCCCTGCGAGGATGCGGAAGTCGGGACCGCGCTCGCTGTCGCCCTCGGTGGGCACGAATTTCACGGTCTTGACGTTGAGGGTCAGGGTCTTGACTGCGCCGGTGAAGCCTGCCGAGCCGTTGTCGTTCTTGGTGAAGGTGCCGATGGTCGCCATTGCCGTGTTCCTTTTTCCTTCGGGCCGCGCCTATCGCGACCTCGATGGTGGTCGTGCGACCGGGGACGATCGGCCCCGCACCCGTCAGGGCTGAAACGGAGTGGAAGGCAGCCGACGACCGCTTTTTTGTTTCGCGATGCAAAGCCGCAGGCGGCGGAAAAAAGCTGGCGGCGGGCGTTGCGGGAAGACGAGCGAGGCGCAGCCGGTCTTCGGTCAGACCCAATCCTTTCGAGGACGCCGTGGCCTGGCTGTCAGGGAAACAGAGGAACACGACACTGGTGGCTGTCGGCCTCCGCGCCAGACGTAGGAACGGCGGAGAACTGTCAGTCGGTTCAACCTTCCCCTGACCTCCGACGGCAAGGCCCGTCCGTCGTCCATCGGCGGACGTGGCTGCTTCCCGATCTTCACCGTATTCGCAGCGCCGGCATTGGCAGGCCGGAGACGATCACCCGCCGTAGCAACGTGACCGTTCCCTCCACCTAGCGATTCAAGCTTCCCAACGCGCTACCCGACCGAGTGTGTCGATGCCGAGAACCGCGATCCCGCCGTCACGGGCCTACCGCTGCTGCTGTGAACAGACAACTTCATAAGCCCGGCTCGCGCCCGAGCAGGGCTTCATTAGCGGAAGGGCCACCACCCGCCGCTCTTCGCGTTAGCGATTGAAGCCGGATGGCGGAAACGCACCCCTGGCGTGGTTCCGGCGCAGCCGAAAGCGCGGCCCGCAGGGCAACGCCCCTCGAAACCTCCCGGCTTATGTGCAATCGATGGATGATTAGTCGAATCAGAACAAATGAAGCTGATCTTGATCTGGGGGGAATATTTTATGATGCTGCCAAGTCCGACGCATTCGAACTACACAAATCTGCTTACGGACATTGAGCGCGGACAGGTCAAGATTCCGCAATTCCAGCGTGATTTCGTCTGGACGATCCAGAAGTCAGCAGCGTTGCTCGACAGCATTATCAAAGGATATCCGGTCGGAACCTTCATATTCTGGTCGACGAAGGAACGCTTGCGTAGTGTCCGGGACTTGGGAAACACGCCGCTGCCGGAACCCAAGGAAGGCGAGACCGTCTCTTTCGTGCTCGATGGCCAGCAGCGTCTCACCAGCCTCTATGCATCGCTTCGCGGCCTGAAGGTTCAGCGCAATTCCGGAAAGGAAGACGATTTCGCTCAGATGTTCATCAACCTCGAAGCGAGCGAGGACGATCAGATCGTTCTGACCGAGGTTTCGGACTTGCCGGACGCAACCTGGATACGGCTGCATGACCTGATCTACGGCGGCTTCCAGCAGCTCGCGGCCTTTCCGCAGCACTACCATGCGCGCCTCTCCGAATATCGCCGCCGGGTGGAGTCCTATGACTTCTCGATCATCCAGGTGAAGGATGTTCCGATCGACGTCGCAACGGAAATTTTCACTCGCATTAATGTCGGCGGCAAACCGCTCAGCGTCTTCGAGATCATGGTCGCTAAGACCTATGACGAGGTACGGGAGTTCGACCTGGCGGAAAAATTCGATGAGCTGATCGCCAAGCTTGAACCGCTGGACTACGAAACCGTCTCGGACGCCACGCTGCTCCAACTGGTCTCTCTGATACTAACCAAGGATTGCAAGAAGCAGACGATCCTTAAGCTCAGCAAAACGGCATTCATCGATGCGTGGCCGCGCGCCATCGACGCCTTTGAGCGAGCGGTCGAGTTCTTTCGCAACAGTTATCGGATTCCGGTTTCCCAGTTGCTGCCGTACAATACGCTGCTCGTGCCGTTTGCGTATTTCTTCTACCATCACCCTGACAAGCCCTCAGCCGAGCAAAGACCGTTGCTGGAAGACTTCTTCTGGCGCTGCTCACTCGGGGCGCGGTACTCGTCGTCCGTGGAAAGCAAGCTGGCGCAGGATGTGCGGCGGATCGATCTGATCCTTGACGGAAAGTCGCCGGACTACGACTGGGCTGTCGATATCACGCCGGAATTTCTGCTCGACAATGGCTGGTTCAACGCAGGGAGAAGCTCGATCAAGGCGATCCTGTGCCTCTATGCGTTCCAGCAGCCCAAGTCGTTCAATGACAACTCTTTGGTCAGTATCCGGAACTACTGGCTGAAACAGGCCAACAGCAAGAACTACCACCATTTCTTCCCACGCGCCTATCTCGGCAAGGCGAAGGTCGAAGAGTGGAAAATCAACAACATCCTGAACATCACGATCGTCGATGACTATCTGAACAAGCGGGAGATCCGCGCCAAGCCGCCTGCGACCTATATGAAGGGCTTCAAGAAATCCAACAAGGCGCTTGCCGAAACCATGAGCTCTCATCTCATCGGCGATCTGGACGAATTCGGCGTTTGGGAGAACGACTACGAAGCCTTCCTTCAGCAGCGGGCGCTGTTGATCAGCGTTGAGTTGGGGAAGCGCATCATCTCGCGGCAGATCGATACGGACGGTCAGCCGGCTCGGGATGACGACTATGAGGAAGAGATGGCCGGGTTCGAGTGATCCTGCCCCCTGCGAACGGGCAGATAGATTGACACGTCGAGCATTTCCCGACGACGTGTCATGGACGGATGGTTAACTGTTACGTTCGACCGCACCGCCTGCCAGCCGCATCAGAGCCGACACGCCGACGCCCCCACCGCCGATGACGCAAAAAATCTGCCGCCACACCTCGGACGGCAAGGCTTCGCGCGTGACGCTGTGGACAAGGGCGTAGCCCGCGACGGCGGCGGGCGCGGCGAAGACCAGCGCCACGATCAGGCGCGGGACCGGCGAGCGCAGCGAGGCGAAGGCGAACACCAGCAGGCTATAGACTGCGGCCCCAGCGACGAGGCCGACAAGGCCCGCGCCGATCAGACCGGACCCGGTGGCGTAGGCCAAACGCGCGGCTTCCACGCCAAGCATGAAGGGCAGTGCATAGACGGCGAGCGTATAGGCCAGGACGCACAGTACCGCGATCAAGGCCACGCTCATCAACATCACGCCGATCATGATGGCTCTCCATAGCGCCGATGACGGTCGCCGTCATCGGACAGTCGAGGTCAGCCGGTCGCGCGGTGAACACCGCGCGACCGGAATTTTGGGGGTGTCGGGCGGGTGAAAGGCCGGGACCGCTGATGCGATCCCGGCCCTTTCCTCACTCGGCGGCGATCTGGAAGGCGTCGCCGTCCTGCTGCGGCTCGTCCAGCCACGCGGGCCGCGCCGTGCGCAGGGCGACGGGAAGCCAGCCGGTTCCGGCCAGAAGCTGTTCGGCAGCCTCCGCCATGTCCGTCTTCTTCAAGCCCGCGATCCGCTCCGCCGCCGCATTGCTGACGGCTTCCCGCACGGCGGCGAGGATATGCGCCTTGGTGACGCGACCGAGATAGGCCCGCACGGTCGGCGCCCAATGCGCCGTCATGTCGAGCGCCACCACCGTTGCCAGCCTGTCCGCCGTCGCATGGGCGTGGGGCTTGCGCTCCCAAGGCTGCTTCACCGCATTGACGGTCAACGAAGCGCAATGGGCAAACAGCGCCATGACGCTGGCATGGTCCAGACCGGCAATGAGGCCCCACAGATCGCCCACGTCGCGCGGCATATCCGCCGCCCATCCGGCATGACGATCCGCCAGCGCCTTGCCCGCCGCCGTGTCCTCGATGCCGTCCGCGTGGGATGCGAGGAAGCTGCTGGTCGGGCGGATTTCGAGGCAGGCGGCATCCACCCCGCGATAGAAGGTCTGCGCCGCCAGCGCGTGGGTGACGGCGATCAGCGCCATGTCCGGCTGCTCGCCCAGGGCAAGGCGAAGGCCCAGCGTCCGGTGCGAGGTCAGGTCGCGGATGAGAAGGTCCGACAGCGGCTTGCCCGCATCCCCGGTGTCCTCGTCCTCCGTCTCGAGCGCGGAAACGGCATTGCCGTCCTCGTCCCGGTCGCCATCTTCGATGATCTCGCCATCGCCGTCGACGCGAACGCCGTCGATCACGCCGCCGCCTTCGCCGTCCGCATCTTCTTCGGGTTCCGGCTTCTCATCCTCGGCCCTGATGAAGCCGCGTTCGATGCGGGCTTCCCCGTCATGGGAGAGGATGACGAACACACCGCCACGAACGATCTCGTCGGCATCATAGGCGTGACGCAAGGCGTCGATGCGCTCGATCTCCGCTTCAAGTTCCCCGAACCGCTGATCCACGTCCTTGGGCAGTTCGTCGGCGCTGTCATACTGCTCGGTCAGCTCGTCGTATTCGCCCTGCGCAGCGGCATATGCGGCCTCGTCTTCTTCCGAAAGGGCCACGGGATGCGGATAGGTGCGGCGCAGACCGTTGCCGTGCGGGTAGTCGATATGGACAGCAGCCCATTTCCAGCCTTCCCCGGCCTTCACGCTCTCCGCGATCCCCTCCAGCTTCTCGATGACCAGCCGGTCCAGAAGCGCGGCATCCTCATAGAAGCCGCCGCGATCCTCGGTGAACAGGTCACGCAGGATCACGCCGCCCGCTTCGGTATAGGCTTCCGCGCCGACGAACACCGCCCGCCGATCCGTCGCCGCGATGTGCATCCGGGTCAGATCGCGGCGAATGGTCGAGGGGTCCTTGTTCCACGACAGGTTCTCATAGACCTGCTCCTGCCGGGCCGGATCGTCCACGATGGCGAAGGCCATCAACTGCTCCAATGTCAGGCCACCGTCACGATAGACCTGCATCAGCTTCGGGCTGACTGCGCCCAGACGCATCCGCTGGCGCACGACATGGGCGCTCACGCCGAAGCGGGCCGCGATTTCCTCCGCGCCCCAACCGCGCGTTTCGGCCAACTCGCGGAAGCGCTCGAACTGGTCGGCGGGCGACAGGTCTTCGCGCGTGACGTTCTCGTCCAGACTGATTTCGCTGACGTCGTTCACGGTGTCGATGACGCAACGGATCGGTTCGGTCTTCTTGATCTGCTTGCGCTTCACGCGAAGCAACTGCGCGAGCCTGCGGCCTTCACCGATGCTGACGAGATAGAAGCCGGTCGCGGTTCCGTCCACATCAACCTCCGGCTCCACCACGAGGTTCTGCAGGATGCCCTTGGCGTGGATGCTCGCCGCTTTCGCCTCGATGGACGCCTCGCTGTGTGGCGTCTTGCGGGCGTTGTTCGGATGCTTCTTGAGCTTGTTGAGCTTGTTGAGCGGGATGAGCACCTCCGCGCCGGTCACGGTGGCAGAGGTAGCAGTGGTTTCTGTGGCAATAGTCGTCATGGTCTTTGCTCCTATGGGCTTGGGTTTCGCGCAGCGAAGCGCCGCGCTGAAACCCTGCCCGTCGGCGAGACCGGGGGGTGCAAGGGCCAGGGCGGCCGGGGTGGAGGGGGATCACCCGGCCTGCACAAGCGGATATCCGTCATGACGGATTTGCGGAAAACCGCATCAGCGCGGAAGGTCGGGGAGACCACCCCGGCCGGCGCCGGCGAGCCGGCGCTTCACCCTTGACCGCGCCAGGGGGCGGCGCCCCCAAGCCGTTTCGTGCTATCGAAGGGGATGACAAGCTTTAGTTGTTCAAGTCTACGTCCACGATAGACAATCATCAGGTGGAGAAGCAGTTATACAATTCAATGCAGACCGCGATGGTGCAATATAGAGATACCCTTGCCTGCCGAATGGACGAGCGGAATGCTGAAATATTTGAACGAACCAACTGAACACGCCGACCTGGTGACGCTTGCCTATGAGGCAGACCTGTTGGGAAATATCCAGCAAGCGCTCGCTGGCTTGCAGGGGTTTGGCGTCATGGCTCTGGAACTCATCCAGAACGCCGACGATGCCGGCGCGGCCACGCTCAGCTTCGACGTCACTGACGACGCGCTGTTCGTTAGAAACAGCGCCGCTTTCTCGACCTGTGGTTTGACACAGCCACGATGCCCCTGGGAAAGGACCGGCGACCCTGATGGAGTCCAGCGATCCTGCAACTTCCATGCTATTTCGCGGATGGGCAGTCGCAACAAGGTCCATGTTGCATCTCAGATCGGTCGCTTTGGCATTGGGTTCGTCTCGGTCTATCAGATTACCGACACCCCAATCATCCGGTCGACCGGCATCGAGATGCAGCTCGTCCCGCTCGACGGCACAGGGAGTACGCGCGCCGTCCCCCAGACGGCAGGGACGGAGTTCGAGTTGCAGTGGGCGTCAATGTCCACCGATACACGAAAGGCGCTCAACGCCTCACCAACGCCGGCCGATATCGTGCCGCTGGTCGTTGACGCAATCGGAGACGTGCTGGCGCGCGGCCTGTTCTTTCTGCGGAATCTTCAAAGCATCGATCTTTTGCAGAACGGCGTGCCGATCCGCTCGGTGTCGATTGAGCGGGACGATGGTGTCGTCACGCTTCGGCTTGAACCTGGAGCGCGGATCGAACGCTGGAAACTGCTGTCACGCGACGCCAGCGATCTGGCCCTTCAGCGGGATATTTTCACCGATTTTCCGACCCTTTCCGAACTGGGTCGGTCGCCTACTGTCACCGTGGCCGTGCCGCTGCATGATGCGCCAGTCGAGGGGTTGCTCTACGCCTTCCTGCCAACTGAGCAGTCGTCCGGCCTGCCGCTTCACATCAATGCGGATTTCTTTCCCCACCCAACGCGGCGTATGATCACGCTGACCGGAGAGCAGCACGAGCGTTACTGGAACGAATTGTTGCTCGACACCGCCGCCAAAGTGATCGCGGAAAATTTTGACAAACTGCGTGAGTTGCTCGGAGCCGAGCGTCTCTGGGCGCTCGCGAGTGGTGCATTCGCCTTGAAGGACACTGCGTCCTTCAAGGCCTTTTGGATCGACCTGCAGATCGCGGCGAAAACCTCCAAGTCGGTGCGCACCGTGGATGCGCAATGGTGCCTGCCAACGGAGTGCTTCCTCCCCGATTTGACGACGGAAGCTCAGTTGGCGCTGGCGTCGATCGGCGTACACATGCTGCATGAGAGCCTGCGGCCGCATTGGACGGTGCTGTCGGCGCTGGGGGCAACGGCCTTGCGCCTACCGACGGTCGTTACAGCGCTTGAACAGAGACAGGCGTCATACGGCTATGACGCCGACACGCCTCATCTTCAATCCCTCTGGCTGGCCGTCGACATGGCGATTGCACAGTCCAAGGCCCGGGCTGATTTCAAAGCGCTGATGGACCGGCTGAAGGCCGTTCGATTTGTCCTCGATCTCGACAATTCTCCGGCGACTATCGCGAGTCTTTGGCGGCCGGAGGACGCTGTCCCGCCGGAGCTGATCCGGCGCTATATCCCCGATTGCCCGATCGCCCATGGGGATGTGCTCAAGCTGCCGGCGATTACGGAAGCCATGACCATTTTTCGGTTTGATGATCTTGCCCGGAATCTGGCCACTGCGATCACGAGTAACGATGGCGCAAAGGCGGTGATCGGTATCGAGCCCAGTAGCGCGCGTGATTTCTACGGGTTCCTTACCGCGTTCGAGGTTGATCCGGCTACGAGTAAGGCCGGGGCATTGCTGGCCAATGTCCCGATGCTAAGAACGATGTCGGGCTTTGTCGCGCCGTCGCGCGGCCAACTACCCGGCGGCTTTGTCGATCCCATTGGTCACTTTGAGCTGATCGATACCGCGCCGATGACCGACAAGATGCGTCGATTGGCGCGCGAGGTTCTGTCGGTCGATGTCCTCACCTTCCACGACTATGTAAATGACCATCTCGCGGACATCCTGCAGAGCGGGCCGTCGCGGGAGCAATATGTCGCACTGCTCACCGAGATTCTTGAACACAGGAGCGAACTGGATGCCGAGGGTACGCTCCAATTCCTCGCTCACGTCGCGTTCGTTCGAACACGCGCTGGAACCTATGCCCGTCCCTCCGACTGCTACTACTGGACTGCGGCGCTTGAAGCGCTGCTGGGACAGGATGGCAAACATTGGGTCGATGAGGATTGGATGCCCCCGGCGCGAGCGGCGGCACGCTTCCAGGACCTGCTCGAATCCAAGCTTGGTATGCGCTCTACCCTGTCGATTGCTCATATTGTCGATCGGATCGAGGTTATCGCAACGACCAGCACCATCGAAGCAATCGCCAGCGGAACGCAGCCCATCGTCCGCCATATCCTTGATCGATTTCCACGCCTCAAACCGGACGAACGCCAAGTCCTGGAGAAACTTAAGACGCTGCCTTGGTTGCCGGGTGCGGTTGATGGACAGCGTGTTCAGGGCACCCGCTATGCGCCGAGCGGATTGTTCCGCTCCTTCCGTGCTGCCGGCTATGCCTCTCAGGTAAAGGTCATCGATCTCCCGATTCTCAGGTCCACACAGGCCGGCCGCTCGCTAGGCGATTTCCTCGATTTCCTCGCCTTGCCTGAGGAGCCGCCGACGGAAGCCGTGGTGGCGCATCTTGAGCATTGCATGGCCGCGAACCTGCCTGCGTCGGACGTGATCTACGCCATATTGAGCGAGAGGCTTGAGAAGCCCGGCGCGGACTGTATCGACCGCTTGGCGGAAACGGCTTTCATCTACGATGCGGATTTCAAGCGATATCTAAAGTCCGACCAGGTTTTTTGGACGCCAACTTTTTTCCGGGGGCACTGGCATTCGGCGAGCGCGCGTATGCGCCAACGTGAACCGCTTTACAGGCGGCTGGGTGTGCAAGACGCCCCATCGGCGCGGAACTATGCCGCGCTCCTGCAAGAAATCGCGGCGCAGCCTGTCATTTTGGATGCAGACGCCTCGATTCATGAGCGGTGCCTCGGCTGGCTTGCCGACGCCCTGGAGCGAGAAGATCCCGAAGCGCATACAGCGATCGCCAAGATCGGAGACGCACCGGCGCTACTGAATATGCAGGGCAGCGTTGTCTGGCCGGATGAAGCCGCGTGGCTCGATTCTGCTGTTCTGGCTGAACCGTTCGCCGGAGCCCTTGATGAGCGGCTGATCACCCCGCCGGTCGTGTCGCGACACGCCGCGGCACGTCTTTTCCGAGAATTTCAGGTCGTGCGCTTCTCGGAGATTGCCCGGCTGCGGCTCGCATTTGAGCCAGTCAGTGTAGCAGATTCAAACTCGACTACGCGGTTGCGCGAACGCGCGGACCTCCTGCTCTGGTTGGCCCCTAGTGATGCGTTCCGGAATCTGCTCCACGATATCCTTTGCGCGGTGGAGGTGCATTTGACCGAAGCGCTACAGGTACAAGCCGAGATCACCGAGTACGATCCGCCTGTTCGATCAGCGCCCACCTCGGCTGCGGCCTTCTACGAGTCAAGCTCGAAGACGCTCTACGTGAAGGGCGACGCCGGGGAAACAATCGACTGGACCGCCGCCTTCAGCGCCCTTTTTGCTCCGCTTGAGCAACTTAGCCACGGCATCGACATGCCACCTCTTATCATGACGGCGGCATTTGTCGCTTCGTTGGGGACGGAGGCCGAAGCGGAGCGGGCGCTACGCAGCGCCAATTATCGCCCACCCGAAAGCGCGTATGACGAGCTGCCGCTGACCGACAGCATTTCCGATGCGCCGGAAGAGGTTGCCGAAGTCGAGCCGGAAGTGGACGGAACGTCACCAGACGGACCGGCCGGCGACGACCCGGAAATCCTTGAACAAGACGATATACCGGAATCTGCTGAGGATCAGGACAGCACCGAAGACGAAGAAATCGATAAACCCGAAGACAGCGAGCCGCCATCCACTAGCGAGAGCCCCCGGGACCCCATGGTTGGGGCTGGTACAGCCAGCACATCATCAGCGGGCGGGGTCGCCAGTGACAATCCGTTCAAATCGAGACCGGACGACGGAAGCTTCGGTCGGCAGAATGAAGCCCAAACGCAAAGCGGCGTGGGCGGGACGGACCCGGCGGGTTCTGGCGGCGGTCAGCCCAACCGCTCGGGCGGCTGGCAGCCCCATAGTGATCGGCGTCCTGGCCCAAGTCGGGCCGAGCGGCAGGAGCGCAGGAGCAGAATGCTGTCCTATGTCAACGCCACCCCACGCGACACGGACACATCACCGGTGGGCAGCACAGGGGACGACATCGCGGGCCTGATTGATCTGGCGGCCATTAACGCCGTCATGAAATATGAGAAAAATTCCGGCCGGGTGCCGGTGGAACAGCCGCACAACAATCCGGGCTTCGATATTGTCTCGGCAGGGGGTGACGGTGCGGGGCGGCGCTTGATCGAGGTCAAAGGCCTAGAGGGAGCTTGGACCGAACGTGGCGTTAAGCTGTCCCACGTCCAGTTTGCCACTGCGCAGCAGCATCCCGGCGACTATTGGATCTACGTGGTCGAACACGCCCGTGATCCGCAAAACCACCGTGTCAGCGCCGTCGCGAACCCGTTCTCAAAAGTCATCGAATACTGGTTTGACCACGGCTGGAAGGACGCAACCGAGGAGGTTGCTACCTCCACAGACATGAACCTGAAGGTTGGGGCTAAAGTGAAGCACGCCGTGTGGGGTGTCGGCACGATCGAGCAAGTCAACCGGCGTGGCATCGCCATTTCCTTGCTTGTCGACTTTAAGGGTCAGGGTCGGAAACTCATTCCGTTCAACATGAACCTCGAATTCCTGGACTGAGCCATGGCCATTTGCATCCCACCCCCAGACGCTGTGGAATCGAATTCTTCTGGAGAAATGCGCCTTTATTCGGCGCTCAAGGCCCAACTTGACGACGACTATCTGGTGCTGCACTCGGTAGCGTGGATCGCCAAACCTAAGGGTGAAGGCCCCCGGGACGGGGAAGTCGATTTCCTCATCTGCCATCCACGCCACGGATTGCTTGTCATCGAGGTGAAGGGAGGCCGCATCGATTTAGACTACAGCACCAGGCGCTGGACCTCCACGGACCGGCGCGATGTCGTACATGAGATCCACAATCCATTCGATCAGGCGCGCCGAGGAAAGTATGGCATCCTCGAAAAACTGAAGGAAAATCCCCAGTGGCAAAAGCTGGTCATTGGCCGGTTTGCGATCGGGCATGCGATCTTCGTGCCTGATGTGGGCGATGGCGAACGCCTGAAGGGACCGGATGCACCTACTGAGATCATCGGCGATCGAAACGATCTTACGGCGCTGGCATCATGGGTCGAAGGCGCTTTCCAATATTGGGCGTCACAGCCTGGCGACAATCAGCGGGTTAATCCGATTGGCACGCGCGGAGTCGAAACTGCGCGCAAGATTTTTGCGCGCGTGGCCTCGACGCGTCCCCTTCTTTCAGTCCGCCTGGAGGACGAGGAACGGGAACGGATCACGCTAACCGAACGCCAAGCCGTCATCCTGGATTATCTCTCGCGTCAGCGCCGGGTGATGGTCGCGGGTGGCGCTGGAACAGGAAAAACGCTCATCGCGCGCGAGAAGGCGGTCAGGGCGGCTGAAGAAGGCCTGAGCACGCTTCTGGTCTGCTTCAATCGGGGCTTGGCGGACCATCTCCGCGAACAGTGCGCTGGAATCGCAAATCTGGAGGTGGCCAGTTTTCATCAGCTTTGTCGGCGGTGGATCGACAAGGCCAAGGTCGATTTGGGTCGCGATCTCATTGCCGAGGCGAGGCGTGATTATCCTGGCGGCAATGAATACGACCATCATCAGCCGATCGCCCTGGCGCTCGCGATAGATCTGTTCGGGCCGCACTATGATGCGATCGTCGTGGATGAGGCGCAGGATTTCGGTGACGAATTCTGGATGCCGATCGAACTCCTGCTGTCCGAGCATGAGAAGGGCCTTCTCTATGTT
>JAESFV010000374.1_pt1 | contig 15008 bp, 19 predicted proteins | sample 9269471 | NCBI WGS metagenome assembly JAESFV01 (sample SAMN14502647, study PRJNA617108) | algae metagenome | isolation source: Symplocastrum torsivum CPER-KK1 and co-occurring heterotrophs from... | place: USA: Central Plains Experimental Range, Colorado | collected 2001-01-01
GGTACATCTACCTGAGCGGGGGTGCAAGGGTTTTGACGAATTTTACCAGATTTCCTGGGAGCTGAGCAACTATCAATCCCGCTTAAACTATTGATGGCTAAGGGTTTCGGCTTTGTGCAGCAAGCCCGAATTAGTCTTAGGAATGCGAAGTATCCCTAGAGGAGTTATCGTTCCAGAGATTCTCGGAAATTTTCTAATTCGTTTTATCGCAACCTTGATTCCAGCCTTTGGTGAAGAATTTGGTTGGCGCGGCTATATGCTACCGCACTTGGTAAAACGATACAGATTAAGAACAGCACTACTTCTTCATGCATTTATTTGGTGGGCATGGCATTTGCCTGTGATTGTTGGAATGGGCATGGCTGAAAAACTTACTAATAATATGGGCACTTCCATCGCCATTATGCTTGCAGTAAGTCTAATTCCTAGCATGATGCACGCGATGATTTATGCCTATATTTGGACAGTTACGCAGAGCCTTGCCGTTGTAACTGTTTATCACGCTGCATTTGATGAAATTCGGGATGCGATCGAGGTTTCGATCGGCTATGGTTCTCTAGTTGAAGTCTGGCAGATGCTGACGTTGACAGTATTAGGCGGACTGCTGCTGTGGAAGGGGAATTGGAAGCAGTTAACTGCGAAGAAAACATGAGCAAGTCACTTTTGGCAAGGTGTCAGGAAATATTATGAACTCAAAAACAGGACGAATAGCGCGATTTAACATCGAAAATGGCGAATTTATTATGCATTTATAATTGCATATGTTCTTTTTTCTAGCCAATTTACCTACACCGAACTGTTGATTTTTTCTGCGGAAATGATGAGATAGTTACATTTAAAATCATTTTCTAACTAATCAGTATAAGCAAAATTTAAGGAATCACAACTATGTATACCAGCACATTATCAAATAAATCACCGCTAAAGTTCTTTCTACTGGTTTTTGCTTTTGCTATTCCATTATGGGTAATTGGAACAATGGTCAAAGTTAAAGGACTTCCTCTGGATGTTCCTGTTACTGACTTTATAGCCGCCTTTATACCGTTAATAGCTGCCTGCATCCTTGTTTATAAAGAAGAGGGGACTATTGGTATAAAGAGTCTGTTAAAAAGAGTTTTCGATTTTTCAAGAATCAGGCAAAAAATCTGGTATTTGCCTGTTATTTTCTTGATACCAATAATATATTTATTGATATATGGAGTAATGCACTTATTTAGACTGCCACTTCCTATAGGAGTGGAAATTCCGTTTCTAAAGAACGCAGTAATGTCTGTTGCCTTTTTCATCCTTGCTACAGGTGAAGAAGTTGGCTGGTCGGGATATGCCGTTGATGCTCTGCAAGAACGATGGTCTACACTAACAACCGCCATCACTATAGGCTTGGTGTGGGCAATATTGCATTACCCATCAATCATTCAACAGGGTCACGATTTTATCTGGATACTATGGGCAACTCTCGGTACTGTTGGTATGCGGATACTTATTGTTTGGCTTTATAACAACACTGAAAAAAGTGTATTTGCGTGCATTTTATTTCACACCATAGCTAATAGCGGTAGGATTCTATTTCCAAAAGACAAAAACCACAATCCGCTAGTTGACTATCCTGATGTTCACTATTCAATAATTGCAATCACCGCTGTTATTGTAATCTTTCTGTGGGGTTCAAAGACATTAGCTCTGTATAGATATAGCGGTTCTCAAATAGATGAAGTACAGTAACAACAATGAGTAAACTAAAGATTAAGTTATCTCTGAAATTCTAACTAATTTTAGAAGCAGAAAATGCGGTCTTAATCATGTTCATTTTATGGCGAATTATGCTTTATGAAATCAACAAAATCTAACCCAATGAACAAACTTTTCCGCCTCATTTTGATATTCCTGAGTGTATTGATTGTCATCACATTCAACATCAATGGCAGTGCAAACAAACTGGACTTGGATGATAGGATCGATCGCTTCATCACAACTCAAATGAAGACTCATCACATTCCTGGTTTGGCAGTCGCCATTACTCACAATAACCAAGTGCTGCACGTTAAGGGATACAGTACAGCAAACAACGATCGCCCTGTTACAGCACAGACCCAATTCTTGATTGCTTCGTTGAGCAAATCGTTTACCGCAATTGCAGTGATGCAGCTAGTTGAAGCGGGACAAATTAATCTAGATTCACCCGTGCAAACTTATTTACCAAAATTCACCCTGACTGATCCAGCGATCGCTGCCAAAATAACCATTCGTCATCTCCTCAATCAAGTGAGTGGTTTATCTGACGTAGGCTTTCCTGAGTTGCAGGTTTCCCAAGCAACAACAATTCGAGATCGCATTACTAGCCTCAGTCGAGCAAGTCCCGTTGCGTTACCCGGCGCTCAGTTCCACTATTTCAATCCTAATTACGAAGTGTTGGCCCAAGTTGTTGAAGTGGTGAGTCAACAGTCATTCTCAGCCTACTTACAAACGCATATTTTTACACCTCTTCAGATGTCGCGAACGCTCAATGCAACTACAAGTGCTGACGCATTCCAAGGTGCTACCAACATGGCACAAGGACATCTGATGGGATTTGGACTTCCCTTCGCATATCCAGAAATGTCTGGTTATCTGAGCGGCAGTAGCGGGATTGTTTCCACCGCAGAGGACATGGCAAATTATCTAATCTTCCAAACCAACAGTGGACAATTTAAAGAGACAAAATTGCTTTCTGAAAGTAGTGTAGCGCTGATGCACACTCCACCTAAAACCATCGGTAGTTCCTATGGCATTTCCGCAAATCAAAACTGGACTGATTCAATTACTAAAGGATGGGCAGCCTGCCGCAGGTGGGTTCTCAATAACCTTGTGGGGTATCGCGATCTCACTGCTGATGTTTATAGGTGTAATGCTGGGAATCCGCAGTTTGCTTTACTTACCGCAATGGAAACAGGCGATTCGTAGAACTCCATTGTGGCGTGTCTGGTTAGGGATTGGCTGCACATTCTTGCCAGGGTTTTTCCTACTCGTATTGCCTTGGCTATTGGCATTGGTGTGGCATCGATTCTTTGGATATGTAGTGCTGTTTCGATCTATGCTGGATCTGATGCTTTGGCTGAGTGTGTGTGCGGTTTTGGGCGTAGTAAATGGAATTGCATGTTTGATAGTTCTGGCGCGTTCCAATGGATTGGAGTATTAGAAAAGCAAAATTATCTATTCAATCTCACGTTAATTTCACAATCCAAAAGAAATTATTTTATGAAGAATTTAAGCCAGACTGCCAACTCATCAAAAAGCCTAAAACGATATCTAGCCCGTCGGTCGATGCCTCCAAAGCGCTCATCGATATCGCTCAACGTGATGTGGCTGGAGTGCTGCACTTGTTCGACACGTCTCTAGAGGAGCTAAGTGAGACTGAAGCCAACGATCCAAGGTGGATTAACAGTTGATCGTTGAAAACTCCGAGAGGATCTGCTGGTATTGTTCACTGACTTGCTCAAAATCATAGGTTGGGGTGATTGTCTCAACCTTGAGTGCTTTGAGTTGCCCTGCGGAGGGTTGGGCTACTTCTGCGAATTTAGCTTAAGCAAGGGAGTGATCCAATTTGCCTTGGTAGATTGCTTTATGATTAACGAATGGTCTAAATTTTGTTGCAGTCAGTTGAATCTAAATTTAAACGAAACCTTGAGATCAAAGGATGCTCATTATGAAGAGAAAAAAATTAGCTGAACTATTCTTATCCCCAATTTAGCTGTAGTGTAGAAATTCGATTTAGAGTATACCTCTGAGGAGTGTTTTAGTAAGTGTTTGAATTGCGTGTGAATTGTATAAGTTCTACTAAAGTATTCCTAAAGGTGGAGATGATATTGAGAAACTTCGTTAAGGTTAAGGTGACAACGAAAGAAACCGAATCTGAATCTTCAATCGAAACCTACGAGGTCAAGACAAAAGCCTCTAACTCGCTCGAAAAATTTAGAAATTGACTACTGGAGTCGTCGTTAGAGAGTGGAGAAGGAAAAGACAACGATTTTAACAAACGAAAAAAACAGCTCTCATAATAACTAGAGCATTTCTCCCAAGAAACTAAATTTGAAAAGTTTTTTGTTTAAAACGTTCAGGGTTCATCTTTTTCGGACTTTCTCTAAATAACACAGACTAATTTAGGAGAAAAACAATGGCTGAAATGATTGTCTATGCCGATTCCAATTTTGGAGGAAGTTCAGGTACTTTTACCGGAGACCTGCCTAATGTCGGAAATTTTTGGAACGACAAAATTACCTCAGTTAAAGTAATCTCTGGTACATGGCAAGTTTTTGGGGATACTAACTTCAACGGTCGTAGTCAGACACTTCCCCCGGGAGAATATCGTAATCTTGCAGTAAGTCCTGGTGGTATCGATAACGATAGCATTTCGTCAGTCAAGGTTGTAGGATAACAAGCCAGAAAGCATCACATCCGTTGACCCCCATTGCCAGTGGTGGCAGTGGGGGATTTTGATTTGTAAGCAGGCTAGAAGCGCCAATTGAGGATGGATGCTTGTGAGCGGAATCATCGGCATTATTTTGGGTATTTTCGTTTTATCTAACTTTCCGTTTAGCCCAAGCAGATACAGAAGATGCTGCATTTGACAACAACTACAGGAGCCTTGGTGACTCGGTTGTTGTTTGAGGGAACCCGCACCGTTGGGGTGGAATATATACACAAGGGAACGCTGCACCAAGCTAAGGTTAACCGGGAAGTGATTTAAGGAGAATACTCATGTCTTACCTTACAAAACTCAGACGTATTATCGTAATCCAAGAGCCGCTAGCAGTTATCAAGTTTCTTGTAAGAATATTGATCATACCGGAGCGACTTTATCAGCAAGATGTCGTCTAGTTAATGGCTCAACCAAGTCAACATCAATTTTGATTCGGGGAATAGACAATCAAAATGGAAACTTGAGGTATTCTCGCTAGTCATTAAGGTCGGATTAATCCACGACAGACAGCAAACAAGGAGAATTCCATGACGAACTATGACTACATTATTATCGGTGCAGGTTCGGCAGGCTGCGTTGTCGCCAACCGTTTGACAGAAGACAGTAAAACAACAGTGTTATTACTCGAAGCTGGCAACCCGGATACTAAACCGGAGATTCAAATCCCGGCGGAATGCCTAAAACTATTAGGTTCTGAGGTGGATTGGGGATATTTTTCCGAACCAGAACCGTACTTAAATAATCGCAAAATCTATTGTCCCCGAACTGCGGGTACATGGGGTTGAGGGGTTGCGGGTCGTCGATGCCTCAATTATGCCAACTCTGACCACGGGAAATACTAACGCGCCGACAATTGCGATCGCTGAGAAAGCCACCGATTTAATTAAAGCTGCACATTCCACATTATCGATCGCTCATCAATCTTCGCAAAATCTTGTCTCTGCGGGTGGAAGTCATCAGAAAGGAAAATATGCAAAGAAAGACATTTAAGACGTCTGATGGTGCTGCCTTGAGTTACATCAGTGCAGGTAAGGGCAAACCGCTCGTGATGCTTCACGGTTGGTCGCAGTCGGCGGAACAATTCAAATATCAAATTCCCGCTTTTGCCGAACACCATCAGGTGATCGCTGTTGATTTGCGGGGACATGGTGAGTCTGAGAAAGTATCGTTCGGTTATCGAATTTCTCGCTTGTCTAAGGATGTTCAGGAATTGATCGGCACTCTGCAACTCGAAAAGCCACACCTGCTAGGGCACTCGATGGGATGTGCCATCATCTGGAGCTATCTCGATCTATTCGGATCAGATGAAATTGAGCGGTTAGTGTTGGTTGATCAATCGCCACTGGGAATATTGCGCTCTGCTTGCAGCAGCGCTTCGCTATCGCATTGGAACGTTCAAGAAATAGCAGAATCCGGGGCAATTTTTACTGCTGAACAACTCAATGCAGCAGTATACGCTTTAGAGAATAGTGAAGCTGAGGAATTTACCCGAAACCTTCTGGCTTCAATGGTCACGCCAGCGATGTCAAAAGAACAGTTTGAGTGGATTGTCGAGTGCAACCAACGCTTGCCGCGAGCGATCGCTGCGACGCTGCTGTACAACCATCTTCATACAGACTGGCGCGATCGAATTGTCAGGATTCGTCAGCCAACTCTGATTATTGGTGGCAGAAAAAGTATAGTTCCGTGGACATCACAAGCCTGGATTAATCAAAGCATTCCTGACTCTGAGTTGGAAATCTTTGAGGAGGCTGAAGGTGGGGGACATTTCATGTTCATCGAGAATCCAGAAAAGTTCAACCGACGAGTTTTGCAGTTTCTATCGCGATCGAAAAAAACAGAGCTGGTCGGAATTTTACTGCAAGGTCAAGTTAAGCTGCTACGCATCTAAATTGAATATAGAGACGGGCAGGATGCCCGTTCCACAAGAGTTGTAGAAAAATTGACTGTCAAATTAGATGCACAACAGCTTATTCCCCAACAACTCTAATAATTTGCACACTACGTTAGTTATTCAATCTACAACCTGAAGAGGAAAAACAATGACAACTACATTTGTTCAGAATCATGCTTTTTTCAACGATCTCGCAGCACCGCTCACAGGAGAGCTTCTGATCCCTGATGACGCTGCCTATGAACAGGTGCGCCACCTCTGGAACGGGAAGGTGAAGACCCAACCTGCCGCGATCGTGCGTTGTTTGACTGTGCAAGATGTCATTCATACGGTTCGCTGGACACGTACACATGGGCTGCCCCTCTCTGTTCGAGGTGGAGGACACGATTTTGCCGGACGAGCGTTGTCTGAGAATGGTGTCACGATCGATTTGTCCCAGATGAGAGCCGTCACCATCGATCCGGACGCGCGCACTGCTCATGTTCAAGGTGGAGCAACGGCTGGCGACCTGATTGAGGCAGCAGAGAGATATGGGTTGGCGACAGCTACAGCAACCATCTCCAGCGTTGGGATGTCTGGATTTACCTTGGGAGGGGGATATGGTCCTCTGACGGGTGCTTATGGACTGGGTGCCGATAACCTGCTGTCAGCACAAGTGGTAACTGCCAACGGGCAGCTTGTAACCGCAAACGCCCAGGAACATCCAGACCTGCTTTGGGGACTGCGCGGCGGCGGTGGCAACTTTGGAGTCGTCGTTTCCCTGGAGTATCGTCTGCATCCGCTCACGACGGTGTTGGCTGGGTTGCTGCTGTATCCTCTAGAGCAAGCCAGAGCAGTGTTACACCGTTTTAACGAGTTCATCGCCGCAGCACCCGATGAATTGACGATTCCGTCTGGGTTCCTTCAGATGCCAGATGGACAGACGGTTCTTTTTCTCTCACCCACCTATTGTGGACTTCTCGAAGCAGGTGAGCAGGCGATTGCCCCACTGCGGACTTTTGGCAAGCTGCTGGTCGATCGGGTGCAGCCCGTCACGTATAACGCACTGATTCATGGGCAGGATGCGCTTGCACCGGAAGGTCGCCACTACTACATCCAAACTCAGTCGCTCAATGGTCTCCAGACTGAGACTATCGAGGTGCTGATCGAACAGGGACTGCCATTATCTTCTCCCTTTTCGCTCATCGAACTCCATAACTTTCATGGAGCCGCGAGTCGTGTGGGTGTTTCCGAGACTGCTTTTGCGCTGCGTCAGGATCATCTGACGGTTCAGATGATCGCAGCCTGGGAACCACAGTCTCCCGACGAAGAGCAGCGGCATATCCAATGGGCACAGAACATCTCACAGGTGCTTGCACCCTATGCCTTCAAATGGGGATACATCAATGCCCTGGATGAGAAGGAGCAGGAGCGCGTTCCACTCGCCTTCGGACCGAACTATCAGCGCTTGCTCGACCTCAAGCGGACATACGATCCGGATGATGTATTTAGTTCGACGATCGGACATCTCGTAGCATAGCGATCGTTCGATCTTCTAATACCCAAAGCAGAACACAGATTTCAGGGCGATCGCAAATCTTCAAATCTTCATCAATGCTCTGATTGATGTTGTCAACTTAACCCTGAAGATAGTATTCACTATCAATTCTCTGTCTATGAGATGACCCTCGCTCCCAGAGTGGACATCCCGCTCCATAAGCATCCCTATCCAGAGTTCTTCTACTTCTCGAAGGACAATTGAATTTCGCTCACAAAATCCCATCGAGCCTACAGTTTTTACCCCCTAAGGAGTATCTATGAATAACAATCCTGTCTTCAATATCTTCGGCGAGCCAGTCGAAATTCTCGTAACAAGTAAAGCCACAAACAATTCTTTTTGCACTGGAGTGCAGACATCGCCGCCGGGTGGCGGTCCGCCTCCGCACAAGCACGCGCGGGAAGATGAACTCTTTATGTTGATTGAAGGAGACTACGAATTTTTCGATAGCCATGAATGGAGCCGGGTCATGAAAGATGAGGTTAAGTACTCGATGAGAGGTAACTTTCATGCCTTTCGCAATTGTGGAAAGAGAACGGGAAAGTTTCTCTTCCTCACAATCCCCGGCGGTCTCGATGAGTACTTTGAGACCATCAGTCCGCTAACATTGCCAGAGGATATGGAGCGCTTCATCGAAATCAGCAAGCATTATGGTATTGAGTTCATGGCTCCAGAGCCGCCCAAGCTGCCAAACGCTTTGACGTAAAGCCTTGAAGGCTGTCCACACTTAAGAACTACGAGCAATCGACGTAGATAAGGACACAGAACCTCTCACAGGCACTTGCACCCTATGCGTTCAAAGGGGGATATATCAATCTCCTGGATGAGCAGGAGCAGGAGCGCGTTCCACTCGCCTTCGGTCCAAACTATGGGCGCTTGCTGGATCTCAAGCGGACATACGATCCGGATGATGTATTTAGTTCGACGATCGGACATCTCGTAGCATAGCGATCGTTGCCATCAGCCCGTTGGCGCAGCCTACTAGAGGTAATCGCGCCTCATCGATGGAGATTACCGTCGGGCTATTTGGGTAAAAGGCTTTAGTCCATAGTGACGTTGATAACTACCTCGAAAGGAGTCCGCCATGGTCGGTGTATTCGTAACATTTCACTACACAGACAATTTCGATGAGCAAGCCGTGCGGAAGATCGCAGAGACCGCACGCCCAAGGTTTGAGGGAATGCCGGGATTACGCTCAAAGGCGTTCACGCTCAATTCCGGAAAGCGTGAGGCTACGAACTTTTACGTTTGGGAGTCAGAGGATGCAGCTAAAGCGTTTTTCACCGATGAGCTTGTCGAGCGGGTAACCGATCTCTACGGTGTACGCCCTAGCATCGAGTTCGTGCAGATTGCCACGCTAGTGGAGAACGGGGGGAGCGTTTATGGCAAATGATAAGACCCATCGCTATCAAACTCAGGTTTTATGGACCTTTTTTCAAAGCCAAAATCGTGCTGTTGCCTACGACGCGCAAACCGCTAAATTAGCGATCGTTGCCACCCGCGCAAAGGGAGTATTTAGCAAGTTTGAACATACGTTTTTTCAAAAGGAAATGACTAATGACATCTAACCAACCTTTACTTGACAACAAGCCCTTTTCACTATCAGGCGATCGCTTCTCCTGGTATGCCAAGATGCGCCGCGAATCGCCCGTCTTTTATGATGTTACCCAATCCGCATGGATGGTGTTTCGCTACCAAGATGTGAAGCGAATTCTCAGCGACTGGCAAACATTCTCGTCGAAAATGCCGCATCCCCCTGAGCAAATCGACTTTACCCAAAATCTTAACCGTACCGATCCACCTCAACATCGAACGCTCCGCACACTGGTGGCAAAGGTGTTTACCCAGGGGCGGGCTGAGTCACTAGCACCTCGGCTGAGAGCGATTACGCAGGAGTTACTCGATCGTGTCCAAGCTCAAGGACGGATGGACTTTATCCACGACTTTTGCGTTCCTTTTCCTCTGATCGTGATTGCTGAAATTTTAGGCATTCCAATTGAAGAACGCGACAATTTCAAACGCTGGTCAGACGGCAGTATCGCAGGAGACTTGTCTGCACAGCGAGCACTGGGCGATTATTTTCGCGATCTGTTGCAGCAACGGCGCGGTCAACCTGGTACGGATTTAATCAGCGATCTGCTGGCGGTGCATGAGGCAGGTGAAATATTGACGGCTCAAGAACTGGTGGATATGTGTATCCTGTTGCTGGTGGCAGGCAATGAAACGACGAGGAATTTACTGGCGAATGCGATCGTCTGCTTCTATGAGTACCCAGATGTCTTCGAGCGACTGAAGCAGGAGCCGACCTTGCTCCCCTTGGCAATTGAAGAAGTACTACGCTACCACTCACCGTTTCAATACCTGCGTCGCTTCACGAAGGTAGAAACTCAACTGGGCGAACAAACCATTCCCGCAGGACAGCAAATCTTTGCTTACCTCGGTTCAGCCAACCGGGATGAAACGCAGTTTGAGCGGGCAGATAAATTTACGATTGACCGTGACCCCAATGAACACGTTGCTTTTGGCAATGGCATTCACTTCTGCTTAGGTGCGCCGTTGGCTCGACTAGAAGCTGCTATCGGGTTGCAAACAGTAATGGAGCGGTTTCCTAATCTACGAGTCGATCCCAATGCAACGTTAGAGATTATCGGGGGCAACGGTCTACATGGATTGAAAGCACTACCCGTTCTGTTTGGTTAAAGGGACGGAGGAAAAAAGCAGTCTTAACCTGCCCTTGGACTCTTACAGCAGTATTTGGAATTCGACCTCCAATGGTGTTGCCAGCCTGACGGCCCACAAGAACTTCAACATAGAGGAAAACTTCCATGTCTCAGAACAACGATCTCACTGTGACCGATCGCTTTACCATTTTCGAGCAGCTCAACATGCATCAGCGTTGCATCGACAAGGGTTGGGGGCGCGAGCAGGTCGATCTCTACAATCGCCTTTACTGGGCGGAGGCTAAATTCAACGTCAACGATCTGCGTACTTCGACCTTCGAGGGTCCTGACGGCATGAAGCAGATGTTTGACTACGCGCACAGCGTCTTCCCGATGGACAAGTGGTTCCACTCGATGGGCGCGTTCGAGATTTCTGGCTCAGGTGACCGAGCCGAAGCGCACTGGCGATGGGTCGTATCCTGGAAAGCCGAGCACGTCGGAACCGTATCGACTGGCACCTACGACGATATCTTTGAGCGTCGCGACGGCATCTGGAAGTGTCTGGAGCGCACTTCCAAAACCGATCCCAACTGGCCGGAAGACCTGTTTGGGCCCTTCTTCGACGCGGCGGATACTACCTTCAAAGCATCCTAACAAACTAATTTACAGTCCCATTGAAACATCAATCTGCCACTATCGACGAGCAATCCTGCGTCAGTCGCTCCATCGATTCCTCATAAAAACTGGAGAACAGCAAAATGATTCAAAAGATACTGATGCGCCGCGCCGCCCTTCTCGGTTTCGCGCTGCTCTTTGCCACCCCTTTCGTTTCCGCTTGCTCGCAGTCCGCCGCGACGATACCTGCGATCGCCTATCCCGAAACCAAGCGGGGTGATGTTGTAGAGAAGCCTTTCGGGCAGACGATCGCCGACCCCTATCGCTGGCTGGAAAACGATGTTCGCAGCGATAAAGAAGTCGCCACTTGGGTCGAATCGCAGAACAAAGTCAGCAATGCTTATCTCGATCGGCTGCCGGGTCGAGATATCTTCAAGAACCGACTGAAGCAGTTGTACAACTATGAGCGGTTCACCATTCCGGTCAGAAAGGGCGGACGATATTTCTACTTGCGTACCTCCGGCGTTGAGAACCAGCCGATGCTCTATGTCCGTGACAGCGTGGATGGCGCAGGGCATGTGCTGATCGATCCCAACACTTGGGCAAAAGATGGGGCGACCGCGCTTGCCGAATGGTCAGCTTCCGACGATGGCACTCGCGTAGCCTATGCGGTGCAGGATGGCGGCACGGACTGGCGCACCATTCGGGTGCTGGATGTCAACACGGGTAAGGTGCAGGCTGATGAGGTCAAATGGGCGAGGTTCACCACCATCGAGTGGGCCAAGGACGGATCTGGCTTTTTCTACGCTCGTTTCCCTGAACCGAAGCAGGGCGCAGCGTCCCAGGCGGGCGTGGAAAACCATACCATTTATTTTCATGCGATCGGTACGCCCCAGACACAGGATCGGCTAGTCTATGCAACTCCCGACCAGCCGACCATGCTGCATGACTTGAGCATCACCGAAGACGGACGTTACGTCGCGATCGCTTCCTCGCCCGGTACACCGGGTAACAAGCTGACCGTAGTGGATTTCAAGAGCGCGGACTGGAAACCCCGCAAGCTCGTCGATAATCTCGACAATTCATGGGCGATCGTCGGCAATGTGGGGACGAAGTTCTTCCTTACGACCAGCAAGGACGCGGCCCGCCTCAAGGTGGTGACGATGGATATTGCCGCCGATCCGGTAATCGCGGATGTGGTGCCGGAGCAGGACGCGGTTATGAGCAAAGCGTCGCTGGTCGGCGGACGGCTGTTTCTGTCCTATCTGGTTGACGTGAAGACGGAGGTTCGACGCTACACGCTCGAAGGCAAAGCCGACGGCATTGTGAAGCTGCCCAGCATTGGTACTGCGGGAGGCTTTCAGGGCGACCAAGACGACAAGGAAACCTTCTTCGGCTTCACCAGCTACAACGCTCCGGGCATTATCTATCGATACGATATCGCCAGCAACAGGGCGCGCGTCTGGAGCGAGGCAAAGGTGGCGTTCGATCTCAAGCGGATCGCGGTCGAACAGCGTTTCTACAAGTCGAAGGATGGCACCCGTGTCCCGATGTTTATCGTCCGGCGCAAGGATGTGACCAGCCCAGCACCGACCCTGCTCCATGCGTATGGAGGCTTTAATCTCAGCGAGCCTCCCGCCTTCTCGTCCGAGCGGCTGGCGTGGGTCGAACAGGGCGGGGTGTTCGCGATCGCCCATATTCGCGGGGGCAACGAATATGGCAAGGCATGGCACGACGCGGGGCGTCGTCAGCACAAGCAAAACGGCTTCGACGATTTCATCGCGGCGGGCGAGTATCTGAAGGCACAGAGCATCACGTCACCAGACGGACTAGCTATTGACGGCGCATCGAATGGCGGTCTCCTGATCGGCGCGGTGGTCAACCAGCGACCGGATTTGTTCGCCGCTGCGCTGGCACAGGTCGGCGTAATGGACATGCTGCGCTTTGACAAATTCACGGGCGGCAAATTATGGGTTGACGAATATGGCGATCCGGCACGGGAAGCGGATTTTCGTAACCTCTTCAAATATTCGCCTTATCACAACATCCAATCCGGCAAGGCATATCCCGCGATCCTTGCCACCACTGCCGACACGGACGATCGCGTGGTGCCAGGACACAGTTTCAAATATGTCGCCGCGCTCCAAGCGGCGGATATCGGCCCCAAGCCGCACTTTGTCCGCATCGAGACGCGCGCGGGTCATGGAGCGGGCAAGCCTGTTGACAAGATCATCGAGGAAACGGCGGATATGTGGGCTTTTGCCGCGCACTGGACTGGGCTGAAGGTGAAGCCAACGAAATGATCGCAGACGATTTATAACCACGGATGCGGTGGTTCTCACTCTTGAGCATCACTGCATCCATCACCAAACATCGGAGCTAAAAATATGTCACGCAAACCGATCGCCACAAAAGAACAGTCTCCACAACGACCACTTACTCCCAGTGCCAAACACCCGCTTCGGCGATTTCTTCGCAAACCCTTCCAGATCATTCGCGCCAATTTTCGAGCCTATCTCATCATCAACGTCATTGTGTATGGCTCATTCATCGCTGGGTTAGTAGCGGCGATGGTCTTCCCCAACCTGGGTGCAACTCAGGTGGCCATCCAGGAAGACAACGGAACGTTCGACTTAGTCCGATCGCTACTCAATAACCCTTGGCTGTTCTCGCTGACCATCCTGGGAGTCAACGTCATGACTGGCGCGCTGTGGATCGTGCTCCCTTCGCTGATCGTTCCCTTCACTGGCATCGCCATATTCGCGTATAAGGCATTCACTCTCGGTTTGCCCATAGCCCCGACTACCGCGCGCGCTGCAGTGATCTGGATTCCGCACTCGCTGACGGCACTCATCGAATTCCAGGCTTATGCCCTCCTAATGTTTGGCGCATACATCCTTGGGCGGTCTTGGGTTCGCCCCGCAACCATCGGTGCTCGGAACCGTCGTCAGGGTTACGTTCGTGGGCTGCAACAGCTCGGTTGGCTGAGCCTGTCCGCGCTCCCACTGTTCATCGTCGGCGCGATCTGGGAGGCGTTCTCGATCCGCTACCTAATACATCCGCTGACCCAATGGTTGTTGTAGCGCTTTCCACGGCGTGAGGGCGACTGGGAAAACTGAGAATAGTAAAAATGATTAAACAAATACCGATACGCCGAACAGCCCACGATTCCGGTGATGATAGCCGCTGGCATGGGCTGATATGACGGATCGGAGTTTGATTTTGGGCTGAAGGTCAATATTGATTGAAGCAGGAGAAATAGGATGATACTGCAAGATAAAGTGGCGTTAGTCACTGGAGGCACATCGGGAATTGGGAGAGCAACGGCGATCGCCTTTGGTGCTGCTGGAGCAAAAGTGGTGTTCTCCGGCAGACGGGAAGCAGAAGGAGAAAAAACCGCCAAACTGATTCGTGAAACGGGTGCCGAATGCCTATATGTCCGTTCCGATGTCAGCAGTGAAGCAGAGGTGCAAGCTTTAGTGGAGAAGGCGATCGCCACTTACGGCAGACTCGATTGTGCCTTCAACAATGCCGGGATCGAGCCTGTTTTCAGCGTGTCTGGTACAGAGAATAAGCTTTATCGGAAAAAGTAATGAAGCGATTTACCTTGTTTACTTTCCTGTATCTCGCGCTGGGAGTTTGTCTGAGTGCGATCGCGCTTGGGTACCCAAATCTACCTTCGAGTCTTCAAACAAGCTTGTTCGTCAGTGCAGGAGCCTCCTACATTGTTTGTCTCCTCAGCACCTTCCCCTTTTGGCGCGAGACGACGATCCGCTTCTATCGCAGACGGAATTCAGCGGTAATTCTACCCTGGTTGGTGATTGGAGTGAACATTGTTTGGATGAT
>JAESFV010000375.1_pt1 | contig 14557 bp, 11 predicted proteins | sample 9269471 | NCBI WGS metagenome assembly JAESFV01 (sample SAMN14502647, study PRJNA617108) | algae metagenome | isolation source: Symplocastrum torsivum CPER-KK1 and co-occurring heterotrophs from... | place: USA: Central Plains Experimental Range, Colorado | collected 2001-01-01
GAAATAGACGGCTCTGGAAGGACGCCGAAGCCACCATCGCCTCCGCGACGGCCTTCCTCTACGCAGCCGCCGCCATGGTTCTTATCCGCCGCATCGCGCGAGCGTCATGAGTTCCGGGACGGACTCTGAGTGCCAGATCACTCAAGCTGATGGGCTTTTGAACGAATGCCTCGCCGTCTGCTTGGGTCAGGATATGCTCGAGCGGTTTGCCCGATAGGTACAACACGGCCGGCCGTCGATCCCCGACAATCCGCGTCACGAACTCCGTTCCCAGGTCGGAACCGAGACAGTAATCGAGCACAGCGGCGTCAGGCTTTGTTCGCTCTGCCGCCGTCAGCGCCTCGCCAAGAGTGCGCGCCGTCCCCGTAACGGTAAACCCAACCGATTCAAGATACTCGGCGAACAGGTCGCCCAGCATTTCGCTGTCGTCGGCGATGAGAATTTTCAGCATGCGAGAAGCCCTCGGTGATGTCCGATAGTGCAGGCGCCCCCAGCTCGCGAATCAGATGTTAATCGAGGAAACGAGTCCTTCCAAACTGCGCCGCGCGCGCCAAAGTGAGGCGGAACAAGGACTGCGTCGGCGCGTTATTGCGAGCCACAAAGTCAGCACGACGTTTGCCCGGGCTGGAGAGCCAGAGCCTTGAGTGCGTGATCAACGCGTGTTTTGACCGTTTGCCCGTCTACGCAAATCGCGAGTATTTCGTGACTCTCACCGGCTCTCACAATTCTTTCCTGGTCGCCCTGTCCCTGCTCATTGCGGTCCTCGCATCTTATGCAGCCCTCGACCTAGCCGGTCGGATCAGGGCTACTACAGGCTGGGCTTCGCGCGCGTGGCTTCTCACAGCGGCCGTCGCTCTCGGCGGCGGCATCTGGGCGATGCACTTCATCGCCATGCTCTCCTTCAGCATGCCCGGCATCCCCGTTCAATACGATGTCTGGCTGACGATCTTCTCGTTCGTATTGCCCATTTTGGTGACGGGTCTCGGCTTCTTGATCGTCAAAAGACCCGGTTCAGGACGTGGCGCCCTCCTTGCCAGCGGCCTCGTGATGGGGCTGGGTATTGCCGCGATGCACTACACCGGCATGGCAGCGATGAAGATGGAAGCCAGCCTGAGCTACCGGTGGGATTGGGCTACATTATCGGTACTGATTGCAGTCGCTGCTGCGACAACGGCGTTGGCTCTGGCCTTCAGTAACACCGGCCCGGCTCAAAGAGCCGCGGCCTCGATCATCATGGGCGTCGCCATCGCCGGCATGCATTATACGGCCATGGCCGCTGCCCAGTTCTCAAGTCACGAACCGGCCATGACGCATGGCGATCATCGAGGGATCGGACAAGGCAGTCTCGCCACAGCCATTGCCGCCCTGACGTTCGTGATCTTGGCGCTCAGTCTGATCGCTGCGAGCTTCGACCGCCGCTTCGCTGCGCTGGCGGAGAAGGAGGCAGATGCACTCCGGCGCAGCGAAGAACAATTCCGCAGGCTTTACCGCGGCACTCCGGTACCTTTGCATGCGCTCGACAGCGAGGGCCGGTTGGAACAGGTGAGCGACGCCTGGCTGGAGCTTCTGGGTCATCGCCGCGAGCGGGCGATCGGCTCCCCGATTACCCAGTTCATGACAGAGGCTTCGGCTAGCCGCCGACTGGAGATCGAGTGGGGCACCCTTCTCCAGACGGGTGAACTGCGCAACGCCCATCATCGGTTCGTAACACGCGCAGGTCGCATTCTGGACGTCATCGTCGCCGAACGCGTCGAGCGCGACGAGCAGGGCAACTTTGCCCGCGTGGTCGGGGGATTGCTGGACATCACCGAGCAGAAACGAGCAGAGGAAGCCCTCCGGCAGGCCCAGAAAATCGAGGCCGTCGGCCAGCTGACCGGAGGCGTCGCTCACGATTTCAACAATCTCTTGGCGGTAATCATGGGTAACCTCGACCTGCTCAAGAAACGAGTTCCCCCCGACCCGAAGCTTGAACGCCTGGTTCAGAATGCATTGCAGGGCGTCCAACGCGGCGCGGCGCTGACCCAACGGATGCTCTCTTTCGCACGTCGGCAGGATCTTCGTGCGGAAACGGTCGATGTGCCGGCTTTGGTTCGCGGCATGGAGGATTTGCTGCAGAGGTCGATCGGCCCGCAGATCAGCGTCGTGACACAGTTTCCGCTTACGGCCGTCCAAGCTCATGTCGATGCGAACCAGCTCGAAATGGCGCTTCTGAATTTGGTCGTCAACGCGCGGGACGCGATGCCCGAAGGAGGGCGTATTATCATTGCCGTCGACGTGGTCGTCGGCCAGCAGACAGCCCAGAGTGCGGACTTCGTCCGGCTGTCGGTCAGGGATGAGGGCGAAGGCATGGACGAAGCCACCTTGGCCAAAGCGCGTGAGCCCTTCTTCACGACCAAGGGCGTTGGCAAGGGCACTGGGCTTGGGCTGTCGATGGTGCACGGTTTTGCGGAACAGTCGGGAGGACGGCTGGTCCTGGCGAGCGAACAAGGCAACGGGACCACTGCCGAAATTTGGCTGCCCGCTGCGCGCGCGGAGCAAAAAATAGTCGAGCCACCGGAGCCTGCGCAACCTGCTGCTCCGATGACACCGGCGTTGCGCATCCTGGTTGTCGACGATGACTCCCTTGTTCGGATGAATGCCGTGGCCATGCTTGAGGATCTGGGCCATCAGGTCGACGAGGCCTCTTCGGGACTAGAGGCTCTCAGCCTGCTCAACGAGCGCCGCTTCGACCTCATGATTACCGATCAGGCCATGCCAAAGATGACAGGCATGCAGCTGGCTGAATCGGTCAGGGCCATCCTCCCGACCCTGCCAATTCTTGTGGCGACAGGATATGCCGAACTGCCCTCTGGATCTTCGCTGCCACGGCTCAGCAAACCGTTCGACCAAGCAGAATTGGCCCGCGCAATCGAGGCGTGCCTCAAGTCGACCCAGCACAATATCGTGCCTTTTCCGGCTCAATCTATCTGAGATTATTTCCAGAACCCGAGAGTTCTTGCCCCTCACCTCCTAGCCTTAACGGTCGTCTCTGGCTGGTGGCCGAAGCCGACCGGCAAAGGGCCGCTGACGGAACGCCATTGCTGCAGCCGGAGTCGCCAGGCATCGGTCGCGTGAGGAGTATCCCACGATGGCATCATGGGGATGTTGCGGCCTCCTCGAAGCACCATTGTCCGTTCCGGTGTCGGAGCCACGGGGCCGGCTTGAAAAGTAGACTGAGCAGCCCTTTAGACAGATGATTATGCCAAGGAAGACGTGAAGGCGCCCAGGGTGCCGCCCCGGCACGTCATAGCGGAAACTTAACGCGCTTTCCACAAGCTGACGCAGTCCATGTCGACGAGCGCCAGATTGATCATGCTCCCCATTTTGAAAAGCCTAATGGCTGCGTGCGGTCTAGGTCCGTCCAGTTCTGTCGACGCCGAGGTCGCTGCATTGAAGGCGGAGCGTGACATGCTAGTCGCCACGCTTGAAGCGGCTCCGAGCGCAATCGCAGTCTATGATCAAGAAGATGCGCTAATCTACTATAACAGCAAGTATACCGACTTTTACCCCGCCGCTCTTGCCATGTTGGAACCGCCGATCCACTACCGTGACCTCGTTCGCAAAAATCTCGAACTCACCGGCTTCGAGGGCGACCTTGATGACGAGACGGCACGGCGCGTGCGTCAGCAGCACGAAGCCACGGGCGAATCCGTCGAGCGCCGTTATTCCGAGAATTCTTGGCGACGGGTGAGCAAATCCCGCATTGTTGGCGACGCTGTCGCTGGATTTGCATCGGACATCTCGGACCTGAAGCTTCGAGAGTTCGAGCTTGAGTCCAATCGCGCTCAGTTGGGCCACATCGCCAAACAAGTTATCCCGCAGGCGGTTGCCGAATTTGCCAGAGTCTCGACTGAGCTCGCCACCACCAGTGGCACTGCGCGCTCTCTGGTGAACATATCTTCCGCCCAAGCGGTTGAAACAGGGGCCGTTGCCGAACAGTTGGCTTCCAGCGTGCAGGATGTCGCCCGTAACACGAGAACGAGCGCCGACTATGCACGCGCGAGCTTCGATGACGCCCAGATCATGCGAAGCCATATGCATGCCCTGGGCGAGGCTCTGACGAAGGTATCCGGCTTTGCGGAGATGATTGGGGGGATCGCGACACAGACTAACCTACTCGCTCTCAATGCTACCATCGAAGCTGCTCGCGCCGGGGACGCCGGGCGCGGGTTTGCCGTCGTGGCATTGGAGGTAAAAGCGTTGGCATCGCAGACGGCAGAGGCCACTGCGCAGATCACTGCACTGGTGAGTGCGACCGAAGGTCTGCTGGATGAGACCGACGTCACGACGGGCCGCATCCTGTCGGCCATGGACGGAATTTCGATGAAAGCCAGTGAGATCGCCAGCGCGGTGGAAGATCAGATGATGTCCGCGCGGGAGGTCTCGCGCCATATGTCAGAGATGATCATGCGGTGCTCGGAGACCGAGGCGGCCGCGACCGCGGCTGTGGCGATCAGCGGTATCGTCAGCGCGACATCCAGCCAACTCGAGCATACCGTCTCTCAAGTCGTCAGCACCATCGCTTGAAGCGTGGCGATGCCGCGCACCTGCCGCGGACATGTCCAACGACACCGCCCAGTCTCACGAAGCAACGAAGACCGGTATCTATCCAACCGGAACGCGGGCCCGGTGACTCGTTCTCGCCTCAGGCAAGGCCCGATCAGGTGTAGCTTCCTCTGAACAGATCGAGAGGTGGCGAGGGGCGGAGGTCATGCAGAAAGGCCACACGCCTCAATCGTCGGCGGGTATCAAATGTGTCATTACGGGCCGGTGGCAGGACTTTGGGAGTGACGCGATGATCATCATGCAGCTTCTTCGTATCGTTTTGCTGGTTTCAGCTGTTGGCGCCGTTTGCCTGCCCTCGGCCCAGGCCGCCGAGCCGATCCGGCTGATCACGGTTGAGGAAGCTCGGTTACCGGCCGCTGGGGCGGCGAGTAGTCCGGAGCGAAATCTCACGCGTGGCCCTGGCATCGATCGGCTGGCACCACCCGCCATCGGGCTCGACGGGCCGTTTCGGTTCGCCGTAAAGTTCAAGCCGCGAAACAGCGTACCGGTGGATCCGGCAAGCGTTCGCGTCACCTATCGGCGCCAACCTGCGGTGGATCTGACCCCGCGCGTGAAGGCCTTCCTCACGGCAGACGGCATCGATGCTCCTGCCGTCATCGTGCCTCCGGGCCGGCATATCATCGAGATCGAGGCGACCGACAAGGAGGGTCGCCTCGGCCGCGGCCAGGTCACGTTGACAGTCGAGGCGCCGAAGTAGCGCTCAGCGCTTCGGCGCCGGCGGCAGCAATGCGATCGTCGGCGCCGTGCCATAAGCCGCCGGGACCTGACGGCCGTCGGTCTTTTCCGAAACGCGCGTCGTGGTTTCCGTGACCACGGCATCGAGCGATCGGCCGGGCGCCGAGAGCGTCTCCAGGAAACTTCGGACGAAGGGGCTGGAGAGCCCGTCGCCATCCTGCGCAGTCTTCCCCGGCTGGGTTGAGTGGAGGACAACATTGTTGGGGGCCGGCTCGGGTGTCGGCGCAAGTCCTGTTCTCAGCCGGTCCGGTGCGTCCCCTCCCGTGCGCGAGCCTGCCCCGCGTGATCGCGCCACGGCGCGGGCCTCGACGAACGGATCATCTCGACAGGCATCGATGATGATAAGCGCTCCGCGTCTGGCCTTGGCGGCCGCTGCCGACAGGTCGGCCAGCGCAAGCGCGTCGTTGGCGAGATGCTTGTCGCTGTCGGGCACGGCATCGACCGGGATGAGATAGTTCGCGCCGCCGGTTTCGACGCCATGGCCGGCATAAAAGATCAAGACGACATCGGCCTGCGCCGCCTGCTCGGCGATGATCACTGGCACCTTGCGCAGATCGGACTTCTTGAGGTTCTCAGCAAACTGCACGCTGTCAAAGCCGAGATCGGCCAACGCGTTGGCGATCACGGCTGCATCGCGGCGGGCATTGGGCAGGCTCGCGAGTTCATTATAATCGCTCTCCCCGATGATAAAGGCGATGCGCCTGAGCCCGTCGGGCGAACCCTTGCTGGCCGTGACGCCGATCTCGACGGCGTCGCGAAACACGCCCTTCACCTGCCGCAGCAGCGGCTCGGTCAGCAACTTCAGCTGGGACTGAGCTTCGATGCGCTCATAGAGCCAAGGTGTGGAGCGGGTGGCCGCAACGATGCGCCGGTAGATGGCGACCGCCTTGGCTTTTGCGCCTCTCCGCTCCTCGACCCGGGCGGCACCAAGAAGGGGAAGCCAGCTTTTTGGAACCAGTTTCTGGGCTTGCTGATACAGCTTCGCCGCCGCTTCCGGCTCGTTGAGCTTGTCGAGGGCGAGGTTGCCCGCTTGCACGAGCAACTCAGCGCGGGCCACGTCGGCCTCGGCCTTGGGCTGATCGTTCGGTTCGCGCGTGGCGGCGATGAGATCATCATAAGCCGCCTGGAGATTGCCGGCGCGCAGTTCGAGTTCCGATTTGCTAGTCAGCGCATGGCTGCGATAGGGCGGCCCGAGGTTGGCGGCAGTGGCGAGATCGATGCGAGCTCGGTCGAGAAATCCCAACCGGCGCAGGAGCGCACCGCGGGCATGAAGCGCCCCACCGGCGTTCGGATCGAGTTCAAGCGCGCGATCGAGGTCGGCGAGCGCGGCGTTGATGTCGCCAGAGCGCTCCTGTTCGAGGGCGCGCTGCACATAGGGCGTCGCGCTCTGCCGAGGTTGCGCGAGCGCCTGGCCGATATCGGCCATCGCCTCGGAGTGGCGGCCGATAACCTGATTAATCGTGACGCGCAGGGCGAGGGCCTCGGTCTTCAGCGGACCTTCGACGCCCAGTGCCGTATCGATGTCGATAAGCGCGCCGCGCACCTGCGCAAGAGCTGGCGCCGTGTAGGCTACGGAGCCGTCTTTTTGCTGGATCTTGGCCGCGCCATCCATGACGACCTGCAGAAAGCGCATCAGGCTGCGATAGAACGCAGCTTTCTGACGGTCGACGTTGTTTGCCGCGCCGGCCAGCACCCGACCGCACGCGGCCTCGGCCGCAGCCATCGCAGCCACCGGCAGCACGCTCGTCTTGACGCGTTCGTCGGCGCAGGTGGGCAGATCGCGTGAAATTTGAGCCTGCGCCGGATTCAGCATCAGAGCGATGATCAAAGGGACGAGCGAGACGGCAGGGCTGGTGGATCGACGTTGCATGGGCCTGCTTTTGCCTCGATGATCGCCTGATAAATTATCACGGCTTGTCTGTCTGTCTTGCAAGCCGAACCTGTCATTGATCCAAGCCCGTTAACTGGTCGGCTAGGGACCGCTCGGTGGCTGGAGCGCACCCTGGTTTTGATCGGACAGGTAGCATGGCCGATAAGGCATAGGCATTCGCCTATGAGTACGACTATGTCGAAATCCCCTGACGGCCCGTTCTCTCGGGTCGAAGTCATCAACTCTGTGCAGAATACGTATGAGCGGCGATGCGGTCGTAAGCCGTATGATGGATGTCAACTGCTCGGATTGCGGATGAGTTTACGGGAAGACGAGCGCGAGATGGCTGCGCTGGCTTCGCGAGATAGCGGGCAATTTGTCGCCACGTTGGCAGGAGCCGATAGCGTTAATCGGGAACAACCACCCAGTCCCGCAAGAGCTGGGGCTCAAGATCAGGGTACATCATTCCCTTGCGCAAGGCGTCGAGATGAGGGCGAGGATTACCGGAGGAGACCGTCGGCGGCGAACTTTTCCCAGCCCGCCAACGGCGGCCGCCCCTTATCGTTCCTGTTGCCCTCAGTTTCACTTGCCCTGCTCTCTCGCCACTTGGCGGCCCGGGCCCGAGCTGCCTTGCCGGCCGCGTGCCGTCGCTTCTCGGCCGCCACGCGCGCATCATCCTCACGCCACACGACTGGCCGGTCCTCATCGAGGAGGTCCTCGATGTGCCGCGGGTCGAAGACGTGAAACGTCACGGCCTTGGCGCGACCGCGCAGTTTCGCCGTGCGCGTTCCGGCGCTTTTCAAACGCCCATCCTTCAACCACTTGTGTCGCTCGCGCGAAGACATGGATAGGATGTCCTCCGCTTCGCTCGGGAGGATGGGCAAAGCTTCGATCCCGACCAGCGCTTTGGCAATCGTCACCGAGACGGCGTCGAACGCAGCCTGATTGGCCTCGGACATCCGCAGCACGATCCCTCCCGCGATGGCGACGACGCACTTTCGTGTCGTCCAGGGCAGGCAGCGTCGGATTTCTCGCTCGATCCCTTTCAGTCTCACGGAAGAGCCGAGCGTCGCCGCCGATGGCAGCGGCCATTCGGCAACCAGCTCCGGCGAAATTTCGGCAACCTGCTTGGAAGGCATCATGCCAACTCATAATGGGGAATGTGCATGATGAACCTTAGTTGATCGGATGTGTTCCGGCACGCAGGCGCCAGTGCACACATAGCGGCGTCACAGCAACTGCGGCTGCATCGGCACGGTCGGCGGCGGGGCATCTGGCATGTCGCCACGTTTCGCTAACTCCGTCTCGGCGCTGAAGCGCAAGTCGATGTCACGGTCACGTGCCAGGTCCCGTAGCGCGGCGATGTCGACCTTGTCCCAGCTCTTGCCTCGATCCGGACCGGACGGCACGCGCGGCAGAAGCCCGGGCTGGCGGCTCCATGACAGCAGTTGCTCCAGCGAGGCCTTGTTCAGCATGTCGCGCAGGTGGTGAGCTGTGACATATGCGTCGGGCATGGCGCGATGGGCCGGCAGGCCTATCTCGTGGTCGAGCCCAACTGGCATCCGCTGATAGCGCAGGAGCTGGTTCGAGAACCGTGGCAGATGCGGCCACAGGCGCAAGGCGCATTTCCAGGTGCAGAGCCAGCTTGCCGCGCCGCTCAGCAGGGGGGTGCAGTAACGCTGTTCGAACGCTGCGCGATGAGCCGCCAGAGCGACGACCCCGCCTTCGGGACGCAGGACGGAGGGCGCGATATCCTTCCAGAACGGCGCGCCAAGGACATCCTCGTCGCGGATGTGATGAACCGCCATTGTATCGGGCGAGATCGGCCGGCCGGGGTTCACGAAGAACGCCCCGCGCTCCTCGTCGACGCGCCATGAGCCGTCCGACCCCAGCGAGACATCCTGCCATCCGATCTCGCAGACGTCGTGAGGTCCGTTTCCCGCGGTTTCAAGGTCGATGACGCGGACGCGCGTGGTGAGCATGAGCTGGAGATCACCATCGCGACCGACCGATACAAGTCAGGAGCGACGCTCTGTCTCGGTTTCTCGCCGCGCGCTTTCTGGGCCTAAGGCTGAGCCGATAAAGCGGTGCTCGCCCGCAGGCTCCCAGGGTCCTCCGCGATATCGCCAGAGCAGAAAGCCCGTCGTCAACACCTCGAACGGCTCGAACGATGTCGAGAGCTTTTCGAAGAGCGCTTTGGCGGTCGCTGCGGCGGTCTTGTTCTGGATCGTGACGTGCGGCCGGAAGCCTTCCGCGTCCTGTCGGGTCAGATGCGCCGACCAGCGGCCCGCGATCTCGGCCCGAAGCCGCTGCAGCTCCGGGCTGTCGATCACATAGGCCGTACCCTGGCCCAGGAACCGCAGGGACGACACAGTGAGATGGAACGGTGCCTGTCGGGCCCCCACCGACGCCAGCCCGTCCGTGATCTCGCCATGGCGGTCACTGGGCAGATGATGGAACAAGGTCAGATGGGCCGGAATGTGGTTGTGGGCTGGCGGGAAATGCAGCCTGCGCTCCGCATCGAACCGCGCGAAGCTTGTCTCATCGAAACGCAGCGTCAGGATCAGCGGGGCGTCGTCCATGCGGCTCCTGCGCCTCCCATCATCGCCGCCGAAGTGGCGACACCGACACCGCGAACCGACGCAGCAAGCGCGCGACGCAAGGCGGCAACAGCCTCAGCGCCACATGCCCCGCATCTGGGCGCGGACATCGATGCGTGGTCCCTGGCTCGCTGCGCGCGCCGCGTCCGGCGCAGCGAGCGGCCAGGCCGTGCGCTCGAACCGGTCGAGCAGCGTATTGGGAATGAAGCGCGTGCGCGCGGCATAGACGTGGCGGTCCCCGGTCGCGCTCTGACCGTGCGTGAAGAAGCGCTGCGGCACCATCAGGTGCAGATCGTCCTTGGCTCGCGTCATCGCGACATAGAGCAGACGACGCTCCTCCTCGATCTCGTCGTTGGTGCCGACGCCGAGATCCGACGGTATGCAGCCGTCGACAACGTTCATGACGAAGACCGATGCCCATTCCTGGCCCTTGGCAGAATGGATCGTCGAGAGGATCAGATAGTCCTCGTCGAGCAGCGGCACGCCGGCCTGGTCGCTGGTCGCGTCGGGCGGATCGAGCGTCAGCTCGGTTAGGAAGCGCTCGCGCGAAGGATAGCCGCCGGCGATCTGTTCGAGCTGGACGAGGTCCGCCTGCCGCGTCGAGGCATCCTCGTGGATGCGTTCAAGGTGCGGCTCATACCACAGCCGCGCCCGTTCGATTTCGGCTAGCCACCCTGCTCGGCCTGAGCGCAGCTCCTCTATCGCTTCAAGAAACCCCGCCCAATCGTCACCAGCCCGTGGTGGCGGCGGGGCCGAGGCCAGTGCGTCCATCGGATCGGTCGCCGCGGCGATATGGTCGAGAACGCGCTGCGCCGAGGTCGGCCCGACCCCGGGTAGCAGCTGCATAACCCTGAAGCCGGCGACCTTGTCGCGCGGGTTCTCGACGAAGCGCAGCAGCGCCAGCACGTCCTTGATATGCGCGGCGTCCAAGAACTTCAGGCCGCCGAACTTGACGAAGGGGATGTTGCGCCGGGTCAGCTCGATCTCCAACGGGCCGCTATGGTGCGAAGCCCGAAATAACACCGCCTGCTGCTTCAGGGGCAAACCAGCTTCGCGGTTCTCCAGCACGCGGCCCGCGATGAAGCGGGCCTGGTCGGCCTCGTCGCGGACATTGACCAGTTGCGGCGGCGCGCCCGTCGCGCGGTCGGTCCAGAGGTTCTTGGTGAAGCGCTCGCTGGCGAGGTCGATGACTCCGTTGGCGGCGTTGAGGATGGCCTGTGTCGAGCGGTAGTTCTGGTCGAGGGTGATGATCTCGGCCGGCGGAGAGAAGGCAGCCGGAAAGTCGAGGATGTTGCGGATCGTCGCGGCGCGGAAGGAGTAGATCGACTGCGCGTCGTCGCCGACGACGGTGAGGCCACGGCCATCGGGCTTCAGCGCCAGCAGGATCAAGGATTGCAGCCGGTTGGTGTCCTGGTACTCGTCGACCATGACATGGTCGAAGCGCGCGCCGATCTCGGCCGCGAGATCGGGATCGGCCATGGTCTGCGCCCAGTAGAGCAGCAGGTCGTCGTAGTCGAGCACGTTCTGGCGCTGCTTGGCCTCGACATAGGCCGCGAAGAGTTCGCGCAGCTCCGCCGCCCAAGCGACGCACCACGGAAAGGACCGGGTCAGCACGGCCTCGATCGGTGTCTCCGCATTGACGCAGCGCGAATAGATCGCCAGGCAGGTGCCCTTCGCAGGGAAGCGCGTCTCGGTCTTCGAGAAGCCGAGCTCGTGGCGAACGAGGTTCATCAGGTCAGCGGCGTCTTCGCGGTCGTGGATCGTGAAAGCGGTGTCGAGCCCGATCTGATCGGCATAGTCCCGCAGCAACCGGGCGCCGAGCCCATGGAAGGTGCCGGCCCATCTCAGCGCGTCGGTCATGACGCTCGCGCCCTCGCCCATCACCTTGCGGGCGATGTGCTCGACGCGGCGGGTCATCTCGGCTGCCGCGCGGCGCGAGAAGGTCATCAACAGGATGCGGCGCGGATCGGCGCCGGTGACGATCAGATGGGCGACGCGGTGCGCGAGAGTATTGGTTTTGCCGGACCCAGCGCCGGCGATCACCAGCAACGGCGCGGCACGATCGCTCCTGACGCCATGGATGACGGCCCGACGCTGCGCCGGGTTGAGCGTGTCGAGATAAGCCGTGGCGAGCGGCGGCGAATCGATGGCGAGCATGATCCGAATTCGACCAGTTTCCGGTTTTGTTCGCAATCGCCGATCACGCCGCGGAGCAGCCGATCAGATCGCGGTAGACCGAAACGGAACAGACACTGCTCGCCATCGTTTGGCTGATCGCAGGGAGTTGATGATGGGGAACGATCCTAGTGATAGGCGCGAGATCAAGGCGGCCGTTGGCGATGTCGTCGCGAACAGCAAAATCGACCGACAGGTTCTGCTGGCGCTGCTGGACAATCCGATCCCCGCCTCGTCGCAGGAAAAGTTGAACAGCGCCGATTGACTCACGACTTTCGCCACGCGGCATCGCGTGATGGCGGCCTGATCCGGCCACTGCAAACTGACTGGCGTCGCGGAGCCGTGCCTTGGAAAAGCTGAAGGCCTATCGCCAGAAGCGCGATTTTCAGAAGACGAAAGAGCCGGATGGCGCAGCCACCGTCGCCGCGTCAAGCTGCCTCCCGCCTTGGACGAACAGGCTCCCACCGTGATCGGCACCCCGACCCGCGCGAAACTTTGCAGGAGGTCGAAGCGTGTTTCATCGACCGGGCCGGGGCTTGGCTCCACGCCGGCCGACCATGCGCCAATAAGTTGGCCGAATAATCTCAGATTGGAGCCGAGCTGCAGATCCGCATGGGACATCAATCTCATCAGCCCATAGGCGTCGTTGGGTTGGTCGGCACCACCCCAGAGATTGTTGCGATAGCGCTCGTAACGGAGCCTCAGATCGCCGCCAAGCGTCAGGCGGCCTTCGTTGGCAATGGGTATGAACTTGAACGACTCCCACCAGGACCCCGAGCGCCGGGAGGAATCGCGCAGGTAGGCGTAATCCTCGTCCACCCGCGCGTTGACGAAATCGGGCGGCGCGGGCTCGTCGCGCTCTTGGGCGGAACCAGGCGCGGCGGCCAGCAACATGGTGCACGCGATCGCGAGGCGGGACGCGGCAACCATGACCTCGCTGGATCGGGGCGAGCGGCTGCGCGATTGTGGGGACATTCCCATCAGGCCTTTCACGTCAGCTACCGCCGAGCGCGGCCTGGCGACAACGCCAGCAGATGGCGGACGGAGGGGCGGGCTTCTCCAGTATGAAATGCCGTGCTTGCGGCAGACGTCAGCCGTCGCCGCTCCAGCCTCCTGCTCCTTCAGCATCCCGATGATCTGCTCTTCCGTGAACCGTGAGGGGCGAATCGTCCGTCTCCGTGAGTGACGGACTCTACTCAAATCTGGAGGAGGATCAGGGTCTCAGGTCGACAGCGATTGACGGTACTAGGGCTGGTCTGCCGAACGGCAACGCGCTGGGAGCTAGGCTCACCGAATGATGGCGTCTTGAGTGACTGTTCGGTTCCGGCCGGTACGCTTGGCAGCCAAAAGGGCCTGGTCTGCGCGCTCGATCAACGAAGTGGGGGTGTCTCCCAGTTTATAGGCCGCGACGCCAGATGAGATCGTGATCCGACCCAGCTTCTCATTGGTCGAGCGTTTGATCAGTTCGCGCTTTAACAGCGCCTGCCGAACGGCTTCTGCGTAGAGCTTCCCGTCATTCAGGTTTGTATCGGGCAGGATGATGGCAAATTCCTCGCCACCGAAGCGCGTGATGACAGCGCGATCGACCATGTGTTCCGTCATGGTGTGGGCGACCAGCCGCAGAACCTGATCGCCTGTGGCATGCCCGTGATCGTCGTTGAAGCGCTTGAAGTAATCAACGTCGGCAATGACCAAGGTGAGAGGAATGCCGTCTGAGGTCGCCACCTCGAAACACTGCTGCAGTGTCTCCTCGAAATGCCGCCGATTGGCGAGACCCGTCAGCGCGTCCGTCTGTGCCTCGATCCGGGTGGTTTCGAGCGCGTCTCGCAGGTTGCGGATTTCCCGTGCACTGTCGCGCAGCTGCAGTTCGAGCTTCGTTTTGCTGGCAACCTCGGTTCGGGTCGCTAGGACCAGGGTCTCAACCCATTTGCGAAGCATGGGTCGATCCGCCGAAGCTGGGCCCTGTTCGGAGAGGGCGGAAATTTCGCCGTGGTAGCGCTCGCTCGCGTCCAAAGCCTCGTTGATTTGGTGGGTCAGCGTGGCGATTTCGTCCAGAATTTGAGAACTGGTCCGGCTCGCCTTCTGAGCGAAATGTTCGCTGCCCATATATCGATTGTACAAGCCGTCAATGACAGTCGCGCCAACCGAGCCGCCGCCGACCAGAACGTGCTGCAATTCTGTGCTCAGTGCCGGGACTGCGCCCGACAGATGCGCGTACCAGACCTCAAAGGCCCGAGGATAGGATGGCGAACTGTGCATGCGCATCGCCGCAATTACGCGATCAGCAAGGTCGTCCTCGTCGACATTCTTCGCAATGGCGTTTGTCATGCCAGACCGCGATCTCAGAACTCTTCCCAGCCCGCATCGCCAGCGCGGCTGTTTGCCACCTTCCTGGCCGGCGCACGCGGGGGCGGTGCGGCGACCGGCGCGGCGGCACGGGCCGCGGGCGCCCGGGTCTGGGCGAAGGCGGCTTCCGCGAGCTGGCGCAGGCGGGCGGGCTCGCTTGCAGGGACCGGCACATCCACGGCGCGGCCGGAGTCCGGCCCGGTCTTGAAGGCGGCGACCAGGTCGT
>JAESFV010000377.1_pt1 | contig 14323 bp, 11 predicted proteins | sample 9269471 | NCBI WGS metagenome assembly JAESFV01 (sample SAMN14502647, study PRJNA617108) | algae metagenome | isolation source: Symplocastrum torsivum CPER-KK1 and co-occurring heterotrophs from... | place: USA: Central Plains Experimental Range, Colorado | collected 2001-01-01
CCACCCAGCGCGGCTCGACATTGCGGAACATGTCGCCGCGCAGGGCCGCGTCGAGCGCGCCATAGACCCGGTTGTCCTTTTCTTCCTGCATCGGGAAGTAGGAGCGAAGCACCTGCTTCATCGGGTCTTTCGGCGCCTTGGTGATCTTGTAGTCGGTCGGGAAGGTCATCGCCTCCTGCACATAGGAGGGATTCCAGCCGAGGTCGGCGATCTTCTTCGCCGCATCGGCGACGGAGATGCCTTTCTGCGCGGTGATCTTGTTCAGGGTCAGTGTACTTGTCATTTTTGCCATCCTGCTCTTGGAGCGGAGTCCACGGTCAATTTCCTCCCGCCGGGCGGCACAGCGTTCGCGCTGTCCGGCCCGCTGGGCTTCAGACATGAGCAACCCTTCGCCCGTCGCAGGTGCGGCGAGCGTCGAAGGCCTGGGCAAAGGTACAAGGCACCGGGTGCGGCTGTTGGCGTAACGGGTGCGGGACGGCGGTCCTGACCTTGCCGTCTCGTGACCCGCCGGCCCGGCTCATCGCCGTGCCGGCAGCTTCCCCGGACTTCTCCCCTTCGTTCTTTTTGTGGCCTGCCCCGTGGGGCACGTCAGCATTGTTCTAATAGTAATGTAGCAAGTGCTGTGCCAAGTCGTCGCAATAGGTGTTTCAACGACTTGACGGAGGCGGAACACGTTCGGGATCGCGGGAGTGAGTTGTTTTGCGAATCGCACGATCGAAAGTGTTTCATTATGCGAAAATGCTGCAGCGCAGAATGGTAGGTAAAAGTTGCTTACATATCGGCACGTTATGCTGCGATGCACGCATTATCTTCTCTGGAATACAAGATACTCGCCGGCCGTCAGGGCACGAGGACGGCCCGGCCATGGATCTTGCCGGCATTGAGGTCGTGCAGCGCCCGGTTGGCGTCGGCGAGCTTGTATTCGGCGGTCGCCAGCTCGACGAGCCCGCGGTCGGCCAGCGCCATCAGCTCGGTCAGTTCGGCCCAGGTGCCGACCAGATTGCCGATGATGTTGCGCTCGGAAATGATCAGGTCGACGGCGGGGATCCTGATGTCCTCGCCATAGCCGACAATGTAGTAGCTGCCCATCGGGCGGGTCATGGCGAGGCCCTTGGCGGTGGTGCCTTTCTCGCCGACGAAGTCGATCACCGCCTCCGCGCCGGCGCCGCCGGTCAGCGCCAGCACCGCCTCGACCTCGTTGCCGTCGGCCTTCACGGTCTGGTCGGCGCCGCTCTTTGTCGCCAGTGCCAGCGAGGCGTCCGATTTGTCGACGACGATCACATCGGCGGCGCACATCGCCTTGAGGCACTGGATGCCGATATGCCCCAGCCCGCCGGCACCGATGACGACGCAGCTCTGGCCCGGCAGCAGGTGCCGCGTGGCCTTCTTCACCGCGCGATAGGCGGTGAGGCCGGCATCGGCATAGGGCGCCACTTCCTTCGGCGACAGCGAGCGCGGCAGCGGCACGATGTTGCGTTCCGAGGTACAGATGAACTCGGCATAGCCGCCATCGCAGTCGAGGCCGGGAAAGCTGCCGGGCCCATGCATGTCGAAGCCGCGGCGGCAGGCCAGGCAGGTGCCGCCGGTGATCTTCGGGTGCACGATCACCGGGTCGCCTTTCTTCAGCCCCTCGACCTCCTTGCCGACCTCCTCGATCCAGCCGGCATTCTCATGGCCCATGATGAGCGGCAGCAGCTGGTCGCCGGTGGGGTCCATATGCGGCTTCCACACCCCTTCGATGATGTGGAGATCGGTGCGGCAGACGCCGGCGCCGCCGATGCGGACGATGACATCGGTGGATTTGACGATTTTGGGGTCGGGCACGTTCTCCTCCGCCACCCAAAGGTCGGCGGTGAGGCTCGTGTCGTAGTTTTTCAGCACCTGCGCCTTCATGGCGTCCTCCGTTTTTTGGCAGCGCGTGGCGTCGCCGTCGCAGGAACCATCGCAGCAAGTGTGCCATGCGCTATTCCTTCAGTTCATCAACGCTTTACTGCAGGTGCGAAGGTTCTTCGGCGTTCACGCGATGAACAGGTCCGGCCGAACAGTGTCCAGTTTCTGGATATTGCCTTCGCTCTGTTTTGCGCCGACCCTGCGGCAAAACCACAAGAACCGTTGGAGGACAGCGCCGATGCCGCCCCTCTCCCACCTGCCGCTGTCCAGCGTCGCCCACGCCCGTGCCGCTTTGGAGGTGGGCGCGCGCCTGCCCGGCGGCGCGCTGTCGCCGGAGATCGCCCGCAGCTGGGAGCGCTGCCTCGCCGGGGGGCTCGACCCGACCCGGCGGCCGGAAGAGGCGGTCATCGCCTTTGCCGAGGTGCGCGCCCGGCGCGAGGAGCAGGCGCTATTGCGCCGTCTGGCGCTGGCGCAGATGCAGCTTCTCTATGAACAGATAGCCGGCTCCGATTTCATGATCGCCTTTGCCGATGCCGGCGGCGTGGTGCTGGATGCGCTGAGCGACCCCCACTTCGCCGACAGCGAGGCGGGACGCTCCATCGTGCCGGGCAGCGTGTGGCTGGAGACTGGGCGCGGCACCAATGCCCTCGGCCTCGCTCTGGTCGAGCGGGCGCCGGTGGCGATTTATGGGCGCGAGCATTTTTTCGCCTGCCATGGCCATCTCAGCTGCGCGGCGGTGCCGATCTTCGATCCCGAGGACCGGCTGGTCGGCCTGCTCGATGCGTCGAGCTCCAATGAGGCGCGCCAGCAGCATACCCACGCTCTGGTCCGCATGGCGGCGGCGGCGGTCGAGAACGGGCTGATCGTCAATGGACGGCCGGATGTGCTGCTGTTCGCCCTGCATCCGCGCGCCGAATATCTCGACACGCTGTCGGCGGGCCTGATCGCGCTGTCGCCGGAGGGCGAGCTGATCTCGATCAACCGTGCCGCCCGGGCCCTGCTCGCCGGGCTGGATGTCAGTTGCGGGCAGCCCTTCGATGCCCTGTTCGAACCCGGCCTGGGCCGTGTGGTCGATGAGTTGCGCCGCGCGGGCATCGCCCGGGTGCGCGACCGGGCCGGCAGCCTGCTCGCGGTCGCGTGCCGGCGCTTCGCCGCGCCGCCGGTGATTGCGCCGCCCGCACTCCCGGGCCGTCGCCTGCCGCCGCCGACGCCGGCCGCTCCCGCTACCACCTTCGTCTGCGAGGACCCGCTGCTGGTTCGCCGGATGCGCGGTCTGGCGGCGGCCACCCGTGAGCGGCTGGCCGTTCATATCCATGGCGAGACCGGCACCGGCAAGGAGCTGATGGCCCGCCATGTCCATGCGCTCAGCGGCCGCGCCGGCGAGTTCGTCGCCATCAATTGCGGCGCCGTGCCGGAATCGCTGTTCATCGCCGAACTGTTCGGCCATGACCGGGGCGCCTTCACCAATGCACGCAGCGAGGGAGCGCCGGGGCTGCTGCGTCTGGCGGACCGGGGCACGCTGTTCCTCGACGAGGTGGGCGAAATCCCGCTCGCCGCACAGGCCACGCTGCTGCGCTTCCTCGACACGATGGAAGTGCGCGCGCTCGGCGGCGGCAAGGCCGCGACGCTCGATGTGCAGATCGTGTCCGCCACCAACCGGGACCTCGCCGCCGCCGTCGCCGCGCGCGCGTTCCGGGCCGATCTCTATCACCGGCTGAACGGGCTCTCCATCGAGATCCCGCCGCTGCGCGAGCGCGGCGATTTCGATGCCATCCTCCGCCATCTGCTGGCCCGGCACGCGGCGAATGTCTCGATGGATGAGGGGGTGATCGAGCGTCTGCGCCAGCGTCCCTGGCCCGGCAACATACGCGAGCTGCAGTCCTGGCTCCGCCGCGCCGCGATCGAGGCGGAGGGCGAGGGCGCGACCCTGCTGGACGGCGCGGATTGTGGCGGCGAGGGCGCCCCGACCTGCGCCCATTGCGCCCCGCACGCGCTGAGCCGCGACCGTTGCCGGCGCATCCGCGAGACCTTTGCGGCGACGGGGGGCAACATCCAGCAGACCGCGCGCCGGCTCGGCATCTCCCGCACGACCGTCTACAAACATCTGGAGGTCGGCTGAACGACGCCGGGCGATAGCCTCATCTGCCCGAAGGCCGCGGCGCGTGCCGGCGCCGGAGCGGGCGCCGTCCGGTCAAGGCGGGACCCGACGGCGCAGGTATCGGGATGATTTTTCCCGTTCGGGCCCCATTGAACTTCTGTTTGGCATGACTTAACGTTTGTTAAGTGACGCCGGATCAAGGACGAGATGGACCCCGCAGCGCGCCCCGTTCCCGATGAGACCGACACGCTGCGCCTGGTGGCGGAGCGGCTGCGGCGGCTGCGGCGGGCCAATGGCCTGTCGCTGCGCCAGCTGGCGGACGCGACGGGCACGTCGGCGAGTTTTCTCAGCCAGCTGGAGCGTGGGCTCACGGGGGCCAGCGCCTCGACGCTGATCCGCATCGCCAACTGCTTCGGCACCAGCATTTCCGAACTGTTCTCGACCCCGGAGATCACCCGCGACCCGGTTCTGCGCCGCGCGCAACGCCCGGCGCTGCCGGTGACGGACGGCCAGCGCAAGATGCTGCTGTCGCGCCGCCCGCTGACCCATTTCGAAACCTATGTCTCCGAATTCGATGTCGGCGGCTCGACGGGTCCCGAGCAATACACCCATGGCGACTCGCACGAGATGTTCATCGTGTTGAAGGGGTCCGTGCGGTTGGAGCTGGGCGCCGATCATCACGACATGCACGCGGGCGACAGCGTCGAATATGCGAGCTCGGTCCCGCATCGCGTCGCCAATATCGGCGATGTCACGGCCGAGGTGCTGTTCATCATTTCGCCGCCGACCTCGACGGCGACCTATCTCGATACTTACCGCGCCAACGGTGAGTAGCGCAGGCGCGCCACGGGACGGGCGCTGTCCCTCCGTGGCGAGCGAGTTCACACGGCAAAAGCATAAGCCCCAGAGGCATAGTCCAGAGGAGAGAATGATGAAGCGGAGCACACTCACCGGCATCGCCACCCTCGCCGCCATCAGCATGGTGCTGGCCGGCGCAGCGCGGGCCCAGAGCCCGGTCGCCGGCGAGGTCGCCGAAGGCTCGCTCAAGGGCAAGACGCTGACCTTCGTGTCCTATGGCGGCGTCTTCCAGGACGGCCAGATCAAGGCGCTGGAGGATTTCGTCAAGAAGTCCGGCGTCACTCTCCTGTCGGACGGGCCGACCGAGAACGCCAAGATCCAGGCGCAGGTCGAATCGAACAACGTCGTGTGGGACGTGGTGGATACGGGCGACTACACGCCCTTCGTCCATTGCGGCACGCTGTTCCAGAAGCTGGATCTCAGCAAGATCGACACCTCCAAGATCCCGCCCGGCCAGGTTGGACCGTGCAGCGTTCCGGCGATGAACTATGCCGTCATGTTCCTGTATAACAAGGAAAAATACGGCGATAACCCGCCCAAGAGCTGGGCTGATTTCTTCGATGTCGAGAAGTTTCCCGGCACGCGCGGCATTCCCGGCTATGCCGACGCCGAAGGCTACATGGTGGAGCTCGGCCTGCTCGCCGATGGCGTGCCGCAGGACAAGATGTTCCCCGCCGATATTGATCGCGGCCTGAACAAGTGGCGCTCGATCCGCGAGCATCTGGTGCCGTGGACCACAGGCGCGGAAAGCCAGCAGATGATGGAGTCGGGCGAGGCCGACATGGTCATGGTCTGGTCGGGCCGTGGCAAGGCGGCTCTGGCGAACGGGGCGAAATACGTGCCGGTCTGGAAGGACTGGATCGTCGTCAAGGACCAGATCGCCATTCCCGTCGGCGTGAAGGATACCGATGCCGCCTACGCGCTGGTCAATGCCTATCTCGGCAAGCACGCGCAGGAAGTGATGGCCGAGACGACCTCCTATTCGCCGATCAATGTCGACGCCACGCCCAAGGTGGATGAGCTCACCGCCTCGTTCATGACCAATACGCCCGAGAAGCAGGCGATGGCCTACAACCAGAACGTCGATTACTGGGTCAAGAACTACGACGCTCTCAGCGCCAAATGGGCGGAATTCATCGCCGGCAACTGATCCGGCGGCGCAAATGATCGGGGCGACCGCGTCGCCCCGATCCCCCGCGCAGCGCGCCACCACGCTGCGCCCCGGGTCCGCGAGAGAGGCTGAACCATGTCTGTTCTGACCGGCCGCGCCCCGCGCGGGGCGCTTCTGCTGACGCTGCCGGCCATCGCGGTGCTGCTGCTTGTCATGGCGGTGCCGTTCGGCGTCATCGTGCTGCGCAGCTTTGCCGAGCCGGTGCCGGGCCTCGCCAATTATGTGTGGTTCTTTCAGACCCCGGTGAACCTCACCGTGCTGGCGCGCACCTTCACCATCGCCTTCTGGGTGACGGCCTCCTGCGTGCTGGTGGCCTATCCCTACGCCTTCGCCATGTCGATCGCCGGGCCGCGCCTGCGGCTGGTCCTGATCATGTGCGTGCTGGTGCCGTTCTGGGTGTCGGGGGTGGTGCGCACGCTGGCCTGGGTGATCCTGCTGCAGGATTCCGGCGTCATCAACCGCATCCTGCTCGCGCTGGGCTTCGAGAAGGTGCGGCTGATCCGCACCCAGCTCGGCGTCACCATCGGCATGACGCAGGTGCTGCTGCCCTTCATGATCATGCCGCTCTACGCGGTGATGCGCGGCATCGACCTGCGGCTGCTGCAGGCGGCGCGCAGCCTCGGCGCGCATCCGGTGAAGAGCTTCTTCCAGATTTATCTGCCGCTGTCGCTGCCCGGCGTGTTCGCCGGGGCGACGCTCGTCTTCATCTTGTCGCTCGGCTTCTACATCACGCCGCTGCTGCTGGGCGGGCCCCAATCGACCATGCTCTCCACCCTGATCCAGCAGCAGGTGCTGTCGCTGCTAAGCTGGGGACGCGGCGGCGCCATGGGCGTGGTGCTGCTGGTGGCCACCTTCGGCGTGCTGGCGCTGGCCGGCCCGTTCATGCGGCGCCGCTACCAGATCAGCGGAGGCAGCCGATGATACGCTTCCGTCCCGGCCGGCTGCTGCTGCAGCTCTCCTGCCTGCTGATCGCGATCTGGCTGGTGGCGCCGACGCTGGTGGTGATCCCGATGTCGTTCGCCGACAGGAAGTCGCTCGCCTTCCCGCCGCAGGGCTTCTCCACCCAGTGGTACGCGAATTTCTTCGCCAATCCGCAATGGTTCGGCAGCCTGGTCGTCTCGCTGAAGATCGCGGCGATGGTGGCTGTCGTGGCCACAATCATCGGCACCATGGCGGCCATCGGCATCGAGCGGCTGAAGACCCGCGCCGGCGGCATCATCCGCGTGCTCCTGCTCACCCCGATGATCGTGCCCGGCGTGGTGCTCGCGGTGGGCATCTATGCGGTCTATCTCGACACAAGGCTGGTCGGCACATGGACCGGCTATGTGCTGGCGCACACGCTGCTCGCCATCCCCTTCGTGGTGATCGCGGTGGGGGCCAATCTCGCCGTGTTCGATGCGCGGCTGGAAACGGCGGCGGCGAGCCTGGGGGCCTCGCGGCTCACCACCTTCTTCACCGTCACCCTGCCGCTCATCCTGCCGGGCATCCTGTCGGGGGCGCTGTTCGCCTTCGTCACCTCCTTCGACGAGGTGATCGTGTCCCTGTTCATCACCAGCCCGCAGCTCAAGACGCTGCCGGTGCAGATCTTCTCCTCCATGACGCGGGATGCCGACCCGACCGTGGCGGCGGTGGGGTCGCTCATCTTCCTGGCGACCACGCTGATTATCGGGCTGGGACTCATCCTAGGGCTGCGGAGGCGCGGGGCATGAACGCTGTGAGCAACGAGGCGGCCTGCAAAGGCGCGGCGATCGACATTGACGGCATCAGCAAGTTCTATGGCAGCTTCACCGCGCTGGAGAAGGTGAGCCTGCGGGTGGAGCCGGGCGAGTTCATGTCGTTTCTCGGGCCGTCCGGCTCGGGCAAGACGACGACGCTGAACCTGATCGCCGGCTTCACCGATCTCAGCGGCGGCGACATCCGGCTCGACGCGCGCTCCATCGGCCATGTGCCGGCGCACAAGCGCAATATCGGCGTGGTGTTCCAGCATTACGCGCTGTTCCCGCATATGAGCGTGGCGCAGAACGTGGCCTATCCGCTCAAGCAGCGCCGCGTCGGCAAGGCCGAGCGGACCCGCGCGGTGGAAGAGGCGCTGCGCAAGGTGCAGCTGGACAGCTTCGCCCATCGCTACCCCTCCGAGCTGTCGGGCGGCCAGCAGCAGCGCGTGGCGCTGGCGCGGGCGATGGTGTTCAACCCCTCGCTGCTGCTGATGGACGAGCCGCTCGGCGCGCTCGACAAGAAGCTGCGCGAGGTGCTGCAGCTCGAAATCAAGCGCATCCACCGCGAGCTCGGCTCCACCTTCGTCTATGTCACCCACGACCAGGAGGAGGCGCTGGTGCTCTCCGACCGGATCGCGGTGTTCAATAAGGGGCGGATCGAACAGGTCGGCACCGGGCAGGCGCTCTATACCGCGCCGCAGACGCTGTTCGTCGGCCAGTTCATCGGCGAGAGCTCGGTGCTGCGCGGCCCGCATCGCTCGGCCGGCGGCGAGACGGCGCTGACCGTCGCCGGCACGACCCTCGCCGCTCCGGGCACGGCGAAAGGGGAGGGCGCGCAGGTCATTCTCCTGCGCCCCGAGGCCGTGATGGTGCAGGCGCCGGGCACCGGCCCGCAGGAGGGGCGCAGCAACATCCTCTCGGGCGTGGTCCGCGAGATGCTCTATCTCGGCTCGGCGATGAAATATGAGGTGACGCTGGCCGATGGCAGCCATGTCACCGCCCGCACCCCCACGCAAGGCGCGCCCTTCGCTCTCGGCGCCACGGTCGAGCTGGCCTGGCGACCGCAGGAGAGCGTGCTCCTGGCAGACGATGGATCGACCGCCGGTCATTGAAGGAACGATGGCAATGGACGTGAAGAAGAATGGCGACGTGTCCTTCTGGTATTCCGATATGGGTGGCGTGCCGGGCTATCGCCCGCCCTTGCCGGGGGACATCGAGGTCGATGTCTGCATTGTCGGCGCCGGCTTCACCGGGCTGTGGACCGCCTATTATCTGAAGGAGGCCGAGCCGGGCCTGTCCATTGCCGTGGTCGAGAAGGAATTCGCCGGCTTCGGCGCCTCCGGCCGCAATGGCGGCTGGTGCTCGGGCGAATTCGGCTGGAGCCGGGAGAAATATCTCTCCTCCGGCACGCGCGAGGGCATCATCGAGTGGGAGCGGCAGCTGCGCAGCACCGTCGCCGAGGTGCGCCGCGTCACGGAGAAAGAGGGCATCGATTGTGACTATCTGCTCACCGAGTGCCTGACCTTCGCCCAGAGCCCGGCGCAGATGGAGCGCCTGCGCGAGGGCTATGAGGAAGCCATGGCCTGGGAGGTTCCCACCAGCCGGCTGGAGCTGATCGACGGGCCGGAGGCGGCCGCCCGCATCCGGGTCGACAAGGCGCAGGGCGCGCTGGTGCGTCACGATGTGGCGCGGGTGCAGCCGGCCAAGCTGGTGCGGGGCCTCGCCGAGGCGGTGGAGCGGCGCGGCGTCGCCCTCTATGAGCGCACCGCCGTCACCGGCATCGCGAAGGGCCGTGTCACCACCGATCGCGGCACCGTCAAGGCCAGGCGCATCGTCCGGGCCACGGAGGGCTTCACCCACGGCATTCCCGGCAATGAGCGGGAGTGGATCCCGATGAACAGCGCCATCATCGTCACCGAGCCGGTGCCGGACGATCTGTGGCGCGAGATCGGCTGGCAGGGCAGCCAGCTCCTTGCCGACGCCTCCCACGCCTATTGCTATGCCCAGCGCACGCGCGAGGGGCGCATCGCCATGGGCGGGCGCGGCGTGCCGTATCGGTTCGGCTCGAAGACGGATGTGCGCGGTCAGACCCAGCCCGAGACCATCCAGGCGCTGAAGGACATTCTCTACCGCATGCTGCCGCAGACCCGCGGCCTGAAGCTGGACCATGCCTGGTGCGGCGTGCTCGGCGTGCCGCGCGACTGGTGCGCCACAGTCGGGCTGGACCCGACGACCGGCATCGGCTGGGCGGGCGGCTATGTCGGCCTCGGCGTCTCCACCTCGAATTTCTCCGGGCAGACGCTGGCCGATCTGGTGCTGGACAGGCACACGGAACGCACCAATCTGCCCTGGGTCAACCGCCGGCCGCGCAAATGGGAAGTGGAGCCCTTCCGCTGGCTGGGCGTGCACGGCATGTACTGGCTCTACCACAAGGCCGACCGCAACGAGGCGAGCACCGGCGGACGCGCCACCTCGCGCCTCGCCACGCTGGCGAACGCCCTCACCGGGCGCTGACCGCCCCCACGCCTTCACCCCCCGCGCCCATTGCTCCAAGCCGGCACCATCGCTGCCGCCTTTGGCAGGAGACCCTATGATCGACCTTTCCGTATTCACCCAGCTGTCCGGCATCGACCTTGGCGCACTGGCCGACAAGCCAACCACCCTGAGCCCCGGACAGCAGGAGGGCGCCTGCTCGCTCTGGACCGCGCCCGACGGGTCGCTCGACATCGGCCTGTGGGAGTGCACGCCGGGCCGTTTCACCGCCGATCGCACGGGGGCGGCGGAGTTCTGCTATTTCCTGCAGGGCAAGATCATCATGACCCAGCTCGACGGCACACGCCGCGAGCTCGGGCCCGGCGATGCCCTCATGCTGCCGCGCGGCTGGAAGGGCACCTGGGAGATCGTGGAGCACACCCGCAAGATCTACGTCTTCCTGTCCGACCCGGCGCCGCGCTGACCCTCCGCATGCGCGGGACAGGATCGGCCGGCACAGGGGCGGATCTGGCGCCGCCCCACGCCCATCGGCGCTCGGGCCGCTCAGTGCGCGGCAAGCGCGTGCGGGATGTTTCCCGCCGAGGTGGCGATGCCAGGGGTGGTGAGCATGCTGACGTCCGGGAGCGGGCGGGCCAGCACGGCATCGCGCGCCAGCCGCGCCTCGATCGCGGCGGCGGCCGCCAGCGTCCCGACATCGTCGCGGCCCCGCCCCACGATCTGAAGGCCGAACGGCATCCGCGTCGGCCCCAGCCCCGCCGGGATGACGGTGGCGGGATGGCTGCTGAGGGTGATGGCATAGGCGATGCCAACCCAGCGAATATAGGTTTCCATCTGCCGGCCATCGACCTCCTTCACATAGAGGTTCTCGACCGGGAACGGCACCACGGAGGCCGCCGGGCAGATCAATATGTCGATCTCCCGGAAGAATGTCTCGAAGCTGCGGAAAATCTCGCTTTGGCGGGCATGGGCGCGCCCGACATCCTCCAGAGAGAGCTTGCGGGAGAGTTCCACATTGGAGACGACGTTGGCGCCGCAGAGAGGACGGTGCTGGTCGATATACTCGCCGTAGGAGTGACCATAGCCCACCGCCCGAAGCGCCTCGAAGGTTTCGTCCAGATCCCTGATCGCGGGCTGGCTCCATTCGGTGCTGCCGAACATGCCCGCCATCCGCTCCGCCACCATCCGGAAATGCTGCCGCACCTCGCGAGAGACCGGCGCGCAGCCGAGATCGTCGGAAAACGCGATCCGCAGCCGCCTGGTGTCCACCTCGGGGAGAGCCAGGAACGCATCGGCCGACAGGTCCTGCGAGAGCGGGTCCCGGCTCGACCTGCCGACAATGGCCGCCATCAGCAGCGCCGCATCCGGCACGTTGCGGGCCATCGGGCCATCGACGGCCAGCGGCGACCAGGGATCGCCTGCAACCTCCATCGGGCAGGCGCCCGGCGACGGGCGATGCCCGACGATCCCGCAGAACGAGGCCGGGGTGCGCAGGCTGCCGCCCAGATCGGAGCCGGAGGCCAGCGGCACCATGTCCGCCGCCAGAGCCGCTGCCGAGCCGCCCGACGACCCCGCGGCCGAGAGGGCGAGATCGAACGGGTTTACCGTGGCGCCGTGGACCCGGTTGGTCGTGTTGGCGCCGCTGCCGAATTCGGGCGTGTTGGTCTTGCCCATGATGACGGCGCCGGCCGCGCGCAGGCGCTGCACCATCAATTCGTCTTCCGTCGGCACATTGTCCTTGTGAACCAGCGAGCCGAAGTTGGTCCGCATGCCGGCGGTGAGCTGAAGATCCTTGATGCCGACCGGCAGCCCGTGGACGATCCCGAGCGTCTCGCCCTTCATCACGGCGTCTTCCGCCCGCTTGGCTTCGGCACGACTGCGCTCGAAATCCACCGTGACGAACGCATTGATGGCAGGGTTCGCCGCTTCGATCCGCGCCCGGAACGCGTCGAACACCTCGACCGGCGACAGCGCCTTGGAGCGGATCAGGGACCTGATCTCGAGCGCGGTCTTTTCCACGATATCTTGCATGCGTCCCCCAATGTCCGGGAAATTTTCCGATGGCCGGCACGACCGTCCCATGACGTTATCAGACGGGTCCACAGCCCGTCCCGGTGCTTGGTTGCGTCGCGAGAGCCTGTCGCCTCGCGAGCCGATCGCCACCCCCACTTTCCCTCCTATCGGTGCCGCGGCACGGTGATCGCCATTGCCTATCGCCGCGCGCATCGCGCAGACTATCCCGACGCCTGCCTTCCCAGCGATGAGAGACCCGCCCGCATGAGCCCCAACACGCAGAAATTCTACATTGACGGCGCCTTCGTCGAGCCGCTGGAGCACCGCCCGCTTGGCGTGGTCGATCCGGCGACCGAACAGGAATTCGCCACCATCTCGCTGGGCACCCGCGCCGATGTTGACCGCGCGGTGGCGGCCGCGCGCGCGGCCTTCGCCAGCTTCCAGTTCTCCACCAAGGAGGAGCGCCTGGCTCTCCTCGAGCGGCTGCTCGCGGTCTATGAGCGCCGCTACGAGGATGTCGCCCAGGCGATCAGCCGCGAAATGGGCTCGCCCATCGCCCGCGCCCGTGATTCCCAGGCCTATGCCGGCCTCGGCCATCTGAAGGCGACCATCGAGGCGTTCCAGCGCTTCGAGTTCGACGAGACGCGCGGCACCACCCGCGTCACCCATGAGCCGGTCGGCGTCGTCGGCCTCATCACGCCGTGGAACTGGCCGCTCAACCAGATCATGTGCAAGGTCGCGCCCGCCATCGCGGCCGGCTGCACCATGGTGCTGAAGCCCTCCGAAATCGCGCCGATCTCCGGCATCGTCTTCGCCGAGATCATGCATGAGGCCGGCTTTCCCAAGGGCGTGTTCAACCTGGTCAACGGCACCGGCCCCGAGGTCGGCGCCGCGCTGTCCTCGCATCCCGACATCGACATGGTGTCCTTCACCGGCTCGACCCGCGCCGGCACCGATGTGGCGCGCAACGCCGCCGCGACGGTGAAGCGCGTGGCGCAGGAACTCGGCGGCAAGTCCGCCAACATCGTGCTGCCCGACGCCGATCTCGAAGCGGCGGTGTCGGAAGGCGTGCGCGCCTGCTTCGGCAACACCGGCCAGTCCTGCGACGCCCCGACCCGGATGCTGGTGCCGGCCGACCGCCATGACGAGGCGCTCGACATCGCCCGCCGCGCCGCCGAGGCGGTGCTTGTCGGCTCCCCCACCGACCCCGAGACACAGATCGGCCCGCTGGTCAGCGACGTGCAGTTCGCCAAGGTGCAGGATCTCATCCAGGCCGGCATCGATGAGGGCGCGACCCTCGTCACCGGCGGCACGGGCAAGCCGGAGGGGCTGGAGACCGGCTATTATGTGAAGCCGACCGTGTTCGGCCATGTGAAGCCGGGCATGCGGATCGAGCGCGAGGAGATCTTCGGGCCGGTGCTGTCGATCATCCCCTATGACAGCGTCGAGCAGGCCGTCGCCATCGCCAATGACACGCCCTATGGCCTGGCGGCCTATGTGCAGGGCGCGGACATCGACGCGGCCCGCCGCGTGGCGCGCCAGCTTCGGGCCGGCTCGATCTATCTCAACTACCCCGACTGGGACCTGTTCGCCCCCTTCGGCGGCTACAAGCAGTCCGGCAATGGGCGCGAATATGCCGATTTCGCCCTGCGCGACTTCCTGGAGATCAAGGGCATCGTCGGCTACGGCACCTGACGGCGTGTCCAGAACGGTCGACAGCCGGCACGGTGTGCCGGCTGTCATTCGCCGGCCGTCGCCGCCGGCTCAGCCCTTCGAGGTGTCCTTCCCGATGCCGACATAGGTGAAGCCCCGGCGGATGAGGTCTTCCGGCGGGTAGATGTTGCGCAGGTCGACGACGATGGGGCTGCGCAGCTGCGCCTTCAGCCGGTCGAGATCGAGGGCGCGGAAGGCGTCCCATTCGGTGACGATGACCAGGGCGTCGGCGCCCTCGGCGCATTCATAGGGGCCGGTGGCGTAATGGATGCCCTCGGGCAGCACCTTGCGCGCCTCCGCCATGCCGACCGGGTCATAGGCGCGGATCTTCACCCCGCGGTCGACCAGCAGCTGCACGATGTTGATCGCCGGGCT
>JAESFV010000379.1_pt1 | contig 13664 bp, 13 predicted proteins | sample 9269471 | NCBI WGS metagenome assembly JAESFV01 (sample SAMN14502647, study PRJNA617108) | algae metagenome | isolation source: Symplocastrum torsivum CPER-KK1 and co-occurring heterotrophs from... | place: USA: Central Plains Experimental Range, Colorado | collected 2001-01-01
CGTGACCAAGCTCGACATTGCGCGGATCGGCCATCGGGGCGACGGCATTGCCGACACGCCGGAGGGGCCGGTGTTCGTGCCGCTGACCCTGCCCGGCGAGGCGGTGGAGGTCGAGCGCGCGCACGACCGGGCGCGTCTGCTCGCGGTTCTGGCGCCGAGCCCGGAGCGGATCGCGCCGATCTGCCCGCATTTCGGCCCCTGCGGCGGCTGCGCGCTGCAGCACTGGGCGGCGGCGCCCTATGAGGCCTGGAAGCGTGGCCTCGTCGTCGAGACGCTGGTGCGGGCCGGGATCGAGACCGAGGTGGCCTCGCTCGTCCCGGCACATGGCGAGGGGCGCCGACGGGCGACCTTCCACGCGCGCGGCACCGGCGGCAGCGCGCCGCAGGGGCGTGACGTGCTGGCGGTGGGCTTCGCCGGCCGGCGCAGCCATGCGGTGGTGGCGATCGACGCCTGCCCCATTCTTGCGCCCGGCCTCGATGGCGCGCTCAAAGCCGCCTGGGCGGTGGCGCAGGAACTGGTGCCGATCGCCAAGCCGCTCGACATCCAGGTGACGGCGACCGAAACCGGGCTCGACATGGATGTGCGCGGCAGCGGCCCGCTGAAGCCGAGCCGCGTCGTCGCCCTGGCTGAGATCGCCGGCGCGCACGGGTTGGCGCGCCTCACCCGGCATGGCGAGCTGGTGCTGCAGCGCGAGCCGCCCCTGCTTACCATGGGCCGCGCGCGCGTCGCCCTGCCGCCCGGTTCCTTCCTGCAGGCCACCGCGGCGGGGGAGGCGGCGCTGGCGCGGCTGGTGATGGAGGCGGTTGAGGGCGCACGCGGCGCCGCGCGCGCGGTCGATCTGTTCTCGGGCGTCGGCACCTTCGCGTTGCGGCTTGGCGAGCGGGTGCGGGTGGCGGCCTTTGAATCTTCCGCCCCCGCGATCGAGGCGCTGACCAAGGCGGTGCGCGGCGCGGCCGGGCTGAAGCCGGTGACGGGCGAGGTGCGCGACCTTTTCCGCCGGCCGCTTTTCGCGCCGGAACTGAAGGGCATCGATGTCGCGGTGTTCGACCCGCCGCGCCAGGGGGCGGAGGCGCAGGCGCGCCAGCTGGCGGCGAGCGCCGTGCCGCTGGTGATCGGCGTGTCCTGCGACACCACCACCTTCGCCCGCGACGCGCAGATCCTGATCGAGGGCGGCTACCGGCTGGAACGCGTGACCCCGGTCGACCAGTTCCTCTATTCCTCGCATGTCGAGCTGGTGGGCGTGTTCCGGCGGTAAAGGGCGGCGGGGCGAAAGCCGGCCGCCCCTCTCAATTACCCCAGCGTTCCATCCACATGCGCTCGCCGATGGTGCAGGAGACGCGCGGCTCGGCGCTGGAGGCCGGGCGGATCCGCGCGGGCTCGGGCGGGCGGACGCCGGCGATTTCCAGCACCAGCTTGGTCTTGATGGCGTCGGCGAATTCATGCGGCCCGCGCACCGGAATGACAAAGGCGCCGGGGCCGCCGATGACGCAGTCCTCGTAATAAATGTCGAGGTCGCCAATATCGAGCAGCGAGCCGGTGGCCTGTTTGAGCATCAGCGGCAGGCCGTTGATGGTGATGCCGCGCGCGGTGATGGCGTCGCGCGTCACATCCACCAGCGAGCCCTGATTATTGGTGCCGTCGCCTGATATGTCGATCACCCGCCGGAGGCCGCGAATGCCGTTGCCCTCGATGAGATCGGCGCTGAAAGTCATCGCGCTGGAAATCGAGGTGCGGTAGACGCGGCGCAGCGGCGCGGCGCCGATGGCGGCGGCGAAGGCGCGGGCCTCGCTGGCGCTGCCCACCAGCATCCAGTCGACCACCAGCTTCTGCTCGTCCGCGCCGGCCCATTCGACATAGGCGATGGCGATGCGGCCATTGGGCCCCAGCCGCAGCGCGTTGAGAAATTCCGGCGAGGTGACGGCCTGCATGTAGCCCTCGCGCTGCAGCGCCAGCTCGTCGAGGTCCATCGAGTAGGACACGTCAACCGCCAGCACCAGCTCGACATCGACCCTGTCGTCAGCGCGGGCGCCACTGGCGGCCGTCAGGCTGCACAGGGCGGCGAGCAGGGCGAGAAACGCACGCATGCGCGACATCGCGACCTCCGTCGGTGACGGGACCTCGACGTTTCGGAGAACCGTCACGCCCATGGTGACATGAGGGGCGCGGGGGCACGAGCCGAAAGTGCGGGCGGGCGCCGGTGCCCGATGCCGTTCGCGTGAGCGCGCTACCGGGATGGCGGCGCCCCCGCTACCCCGGTAGCGAACGCCCGCGCGTGTCAGACGTCCAGCGTCTCAGTGTCAGTGATCTCGATGCCGAAGCCGGCGACGCCGACATAGGTGCGGGCGCGGGACGCCAGCAGCCGGATGGAGGAGATGCCGAGATCGCGCAGGATCTGCGCGCCGAGGCCGACCTCGCGCCAGTTCTGGTCGCGGATCTTGGCGCTCTCGATCTTGTCCTCGCCGCCCATGGTGACGGCGGGCACGCCTGTTGTGCCGTCACGGAGATAGACCAGCACGCCGCGCCCTTCCGCCTTGATCCGCTCCAGCGAGGCGCGGATCGCCTTGCCGCCGGTGAACACGTCGCCGATCGGGTCGGCCCGGTGCAGGCGCACCAGCACGTCGCGGCCATCGCCGATCTTGCCGTGGATGAGGGCGATGTGGTTCACCGGCTCGAACGGGGTGACATAGGAGATGGCGTGCATCTCGCCCACCGCCGTCGGGGCGGCGAATTCGGCGGTGCGGCTGACCAGCTTCTCGCGCAGCTGGCGATAGGCGATGAGATCGGCGACCGAGATCCGGGTGAGCTTGTGGGTGCCGGCGAATTCGGTGACCTTCGGCCCCCGCATCACCGAGCCGTCATCGTTCACCAGTTCGCAGATGACGCCAACCGGCTCCAGATTGGCCAGCCGGCACAGATCCACCGCCGCCTCGGTATGGCCCGAGCGCATCAGCACGCCGCCTTCCTTGGCGATGAGCGGGAAGATGTGGCCGGGGCGGACGAAATCCACCGCGCCGGCATTGGGGTTGGCGAGGCCGCGCACGGTGGCGGTGCGGTCCTCGGCGGAAATGCCCGTCGTGGTGCCGTGGCGGTAATCGACCGAGATGGTGAAGGCGGTGGAGTGCGGGGCGTCGTTGTCCGTCACCATCGGGTTGAGCCGCAGCCGCTTGGCATGCTCGGCGGTGAGCGGGGTGCAGACGATGCCCGAGGTGTGGCGGACGATGAAGGCCAGCTTTTCCGGCGTGGCGAACTGGGCGGCGACGATGAGGTCGCCCTCATTCTCGCGGTCGTCATCATCGGTGACGACGAGCATCTCGCCCCGGGCGAAGGCTTCGATCGCCGCTTCGACGCGGGCCTGCAGATTGTCGGTCATGAATATCGCCTCCACGCTCGCGAGCCCGAGGAAATCGTTCGGCGTCACCGCGCCGCCGGTAGCGGCGGCGATGCGACCGCCCGCTTCCCGCGAGATCCAGGCCGTTTCGTCCTTGCACAGCGCGGTGATGCTGGCCGGTGACAGGCCGACGGCGCGCGCGAAGGCGCTCTTGGTCGTGCCTGTGGTGGTGAGCCAGTCCGCGAGTTTCATGACGCGACGATAAAGGTGCGAATATTCACTGGCAATGAAAATTGTAGATCGTTTCAGTGATACTGAAATCGGCCCGGGCGCGCAGGCAGGCTGAAGCGCCCCGTCGCCTTCTCTGGCGCGGAGCTGCGGGCCGGCACGTCGCCTCCGCCCCTTGGATAAGGGGCGTGCGGGGCGCCGGGACGGGAGCCCCGGCGGTCGCCTGCACCGTGTGTGAAAGATGGTGCAAGCAGGTCGTCAACCGTCTGACGCGCCGTCTCCGGCGCCCCGCAACGCGGTGTTTCTAGGCTTGCTCCATGCGCGCCCGGGAGGACTGTCACTTTCTATCCTCCCCTGTGGGGTGCGTGACGCGCCGGCTCGCCCTTGCGGACGGACGGCGCGCGTCGCCCCGTGGCCGGTGGAAAGACCGACCGGGGACGCATGGCTTGGGCCGCCGGGCACCGGGGTGCGTTATCCCCGCCACTCGGCCACCGCCCCCCACCCCGCGCGAGCCGGCCGCTCCGGTTGCGCCCCCTTCGTCGGGATGAGGTGGGGCAAGGATGGCAGAGAAAGGGAGGCGTGTCTAGGATTTTATTCCTTTGACATCCCCGCGCCGTCATCCCGGACGGCCGTCAGGCCGATCCGGGATCGTGCGGAGATGGAGCGCGATCCCGGCGCTTCGCTACGCTCCGGCCGGGATGACAGAGCTTCGCCGCACGCCTGAACATTCGGCTTTCTCGGCGACGAAGATCGCAGTGGCCGAAGACCTTCTGAATACTATCGACGTGAGCGCAGGGTGGAGAGCGACATCAGAAAGTAAACGAACAATGCCGGCAGTATCGCCAGAACTGTCACGTCTTGCAGTGCCTGCAGATAGTCACCTTGCGCCTCCTGCATGTATTCGTATGTGTCTCGAAGATTATTTCCCGTGTTGCTCATGTCGGAATGGGTGGTCGTCATACGGTGCTGCTCCTCCCAGAGCGCGACATATCTGTCCCGGAGGAAAAACAAATTTAAGAAAAACGCAACAAGAACGATCCAGGCGAGGGGGAGAAGCAGCGCAATGAGCTTGAGGAGCCTTCGCATGGGTCGATCCTCCCAGAGGCCTCAATTTGAGGGTCACAGCCGCAACCCGGCACCGCCGCAGTGTCGGCGAGCAACCCGACGTCTGCAACCGCCAGCTTCAACCCTTCCATGGCGTCGTGAGGGCGCCGCCGCGCGCCGGACGTTCCAGCCTCAGCGCGGGAACGGCCAGGCCGGGGGCGTGCCGACTTGGCCGCGCTGGCGCAGGAAATGGTCGGCGAGCACGCAGGCGACCATCGCCTCGCCCACCGGCACGGCGCGGATGCCGACGCAGGGGTCGTGCCGGCCCTTGGTGATGATCTCCGCATCCTCGCCATGGCGCGTCACCGTGCGGCGCGGGGTGAGGATGGAGGAGGTGGGCTTGACCGCAAAGCGCACCACCACCGGCTGGCCGGTGGAAATGCCGCCGAGCACGCCGCCGGCATGGTTGGCGAGGAAGACCGGGCGGCCATCATTGCCCATCCGCATCTCGTCGGCATTGTCCTCGCCGGTCAGGGTGGCGCTGGCGAAGCCCTCGCCGATCTCCACGCCCTTCACCGCGTTGATGCTCATCAGCGCCGCCGCCAGATCGGCGTCGAGCTTGCCATAGAGCGGGGCGCCAAGGCCCGGCGGCACGCCCTCGGCCACCACCTCGATCACCGCGCCGACCGAGGAGCCTGATTTGCGGATGCCGTCGAGATAATCCGCCATGCGCGCGGCCGCCTGCGCGTCCGGGCAGAAGAACGGGTTGCGGCCGATCTCGGCGCTGTCCCAGTTCGCCCGGTCGATGCCGATCTCGCCCATCTGCACCAGCGCGCCGGTGATCGTCACGTCAGGCAGCACCTTGGCGGCGATGGCGCCGGCGGCGACGCGCACCGCCGTCTCGCGCGCCGAGGAGCGCCCGCCGCCGCGATGGTCGCGCAGGCCGTATTTCACGTCATAGGCATAGTCGGCATGGCCGGGGCGGTAGCTCTCGGAAATCGCCGAATAGTCCTTGGAGCGCTGGTCGACATTCTCGATCAGGAAGGCGATCGGCGTGCCGGTGGAAATGAGCGTGCCGTCTTCCTCCGCCAGCGTGCCGGAGAGGATGCGCACCTCGTCGGGCTCGCGGCGCTGGGTGGTGAAGCGCGACTGGCCGGGCCGGCGGCGGTCGAGCGCGGCCTGCATCTCCTCCAGCCGGAAGCGGATGCCGGGCGGGCAGCCGTCGATCACCCCGCCAATGGCGGGCCCATGGCTCTCGCCGAAGGTGGTGACGCGGAAGAGGTGGCCGAAACTGTTGAAGGACATAGCGGTTCCGCTGGCGGCAGGGGAAGGGTTCCGGCGCTTCTAGGCGCCCGCGCGGCGGGCGTCAAACGCGCGTGGCGGGCCCGGCCGGCGGCGGAAATAGCCGGCCACCATGGAGAATGGCGCGAGCCATGCTAGATAGTGTCTATCCCTGATTGCCAACCCCGAGCCAATGCCCCTTTTTGAAATCGCCGTTGTCGTCCTGCTCGTCCTGATCAATGGCGTGCTCGCCATGGCCGAGCTTTCCGTCGTGTCCGCCCGCCCGGCCCGCCTGCGCTCCATGGCCGATAATGGCTCGCGCGGCGCCCGCATGGCGCTGCAACTGGCCGCCGACCCCGGCCGCTTCCTCTCCACCGTGCAGATCGGCATCACCCTGATCGGCATTCTCGCCGGTGCCTTTTCCGGCGCCACGCTCGGCGCCATGCTGGGCGAATGGCTGCAGGCGCAGGGCGTCTCGCCCGGCGTCGCCGGCGGCCTCGGCTATTCGCTCGTGGTGGCGGCGATCACCTATGTCTCGCTGATCATCGGCGAACTGATCCCCAAGCGGCTGGCGCTGCGCAGCCCGGAAAAGCTCGCCAGCCTGGTCGCGCCCGGGATGGTGATGCTGGCCCGGATCGGCGCGCCGGCGGTGTGGCTGCTCGACATTTCCTCGCGCCTCGTGCTGCGCCTGCTGGGCGAACACGGTGCCAGCGAGGAGAACAATGTCACCGACGAGGAGATCCGCGCCATCGTGATGGAGGCGGAAACCGCCGGCGTGATCGACCCGGACGAGCGCAAGATGATCGCCGGGGTGATGCGCCTGGCCGACCGGCCGGTGCGGGCGGTGATGACGCCGCGCACCGATGTCGACTGGATCGACCTGACCGACGACCCCGACGCGGTGCGCCAGATCATCCGCCACACCCGCCATACCCGCATGCCGGCCTGCGAGGGCACGCCGGAGGAGGCGGTTGGCGTTATCGACATTCGCGACCTGCTGGAGGCCTATCTCGACGGCGAGACGCCGGACCCGCGCCGCTTCGTCAAGCCGGCGGTGGTGATGGTGGAGACCGCCGGCGCGCTCGACGCGATGAAATCGCTGCGCCACGCCGACTCGCCGCTGGCGCTTGTCGTGGACGAATATGGCTCGATGGTCGGCATCCTCACCCCGGCCGACCTGCTGGACGCCATCGCCGGCACCGTGGTGCTTGATGAGGCCGGGCTGGCCAAGCCCGACGTGGTGGAGCGGGCGGATGGCAGCTATCTCGTCGCCGGCTCGACCCCGCTCGACGAACTCTCCGAGGTGCTGGGCATCCGCATCCCGCAGGATGCCGGCTTCCACACCGCCGCCGGGCTGGTGCTGCACGAGCTGAAGGCGCTGCCGCAGGAGGGCGCCACCTTCGAGACGATGGGCTGGCGCTTCGAGGTGGTCGACATGGACGGACGGCGCGTCGACAAGCTGCTGGTCGCGCGCGCCGTGGTGCCGCGCCGGCGGGCGCCGCTGCTGGGCTGAACCCTCAGGCCTCAGCGCACCACAATGTCGGCCGAGAGCGCCGGCGCGGCCGCCGGCAGCCCGCCATAGCGGGTGCCGACACCGACGACGACGGTGACGATGGCGACCGCGAGCGCGGCGGCGATCAGGCCATATTCCAGGCCGGTGCCGTGGGGCCGGCGTGCGACGGCGGTGCGGCGGCGCGATGCCATCGACTGCCCGACCATTTCCCGTTCCACCATTTCGCGCATGGACCTGTCTCTGCTTGAATTCATCCACATGACATCTGTCTTCGGACAGATCTTGTTATGAGGACAGCTTGCGCCCCACACCTTGACCGCGCGTTAAAACCAGCGTCGGCCGCGCATCCTCTTGGTCCGTGGTTAATGTTTGGCGGCGGTGGATGGTTAATACTTTGCGACCGCGATGATCGGCCGGGCGTCACCTGACGGGCCGGTCGCGCGGACGATCATCCGGGCCGTCGCCGTCGCCGTCGCCGGCGATGGCGCGGCGTGCCGTGTATCGGAAGGGGGCTGAAGCGGGGCAGGTGTTGGTGAGATGCCGGCGCGCGGCGCGGCCGCGCGGCGGCGGCGAGCGCGGTGTCGATCAGGTGGAACGACGCGACGAGGCGCTGGAATGCAGCGGCTGGCACGTCGTGCCGTCGCGACGCTGTCTCAGCTTTCGCGAAAGAGGTTCGGGAGCGCGATCCGATCCGGGCAAACCCGTCTGATCGGTACAGCGCGCTCCAGCTCCAGAAGAGAAAACGCCGGCTCCGACCGGCTTGCGAGGCAAGAGGGTCGGCGCCAGCGCTTGAGCCGATCAGGTGAAATCGGGTTCACCTGATGTGTTCTAGGTCTTGTTCTTACGCATTTTCGTCACGCGAAGCGGAGTCCACGTCGCTCGAAAATGCTTCAGCCGATCTGCTCGATGATGATGGCGCGGATCTGCTCGCGCGTGAGGCCGCAGGGCTCGGGCTTCCACTCCGGGCTGGAGCGGATGATGGAGGGTGCGGGCGGGGTAAGCTTGGAAGTACGCATATATCCTCTTGGCCGCCTCGACCTGTGGTCGGCGGCCGACGCATGCTGCGTCAATGTGTGAGTAAAAAAGGCCCGGCATCGGTGTGATGGGGCTGGCCGCATGAGCGACAGTGAAAATGATACCGTGCCTTTGCGTCACGATTGAGGCAGCGTGCGACGGCGGCTTTCCGGGCGGGGTTCGACGTAAACGGGGTCGACGTAAGCGGGGGCAACATGGGCGAGAGCGCGGGCGCGCGCGGGCCGGACCGTGCGGCGGCACGCAAGGGCAGGGAACCGCCGGGCCCCGGCTCCGGTCCTTGTGATGACCCGCGCCCTGCAATCAACAAGGCGGTGCTGTATGCGGCCGACATGAGCACGCCCGCCCCGCAACCTCCGACCGAGCCTACGCCCGCCCCGCTGCCGGCCGCCGTCAATGTTCTCCTCTACGGGGCGGCCTTCGCCTGTGTGCTCACCATCGTCGCCCTCTCCCTGCTGCCGGCGCAGGAGATGCCGAGCACCGGCATTGCCGACGGGATCGACCATCTCATCGCCTATTGGGGCACGGGCGGGCTGATGGCGCTGGCCTTCCGGGGGCGGGGCCGGGTGCTTGTGGTGGCGGGCCTCGGCCTGATCGGCCTTGGCGGTCTCATGGAGGTGCTGCAGCAGCTCTCCCCGGGCCGCACCTCGACCTGGGGCGACTTCCTGATGAGCGGCGGTGGCGCCCTGGCCGGGCTTGCCATGGGCACGGTGGCGGCGCGCCTCATCAGCCATCTTCGCAGAAGGGCCGCCGGGCGCTGGGGCCGCCGGCACCGCCCCGAAGGCCCGGTGCCGCAAGAGGCCGCGCCGGTACGGGCCGCTCGTCGCTGATCCGTGCGCCTTGTGCGCCTCGACATCTGATCCACCGCCGCCGAGCCCGCGTAATCGGAGCAACGCAGCGGAGACATCGCGGATGAGAACGCTTCTTTTTACCGGACTGCTCGCCTTTGTCGGGCTCGGCGCCCCCTCGGCCCAGGCCCGGGATCTGGTGCTCGAACAGTTCTTTGCCGGCCGCACCGTCGCGGAAGGCAGCTTTTCCGCCATTAACGGCGTGCGGCGCGCCTTCACCGTCGATCTCGACGGCCGCTGGAACGGGCAGGTGCTGACGCTGGTCGAGGATTTCCGCTTCGCCGACGGCGAGACCGACCGCAAGACCTGGCGGTTCGAGAAGCTGGGGCCGGGCTTCTATCGCGGCACGCGCGAGGATGTGCAGGGCACGACGCAGGTGCGGGTGAAGGGCAACGTTGCCACCTTCAGCTATCTCGTCGACCTCGATCCCGGCGCGGAGGAAAACCTCGTGCGCTTTCACGACCGGATGGTGCTGCGCGGCGACGGCACCGTGCTGAACACCGCCTGGGTCACGAAGTACGGCTTCCCCGTGGCGCTGACACGGGTCGAGTTCCGGCGCCCCTAGGAGTTCTAGCCAACCGCCTTCCCCTCGACCTTTCCGGAGGACATCCATGCGCTCCCATGTGACATCCGCTTCGATCGGATTGCTTCTCGCTCTCGCGGCGGCGCCGGCCGTCGCCGAACCGCTGAGCGGCCCCGAGATCAAGGACAGGATCGGCGGCGAGCTGGTGCGGCTGAGCACCCCCTACGGCCTCACCCTGCCGCTGGTCTACCGCGATGACGGCGTCGTCTCCGGCGATCTCTCCGGTTTCTCGATCGGCGCCCTGCTGGCCCCGCGCGAGGAGGGACGCTGGTGGGTGAAGGACGACCGGCTCTGCCAGAAATGGCCGAGCTGGTATGACGGCCGCACCCATTGCTTCACTATCACCTCGCTCGGGCCGGACAAGATCGCCTGGACCCGCGACGACGGCCTGGCCGGCACCGCCGAAATGGGCCGCTGAGATGGCGCGGGCGCCGGCGGCGCCGGGGGTCACGCCGCGCCGCCTCGCGCTCTATGCGCTGCCGGCCCTGCCGCTGGCGGCGCTGGCGCTGCCCTTCTATGTGATCGTGCCGAGCTTCTACGCCGAGGCGCTCGGTCTCTCGCTCGCCTCCGTCGGCACCGCCTTGCTGGCGATCCGCATCCTCGACGCGCTCGCCGACCCGTTGCTCGGCTGGGCCTCGGACCGCTTCAACCCGGCGATGGGCCGGCGGCGGGCGCTGATGCTGCTGGCGACGCCGGTCACGGCGATCTCGGCCTTCATGGTGTTCTGGCCCGGCGCGGGAGCCGGCATCGCCTATCTGGTGCTGTGGGGGCTCGGGCTCTCGCTCGGCTACACCGCGCTGAGCCTCGCCTATACCGCCTGGGGCGCCGAGATCAGCCCGGATTATCGCGGCCGCGCCCGGGTGGTCGCCGCGCGCGAGGGGGTGACGCTGCTGGGCACGCTGCTCGCCATCGCGCTGCCTTTCGCGGTCGGGCTCGGCACTGGCGGGGCCGGCTTCCATGGGCTGGCGGCGATGGGCGTGTTCGTGCTGATCGTTCTGCCGCTGGCCAGCCTCGCCTGTGTCGCCGGCGTGCCGGAGCCCACCGACCGCACCCGCGAGCGGCTCGGCATGCGGGCGGGGCTGCGGCATCTCACGGCGAACCGGCCGTTTCTGCGGCTGATCGCGGCGTTCCTGCTCAATGGCATCGCCAACGCCATTCCCGCCACGCTGTTCCTCTATTTCGTCGCCGACCGCATCGGTGCGGCCGCGTTGCAGGGGCCGCTGCTGTTCCTCTATTTCCTGTGCGCCGTGGCCGGCCTGCCGCTGGCGCTGCGCTGCGCCACGCGGTTCGGCAAGCACCGCGCCTGGTGCGGCGCGATGCTGGTGGCGTGCCTTGTCTTCGCCAGCGCCGGCTGGCTCGGGCCGGGCGATGTCGTGCCCTTCGCGCTGATCTGCGCCGCCACCGGCCTGCTGCTCGCCTTCGACGTGGCGCTGCCGCCGGCGATCCAGGCCGATGTGATCGATGTCGACACCGCCGCCTCCGGCGAGCAGCGCTCGGGGCTGTATTTCGCGCTGTGGGCGCTCGCCACCAAGCTGGCGCTGGCGATCGCGGTGGGCGTCACCTTCCCGCTGCTGGACTTCGCCGGCTACCAGCCCGGCACCGGGGCGCCCTCGGCCGAGGCCGGCGCGGCGCTGGCCATGCTCTATGCGTGGCTGCCGATTCCGGCCAAGCTGGCGGCGATCGCCCTGATGTGGGGATTTCCGCTCGACGAGGCGGCGCAGGCACGGCTGCGCCGGGAGATCGACGCCGGCGCGGCCCCGGCGGTTGTCGCCCCCCGCACGCAGCTGTGATCCGCCCCGCCGGTGGACGGGCGCGGATATGACCTTAGGTCAGAGGCCGTAGCGGACGGGGGAGACGGGTGGCACTCACGCGCAGAGATCTGATGGCGACGGCGGCGCTGGGCACCGCCCTGCTCGCCTTGCCGCCGGGGCGGGCGCTGGCCCAGCCGGCGCCGCTTTCCCGGGCGATCCCCTCTTCCGGCGAAATGATGCCGGCGGTGGGGCTCGGCAGCTGGATCACCTTCAATGTCGGCAATGATCCGGCCTTGCAGGCGGAGTGCGCCGCCGTCATGGCGGCGTTCTTCGCCGGCGGCGGGCACATGATTGACAGCTCGCCGATGTATGGCTCCTCGCAGGCGGTGATCGGCCGGGGCCTCGCCGCGCTGGGGCGCCCTGAGGCGCTGTTCTCGGCGGAGAAAGTGTGGACCTCCGCGGGCTCGAACGGGCCGGCGCAGATCGACGAGACGCGCCGGCTCTGGGGCGTCGAGCGCTTCGACCTGCTGCAGGTGCATAATCTGCTGGGCTGGGAGGCGCATCTCGACACGCTGTTGGCGATGAAGGCGGCGGGCCGGCTGCGCTATGTCGGCATCACCACCTCGGAGGGGCGCCGGCATGATCTGGTCGAGCAGATCATGGCGCGCCAGCCGCTCGACTTCGTGCAGCTGAGCTATAATCCGGTCGACCGCGAGGCCGAGCAGCGCCTGCTGCCGCTCGCCGCCGCGCGCGGGATCGCGGTGATCGTCAACCGTCCGTTCCAGCAGGGCGCGCTGACGCGCCGGCTGGAAGGCGTGCCGTTGCCCGCCTTTGCGGGGGAGATCGGCGCGACGAGCTGGGCGCAGCTGATCCTGAAATTCATCCTGGCGGAGCCGGCCGTCACCGTCGCCATCCCCGCCACCACCCGCGTCGACCATGTGCGCGAGAACCTCGCCGCCGCCCGCGGCCCGCTGCCCGACCGCGAGCTGCGCGGGCGCATCGCCGCGCATCTCGGCGCGCTGTGATGGGGCCATGGTCGACCTACCGGCTGGACGACTTCCTGCTGTTTTCGCCCCGGGTCTATTGGCGCCTGTTCGAGGCGCAGAACGCGGCGCTGTGGCCGCTGCATCTGGCGACGATTCTGGCCGGGTTGGCGCTGGTGCTGCTGATCCTGCGCCGCCCCGGCCGGGCGATGCTCTGGACCGGGCTGCTGCTCGCGCCGCTCTGGGCCTTCGTCGCTTGGTCGTTCCTGCTGCAGCGTTTCGCCGGGATCAACTGGGCGATGGACTATGCCGCGCCGGCCTTCTTCGTGCAGGCCGTGCTGCTGCTCGCCGCCGCCGTGATGCCGGGCGGCCCGACGCGGGGGCGGCCTGATGCCGTCAGCGTGGCCGGGCTGGGGCTGGCCGTCGCCGGGCTGCTGCTTTATCCCGCGCTTGCCCTCGCCTCCAGCCGCCCTCTGACGACGGCGGAAGTGTTCGGCATCGCGCCCGATCCGACCGTGCTGGTGACGATCGGCCTGTTGCTGATGGCGCGCGGGCGGTGGCTCGCCCTCTTGCTGCCGATTCCGCTGCTGTGGTGCCTGTTGAGCGGCCTCACTCTGCTGGCGATGCGGGAGGCGCAGGCATGGCCTGTGCTGGCAAGTGCCGGGCTGGCGGCGGTGCTGGGCGCGCTGAGGCTGGCGCAACCCGCGTCGCGGCACTGAGCGCCCGGCTTCAGCTGCGGGGCTTGGCCCGCCGCGTCGGCTCGGCCGCCGCCGGGTCTTCCGGCCAGGGGTGGCGGGGATAACGCCCGCGCATGTCGGCGCGCACATCGCGCCAGGAGCCGGCCCAGAAGGCGGGCAGGTCGCGCGTCAACTGGATCGGCCGGTGCGCCGGGGAGAGCAGCGACAGGATCAGCGGCACCCGCCCCTCGGCAATGGTGGGATGGCGGGTGAGGCCGAACAGTTCCTGCACCCGCACATGCAGCGTCGGGCCGCCCTCGGCGGCGTAGTCGATGGGCAGGCGCGAGCCGGTCGGCACCTCGTAATGCGTCGGCGCCTCGGCCTCCATCCGCCGCG
>JAESFV010000382.1_pt1 | contig 13336 bp, 16 predicted proteins | sample 9269471 | NCBI WGS metagenome assembly JAESFV01 (sample SAMN14502647, study PRJNA617108) | algae metagenome | isolation source: Symplocastrum torsivum CPER-KK1 and co-occurring heterotrophs from... | place: USA: Central Plains Experimental Range, Colorado | collected 2001-01-01
TTTTAACTTTCAAGAAAAGTTAATTACTGTTATCAATCTAAATATTTGCTCGGCGCTCACTTGTGGCTGTTTAAGAGTGCATTTGTACTACTTCACCCTTCGCGTTGTGCCAGTTGCGTAAGTCCTGAAAAAGTAAAGCCAAGCTGTTGGGTGTGGTGAAAGCTAGGCGCAAACGTCATCGAGACATCGACGCTCACACCCAACTTATTTGGGGCAGTATTTCCTTAAGTTGACACCAATGACAACCGTGCGCCCCTACAGATGGTGGTTCAAAGGTAAAGAAAGCGTAAGTCCTGACTTAGATACTATCTGGATCGATGTTCAATTCGCGCAATTTTGCGGCTAATCGCTCGGCACGTTGAGCCTCAAATTCCCTCTGTTCTTCCAATTCCAAATAAGAGAGAAACCTTTGTCCATCGGGGCGATATAACTCTAACCCTTCTTCTGTTAATTCAAATCGTACTCCTAAGCGAGGACTTACCCAGCTTGACACAGGTTCAATTACCTCTAATAGTCCTTCAATTCTTTGCCAAGCATTCAATTCTTTATCGTCTGGGTCATAGAGGTAATATTCTTCTATTCCGTAGCGATTATAAAAGGCTAGTTTTTTATTCATCTTTGTATCGCTGTCGCTGTAGGAGCGTATTTCAAAGACGACTTGTGGAGGGATATTATTCTCTTGCCACTGGAGGTATGAACGCCTGTCGCCTTTCGGTCTGCCAAAGACTACCATCACATCAGGTGCTTGGCAAATCGTGTTTTTACCTTCAACGGGATACCACAGTAAGTCACCTGCAACAAATACATTCGGGTCATCTTTAAACAGAGCATCACAACCGCCTTGGATTTTTGTAATCCACTGGTACTGAATTGTGCTGTCTGCCATCGGTTGACCATCACTTGAGGGATAAATGATTTCTTCTTTAATGAGTGTCATAAGGTTTACCACAAATGCCCGTGCAGATGAATGATGCTATTCCTCTAATTTTGCCAATTTCTTCTGAGCAAACTCCCTCACCTTCTCATCTGGGTCATTTTCTGCTCTGTCGCGTAACAGTGATAAAGTTTGGGGAGAGTCAGGACGCTGCTTGATGATTGCCTCAAGTGCGGTTTGCCGAGGGTTGCCTTCCCAGTTTTCCTTGCGCTCAAAGGGGTCATTGATGGCGCGAGCATACAACAATTCAAACATTCCATGCTCATCTTTCCACCCCTTGGCTAACTCCTGCACGGCTGCACTTCGCACATCCGAATTATCGTCAGAAGTAGCGCATTGTTTGAGCAAGGGCAAGGTATCGGGGTCATCTTTCCACCCCTTGGCTAACTCCTGCACGGCTATTCCTCTTCTGTCACTCTCCGAAATAGGAAGTAACAAGAAAGCGAAATTATCCATCAGAAAAAAAAGGTTGAAATTGATTCATGGCATGAATTAACTCGTGAAAACCGAGCAATAAATAAGGATTAGGGAAAACATCTAGCCAAGGAAAAATGAGCGACAAGGCAAGAGTCGGTTGGATAATTAAACGCAGATTATTCAAAACATTTTTCCAGCCCGTTTGAGGATTCCATTGTTGATGGCGAGAGAAATCAACAGTCGGAGGAGGAATCTCAGCTTCAGTTGAACAAGATTGATTTAAAGACAAAAAAGCTGGGGAATTTAAACTAATCATCAAATAAACGCAAAAAATGACAGGGCAAACGCATCTAAAATGGGCTGGGAAATGAGGTAAGATGCGAATTTGCCGTTTGGCTTGGTCAATTGTCGAGCGTGCAGCATTCAAGCATGACCCTAAACCTGGAATCTACCATCCTTAAGCACTTTGATGAGCTAGAAGACCCAAGAATCGAGCGCACCAAGCAGCACCAACTGATAGACATAGTGGCGCTAGCTATCTTGGCAGTACTGGCAGGAGCCGATGGTTGGACAGCGATCGAAACATATGGTCAAGGCAAAGTGGAGTGGTTGAGTCAGTTTTTGGGACTGCCCAATGGCATACCCTCCCATGACACGATTGCCAGAGTCTTCTCGCGTCTAGACCCACAAGCATTTGAACAATGTTTTCTCAATTGGATTGCATCGATTACTCAGGCGCTAGGAGCACAGGTGATACCCATTGATGGTAAGCAATTGCGCCAGTCCTTTGACCGCAATCAGGGACAACAGGCGATTCAGGTTGTCAGCGCCTGGGCGAGTCAACATCGCATCGTGTTAGGGCAAGTGAAGGTAGAGGCTAAGTCCAATGAGATTACTGCCATCCCAAAATTGCTGGAGATGCTTTCGATTAGGGGATGCATCATTACTATTGATGCCAGTCGTATTCGTAAAAACCACGCGCCAGAAAACTTTGCTCTGCTTAGACATCTAGCATTGAACTTGTTAAATCGAGACAAAAGTGTCAAAGGAAGCCTTCGCCAAAAGCGGTATCGAGCCGGGTTAGACAATAACTACTTGGTCAAAGTAATCACCAGCATTTAGGAACCCGCTTGTACAACCCATCCAGAAAACTGAAAAGTCCTATTTGAGCCATCAATCGTACTTGATTGATTAGCTTAACTCAGCTCAAAACAAGGATTTTCTAGGTTTCCGTTTGCTGTTGTCAAGCAATTTTCCTGCTTTTCCAGCAACGCAAAATTTCATCTTTTTGTCAAATAAATTTAGATGCGTTTGCCCTGCAAAAAATGATTTCCCACCACTTTTCAATCTCCTGGAAATTAGTAAAGCGATAATCCGTCCAACCCAATTCCTGCTTGTCTTGCCGAAAGGCATATTCAAGCCAGGTTCTCAACCCATAACGATTTCCCAAACTCTTCAAGATGTTCCCCTGAAGATTTGTCATCACGAAAACCGTAGAATTTGCAGGCAGAGTTTCTGGGTCTAGGGTGATTTCCCAATAACTTCGATAACTTCTCTTGCCAAAAATGATTTCTCTAATATATCTTGTTTGAGAGGTTTGATTAGTGAATATTCTCTGAAATTGATGCCATTTATTCGCTCTAACCTTTTGATGAGGAGGCAGCCAGACACTGTGATGGCATTCACCTTTAACGCCGCTAACGGTTTTCGATAATCTTCGCTCTCTTAATTGGGCTACGGGCCAAGGGGATTTCGCAACAAAGTGGTGCAGCGCTTGGGCTGATTTTAACCCAACTACTTTTGCGATTTCGGGTAGAGATTTCCTCTTAATTCCTGAGATTATTCCTAAATGTAAATATTTAAAACATTCATAACTTCTTACTTCGGGAAATAAGTCTTTGTATCCTAAACAATATTTATCGATGAATGATACCGTTCGCTGTGCATCTCTTGGTAAATGTTTCAGGATTTGTAACTCTACATCCATTGCTCTGTCTACTTCGTAGAGATTTACAGTATTTATTTCTTCATTCTAATTCTCGGAGAGTGACAGAAGAGGGATAAGACCCAATTTAAAGGCGTGATATCAAGCCCGGCTAATTACCCATAATAAGAATTTCCCCGTGTCTCCCCGTCTCCGCGTCTGTCTCAACTATGGTATTCAACTGGACATGATATGACAGCTTATTCCAATACAATGATTGGACAGATAGCGATCGCCCCACAATAAAGAAAATGTGATCGCACTCTTATAATTACATGAATGAGAGATGCTTATACGAGTGCGATCGCAGCACTAAAATAAAAAAGCGATCGCCCATCAGCAAAAGGCAATGTACACCCTATGACCCTCAAAGAACAACTCCTCCAAGCAATTGAAGCTTTGCCGAGCGATCGCCTTGCCCAAGTCCTCACCTTCGTGCAATCTGTCTCCACCAAGCCTTCTACCACATCTGCTAAATCCTTCCTTGCCCACCTCAAGACAATCGGTACTTGGTCAGGCGACGACTTCCAAGAATGTCTAGAAGCCGTCCAAAACTCACGAGGAGAAGCACAATTTGACTACAGCCCCAATCCCTTCGAGTAATGTTTCTCCTCGACACCAACCACTGTAGCTATGCCATACTAGGCAACATTCAAGTACTTGAGCACCTTGCAAACCTTGGAGATGAGTTAATCGCGACCTGCACGATTGTTAAGGGTGAACTGATTGACATGGCGGCGCGATCGCAACAGCGACAGGCGAATCTTGCCCTGATTCAACGCTTCCTGGTTGGGCTATACATCTACCCAATCGACGGAACCACCGCCGACATTTACGGCAACCTCAAAGCCGCAGTCTTTGATCGCTACGCCCCAAAAGACAAAGCACAACGCCGCAGAACCAACATCACTCAATTGGGTATCGGTGAAAATGATCTTTGGATTGCCGCCGTTGCACTTCAGCATCAACTCACCTTAGTTACAACAGATCAAGACTTTCAGCGCATACAAGCCGTTCAGCCATTCGACTTGGAATCCTGGTTGTGAACATCGCCAGAGGAGAGGCTTTAATTCTTTCAGCGTCATGGCAAACAGTAGACTTGCGGCTAATTACTATTCTATAGAACCTATTCAGCCATCTACCCCATCTCTGATTACCCTAGATGGCTAAAACTCTCTCCCCAGAAGCCTTACTGCAACTGCTCGATTAAGCGATCGCCCACTCGCAAAGCATTGGCAATAACCGTTAAACCGGGACTTACACTAGCATGAGAGGGGAAAAAACTGCTGTCTACCACATAGAGATTATGCACTTCATTGGCACGACAGTTGAGATCCAACACAGAAGTCGCTGAGTCTTCTCCAAACCGACAGGTGCCGCACTGATGAGCCACAACTGACGTAGGCATATCACTGCGAGGATGAGTTGTGCGATTAAATACATTGGGCTGAGACTGCTCAACGCTTTTTAATACATCAACCCAACGATAGACCAAGCGATCGTGTGATTCTACATTATTCGCCGTGTAATCAATTCGCAGTTTGTCTCCCACATAGCGAACGCGATTGTCGGGATGGGGCAAGTCTTCTGTTTTCAGCCACCAACCGATTGAATGGGTTGCTAACTGCCGCAAGCCAAAATTTGGCATAAGCCTAGACAATGCCGAAAAAATCGGTGGTGCTTCTGCAAAAATGACATCTTGAAAAATACCACCAGAGTTTTGCACATGACCCATCGGATACGGAAAATCCTTATCTCCCCAATAAAAATCATTTAGCCCCAGTGTGCGGGAAAATGACGCAGAATTAGCACTAGAGGTTAACTGCACCACAACCGACAGCAGTTGTTTCATCAAATTTCGCCCCACCTGATTAGAGCCATTTGCAATCCCATTGGGGTATTTTTCGTTAGCAGATCGCAGCAGCAATGCCGCCGAATTCACAGCCCCACAGGCAAGCACCACAATATCGCCTAAAAACAAATATGACTGTTCCCCAATTTTTGCCTCAACTGCTTTGATCTCTGAGCCGGATGGGTTGGTATGCAGACATACGACCTGAGCAGAAGTTTTGAGCGTCACGTTTTCGCTGTTGAGGATTGGCGTCACTCCGGTGTCTTCAGCATCGGTTCTACCGTGTTCGCCCAACCCTAGCGGCAAATGAACGGGATGCAACCCCTGCTTAGAAAGCGTGTCACCAATGCCTTGCAGCATCGGCTCATGGGCAACTTCCGGAAAGGGATAGGCTTCGCTATGGGGTGGTTCGGTGGGGTCATCTTCGGCTTTACCGTGTACTTGATACAGCTTCTCGGCTTCTGTGTAGTAAGGCTCAAAGTCCTGATATTTTAGTGGCCATGCGGGAGAAACCCCACTCTGATGCTGCACTTGCTCAAAGTCACGTTCGCGCATTCGCTGCAAAACGCCACTCCAGATTTTTGTATTGCCGCCAACCGCATAATACGTTTGCGGATTAAACGGCTCTCCTGTATTGTCATACCAGGTTTCAGGCGCATGAAATTGCTCTTTCTTAAAAACTTCTGTATCGACTAACTCGGAACTTTCTCGGTAAATTAGTTCTCCGCGATCGAGCAGCAATATCTTTTTACCAGTTGGTGCCAGCTTTCGCGCCAGCGTCCCACCGCCTGCACCCGTGCCAACAATAATTACGTCATAGTATTGGTCGTCAATGATCATATAAATCTCCTGTTATGGGGGAAGGGTGAAGGGAAGGCAGTGTCACTTTTGTAGGTTGGGTTGAGGTACGTAGGGGTAAGCCTTCTCGAAGAGTAACCCAATCGGCTAACCATAGAGTTGGGTTTCGCGATCGCTCTACCCAACCTACTTGAACTACTTGAACGCTGTGTGCAAACCTGACATACTCCCCTCCTGCCTCCTGCTTTCATTCACTGCCAGACATAGATTAGGGTGTACAACACGAGCCAAATGACATCGACAAAGTGCCAGAATAAAGACGTTGCTTCAACACCAAAGAAACCGTTGTCGTAGTTACCGGGAATAAACGATCGTCCCAACATCAAGGTTTGCAGCAGAATTCCGGTGAGAACATGTAAGCCATGAAATCCGGTGAGTAAATAAAACGTGCCGCCGAACAAACCTGACTGGTAGGTAAAGGGTAAACCGCGCCATTCCACAGCTTGCCCAAATAGGAAATAGCTACCCATCGCCATCGTGGCTAATAGAAATAGGCGAAAGCCCCACAATTTTTTATCGTGTAAATAACGCTCAGCCACGTAGATCACAAAACTACTGGATACCAGCACAATCGTATTAATCAGTGGCTCTCTGGTTTCCAAGCCTGTAACGCCTGGTGGATACCAATCGGTAGCGGTTGTTTTGTAGACAATGTAACCTGCAAAGAAGCTCAGGAAGATGACACTTTCCGACAGCAGAAACACGATAAAGCCGAATTTGCTGTTTCCAGCTTCGTCATGCTCCTGGTGCTGTCGAACGTTAGCTTCAACGTCTTGTGCAATCGCCTTTTCTGCTGTCATGATGGTTGCTGCTGCGTGAAAGATTCAGGAAATTCAGTCAAACCTGGGTTGGGAACGTTCCCGACCAATGGTTCGTTGCTACCGTAGCCGTAGGGACGCGAAACCACAATCGGCGTTTCTTCAAAGTTTTCTACTGTAGGCGGTGAAGAGGTGAGCCACTCTAAGCCGTATGCCCGCCAAGGATTGTTGCCCACTTTGTCACCCCGAATCCAGGAACTCACCATGTTGAGAATAAAGGGTAGCGTAGACAACCCCAACAGAAACCCGCCAATACTTGCGATGACATTCCAGTAGGCAAATTCCAGGTCATAGGATGCAACACGACGGGGCATTCCCATCAATCCTGCGGGGTGCATGGGCAGGAAGGTTAACGCCGTTCCCAGGTAAGTCAAGGCAAAGTGCAGTTTGCCCAGCCCTTCATAATACATGCGTCCGGTCATTTTGGGGAACCAGTGATAGATTCCAGCATAGATGCCCATCACAATCGCACCATACAGCACGTAGTGGAAATGTCCGACCACAAAGTAGGTGTTGTTGACGTGAATATCAATCGGCACAGAAGCCAGAAAAATTCCGGTAATTCCAGCAAATAGCCAGTTACTAATGCCGCCCAGCGCAAATAGCATTGGCGTGGTGAAGCGAATCTTGCCACCCCAAATCGTTGCAACCCAGCCAAATACTTTAATACCGGAAGGAATGGCAACCAGCATAGATGTCACCATGAAGAACATCCGCATCCAACCAGGAGTGGCACTGGCAAACATGTGATGCACCCACACCACACCACTGACAACCGTAATCAAAATAGATGATGCCGCAATCACCGGATAGCCAAATAGGGGTTTACGGGCATGAACGGGCAAAATTTCGGAAAACATCCCAAACGCTGGCAGAATCATCACATAGACTGCCGGATGGGAATAAAACCAGAAAAAGTGCTGATATAAGATGGGGTTGCCGCCCCGCTCTGGTGCAAAAAAGCTCGTACCAATCGTGATATCGAGCAACAGCATCACCGCGCCCCCAGTTAGTGCAGGTAGCCCATATAGTTGAATTAACTGCGCCCCTAGCACTGCCCAAACAAAGGCAGGTGTTTTAAACCAAGTCATTCCCGGTGCCCGCATCCGGAAGATGGTGGTGACAAAGTTCACCGCCCCCATGATGGAAGACACGCCGGAAATTGCCACTGCCAAAATCCACAACACCTGACCGTTAATCAAATTACCGGTTGGGTTTTGCAAACTCACAGGCGGGTATGCCCACCATCCAGATTGCGATGCCCCTCCCGGTACCAGGAAACTGACTAGCATCAAAATGCCCACCACCGGAACCATCCAGAAGGACACTGCATTGAGGCGAGGAAATGCCATATCGCGTGCCCCGATCATCAGCGGCACTAGATAATTTCCCAGTCCCACTAAAACGGGGAATGTCCACATAAACAGCATGATCGAGCCATGCATCGTGAACAGCGCATTATAAACGGTGCGATCGACCAGATCGGCATCGGGGGTAATCAGTTCACCCCGCATCACCATCGACAACAAGCCTCCAATCAGAAAAAAAACGAAAGAGGTGACGATGTATTGAATGCCGATGACTTTGTGATCGGTGCTGAAGGTGAAGAATCGCTTCCAGTTGTCGGGCGCACCGGGGTACGGCTGTCCGCGAACGACTTCTGGAGCATCAATCGAGATGTTCGTCATAAAATACTAATCCTTCGCTAATCCTTCGATTCCCTACGGGACGCTACGCTAACGCTAAATGGGAGCAAGCCGTATTAGATGGCTGGACTATCTGGTTCATGCTTAGGGGCATAGTTCACTACAGGTGGTGGCGCAGGTGGAATTGTTTCCCAACCGCGAACAGCAACCTTATCCTTGGTGTTACCTGCTCCTGGCTCAGAACTCTGGCTGTACTCGTAGGCAGCCTGATTAAAAGCAGGACTGGGTGTTTGAGCAGCCGCATCTGCTAACCACTGTTGATAATCGCTCGGTGATTGCACCACCACATCCGTTTGATTTGCCGCAAAGTAAGTGCCACTAAACATGGAATCGCGCAGGCGATAGGTTCCAGTTTTAACGGGAGTCAGTTCAAAATCGATTTCGCGATTGGGAACGATATCTTGCTTGAGGCGAAATGCTGGAATGTAAAACCCATGCAACACATCCTCCGATCGCAACGTGAAACGCACCCGGAGATCGACAGGTAAATGTAACTCAGTGCTGGTGATATCCTGTTTTGGATAATGGAAAATCCATGCCCATTGCTTAGCGGTCACGTCAATTTGCTCAATGGGCGCAGTTTCCACTGCATTCTGAATGTCCTGCTGAGGCGTACTATCAAAGGGTTCAGCGTAAGCAGACTCCATCATATCAGGCATGTGCAAATGCACCAGTTCCATCGGCCCTCGTACCGCCATTTTTTCGTAAGTACGATAGCTAACAAAGGAAAGCGTTAACACCAAAACCAATGGCACTGCCGTCCAGACAATCTCCAGCCAGAGGTTGCCTTCAATCGGAGGCCCATCGCTCATGTCATACTTACTTGCTCGATGAAAGACCAACGAGTAGAGGAAAGGGCCGATCACACCCAAGTAAATGAATGTGCCTAACCCAGTGAAGAGACTGAATAAATCATCCTGCAACTTCGCTTCTGCTGCCGCTTCTGGCGGAAACCAGGAATAGGATTGCTTCGCCATCCAGAAGCTAGCAAACGTGACCAGGATGGCATAGACCGTCATTATTAAAATTGCGCGGAGTTTGAGCATGACAGCATCACACCAAATTTAGAACAAGGATAAGGCAGGAGGCACGAGGCAGGAGGAGGAGAAAGGTAAAGGTTCTTCTGCCCTTTGCCCTTTGCCTTTAATTAAAAGGAGGAAGGAGGAAAAACTAAGACTTACTTCTGCGCTTTGCCCTTTGCCTTCTCCCTTCCCTACAGTTGATTAGGATTTTCGCCTAAGTGCAGCATTTGATCGGCTGTAACGTGAATGCCGAACTCAGCACCCAGATGTGCGCCCAGTGTTCCCTGCACAAACATCAGAGCAAAAACAAATAAACCAGCAGCGAGATAACTCCACTGCACCTGTCTTGCCATGTCTTTGCGCCACTGATAGCGTTGAAAGCCTCGCCAAACGGTCATTCCCACAATCAAGGTCAAAATCAGTACCCCGCCCACGCCGTGTAGAATCATCGTTTCCAGGGCATGAAGCCCCCAGGCGCTGGTGACATCCGCAAGCGGTACAGCTAAAGAAACTTCAAACAAACCCGCCATGACCGTAAAAAAGGTAATGATTGCGGATGCCAGCAGATTATACCAACCGACATCAAACAGCGATGAGCGAGTAACGGGAATCGCCAGAAACTTAAACGCCGCTTTGTCCAGGGGAAACAGCACCCCTACAATATCAAATGCGATCGCTATGATAAATAACCCTAGTGTTAGATGCACCAGGTTGGGATGGATGGGAATTGGGTAGGGCAACCCATTGATTCCCAAACTTCCCCACTCTTTCAGCAGGTCTGGATTCATGACAAGCCCTCTCTGATTGCATCTACGACAGGAATCGTGTGCAAGCCATAGACCCACACGAGTAAGCTACCCAGGTAGGTTTGAACACAAACTAGCCCAACTAGCAGCACACTCACTGCGAGGTAAGGAATGGGCAACTGCGGTCTTTCCTGCAACCGAATCACATAGCGCCATGCAGTGACGATTGCCAGAATTCCCGAAAGCGACCAGCCCAAAATTGTATGGACATTCAGCGTTGAAACCGATGCAGCGTAAGGTTCTGCCAGACCAGCTTCAATCTGTCCAAAAATAATTGAAATGAAGATCGAAACCGTTGCAAACGCGAGGTTCCACCAACTGACTTCATACAATTTGGAATTTTTTGTGAAATACCCAAGGAGATCGCAAAACACTGCAAACAGCACCATCGCAATCACGAAATGCACCACAATTGGGTGAATGGTATCGGGATAAGGAAGGTTGTGCTCGTTGAGAGGCGGAAGATACTTAAACACAGGTTTTCAGAAAAATCCAGTGACAGTGAAATGAGGATAGTACTGAGGAATTATCTGGGCAATTCAACTGCTTAAGAGGATATTTAATAAAGATCTAATACACATAGATCGATAACTCCTGAGTTTTAAGAGTTCCTGTTTGGAGGTTAGCCTCATTTCTTGTTTTACAAAATCAATCCAAAGAGAGAAGCGTCCTCCTGCCTCTCCCCGATAATGCGTTCAATGCCCCGCTGATTAGTGGGACTTAGATAAAAACGGCTTCAAACCCGGATAGAGAAGTCCTTTCAGCTTGAACGTGCATAAATCTAATGTTTATAAGGGTTTCAGGTGTTTTAGATCATTTTCCAGAACTCCGAACTCCGTCGTTGCCAAACCAAAAGTCCGATGAGAAATATCATCGACCAGAGAATCCGCTGGCACAACAGCGATCGCATTTTTGAGCGGTTGATAGAATGCGATCGCCCTCATGACACATTCTCTTGTTTGGTACTCTTAAAAGTTGATGCCAAAATTCTTTTCAGCATAACCTGAAGAAACTGGCTTCACGTCCTCCAATTTTTCTACCCAATCTTCAGCCAAGTATTTCTGCTCAAATTTAGCAATATCTACTTGGTAGTCTGCCAAGAGTTTAGCTTTTACTTCCGACTCAACAAATGAGTATTCCAAACTATTGTGTCCTAGCTGAACAATCTCATTCCAGGAAAGATTAAATAGTCTAACCGCTGTGTAATATTCATCTGTCATATTTGAATCCCATATTCCTCTGTCATCAGTATTTAGGCAAACGGGGATACCAATGCGTAGATACTCTGGGAAAGGATGAAGACTCAAATCTGGCACATACCCTAATAGCCGATTGCTAATTAAATTAATCTCAACCAAATACTTGCTATTTCTCATTAGCAGCATTGTTTCTGGGTCACTAATTAGATTAATACCATGACCAATCCGTGTTGCGCCTAACAACAGAGTGTTTCGGATATAGTTATTTGGTTTAGCCGTTTCACCAGCATGAATTGAAAGCTGAATTCCACTGTAGGTTCGACGGAGTTTCCGAAAGGTATTGAGAAAGCGTAGGGGTTGCCCTTGCTCGTTATCTTCACGACCAACTAAATTAACACCTACCCATAAATCTCGGTGTGCTGCAACAAATGCATAAGCGTCCTCAATTTGCTGTTCTGCATCAGGGGCAAAACGCATTACAAAGAGTTGGAAACGAACAGTAACACCTGTGGCTAAAGCATCCGGCTGACTTAGGCGCTGACGAAAGTGAGAGGCAACTGTTTCTGAATTGATTAAGTTACCATTAACATCCTGAAATCTAAATGGGTTCATGATAGTTTCCAGGTAGCGAACCCCTTCATCCCCAAGTTGCCTCATGTTTTCAACTAGGGACTCTGTTAAAAGTTCTAAGTCTTGGCGTAAATCAAGTAGGCGAGGGAAGATGCACTCAAAAAATTCATCACAACCTTTATCAGAAGTATCAAGCTTTAGGGAAGAAAGCCAGTTTCTTTTATGTTCTTCGTTTAAAGTGCTTATCGGCTCGTATTCTAATTTAACACAATCTGAAAGTTGGTTGTAAGAAGACTCACGAAGGTTTTTGTATGCTAAAAATGGCTCATTATTATCCTGACACTTCAGGTTTTGCGTGCGAGTGAAAAATTTCTTTCCTCCATTCATTGTTTTGTCGGTAGCGGCTTTAAACCACCATTCAGGAGACGTTGAACCATCGAGATGATTGTGAAGGTCTCCTCCTTTAGGCAACTTGAACAAAAAGGTATAAAGTTGTTCCTTGGTCGTAATCTTCTTGAGTTGTTCAAACCATTCTAAGAAAGTAGTCAAAACCATCCTCTCAAGTTTAATGACACTAATAAATTCTAAAAGCTTATGAGTTTTTGTTTATTACAACAATATTCCAGCAATACAGGCCGTCATAAAACAGGCAAGTGATCCACCCAACAATGCCCTGACACCCAAGCGAGCTAAATCAGCCTGACGCTCCGGTGCAATACCACCAATACCACCAATTTGAATGCCAATTGAACCAATGTTGGAAAAACCGCAGAGGGCATAGGTGGCAATGATGATTGCTCGTTCGGAAAACTCACTTGTCCCTGCTTTGGATTCCTCAATTAGCTCTTTAAGGTCTAAGTAAGCAATAAACTCATTAAGAATCGTTTTTTTGCCTAACAACACACCAACTTGACCGCAATCTGCCCAAGGAACTCCCATCAGCCACGCTACAGGAGCTAGTAAAAAGGAAAAAATTAACTCCAAAGACAGTCCTGGTAAGCCAATCAGCCCCCCCAGCCATCCCAGAATAGCGTTGACAAGGGCAACTAAGGTGATTTCCGAGAAAAAGCTTACCGCTGAGATCAGGTAGTAGGATTCTTATTAGTAAAGCTATAGGGGATGAAGCCGTGTCACGCTCCAATCAAGAAACTGAGAAATTAAGCATCAGCC
>JAESFV010000383.1_pt1 | contig 13238 bp, 10 predicted proteins | sample 9269471 | NCBI WGS metagenome assembly JAESFV01 (sample SAMN14502647, study PRJNA617108) | algae metagenome | isolation source: Symplocastrum torsivum CPER-KK1 and co-occurring heterotrophs from... | place: USA: Central Plains Experimental Range, Colorado | collected 2001-01-01
GCTGCCGTTGTCAGCAGTTAAGCTAATCGCGCCCCCCTGACCTGCATTGCCTGACTCAGACAGCGAGTAAGAGAACAAACCGCCAGTGTTAATGCTGCCATTTGCAGCAGTTAAGCTAATCGCGCCCCCCTGACCCGCATCGCCTTCAGAGGAAGAGAACGAGGTAGAGTCCAAAAAGCCAGTGGTAATGCTGCCGTTGTCAGCAGTTAAGCTAATCGCGCCCCCCTGACCTGCATTGCCTGACTCAGACAGCGAGTAAGAGAACAAACCGCCAGTGTTAATGCTGCCATTTGCCGCCGAGAGTATAATGTCCCCTCCATTCCCACCGTTACCCGAAGAAGTATTGATATTGCCAACAGTAATCCCCAGTGGCAGCCCTAAACTAGGTGCGAACCCCGTGCCTCCAGCATTCTCAGGAACGTTAGGAGCGTTGACGGAAGGTAACCCTGCCCGTAAAATCACCGATGGACGACTTGTGAGTGTGTCGAAATCTGGGTCGTCAGCAGGAATAGCGGTATCCGGACCCGTAATCCGGATATTTCCACCCTCAATGCTGCCCGTTGCTTCCACCTTCAGAGCAACGCCTGTATAGTCCCCAAACAAAACATCCCCATTGGTTTGAATAATGGGGTCAAACCAACTGACAAAGTTGCCCGGAGTGCCTGATAAGGTGAGCATCGACAGGCTACCACCACTCTCAAAACGAGCATCTCCAGAAATATCGCCATCGCTGACTAAGTTGAGATTCCCCCCACTCTGAATCTTTGACTGAGGATGGTTCAGCGCCAAGATATCAACGCTCTGGTTGCCTTGAATGGTCAGATTTCTGCCAGAAGTAACTATAACAGGGCTAGCGATTGTATCGCGCACTTTCACAGTATCCTGCGCTTCTAACGTCAAATCTCCCCCAGAGAGTAGCTGTCCCTGCAAGTCCAGATTGCCAGCCGATAGGGTAAGATGTTTCCCTGTTGATAAATTCCCCTGATTAATAATCGCCGTCGGTTGATTGGCAACTGCATTAAAAAATAGCGCTCCCGGACTGACAGAAAGCAAACTACTCGTTTGCGGTTGTACTGCACTGAAATAGCCACTATCCCCCAACTGTATCCGCTCGGCTGTTGTTGCCACAAACGACCCCTGGATATCCAAACTCGCATTCGGGCCAAATATAATTCCATTCGGATTGAGCAAAAACAGGTTTGCCGTACCGTTGGCTCGGATTAATCCATCAATATTAGAAATCGACCCACCTGTGACTCGCGTTAGGATATTCTGCACATCTGCCGCATTGTTGAAGAAGGCAGAGCCTCCGGTGGGTATGGAAAAGTCGCTGAAACTGTGGAACAGATTGCCACCCCGCGTTGCCCCGCCGTCAATCTGAAAATTGGGATTGCCTGTGACTTGCGATCGCTCTCCCGCAGGCAGCGTGTTATCTGGAATTACTTGAGCGGCGAGTGGTTGAAAACAACCGAGTCCCCACACAGCACTACCCATCAAAACCCATGTATTTAGATGCCACCCACTCATCAAGTCTTGCCTCCCATATAGCGATTATTGATGCAATTTGCTACGAGTAAGTAACCTGATCACGACACACCAAGACAGTGAACTCAAACGAGCTACTCACTCCGGTTCCAGCGTTACTTCATCCCAACATTTCCTCCAACTCATGCTGATTCCCTTGAAGCTAGTCCCTAATCCACTCAGAACCCTCTTCAAATCCTCGCCGGTAGTACACAAAAGCACTAAGTAGTAAATGTTGAAGGCAAGAAAGATGCTTATGTTGACTGTTTTGCCATCCTAGAGTATAGAGCTTATAGCCGATGTAGCCTACTTTTTCAACGTGCATTTCACACCTCCACTGAAGGTCAACATCTGAAGAATGGTTTGGAGGTTGCTGATTGTATAGCCAGATTGCCGGGAAGCTTGACTCTGCTGCTCTAGTAATTCTGCAAGCCACTGCTCAATTTCTTGTGGCTTGTTGGCTTCTGTCAGAAGCCATTCTGCAATGGGTTGCATAATGAGGTTTTTTTGCAGTTCGCCAACGCGATCGCATTGCGCTGCGGCATCGTGCAGATCGCTAGCTTCTGCTTTGAATAAACAATGAGTTCTTAATAGACCAACCTGCTGCTGTTCGATCTCATGACAGACTTGCCGAATCAGTCGTTCCAATACATACTTCATGACCATCGGCTGCAAGCTGAACTGGGTGATGTTCTGCTCGATCAGCTCAAGAGTGGTCGGCTCAATCAGCGTCGGCTCCGCCTTCTCAATTAGAGATCGCTGCAACAGCGAGTTCAATGCTCCCGGCAGCTCCCATGTAGAGGCAGTGCTGACTAAATTTTCTCGCAACTCATCTAGAGAGATCGGCTCCTGATTAATCGCTAACCACAGCATTACTTCCTGCTCTAAAGCTGACAAGCGCTCAAATTGGCGATCGAGCAGATTGCGGATGTCATCAAACACAAATAAGCTTTGTTCAACATACTTCAAGACCTCGGCAATTCTGCCGTTGAAGAGTGCTTGGGTAGATGCAGCGATAAGCTTTAGGGCTAAGGGGTTACCGCCATAATGTTCAATCAGTGCATTCCACTCCATTTTGGAGCCGATAAATTGCCCTTTTTGCTCAAATAGCCCTCGCCCTTCACTTGGCTTCATTGCACCTAACTGTAATGAGCGTACAGGCAGTGTTTCTCCTTCAATCAGTGCAATCTGTTGGTGTTTTTCGCGACTGGTCAAAATCACACAACTCTGATGAGGAACGGTTCCAATGTACTGGAGCAACTGCTCGTAACCCTCATAGCCGGCTCGACTCCGCCCGCTCTGGTCTCCACTGGCGAGAATCGTCTCCATGTTATCCAGAATCAGCAAACACCGTGAGGAGCGCAAGCAGTCCATGAATTTGGCTATTTTCCGATCTAAGCTAGCAGGCAGCATTGGGTCTTCTCCCTGTGCGTGCAGCAGAAATGGCAAGATACTCTCTAGTAGCTCTTCTAGTGAGGGTGCATTTTGCAGCGATCGCCACACGACAACTTCAAACTCTTGCTCAATTTGCGATGCAAGTTTGACCGCTAAGGTACTCTTACCAATTCCACCCATCCCTAACACGGCAACCATCCGACAGTTTTCTTCCAATACCCAATGCCGTAGTGTTGTCAGTTCTGTTTCACGCCCGCAGAACAGGGACACATCCACGGCTTCACCCCAGTCTTGGTTTGGATGCTGCTGTCGGGTATCTAGTCCCTTCAATGGCGAGTTTGGGCGAGAGTAGTCGCTTTTATTCAATTCCAAGCCAAACGACTCAAAGACTCTAGAGAGCGAATATCGGTCTACAGGTTCTAAGCGTGCCATTACTCTGGAGATGGTATTCAATGACAATTGTGTGCGTTCACTCAATTTCTCAAAGGTGAAGCGATCGCCAGCATTCTCTTGAAACTCTGCCCTAGACTTTGCCCTTTGGAGTTTATTCCATCCCTGCACTGTTAAGATAACTCCGCGTGTGCGACTACGAGGCGGGATAGAATTTTGAGGCTTGTGTTGGGCGCGATCGGATTTCAGTTGGCGAGGGGTGCAATCAGCTTTGGGATTCTGAATATACACAGAGGATTGCAATGGCATTTTCAGTGCAGTGTTAGTCATTTGTTATCCTCTCCTTAAGAGCAATTGCTAGTTTGTTGATGAAATTTACTTGTTATGAAAGATTTCCAGATTCAAGAATTGCAGCGAGTAATGGCTCAAGTTCTAAAGCGTTTGTGTATCGAAGACCATTGATGAATAAGGCGGGTGTGCTGGTTACTCCACTGCGAATCCCACTTTCAATGTCTTCATTGATGTGCTCGATATGCACTCTTCTGGTAATGTCTCGAAGAAACTGGGCAACATCAAGTCCTAAATTGTTGGCATACTCCACCAGATTGCAGTCTCTCAAATCTTGGTGATGCTCCAGTAAGATTTCAGACATCTGCCAAAACTGCCCCTGTGCCCCCGCAGCTTCTGCTGCTTCTGCTGCCTTCTGAGCTTGAGGATGGATTTGAGGTTGAGGGAAGTGTCGGAACACAAAGCCTAGATAGTTCTCCTCGAAAAAGGTAGCGTTGAGCCGTTCTTGAACTGTTTTAATCAAGGCATAAAGTTCTCCACATTGAGGACATTGATAATCCCCATACTCAACGAGCACAACTCTCGCATCCAGTGAACCTTGCCGATGGTCTTGTTCAGAGGGGGGTACCACTAATTGATGGCGATCGCCAGGTGCGTTAGCAGGAATATCGTGGCTCATTCTAAACCTCTGAAGCAAAGAGCGTTTGTCGTGCGAGAAGCACTGTGAAACTGTGTTTTTCAACTCTTTAATCGTTTGTATGATTTTACAAATTAAGAGTGGTAAAGAATTAACAGTTTGTGGCAGAGGCTTTGGTATGGGACACCTGCCAAAAATTGTTTACTATAACCTCCTTTCATTAGTAATTTAGAGGACTCACTCAAATTTGTCGTCAATACTAGGTTTATATTTTAAGCAACACAACGATCAATAATTGGTTGATCCGAGGTACAGGTTCATATCAAACTTAAGTACAGGTTCATATCAAACTTAAGTTTGATATGAACCTGTACTTAAGAGGCGATCGCGCTGAACCCAAACATGGTAAAAAAGTCTCCCAGGTCGTCGATAAACTTTTTTACTTCCCGATGAACCTTTGTGTTGGCAGCACTCAATAGTGAGAAGTTATGAATGTTTTAAATATTTACATTTAGAAATAATCTCAGGAATTGAAAGAAAATCTATCCCAGAAATCGCGAAAGTAGTTAGTTTAAAATCTGGTCAAGCACTGCATCACTTCATAGCTTGCATCACCTTGGTCAGTAACCCAATTAAGAGAGCGAAGATTATCGCAATTAATCGTTTACTTGCCGATAGCTGAATGATATGCTCAAGCCTACTGTGTTCATTGAGCCATCAAGCCGTTCGCGCCTAAGCCGGAGCATGATCGTTAACAGATTGGTCGAACTACAGGAGACCCGAAAAGCATGAATTCCAGAGCTTTGAGTTTCCTGACTGCAATGCTCGTTTCCCTATGCGTGGCGGTAAATGTTAGCTACGCGGTCGATGATGATTGCAACAACATCAAGAGCGCCGTGGATGAAGTAATCCAGCCAGTGATGTTGCAATACGGCATCCCTGGGATGGCCGTGGGGATCGTCACGAGGGGTGGGCACTACGTCTTCGACTACGGCGTGGTCTCCAAGGAGACTCGGAAGCCTGTTATTGGCGACACGCTTTTCGAGATCGGATCGATTAGCAAGACGTTCACCGCGACGCTGGCTTCCTACGCGCAAGCCAACGGCGCTCTCTCGTTGTCCGATACTGCGAGCAAGTACCTCTCTTCCTTACAAGGCAGCTACTTCGATAAGGTGAGTCTGCTAAACCTTGGGACGCATACGTCAGGTGGTCTCCCGTTGCAAGTCCCTGACGAAATTACGAACAACGACCAACTGATGGAGTATTTCAGGAACTGGAAACCGACCTACGCTCCAGGGACATATCGGACTTACTCCAATCTGAGCATCGGGATGCTCGGCATGATTGCCGCGAAGAGCCTGAACGAGGATTTCGTTGCCCTCATGCAAGGTAAGCTTTTTCCCGCGCTGGGAATGAACCGTACCTATCTCGACGTTCCCTCTTTCGAGAGGAAAAACTATGCACAAGGCTACACAAAGAATGACGAGCCGATTAGGATGGTGCCCGGAGTCCTTGCGTCGGAAACCTATGGTATCAGGACTACAGCCGATGACCTGGTTCACTTCGTCGAGGCGAACCTGGGGATGTTCAGCCTTAATGAGAAGCTGCAACGTGCGCTCGTCGCTACGCACACCGGATACTTCAGGATCGGCGAGATGACGCAGGATCTGATCTGGGAGCAATATTCCTATCCGGTCGCCTTGAAAGACCTGCTTGCCGGAAACTCCGCAAAGATAAGCTACGAGGCTAATCCAGTGATCGAGATCGCTCCTCCGTCGCCGCCGAGGGAGAACGTTGTGATCAACAAGACTGGTTCGACGAACGGTTTCGCTGCCTACGTCGCGTTCATCCCGGAGAAGGCACTCGGAATCGTCCTCTTGGCGAATAAGAACTACCCAATCGATGCGCGGGTGATGGTCGCCCATCAAATACTGAATCGGTTAGACACCGACAACGTGTCGAGAGGTACTATCAACTTAAACAGATACTTGAATTAATTCTCAAATCACCGACGAGAAGGCTATCTTCTTTACGTCACTTCAGTACAAGATCAAACACCTCACTAATAGATGTGAGGTATTAAAGAAGGTGTATCAAATTGGGGTTGTGTTCTCCCTGTTTCGATTATCTGTCCCGCCTAGTCACCTAATTGCGTCAGCGAGTATCTCTACTAGGGTTTTTTGGCTTTTCTGTTGAGTTGAGAACCGACACCAATCGCTAAAAGAGCTAGCAAGCCAAAAACTGAGGTGGGTTCAGGTACAGACTTTGTCTCTTCTAGGTAAGAGAAGACTTCACTGGCATTAAACGGTAAATTATCAAAACTCGGCTCTAGAGACACAAAAACATTAGGAGGTAAGCCAGAAACAGCGTTGGTTTGTCCTTGAGTGGCACCTGGGGCGGATTCGGTATCAACTTCAATATGCAGAGGTGTTTCCGGTGAGAACGCTGACTCACTCAGATTGATTGCCGCCACCATGTCCCACAGCGGATTTGGGTTTACATCACCACCGACTACAACTAGAGAGAAGTCCAACAATTGAGCCGCCAAAACGCTTTCAGGAGTGCCGGTTGCCAGCCATGCCTCATAGTCTTCACGGTCAAAGGCAATCTTGTTTGTGGCATCCAAGGGAGTTAGTTGGATGTTCAAACCTTCCTCACCCGCCTCAAAGAATTCACTGGCGGCAAGCGGATCGACCCAAATGTTGAACTCGGCAACGGTGTTTGTGGAGAAAGGTGCCTCAGGCAGTACTCCCAAATTTCCAGGAACAAAGACCGCCCCCCCATAATCTGAAGGACTTCAATGTTGTTGATGATAGAAGGATCGATCCGTAACGCTTCGGCAATGTTGGTGAGCGACCCCGTTGAGAGAATCGCTACAGGTTCTGGAGAATTCTTGACTGTTTCCACAATCAACTCGGCGGCCGACTCAAACTCGATAGCGGGAATCTCCTCTGGCAGTGTAACAAAGGGAGCAAAAAAGTTATCGGCATCATTTCGGATAAAGTCAGGAAAGGCATTGTTCCCGTCAAGAGGTACAGGGCTGCCAATGCCAACAGGAATCTCAGTCGCATCTAGGAGTCCTAGCATTCGCTTGAGACCGTTTTGAAAGTCTTCGCTTTCTGGGCGGGCAACCCCGTGGGACATCGTGATCGCTTGAACATCGAAGTTGGGATTTGCCAGCATATACGCTAAGGCAGCTAATCCATCCTGACTCCCATCATCATCCACGATCAGCGGAGTGGGTGTTAGGGAAGCGGCATTTGATGAGGGAGCGTCAACGGCGAGCGCAACAGCAATCGCCACACTAGTGCAAGAAGGCAGAAGATAGGAGGCAGAGGGCTGTTATGAAAGAAAGCTTGCACAGTAAGCTTTTTAACCTTTTTTAACTGGATAGTTATTTGCGCCGTGCTGCACTAGTAGCTACAGTAGCGGCGATTTAGGTGAAAATATTCTTTTTCATGGTTTCAAGTCAAGCGGTAGATGTGAGGAGCCATTCACGAGTGTTGTTACTAATCCCAGCTAATAAAAAACCGTGGGCTAGCATGAGTGTGACTTGCCTGAGACGAATGAACAGTGTGCGAAAACACTTTCTGCAACACTTCACGGCTGATGAGCTTATGTGGAATATTCCGGTGTAGCTAGGACAAAGTTTTCCTATTACGTTCTAGCTGCCATTGTCACACTGTGACAGTTGAGAGCTTACCCTAGAATGAACCCTAGGTTATCCGGAAGAAACCTGGCAGCAGTTGCCGCTAAAAATTTGCGCTCCTCTCCAAAAGTCGTCCTAAAAAACGTCAAGTTTGAGGATTGGCTAAGCGTCAATATAAGATTTCCTGCTTCTCTCAATGTGGTGCAGTCTCTACCAAGCACCTTATCCAGCTTTGTGGTCTACTGCCTTGTGCATCGACTTTATAGAATTCTGAGTCGCAAGACTTTTTTTGGCTAGCGTTTCCACAGCCACAGCGGCTACCCGAGCTACAGCCTCCAGTGGCAGCGAACGTACCGTTCTTAGTACCTGTTCTAACGGTTCCTCCTCTGGTAACTCTCCATCTACCAAGTAAGCTTGGAGGTCAGAAAGGCTCCATCCTCTTAAAGCCGCCAGTTTCTCCAGATTTTCTGTCTCTGGCCAAGCAAGATGAGACTCCCAAAACCTAACTGACGATTGGCTAACACCAAGTTCCTTAGCAAACTGGCGTTGGCTCTTGGAGCCTCGCAACTCAGCAACTATTCTTGCTAACCGTTCAGTTTTTGAGTCCATAAAACCATACTAGGCGATCTAAACTTGCCCACCACTTTTTTGAGGTCAAACGCGGTAAAGTAATGAGTAATCAACTATTCAAATGCGAGTGATATGTCACTCATAGCTTTGAGCAACTGTAGATAATTCTTTGCCCTGTCAACTGACGCAGTCTTTAGCTCAAATCCAATGTCAGTATACAGTCAAGTCAACCCTAAAGAGTTGAAACCCCATCCCAAAAACTCCTCGATCTATGGTGAGGACGAAGATGTGACCGAGCTAATTGACGCAATCCATAAATCGGGATGGGTCAAAGCTTTAGTTATAACCAAGGACGGAACAATCATTAGCGGACATCGACGATGGAAGGCTGCATTGACCTTAGAGTGGCAGAGCGTACCCGTAGAGGAGAGAGAGTTTAGCGACGAAGCCGCTGAGCTAGAAGCATTGCTAAGAGAGAATCAAAGCCGCGACAAAACCACCGAGCAGAAAGTCCGAGAAGCCCTAGTTTGGAAGGAAATTGAATCCTATCAAGCTAGAATGAGACAAATTGAACTAGCTGGAACTCGACCCAACCATAATCCTGACCTTGTGGAAAATTTTCCACAAGGTCAAAGAGGTAGAACCCGCGATCGCCTTGCCCAACTTGTCAATCTAGGTTCAGGTCGCACCTACTCCAAAGCCGCTAAAGTCGTTGAGGCGATTGACAAGGAAACTGTTTTCGGAAATCTGCAAACCGCTCAACGACTTCGCAGCACCTTAAACTCGAAAAGTGTAGATGCGGCTTATCAGCTCCTCACCTTAACCCGAAAGCGAGCAAACAATCCAGAAGACAACAGCAGTCATCGCGACAACCTAACACCCTCAATTCAAGGGAGTGAATTTCTACTTTCCCATCAAAGCGATCGCTTCCCTAATACGATTCGCAGTTGCTGGACTTGTCAGCACAGAGACCGGCTCATCGAGAATCATAGCTTTCACTGCACCCATCTGGGAACGCTAAGCCTCATTGACAAAGATGCCTGTACGCGAGGAGAAGAATGTGACTTGTGGTGTGACAGGGACGTGGAACAGATAATTACTACAGAGCAGTCCGAAACTTCACCTGAACTTATCAAGCCTCAAACTTTTTCTATAGAGTTTCCCGAATACTTACGCTCCAAGTTTCAGGATGCAGCACGAGCTTCTGGAATGAGTGTAGTGGACTGGGCGCTCGTTGTCCTTGAGTCAGCATCAGGGCAAGTCCCTGAGGGAGGACAAAACTGATGCCGAGCTTAGATAATAGTGAGAGAAATACTTCCCATCAATCAGGAACATCACAACTTGAGATTACTGAGTTAGAGCTTCCCTCAACTCCCAGTGCCAACCCTACCCCTCACAAGGGAAGGTATCGCACCATTAACCGACCATCGACCAGTCCTAATTTATTCCCCGATGCTAGAACGAGCTACATGGCATCCAACCGATTAATCTGGGAGGGTTGCAACATTCTGACACAAGGACGAGATCTCAATTGGGCTGTCCCAGAGCAAGGGCCACCTTACTATGAAGTTCCCGTTGCCAAAGGCAAAGGGTACATTACCTTCTGGGTAACTGACGAGCTGCCTGGACTCCAACCCGCCATCTTAGAAGGGGAAGCAGCACTAGCACTGATTGAGCAATTTGATATCCGTGCTGCCTGTATGCATCTCATCTATGCCGCTCACGCTACGCAGCTTGACCGTCCCTGGGAACAGCAGTTCGTCCTGAGCGATATCCAGCTAGAACGATACCTAGGTCTGAACCAGAATAAAAAACTGAACAAACAGCAGAAGTTGCAGTTAATGTTAGAGCTGGCGAGACAACCTTGTAATCTCCTGGTATATGTTTCTTGGCCGTCAAAGGGAGCGGTTAGCTCATTTAGCGTCAGCCGCACTTGGCTGTGGGAGATTGCAGAGCCGATTTTGCACTTCCAAGATTGTTTTCAAGATTGTGAAGGTAATCCTATCGGCGAACAGAAGCTTGTAGGATTCACCCTTAAAATCCGCTGCGGAAACTGGGCGCAGTACTTTCTCAACCAGGAGAAGTGCCGGAACAAATTGGGCTACTACGAGTACGGCATTTTATCTCAGGGACTACTACATGACTTGATGAGCCTGTGGCATCACCATGAAGGTGCCGTGCGTCTGATGACCTGGCTCTTGTTTAAGACTAAGGTCAATCAGACCAGTCCACTAACGGTGGAAACGCTGATGAACGTGGCATTTGGCACTTCTTTAATAGAAGCAGCCAAAGCCTTTTCAAATGAGCGGAAGAAGTTACTCAGACGTTGGGAAACAGCGCTTAGGGTTTTACTGGAGCGAGGATGGAACATTAAAGCCGACCCTGACACTTATCCACTCCAATACTGGCCTGCATTACTTGATACAGAACCACTAGCACAAATCCCAAACAACCCTGAAGAGGCAGCTCAGTTCTGGTCTGAAGATGCCGACTTAAGCCCAGGTGGGCGTCTTACTGACCTTACAAGACGCACACGCCGTAGTTTTGAACAGCTACTTAGTGGCAAGCTGTGGATTCTACCACCAGCAGATATTGCTGGGAAGCTGGATGAGATTGATGAGTGCAAAAAGAAGAAACGGAAAAAGGATTTGGCTAAAAAACAGTCAGCTCCTTCTCAAGACTACTCGGCATTGACAGGTCAACAACTCAAAGACCAGAGGATTAGCCTGGGCTTAAGTCAAAGGGACTTGAGTACCCTTACTGGAATCAGTCAAAAGATGATCTCGCTCCTAGAGAATGGAGAACGTCGGCTAAGCGAGACAAACCGAGAACGTCTGCTTAAAGTTTTTAGGAACTAGGTTCTCGCCACCTTCCACAGCTCCAACTCCCCGGCACCCATCAGGGTGAAATTTTTAGTACTCAAAAGCTTTGTACCCTACCAAACACGCCAAACCCTTATTGCTACTGGGTTTGGTTGCTATTCGCCTGGTTGTACTCGAAAATACCCCTCACCCTATCCAAAAATACCCCTCACTCTACCCAAAAATACCCCTCACTCTACCCAAAAATAAATTTTTGTTGTCTGTAATCCTTGTATTGCAGGGCTTTCATTTTTGAGTACAAATCTGATCATTCTGATCATTCTGATCCGCTTGTACTCACCAGCCCGAAAAAACGCGCACGCTACTCTAGTTCAACCAACAAAAACCACTCCTGCGCTCTGCCAAAGCACTGGCTACAGCAGAGTCCTCATAACTCTATGCAGGCGGTGGAGTTGAGCGAACTAACAACAGGGGAGTGTGAGAGGATGGTTTCCGTATGGCATTACCTGAAGAGAAATTGCCCAATCTGCAACGGGGCACGCTCCGACTGCCGCGAGAACACACAGAGCGATTTAATTCACTGTCGCCACGAAGTTACTGCCGCACCAGGCTATCAGTGTGTCAGTGAGGACAAATGGGGGTTCTTCCTATGGGCAGTCGATGACGGACGCGATCGCAATTCCGACCAGTGGGAAGAACTACGCCGCTCTAGAGAACAAGAGCGTTCCCAAAGACTCAAGGAAGAAGAAAAACGTTGTACTCAACTTCTCCCCAGTCAGGAACGCGATCGCCTAATCCGCAAACTATCCCAGCAGTTGGGTCTCTCCACCCAGCACCGCCAACACCTACGAGAAGAACGTGGTCTATCGAACGAGCAAATTGACCACGCCTGCTACTTCAGCATCGAACCGTATCAAGAACTCATTGGTATCAGCCCTCGACTGGCTGGCATAGACCTGTGGGGTCGGTATCTCACGATTAAACAACAGGGAATTGGCTGCCCCATCTTTGATATCTACGGGCACATTACTGGGTTCCAAGTTCGCTTCGACAATGCCACCGAAAATAAATATAAGTGGTCCACCAGCCGCTCACAATTTCGCCCCAACGGACCCACTGCTCACCTTCCCAATGGCGAACTACCCCTCGCTGTGTGGCGTCCTCTCGGTGCAATCCAACGCCGCAGCATCGGCATGAGTGAAGGCACTAACCCCAAGCCCTACATCGTAGCAACGCGATTGGGTCAGCCCTGCCTGGGAGCAGCGGGAGGCAACTTTGTCGCCTCACAGCAACAACTCAAAGAGTCCCTAGATGTCCTATCCACCGAACTGAACACCAAGACCATTGACTTTTACCCAGATGCAGGTGCGATCGCCAATTTCCACGTCCTGCGGCAGTACCGAGCCACCTTCAGGCTGGTACAGCAATGGGGTTATGAAATTCGAGTCGCCTGGTGGGGTCAAACCACTAAGGGCGAACATTTAGACATCGATGATCTACTCGTTGCAGGACGTGAAGATGAAATTCAGTTCATTACTGTAGCTCAGTTTGAACTACTTTGCCACAACCCAGACAGCCAGCTCCACGGATTTAAGGACTTATTCGGATGGCTACCTAAACTGCAAAACCGTTTGGCTCAACTGGTTAAGAAACGCTCCCGCTGGGGCTTTGCGTCCTGTGGAGACGTTGAAGTTGAACCCCCACCAACCCCTCCAACTATCCAATATGAAGCGGGTCAGAGATTAGAAGCTTGGGTTCAAGCCGTGCAAGGAGGAGCTAAGTTCATCTTCGATTCGTCAGCGACTGGCACTGGCAAAAGCTATGATTCAGGGTTAGCCCATTCGTGACAAGTTAAGGCAAAGTAATTGTTGTCAATGAGACAATATACTTAATTTTCTAGCTAACGAGAATGATAATCAAACAGTGAGGGGGAGGAGGTATAGGCTAGCAGTACTAGCCTATA
>JAESFV010000386.1_pt1 | contig 12276 bp, 11 predicted proteins | sample 9269471 | NCBI WGS metagenome assembly JAESFV01 (sample SAMN14502647, study PRJNA617108) | algae metagenome | isolation source: Symplocastrum torsivum CPER-KK1 and co-occurring heterotrophs from... | place: USA: Central Plains Experimental Range, Colorado | collected 2001-01-01
GCGCCATCCACAGGTTCGACAGCGCGAACAGCGTCATCAGTTGCGCCGTGTTCTTCGCCAGACCACGGAAGCGCACCTTCACATACCGGCGTACTCGGCGTCAGCGAAGGTCATCTGCTTCATGGGGAAACTCAGCGGGTGGAATCCGGGTCTTTTGCCAAAATCTGGAAGTCTTCTTCAGAGTTTCCCTAGCATTAAGCTGGGCGCGACAACAGACGTCTAGTTGGGCGGCACCTGAAGGTTTCGACCAGCCACATAACGGCCTAGGTCAATCGACGGGCAAGAATAGAATGTCTCCTATAGTCCGCTAGTGTGCGCTCTCTTGCTTGGATGGCATTACGTTCTGGCCCAACGTTACTGTAGCGAATCCGCAGCAGTATCAATCAAAGCCTCCTGTATCCCGCGTGAAGAAAGACGCTACGTTGCGCCCGTTCTTCCACGGCTTCGCTTGCCGCCCCGCTACGGCAGATTCGAAGTATTCATCGAAATGTCATCCTTTAGAAACAGTGCGTTAACAAGGAATTTCTACCCTTTGCATCGCGAACCGCAATTGTGCGGCCAGCAATATTGCGAAAGGTGATCAAATGACGCCCCATCAGATACAGGACGCCGTGCTGCGGGTCGACCGGTTGAGCGTCGTCTATCCAGGCGGCGTGACAGCCCTACGCGATACCTCGATTGCATTTCGGCGTGGTGAGTTCACCGTGCTGCTTGGTCTCTCGGGCGCAGGCAAGTCGACCTTGCTCCGTAGTCTCAATCGACTCGTCACGCCCACTGGCGGCAGTGTCACCAGCGAACTCGGTGAACTCGGCAGCGGCTCGGCCTTGCGTCAGCATCGTCGGCGTACCGCCATGATCTTTCAGCACCACCAGCTAATCGAACGTCAAAGCGCACTGGCTAATGTGCTTACCGGTCGGCTGGCCTTTCACAACACGCTCCGCTCGCTGTTTCCTCTGCCGCGTGCCGATCAGGAGATTGCGCTCAGTTGCCTCGCTCGGGTCGGTCTGGCAGACAAGGCGCTAAGCCGGGTGGACAAACTGTCCGGTGGCCAGCAGCAGCGGGTAGGCATCGCGCGTGCGCTAGCGCAACAGCCGGCGATCATTCTGGCCGATGAGCCGGTAGCCAGTCTCGACCCGGCCACTTCGGTCCGTGTTCTCGGATTGCTGCGCGACATCTGCAAGGAAGACGGCATCACCGCCATCGTTTCGCTGCATCAACTCGAATATGCCCGCCGCTTCGCCGATCGCGTCGTCGGGCTGGCCGATTCTCAGATCGTTTTCGATGCCGCGCCCTCGGAACTCACCGATGCGCAGCTTGAGCGCATCTATGCAGGCCGCTCTACGACTCAGCCAGCGAATGCTCCGGCTGAACCACCTGTCATGCTCGAACCTTCACTGGAGATGTCCCGATGAAACGCTTATCCGCGCTCTTATTGACTTGCTTGCTGTCCGCTGTTTCAAGTTTGTCCGCCCTAGCGGCCGATGCCGATCCGGATGTGCTAAAGGTTGCCCTGCTGCCGGACGAAAACGCCTCCGAGCTGATCAAGCGTAACCAGCCGCTGAAGGATTATCTGGAAGAGCATCTGGACAAGAAGGTGCAGCTGATCGTAACCACCGACTATTCCTCGATGATTGAGGCGATGCGCTTTGGCCGTATCGACCTGGCGTATTTCGGTCCGCTGTCCTACGTCATGGCCAAAAGCAAAAGCGACATCGAGCCCTTCGCTGCCATGGTCATCGACGGCAAGCCGACCTATCGCTCGGTGATTATCGCCAATGTGGCGTCAGGCGTGAATGAGTATGCCGACCTTAAGGGCAAGAAGATGGCCTATGGTGACCGGGCATCGACGTCCAGCCATTTGATTCCCAAAGCCGTGCTTCTTGAGACGGCCGGTTTGACGGGTGGGCAGGACTACGAACAACATTTTGTGGGCACGCATGACGCCGTTGCCGTCAACGTGGCGAACGGCAACGCCGATGCGGGTGGGCTGTCGGAGGTAATTTTCAATCACGCAGTCGAACGTGGCCTAATCGATCCGAGCAAGGTGAAAGTACTTGGTTACAGCGGCGAATACCCCCAGTACCCCTGGGCGATGCGCTCGAACCTGAGCCCCGAGCTGAAAACCAAGGTGCGGGATGTATTCGTCGGTATCGACGATCCCGAAGTGCTGCGCAACTTCAAGGCCGAGGCCTTCGCGCCAATCACCGACGCCGACTACGATGTGATCCGCAACATGGGATCGCTGCTCGGCCTCGACTTCGCCACGATGTGAGCACCGATATGTCTACTCATTACGACGTGCAGGCGCTGCCTGCAGAGCAACGCGAGCACATCCTTCGAGGCTTCGGCCTCGGTTGGTGGCGCCAGCTGGGGCAGGTGGCGATTGTATTCGGAGTGGTGCTGTTGGCCTGCTGGTACGTGGGGCTGCTCGATGCCACCACGCTGCTGAACGGGCTGCCCTCCATCGCGACCCTGGCAGGCGAGGCCATGCCGCCAGACTTTTCGGGCTATCGAAGCTGGATTCGCCCCTTGATCGACACCTTGGCGATGAGCATCGCCGGTACGGCCATCGCAGTGGTGTTCTCGCTGGTGGTGGCCTTCGTTGCAGCGCGCAATACGGCGCCGCACCCCCTTGTGTTCGGTGTTGCCCGGGTGCTGCTCAATGCCCTGCGGTCGGTGCCGGAGCTGATCATGGGCATCATCTTCGTTGCAGCCGTAGGGTTCGGCGCCTTGCCGGGCGTGCTTGCCCTGGGTCTGCATTCGGTCGGCATGGTCGGCAAGTTCTTCGCCGAGGCCATCGAGCACGTCGACGAAGCGCCGGTGGAAGCCGCTCGGGCGGCGGGGGCTACGCCGATGCAAGTGCTGCTGCACGCGGTTTTGCCACAGGTGACGCCGCAGTTCGCCGACGTGGCGATCTACCGCTGGGAATACAACTTTCGCGCCTCCACCGTGATGGGCATGGTTGGCGCCGGCGGTATCGGCTTCGAACTCATGGGCTCGCTGCGCATCATGCAGTACCAGGAGGTTGCAGCAATCCTGCTGGTCATCCTGGCCATGGTCACGCTAGTAGACGCCTTCAGTGGCGTGCTGCGCAAACGTTTCAAATAGGACAAACCATGCTGCCGAAACTCGTTATAACTCACCGAGTACACGATGAGATCCTGCAACTGCTGGCGCCACATTGCGAGCTGATGACCAACCAGACCGACAGCACGCTGCCGCGCGAGGAAATTCTGCGCCGCTGCCGCGATGCTCAGGCGATGATGGCGTTCATGCCCGATCGGGTCGATGCAGACTTTCTTCAAGCCTGCCCTGAGCTGCGTGTAGTCGGCTGCGCGCTCAAGGGCTTCGACAATTTCGATGTGGACGCCTGTACTGCCCGCGGGGTCTGGCTGACCTTCGTGCCTGATCTGTTGACGGTCCCGACTGCCGAGCTGGCGATCGGACTGGCGGTGGGGCTGGGGCGGCATCTGCGGGCAGCAGATGCGTTCGTCCGCTCTGGCAAGTTCCAGGGCTGGCAACCACAGTTCTACGGCACGGGGCTGGATAACGCTACGGTCGGCATCCTTGGCATGGGCGCCATCGGACTGGCCATGGCTGATCGCTTGCAGGGATGGGGCGCGACCCTGCAGTACCACGAGGCGAAGGCTCTGGATACACAAACCGAGCAACGGCTCGGCCTGCGCCGGGTGGCGTGCAGCGAACTCTTCGCCAGCTCGGACTTCATCCTGCTGGCGCTTCCCTTGAATGCCGATACCCAGCATCTGGTCAACGCCGAGCTGCTTGCCCTCGTACGGCCGGGCGCTCTGCTTGTAAACCCCTGTCGTGGTTCGGTAGTGGATGAAGCCGCCGTGCTCGCGGCGCTTGAGCGAGGCCAGCTCGGCGGGTATGCGGCGGATGTATTCGAAATGGAAGACTGGGCTCGCGCGGACCGGCCGCGGCTGATCGATCCTGCGCTGCTCGCGCATCCGAATACGCTGTTCACTCCGCACATAGGGTCGGCAGTGCGCGCGGTGCGCCTGGAGATTGAACGTTGTGCAGCGCAGAACATCATCCAGGCATTGGCAGGTGCGCGCCCAATCAACGCTGCGAACCGTCTGCCCAAGGCCGAGCCTGCCGCATGTTGAATCCGGTCTGGCTGAAGAGCCTGGTAGCGATCGTTCAAACAGGCAGTTTTCAGAGCGCGGCGAGGGCGTTGGGGCTGGCCCAGCCGACGGTGTCGCAGCACTTGCAGAAGCTTGAAGAGCAGGTCGGCGTAACGCTGGTGCAGCGCAGTCGTAGCGGCTGCCAGCCTACCACACGGGCGCTGGCCTTCATGCCGCATGCGACCGCCTTGCTCGACATGCACGCCCGGGCGCTAGAAGCCCTGCATGGCAATCGTGAGCGCGTCGGGGCCAGCTCCAACATCGGCACCTACCTTCTCCAGCCATTCGTGCGCAACTATCTGACGACCGCAAATGAGAGGGGCGAGGTGGATCTGCGCATCGCCGCCAACCCGGATGTGGCCGACCAGCTACTGGCGGGCCAGCTCGACGCCGCGATCATGGAATGGTGGCTACCTCACCCCGACTTCGAACACCGCCTCTGGCGGGTCGAGCCGCTGGTGCTTATCGTCAGCCCCGACCATGCGCTGGTTGAAGCAGGGTGCATAGAACGTGATCGTCTGGTGGACCTGCCGATGCTGGGAGGTGAACCGGGTAGCGGTACCGGACGGCTTCTGACCGAATACTTTGGCGAACTGGGCGTGCCTCGCAGCGGTATGCAGCTAGGCAGCACCGAGGCAGTCAAACAAGCAGTGAGGGCGGGACTCGGCGTGTCGTTGGTGATGGCTTCCGCAGTACAAGACGAAGTTCGCAGTGGCGCGCTGGTAGCTCTTCCCATCCCGGGGCTTGAAAAGCGTCTCCAACTGATCTGGCGCAAACCTCCCGGAAATCTGCACCCGCCGGGATTTGTGCGGCACTTATTGGAGGAGGCAGATCTAGCTGGATAAGGTGATGGATGGTTGCGATCCAGCGCTTGGCTTGTCAGCCTAGGGAAACTCTGAAAAAGACTTTCTGATTTGGCAAAATACCGCGACCCCAACCTCGTGAACGAGCAGACGGTGGACGAGAAAGTCTACGACCGCCTTTCCGAACGCATGAAGGACCGCTTTGATCTGTTCGGATCGTTGCCGGACACCATCAAGGACGAATGGATTGACGACATCGAGCATCTGGGAGAATTGATGGATCAGTACATCAATGCCCAGAAGCAGGAAACCGGCTTCGATCTGCGCTACAACGCCACCATGCGCCCAACCGATAACGACTGGCGCAACTGCGCACAGGTCTTGTCACGTCGAGATTTTGAGACGCTGATGAGGAAAGGGTGGTGACCGAGGTCCAATCGGTGAGCTGGTTCGCCACTGCTTATCTGGCGCACTAAGCTCGCTCAGGAGCCTTGTTCAGTGAGGCAGGTTCATAGGTGGCATTAGATAATACCTCCTGCATCCATTTCGGCATCATGCATGCTCTAAGGGTTGCCAGTTCGACAGGGCTGAGGGCGCAGGTAATTTTGGAAAGCGTCTGCGAAGACAGCCCATCTTTGCCGAGGTAATAAAGTGCGGTCAGTGCCATGCCCACCATAGTGCCAGCGTGCTGCAAGCGATGACTGGACACATGCTGTAGGCGAACCACCGCATTACCAACCTTGATTTTGCGGGTTGCTCCGCTTGTGTAGAAAGTCGGTACTACCTGCATCTGAGTACTAAGTCCCAGCCTGCGCACAGCTTCCGCACCATGTATCTGAATCGTCTCGCCATTTGCTTTAGTGAGAATGCTCATGATGGCTAGCGGGCTAGGTATGAGCCGGCGACCGGTGTAGCGGCTAAATTTTGGTCGCATGTAAATGCCGCGAGCGACGCGCTCAAGATGACCTGATTGCACTAGCCTGGAGAATGCCTTATCGACGGCAGCACGAGAGCCAGCCTCTGCGAATAGCGAGCGAGGAAAGGGCTTCCCCTTCTGCATTCGCTTAATTCGGTTCGAGATTGCTTCTGCGACGGACATGGCACCCTTAGCGATCTGATTCTTCGAAATGGACTGACTAGAGGTCTCTCTTTCAACGTCGAGTGTTACCCGTAAGCCTATGATGCAGGCTCAGCGAGCAGGCTCTGTAACTCATCTCCAACTCTCTTTAGCAGTAACTCACGGTCAGCGGGGGCCTCTGCTCCGAGCAAATAGGTGATGGCCAGGAGGGTGACCGGGTGGACATCGAGCACCTTGCAGAGATCATCAAGCTTTTCGAGCGTAGGACTGGTAGCCGCCCGCTCCAGCATGCTGACGTAGGTGCGGCTGCTAACCATTGAGAAGTCTTCCTGGGTAAGCCCCTGGCTGTGACGCACCAACCTCAACGCTTTACTAAACGAATTCCGGACTTCCATTTTGCGCTCCCGCAAAATGGAAAGATGAAGCGTGATTGAACAATATATGACTACAAAATATATTGTTCATTAGTCGAGCATGATTCTCATCAAGGGGCCTGGGATGTTCAAGACAAATCGGAAATCTGAGCTGTTTCCTGGGCGCTCCAACGGCTCTGATGACGTTCAGTTCTGGTCATTTATTGAGCAGGATGCGGCTTGGCCTTGGTTCTATCTTCAGCTGGTGGAGGACGCTGGTGGGGAATTGTTTCGCAGCATGCTAATGGTTCCGACACCCGTACAGCTTGAGCAGGTCGTAGCCGTAAAAGATGATCATGCTTGGATTGAGCAGGCCCAGCTTGTGACTCCATCGCACATCAACGATACGGAGCGCTGGACAATGGAGCCTTTGTTGGAGGTCAGTCTGATCCTTGATGATCAGGGGCTTGAGCTCGGATATAGGTATCGCGTAGAGGGAGGTCGAGAGTACAGCGTTTCTGTCGATCCGTTTCCAGACGGACAGCTGAAAACTCACATGATCTTCTCTGCTGCATTGCACATCAGGGCGGAAGGCTATTGATTTCAGGTGTTTAGCTTGTTTGGAGGTGAGGCATGACAATGCCATGCGAACGTACCCGAGCAGTGATACAGACACATGACTTTCTTCTTGAGCTCTCGCGTGATGGGTCTTTGCCCGAACGGGTTCGGCGTGATGCTCGATTCCTGCTGCGTCATTATCCAAGCCGGACTGACATGCTTATGGCCGGCCGGATTGAGGAACAGGCGGAGACGCTGCCAATTGGAGCTCTTGGCCCTGTATTCAGCTCGACAACAACTCTCTAATAGGTATCGAATCGGATGTGATCGCTCTCGCCCTCTACAATCGCGGGCCCACATGAGCGTATGAGGAAGCTTTAAGAAGGGGCTCAGTCGCGCGCGGTGGGGGGATAGGCCTGTACAACTGGGCTGGCGTTTCCCTGCGGTAACGGATAACCCATATATTGCTGCCTTCAGCCGCATCACCGGGTTCGCAGCGCGAGCCGATGCTGTCCTGGCAGCTTCTGAAGGCGAGTCACCCATGTCTGAAGACATCAAGAATACCGCGATCACCGCCGCAGGTTACATTTATCAGAACCGTCAAGGCCTCAGGGTTCTTTGCGATTGGCTTGACGCACCGGCTCGCTATACCCGGGTGAGGTTTGAGTGTGACGACGAGGCTGTCGCGCCGACAGGGCTGGATGACATCGTTGTCGAGCGTGCAGATAGCCTGCTTGATCTCCAGCAGGTCAAGTTCACCCCTGATCCAAACGCGCATCCGCTCTGCTGGGATTGGATGCTGGAAAAGACTGGCAAGACAGCGCGATCGAGGTCGATGTTGCGCAAGTGGTTCGATGCTTTCAAGGCGTTGGAACCGGCGCGTACGGGCTTATTTTCGTTGACGACCAATCGCCGGCCGGATGCCGATATCGAAGCTTGCCTCAGCGGCGGCAAGATCTCCTTTGCCAGGATCCCCGAGCCCAGGCGCTCTGAGGTCATCGCGGAACTTGGTGGCGAGCAAGACTGCGAGGCGTTTTTTAGCCAGCTGCACATTTTTCACAGTGACAAGGGGTTCGACACGCTGGAGCAAGAGGTCGATGCGCGACTTCGCAAACACGGCACTCCTGAGGGTATTGCTAACCTCAAGTACGTAGCTTTGAACTGGGCGACGCGGAAAAACTTCCCACCCCCTGACGGTTGGATCACGCTGGAGCAGGTTCGCACCATCCTGCGCTCGACACCAGCGGCGCCTTTGCCAGAGGACTTCGTTGTCCCACTGGGCTACGAGGTGCCTGATGAGACGTTCCATTCGGAGTTTGCCCGTGACACCGTCAATGCTACTGGTGGGGCGATCGTGCTCACTGGGCCGCCGGGTCGTGGAAAAAGTACCTATCTGAGCGCGTTGTGCGACACGCTCGCTGAGCGGGGCATCCCTACCGTCCGGCATCATTACTTCCTCTCGACGACGGAGCGAGGGCGAGACCGGGTGAACAGCTATGTAGTCGAGCAGTCCATCGAGGCGCAAGTCAAACGGTTTCATCCGGATGTTCAGGTGCCGGTGGGCGACCTGCGCTCGCTACTTGAAGCGTGTGCTTCTCACTACAAGCAACTGGCCAAGCCGTTCGTTCTTGTCTTGGACGGGCTGGACCACGTCTGGCGCATTAACGCCGAGGACAAGCGGCCGCTGGACGATGTGTTTGCCCAGGTGATCCCATGCCCGGACAACATGGTGCTGCTCGTCGGCACCCAGCCAGTGGACGACGTCCAGTTACCGACGGACCTGCTTGCTGTCGCGCCTAAAGCGGAGTGGCGTACGCTGCCAGCGATGTCTGAAAACGCAGTCCTGTCCTATTTGCGCAAGGCATTTCAGGAAGGCAGATTTACGACTGGATTCGAGGGCGAGGATGGAGTTGAAAGGCAACTGCAGGAGACTGCGACCGCGCTTCGTACGCAGACCAATGGTCATCCTCTGCATGTCATCTATGCCGTTGCGGAGCTTGAACATACCAGTCGCAGTTTGTCGAGGTGGGACGTCGAGCAGCTGAAGGGGGACTTAAGTAGGGAGGCACAGTTCTACTACGCATCGCTTTGGCAAAGCCTCCCTCCAAGCCTCAAGGACACATTGCGGCTCGTATGCGCCTTCTCGTTCTTCTGGCCTAGATCTGCATTCGGGGAGATCGCCACAAAAGTCGGCACGGCGGAGCCGGAGGTCGCAAAAGTTGAGCATCTGCTTCACTCCTCGGCGGCTGGCCTGAAGGTTTTCCACGAGAGCCTTGCAGTCTTCGTGCGCGCAACCCCAGGCTACGTCGACCGCATTGAGGAGCTGATGCCAGCAGTAGCAAGTTGGTTGGAGAGCTCAGCGCCCACCTCGCTACGCGTGAACTGGCTCTGGACGGTTCAGGCGAGATTGGGTGACCCCAAGAACCTTATCGCCGGTCTCACCCGCGACTGGATCATGCTCCGCCTGGAAGAGGGATACCCGGAGTCGCTTTTTGACACGCTGCTATCAGACGCGCTGGTTGCAGCGCTGGATACCAAAGAGTTTGCTGAAGCCTATCGGCTCCAGCATTTAAAGGGGCGGATGGTCGGTGGGAGCCGATACCAGATGCAGAGCGACGACATGGCCAGGCTGATCTCGTTCACCTTCTTCCTCACCACAGAGGAGAGTGTCGTGCGTGAGGCTCTAGCCTCTAGACACGAGATGGACATCCTCCAGCTCGCCGCGCTTGGGTTGGCCCTGCGTACACGGGGCGATGAGATTGTGGCTGAAATGTGTGGTGAAGAGGCGCTTCGTCGGTTCAGGGGGCTTAGTCGTTTCTCCAGCAGGTACTCGTCGAGTGCTGGCTCTGATGAGTTCCAGTTCCTGGTCGACGCATTTGCACGGCTTGGCGTCATCGGTGCGACACCAACAGCGCTAGCTCAGCTGGTTTCCGAAAACGGGGCGGCCGTTTGGCTGCCAAGAGTCCAGATATTGGTTGAGGAAGGTAATTTAGACGACTTGATGGAGGTCGCTGCTTCGCTTGCTGCTGGTAGGAGCAAGAACCTCATCAGTGACGCGTGCGTTCGCGCGGCAGCGACCGCTGGAGTGAGCATCACCGAGCGCGATGACTTCAGCGCGCTTGCCCGAACGCCCCTCGTCGCTGCCGTAGAGGCAGCTTGTAAGAGGGTTTCCAAGCCCATGAACGAGCCTATCCCCATTGAGTGGCTCAATGGTAACTACTACGAGCGCAAAGAAGATCTGGCTACACTCGCGCACCACTGGTTCTTTAGCGCCGTTCATCTGAGCCTGTCTATGGCTGTAGAAGGGCAGACCGCCTTCGAGTTCGTGCGAGCTCCCTCCTACAAAGACAAGGCGAACATCACCGACTTTCTCAACGCACTCTCTGCGGCCGGTGCACAGGTTGCGCACCAATGGTGGCAGGGGGAGTTCATAGACTTCCATGAGCTGTTCGCGTTACTCCAGACAGTGGAGTTCAGGCGTTTCAGGCAAAACCATGACGAGAGCTCTGCAGCCGAGGACTTCCGGAGCGCACTGCATCGAATTGCCTGCGACATTCGTGTAGGGAGCATCCTGCAGGGGCACTTCGACGATGTGCCCCTGACCAAGGAAACTATGGAGGCGGCCGGGCAGTACGTTTGGTTTGACAGTGAGTCCTTCCGCACTCAGTACGCGTCCGGATTGCTGGCGAGGATGGGCGATGATGCGGCGGCGGCGTTCGTTGAGTCCCAGCGTATCCTGCTTGATGCAGAGATCTGCCGTGAAACCAGCGTACATCTTCAGACACCGCTCCAGCTTTGTTCCATTGCGCTAGCCCATGGGTTGAGCGCCAGTGCTCGCGAGTTGTGTAAGCAGACCTGGGAGCTGAGTACTGGCTATGCGCATCGTAAAGACCCTACGCTGAACAACACGGTCGACGCCATCGGCTACCTAGTTGATGTCGCACCGAACGACTCCCGTCGATTGCTCGGCCGTATTGCGCCGCAGGTGCACCACGTCCTGGACTACACCGACGGGAAGGGCACCAGACATGTTCTGGCGGCCGCCGATCGGCTGCTTGCGAAGTTGAAGCCGTCTGCTCTGGTAATCAAGTACGAGGAGCACATACACGCAGGCGACTGGTCGCAAGCAGAGGACAGTCTGCGGGAATACGTGGTGCAAGGCATCGAGGACGGTTGGCCTCTGGACGCGTTGATGCGAACCGCACTACATCCTGAGATTCATGACGTGCTGAGTAAACTTGCACTCGAAGGTAACTCAAGGGCTGCAGAGCGGCTTGGCGTCCTTCGGGAGCACGTCGGTTGGGACATCGGTTTGCTGCAGAGACCGGAGTATCCCGGCAGTAGTAGCGAGAGCAAACCTTACACGGGAGATGTAACGGACTTTGCACCGGAACAACTCAGCGACCTGCTCGACAGTTTATCGGCCAGCCACAGCGAGCAAGAGAAACTCCTTCGCGACTGGTATCAGCACTGGGATAAAGCGGGGCAAGGAAAGCGACTGCTCTCGGCGCTCGACGGCTTGCTTCTGTCAGAAAAGGGCTGGCCCAGCGGAGTCTTGGTGCTGTCTGACCTGGCCTTTCAGACGAGGCGCAAACTAAGTGGCGTGAAGGCAGCATGGAAGTACCTTGTCCAGGCGCATATCCGAAACGGTGCCTGGGTCGGGTTTGCGGAGAAAGAAGAGAAGACCCTCAGCAGACTCGATTTAGTCGTCAAGCATTATCCGCAGCGCTGTGACGAGTTTGTGGCTGCGACAACCTACGCCATGTTCGGCGATCCTGAACCGCCACGTGTGGCGCCCACGGAAGTTATGGTCTACTTCTATGCGCGACAAAATAGGATCGCTGAGGCAGTGAAGTTCGCGGAGACGATGGTCAATTGCGTTATTGAAGACACCCGTACCCTGCCGTTGGAGCGGCCTCGCTGGGCGGCTGAGTTGGTATCTTCTGAGATAGCGGAGGCTTGATGGACGAGCTTCGCATCCTCGTTGCTCGGCTTGGTTGGCCGTCAACGTCTACAAGGTGGTGGGCCATGCAGGAGCTGGCAGCTAGGCTGGGGGAGCCAGGTTCGAAGGCTGAGACCGAGTCCGTGCTTCTCCAAATGCTGAGCTCACGCCAGCTTGAGGCCGAAGTGGTCGAGATCCTGTGTATCTTCTGGATGGCGGTAAGAGCATGCGGCTACTCCCCCACTTCCAAGCTGGCTGAGAGCACTTCGAGTGTTGGCGCTGATGGAAAATTGACCCACCCTGCCGATTGAAATTTGACCCAGGGCGGATTGCTAATTTTGTTACCAGCAACTGTGGATAAGTCTACCAGCGCAGCTGCTGTTGCCCCCACTCCTTC
>JAESFV010000387.1_pt1:5000-7500 | contig 12186 bp, 14 predicted proteins | sample 9269471 | NCBI WGS metagenome assembly JAESFV01 (sample SAMN14502647, study PRJNA617108) | algae metagenome | isolation source: Symplocastrum torsivum CPER-KK1 and co-occurring heterotrophs from... | place: USA: Central Plains Experimental Range, Colorado | collected 2001-01-01
TGGGCCGATAGGTCCGGGTAATCTTTGCAAATTTAATCGTGCTGGGGATAGATCATTGTAATTATTGATCTTCAACGAGGAATTCCTAGTAAGCGCGAGTCATCAGCTCGCGTTGATTACGTCCCTGCCCTTTGTACACACCGCCCGTCGCTCCTACCGATTGAATGGTCCGGTGAAATCCTCGGAGCCGTGGCCTCTACGCAATCCGGGCAACCGGGTTGTGAGGTCTCCCCTTTTGGCGGCGAAGTCGATTGAACCTTACCATTTAGAGGAAGGAGAAGTCGTAACAAGGTCTCCGTAGGTGAACCTGCGGAGGGATCATTAACGCTCTCTCTCTCAATAATAATATAGAGATATATATATATATATCACAATATATATATATCTCTCTATATTATTATCAACAAAAGGGTCTGTGTGTTGTGTGTGTGTGTGCGCGCTTGTCGCGCGCGCATGTGCACCCCAATGCACAAGCCTGAACGCGTCTATTAAAAAAAACGCTACTGTGTCATGCGCGCGCGCGCCAACACCAACACACGTTGTTGTTGTTGTTGTGCCACACACGACACAGAGTTGAAGTACTCCCACCACATAATGTGTGTGTGTGTGTTCTCTCTGTAGTACACACACACACACACTATGTAAAACCAAAAATACACATATATAATACCAAAGCAGCGATCATATATCAAAAACACACCAAAGAGAGAGAGAGTGATGATGATGATGATGATGATGATGATGATGATGATGATGTGTGCGCGCGTCGTCGTCGTCGTCTCACGATCTCTCTCTCTCTCTCTCTCTCTCATTGGGGTACACATATATATATAAAAAATTGATAGTATATAACAACTCCTAACAACGGATATCTTGGTTCTCGCGAGGATGAAGAACGCAGCGAAATGCGATACGTAGTGTGAATCGCAGGGATCAGTGAATCATCGAATCTTTGAACGCAAGTTGCGCTCTCGTGGTTTAACCCCCCGGGAGCACGTTCGCTTGAGTGCCGCTTCTATCCATTAACAAGTCCCATTATATATATGTATGTATATATAGTGGGGGAACGGGCTTTACCACACCACCACCACCACGTGTGTGGTGGTGGTGTGGCATGGTCTCAGATTGTGTGGTGACGTGTGTGCGCTAGTGATGGATGATGATGATGATGATATATATATATATATATATATATTATCATCATCATCATCATTATTGACGCATGCACGGTTGGATGGGCACGTCTCGAATTATCGTGTGCGAGGCTCTCTCGTGTGCGTTGGTTTGGTTGGTGTTTGGTTGTGTGAGTGTTGTGAGTGAGTGTGGTCCCCCTCTGCCCCCCCCCCCCCCACTCGTGGCGGTGGTGTTGGGGTCCACGCGCGCGACCATACACACAGTATAGCGGTTTGTGTGTGCCCCCTTTTGTTGTTGTTGTTGTTTACAACACCTTCAGGAGGAGGCGCGTGCAATTCAATTATGCTGGTGGTGGGCGCGTACACACACATGAACACACAACTCTATATAAACACACAATACACACACACACACACACATGAGCAGCCGCGCATGCATTCCAAAGGTAATATAGAGACACTGACCATGGCACCGCCTCTTTGTGTGGTGTGTAAGTGTGTGTATATATATATATATACACACACACACACATACACCACATTATTATTATTATTATATCCCGGCCTCAAGTCGAGCGACAGTACCCGCCGAATTTAAGCATATTAATAAGCGGAGGAAAAGAAACCAACAGGGATTCCCTTAGTAGCGGCGAGCGAAGCGGGAGGAGCCCAAGCTCTGAATCTGGGCGCGCGCCAAGTCCGTGCCCCGAATTGTGGTCTCATGGCAAGGCATCGCTGAGCGCGGTCGCTGGTCGGGCAAAAGTCCCTTGGAAAAGGGCGCCAGGGAGGGTGACAGCCCCGTCCATTGGTCCGGCATCGCGGCCGTCTCGATTGCGCTGTTGCACTTGCCCCAGAGTCGGGTTGTTTGGGAATGCAGCCCTAAGCGGGTGGTAAATCCCACCCAAGGCTAAATATTGTCAGCGAGAGACCGATAGCGAACAAGTACCGTGAGGGAAAGATGAAAAGGACTTTGAAAAGAGAGTCAAAAGTGCTTGAAATTGTTAGGAGGGAAGCGATCGGCGCCGGCGGTTCGTCTTTAGTTCGGGGCTGTTCAGTGGTGTCTGCTTGTCGGGAGGGCCGCAGCGGCGGGGAGTGCTCACGTGCCTCCGCTCTGTGTTCGTTCTGGCGCAAACCATGCATTCAGTCCCGGCGACGAGCCAGCATCGGCTTCATGTTTAGTGCGCGTGGCTGACGGGCGCTGGGGATCAAAGGGCCTGGCGGGCCGGCTTCACAGCCGTGTCCCACCGGTGCGACCCAGCGTACCTGCCATCGCAGGGGCCGAGGAACCAATTAACCCATGCCCGCAAGGGCGAGGCAGTGTGTCATCGTGGCGGGCATGCGTGTGGGGATCGGGAACCGATGCCCGT
>JAESFV010000388.1_pt1 | contig 12153 bp, 7 predicted proteins | sample 9269471 | NCBI WGS metagenome assembly JAESFV01 (sample SAMN14502647, study PRJNA617108) | algae metagenome | isolation source: Symplocastrum torsivum CPER-KK1 and co-occurring heterotrophs from... | place: USA: Central Plains Experimental Range, Colorado | collected 2001-01-01
GATGTGTAGATGAGCTGTCTAGTTAACGTATTGAGCTTTTCCTGCTCGGGAAGAGTTGAGTTTCTGTTACCGATTACTTGACCTTTTCATTGTTACTTGCTGCTTTTTGCAACAAGCACTTGAAAGAGTTGAGCATCTCTCATCTCTAGACGGTTTCACTCCATTGAACTTGCCTGTGCTAGCCTTCGGTTCCACTAAATCATCCGCTTGTGACACTCAAAGGGCGGAATGTGGGTTAAAAGCCTAAAGCAAAGCTCCTCGTTTACTCCAGTACTTCCTGTTGTTCCTACAGATGTTATACAAGACCCCTTGACAAATGAGTTAACGGGACTTAGACAAAAAGTGAAGCAAAAATGGCTTCAAACCTAGATATAGAAAGGCTTTTAGCTCGAATAGACATAAATCTAGTATTTACAAGGGTTTCAGGCTTTTTTAAGTCATCGACCTCTTTCCCTTTCTAAGAGGCATTTTCAGCCCCTTTAGGGGCTATAAAATGTCTAAGTCCCGTTAAGAAACGATTACCTAAACCCACCGGAATTTATCAAGCTTTCTATTCCTCAACATGCTGTCAAATCTTCCCCAGTTTGATTAGCGAAATTAGGGACTGGCTCACGCCATACTTTAAAGCAATCAATCTTTGGGATATCCCAAGATTTAGCAGTTTCCGAATCTCTGGAATATTGGCTTCCTTCAGTTTCGCTTGAGCGTGTTTTGAACCCAAACGGGCTGGCGGCAATCTAGAGGCGGGATACTTTCCCTGTTATCACAACAGGTTTTTGCTATTTTTTTATCAACGCTTTTTAGGGGTCTTGACACCAAGCCTGAATTCGCTCTGGTGTTAGTTGAGCTGAATGCTTCCAAAGGACGTGAATTTCTGCTAAGGTGCGGCAGTGTTTTTCCGCACACTCTCGATAACCACTCGAAGTGCGATCGCACAAAAAATGCTCAACACTACTAACTGACAAACCTAAGATAACCGCCAACTGTCCATAGGACAGCTCATCATAAATTTGCAAAAACTGGAGAGGAGAAAGGGGTTTAGGATATTGCTTATACGCTTCGAGTAATGCCCACTGGTACGGAGTCGGGTACATCAGTTAGTCCTCCTGCTGTTGCCAGCCATTTCCTTGGTGGGACTCCCTTTCCTTTGGTTTAGTTGAGGGCAGTTCTTGCGCTACCAGAGAAGCATCCTCCTCGAAAATCCAATCGGCTCTTATTCCCAACTCCCGCCTTGACTTGCTCTGCTCGTCTAAAAAGAGCAGGTAATGATATCCAGTAGCCTGTACCGTAGCGCCAGCCGCATAGACAATTCCTACAACACGTCCAAAATCACCCGCAGGGACTTTGCCAAACTTCAAAATTTGTGAGAGATGGAATAAAGGCGGCGGGAGTTGGGCAGGCAGGGTTGGAGGGAGACTTACTTCCGGGGCGATCAACAGTTGGGCGGACATGGCTTTTCTCCTAGATGCTTATTAGGTTTGGTATTGGGTGGTCACCCGCGAGTAGCAAATGAGTGTGGCAACTAATTTTGTTAGTTGAAAAGTTGAGTTCCTCTAAGTTGTGCTGATTGCGATCGCTGTTTGAGGAAAACAACGCTGATGCAAATTTGTAGTCAGGAGTATCGTCCTTAACTTTGATGCCTAGTATAGCACGGTGTTACTCCGAGTGATACTTTATCAGTGAGTGTTACTTGAAGATAAGATTGTTATGTCCGCAACCTCATCTCGGTTTAGAAGCTTGCCAGCGAAAAACCTGAAGCGAATCACTACTTATGTTGCACCGGAGGTCTATGCAGTTCTGGAGAAATGGGCTGAAGCTGATGGGCGCCCTCTAAGCAATCTTGTAAGCCGCATACTGGCTCAAGCCTCTCAGGAATATCTCCCCAGCATAGAGAAGAAGGAAGATCAGCCGGAATGAGCGAAACTGCATCACGCTGCTAATAAAGCGAGACCATCTGATGATGCCAATTGAAACTTCCAATCATAAAGATTTCTACTGCCGTCTAGCGGACTTGCACTCGTAGGCATCCAGAAGCTTCTATTGCGTTACAAGAAAATTGCTTCAGAAATTTAACTTTGTCAATTTTCAAAGCATGGAACCAGTTCTGGCTGCCAATGTTTCTACTGCTTCCGTTGCTACTTTAGCCACTGCCTCAGTCGGTAGCGATCGCAATATTCTCAATACTTGATCGAGAGGGTCGGAGGAAGGTAACTTTCCTTCAATGAGGTAAGTTTGGAAGTCTTGCAAGCTCCAACCTTTGAACGCGGCTAATTTCTCTAAATTTTCCGTTTCAGGCCAAGATTGACCGGATTCCCAAAGATTAACCGATGACTGACTGACACCCAGTCGTTTTGCAAACTGGCGCTGGCTTTGGGAACCTCGTATTTCTCGAACGTAAGTGGCTAGTCGTTCAGCTTTAGGATTCATACCACTATTTTATGCCTCAGTTCATTGATCTTTCTACCAATCAACCTTGAAGGATTTGCCTACTATTAGCGATATAATCAGTTTTGATGAACTCGTCAATCATTAAAGGTGGATGCTGATAAATTGCTGCCTTGGCGAAGATGAGTTTGTGCATCACAAAGCTAGGACATTGAAAAGACTAAAATATTACGCTCTTTTATCAAAGACTAGGGCAACAGGTAAAGCCTGCTTAGAAGCCGAAGCCCTCACCAAGCGCGATCGCTCTCTCTTGAGGCGACTGTCTTAAAAGCTAGCACAGCGACAATCAGGTGATCGCTTTCATGAAAATCCTTCAATGCTTTCCAGCCAACTCCGCTCTAGCTTAACGCCAGAAACAGTTTTTACAGTTGACTGCAACTGGAGCAAATCCGAGTGAAGGTGCATTACTGAGGCAAAAAATAATGGAGAGTAATTTACAGCCATCCAATGGCTCAACTCATCAGAACTTATCACTTGTTACTTATGTAGACCCGCTCCAGCTAAAACCACACCCTTGTAACTCCTCGATCTATGGAGAAGATGAGGATGTCACGGAACTGGTGAATCTGATACGTGAAACCGGATGGGTTAAACCCTTGGTTGTTAACAATCGGAAAATTATTATCTCAGGACACCGACGCTGGAAAGCCATTCTGAAACTGGAACGGAAAACCGTGTCAGTTGAAGTAAGGGAGTTTCCTGACGAAATCGCTGAACTACAGGCACTGTTACTGGAAAACGCCAACCGCTCTAAAACTGTAGAACAGAAAGTTAGAGAAGCTTCTGCCTGGAAAAACATAGAGAAGGAAAAGGCGAAAAAGCGACAATTAGCGACTCAGAACAACCACGCAGGCAGAGCAGTTCCGGAAAATTTTCCGGAACTGCTCAAAGAGAAAGGTGAAACCCGCGATCGCCTCGCCAAGCTAGTAGGTCTGGGGAGCGGTCGAAACTACTCTAAAGCCGCTAAAGTCGTAGATATCATAGACGAACAAACTTCTTCGGGCAATTTAGAAACAGCTCAAGCTTTGCGCTCAGTGTTAAACGGGCAGAGTGTAGACGCTGCGACCAAACTCCTGAAACGGATATCTCGAAGCAGCAATCACACGGAAGATTCTTTGAATGGAGGTTCGTCTACTTCCAGCAACTCGGATAAAGAGGAAGCAGCAAACATCCAACGCAGTTGCTGGACTTGCAATCATTGCAGTACAGAGGTCATAGAAGAAGACCATAGCTTTTACTGCAATTTGCTGGGGATTCAAAGCTTGCTAGACCAAGATGGCGACACGCGGGGAGCTGAATGCAATCTATGGAGTTACCGTTGGTCTGAAGCTACCCTTGCCAAAACCACCAATCCCTCAACTTTCAGTCTCATCTTTCCAGAACACTTGCACACCCTATTTCAGGATGCCGCACGTCAAGCAGGGATGAGTTTGGTGGACTGGGCAACAACAGTACTGGAGTCAGCAGCTAAGAATAGTTGCGGCACGAGTAAGCGTACCGATAGTAACACCAAGTCAGGAAGTAACAATGAAGCGGTAGTCAATGACGCGGCTAATTCTAAAGCCGAGCAGCTTGTCTTCCAAAAACAGAGTCACCTTCCTTCTGAATTGAGTGTTAACGGAAGCTCGTCCTTTTTCGACCAGATGACAAAACTTCCGTTGACAGAGCACTCCCCTGAGAGAGGACAAAACTGATGCAGCAGGAAGATAATGATGTTAGGAGTAATAACCTCTATTTTGGTGCATCACAACTAGAAATTAGCGGGTTGGATGTACTCCAGTCTCAGGTAGTCAAAAAGCGAACTCGTCGCCCTTCCAATCTACCTTTGACTCAGCCGCCATTATTCATGACTCAAGCTGTAGAAATGATGGCAACAGGGGCACCAGTAATCAGTGCAACGCAAGCGTACTTAAAGCGCCCAGATTGGGATAAGTATGGAAAAGATAGCCTGTACTTCCCGCGAGAATTTGGGAAGGGGAGGTCTGTTGAATTTTACATCCTCAATAACCAAGAACAGCAACCGGAATTCATCACGCATAAGGCAGAGAAAGAAATTCTTGAGAGATACGGCGTAATGGCAGCTCGGCTCCATGCTGTATTTGCTACTTATGCAGCAAAGCAGCAAGAACCTTGGAAAGAGTCGTTTAATCTGCAAGCGTCTGATCTAATCAAAGTGCTGGGACTGCACCGTACCAATCGGATGAACAAATCCCAAAAGCTCAAAGCAGTGGCGGATTTAGCTTGGATCGTTGGCACTTTAGGAGCTGAAATTCATTGGTATGAAGGGGAGTTGGATTTATGCATTACGCGCAAAAGTCCGATTTGGACAATTCTTTACGTTGAGGAATTTCATCAACCAGAACTAATTGAGGGAACTGCCGAACTGATCGAAGTTATTATTCGAGTTATGCCAGGAGCCTGGGCTGAGAAGTTCCTCAACAAAGAAGGCGAACAACAAAGGAAAGCACTTTACCAGTACGGGTTTATTAACCAAGAAGTTTTTAACCTCGACTGCTATAAGCAAGAGCTAGCTGCCGCATTGGCTCTGTACTTAACTCAAAATCGGCGCTCTCATATCAAAGGAACATACCGCATCCAAACTCTGCTAGAAGCTGTTATGTCCGCGCAGGAAATAGAAGCTATCCGTCAGGTAAAACAGTATCGATCACGTTTCGTTAAAAGATTTTACACTGTTCTGGAGGCTCTAACAGAAATCGGATTTAAGCTTCAATTTTCTGAATCGTTTCCAAAGGAACTGCTACCAGATTGGGCAGAGCTGCCGAAGGAAAATGAAAGTGAGTTAGATCCAGTAGCTACAGCCCCGAAACATCGGCAATTACCCAAAGGATTTTTTAACATCTGGCTTAATGGTGTGGTCAGCATCACTGCACCACCAGCTATTGAATCTGCCATGAAAGAGTTTGAGAAAAGGAAGGTTCAGATAGCTAAAGAGAAACCTAAGCGTAGCTCCAGAACATCTCCTAGGGTCAAAGGCGATGCTCGATCTGTCGAGACACCAACGAAGTCAGCTCAACCATCTCACTTAGAGGTACTGACTGGAGAGATAGTTAAGCAGCTTCGCTTCAAACAGGGATGGACTCAAGCTCATCTCGCCTCCAGAATTGGTAAGAGTGTCAGTTGGGTCAAACTGGTGGAAAGCGGACGACGAAGAATTAAAGACGATGACCGAGAAGCTTTGCGAAAACTCCTTGGACTGTGAGCTTTTCTCGTACTGACACAACTTCAAACTTCAGTTTTCACCAACCCACGGCGCTCACCGTGGGTTTCTTCGTTCTAATGCAATTGAAGGTTACAAGGCTGTAACCATTATTTTGTAAAAGCTTCAGCGTTTTTTGCCCTAAAAAAACCTCCCATGCTGTGACTATTAGTTCCCATGCTGTGACTATTAGTTCCCATGCTGTGACCTAAAAAATTTGAAAGTTACTTCTGGCAAAGGTTTTAGCTGAGGTTACAAACCTGATCAATTTGATTAATTTTGATCCGTCAGTAACTTTTTAGCCAAAAAAACCAGGGCGGTAGTGTATAAGGCGCACAAAAAGTTCTGCGTGGGGTCGCCAATAACTCCCACCCACCCTGCACTTATGAAACGCCAGTACACGAGCAAGCGCCATCTGTGTCCTGTCTGCCATCTTCACCACGGTTGTGCCATTCGAGAAGACGGCTTAATCGAGTGCCTGCATAATTCCAGTAAACATATCACTCCATCTGGATATCACTTCATTAAACCGCTGCTCCACAACCTTGGCGGTTTATTTGCCCCATTAGATAATCACTTGACTAGCTCGATAACATCTCAATCAAAACGAAAGCCACATCCCAACAACCTCACCCAAGCCGAATATCAGGAACTAGCTTTAGGGAGCGCGATCGCACCTGAGTTAATCGAGCTGAACTTCTTCCACCTTGAAGGAAACGAACCCTACGAGCGACTATTCATCTCTGATAAAATTCCCCGGCTCAACACAGGACGAGTCTCTAGCGGCTTCCTCAAACGCTTCCGTCACGTCGAACAGGGCGGTTGGTGGTGTTCAGGACTAGATCCATTCGATAACTGGCGACCAATGGAATGGGGACGATTTAAACCCCTTTCCCCTAGCCTCGATTGGGAGTCGGGCAAGCTAATTAAGTACGAATCGCCACCAAAAACCCCAAACCGTGTCACCTACTTTGACGTTCCCCCAGACATTTGGGACAAAGTAGCTCGACGATACAACATCAAACGCTATCACTCCCCTCTAGCTCTACGCCTGTGTGACACAAAGAAAGCTCCCAACTTTTGGGAATGGGTAATCGCTCATCCTCAAATCCCTATCATCCTTGCAGAAGGTGAAAAAAAAGCGGCTTGCTTGCTCAGTCTAGGATTTGTGGCGATCGCACTTCCCGGCATTTGGAACGGTCGCGTCGGCTTCAAAGACTTTGACGAAAGGCTACATCCCGATCTGCTCCCACTGGCACAGCCGGGGCGACGATTCCAAATTTTGTTTGATCGCGAAACCAAGCTCAAAACCCGCTGGGCTGTCTATCAGGCTACCCAACGCACTGGCAAAGCCATCGAAGCCGTCGGCTGTGTCGGCGAAGTCGTCGTGCTGCCGGGACCTGAGAAAGGCGTTGATGATTTTGTTGTGGCGCGTGGCAATGATGCCAACTCACTCCTGAGTGCGATTGTCGCGGATGCTTATACACTTAGAGACTACCAGCGCTTTTACCGCCCACGAGTGAGGGGACTGAGCGACAAGTACAAGCCTCACGTTCGGGTTAATGTGAAATATCTCTCTCAAGCCGTCTCCCTGCCTTCTAGCGGTTTGGTCGTGCTATCGAGCGATATGGGAACTGGCAAAACCGAACTGTTGCGGCAGTGGCGGCAAGCTCACCCTCAAGCCAAATTTCTCAACAACGGGCATCGCGTCAACCTGCTGAAAAATCTCGCCCAAAGATTGGATACTGAGATGTATTCCGCCGTTAGTCAGGGAGATTTAGTTAAAGCCAACGCCCTGTCAATTACCATTGACAGTCTCCACAAATTGCAGACCGACGCACTGACTTACGGCTGTGTCTTCATCGATGAAGCCTGCCAGTACCTAACTCACCTGCTGCACAGCAAGACTTGCCAGGAGCATCGCGCTGAAATCTTAGAGGTGCTGGAATACCTTGTCTACAATGCTCCTTTGGTTGTCATTGCCGATGCTCACATGGATGATGTGACGGTAGACTTCTTCAGGGCAATGCGGTCAAAAGGGGAAGAGCCATTCATCATCAAAAACGAGTGGAAGAATGGCGGAAGAACTATCTCTTGGTACGAAGGGAAAGATAGTAGCGCCCTGGTCGCGACTATTAGTGCATCTCTCATGTCGGGACAGAAAATTCTGGTTGTCTCTGACTCTAAGCGCTTCATCAAGAAGCTTGAAGCGTTACTGAGTGTCTCTTTTCGCGTTGAGGAGTCGGATTCTCGCTCCTCCACTCCACTCCGGATTTGGTCAGTCCACTCAGAAAACTCCGGCAGTCAGGAAAACGTTGCGTTTATCACTGATATTACTAACGCGGTCAAAGACTTGGACGCTTTACTCGCCTCACCCAGCTTGGGAACTGGGGTGGATATTCCCGACTATCACTTTGATATTGTGTTTGGCGCTTTTCACGGCGCTTCTCAAACAGCAACCGAGTGCGCTCAACAGCTTTACCGCTACCGCCCTGTCGTACCGATACACGTTTGGGTGGCTCCTCGCCCTCCGTTTGGTTACGCGGACTCTAACGCAAGCAAAATCAAGGAACACATCCTTCAAACCAATGAAATGACCGCGTTTTTGATTCGCATAGACAGAGATTCAGGGCGGCGTGGTGCAGAGAAGGACTGGGCGCTTGAGGCTTACTGCCAGATTAAAGCCGCTCGCAATCAATCGATTAACAACTTGCGCGATGATTTGCGAAGTCTTCTGGCTTCTATGGGCAATGAGATTATACCTTTGGGCAAGGACAATGATGAAGCTGCCCATACCCGGTTAAAAGCAGCGGCTTTATCGCTTGCTGTTGCCCACAATCGGGCAGTTGTCAGTGCTAAGGATATTACGGCATCAGAGTACCGAGCCAGGGCAAGCAAGGATTACTTGAAGCCAGAAGAAGTATTTGAATGCGAGAAGTTCCGCCTTCGTGATGCTTACGGCTGTGAAGTGACTCCTGAGCTAGTGGCTCTAGATGATGGAGGACGGCTAATCAGTCGCCTTGTGCAGCTAGAAGCCATACTGACAGAACCAGACGGTACGATTACTGACCCAACAACGGGTAGAATTTACCCAGCTCCACCACAAAGGTTAGCAGAACGAGACCTCACTGAACGAGAACTACTGCCCATCTGCACGGATTGGGGGAATTATTCGGCACGCTGGCTGGCACGATTCAATTTGGGACTGCGGGATATTCTGCAACGTTTAATCGCAGGGGAGGGGATTCGCGCTACTGACCCGGACTTGTCACGAATGAGTGCGATCGCGCAACAATGTGCGGTTCATATTAAAGCGATTCTCGGCTTTACCGTGCCACCCGGCTGCTCTCCGATGTGGCTCCTCGCGACCCTAGTCGCTCAACTGGGGCTAAAGCTCGTTTCCAGAAAAGAGGGGTCAAGGGGTAAGCAAGTCAGAATTTACGTACTGGCTCCTGATGAAAGAGACTTTGCGCTAATGGTACTTGCTCACCGGTCTTCCAAGCGTGTTGAGAAGTCCCGAATAGAGGAAGATTTAAGAGAACGGCAGCGACGCTATCAAGCGGCAATGCAGTCCCGCTATGGTGTTGCGCCTCCATCCTCGCCCGTATCCACCCCCCTCGATAATGGGTCTACTCAACATTTATTGAGGGGGGTGGATACAGTAGCCAATCCTCTTTCTGCGGAGGCTGAACAAATGGCTGAGGTAGCTTGGCATAAAGAAGGTGGAGCCCAAGCGGTAGCTGATGTTAGGGAAGCCTGGGATATAGAACCCATTTGACATCTTTACAGGACTGAATTAAGGTACTCATACCTCACCACGTCAGAAGGGGGCAACAATACTTATGCGATCGCTCCCTCCTTCACAGCCAATCGCCAACTGTATGTGCAACAGCTTAGTCCCCCAGCGCTACTCCCTCACGACGGGGATCAGCACCGCCGAGCAGTTCCTGATTAGTCAGCAAGATTCCCTGCGAACCACTGGTTTGTTCTACAACTTGCACTGAATGACCCATCGCTTCTAAGGCAGGCTTGAGTTCAGCAAGATTTGTACCCGCCTCCAGTTCCGTTGAAGCATTACGGTTGCCAAAATTTGGGAGGGATATAGCTTGTTGGCTGTCGAGTTTCCAGTCCAGCACTGCAACGAGTGCCTTTGCAACGTAGTTGATAATTCGACTACCGCCAGCAGAACCAACCACCATCACTAGTTTGCCTTTGCGGTCAAATACCATTGTAGGAGCCATCGAACTTCTGGGACGCTTCCCAGCTTCTATGCGATTAGCAACTGGCTTACCATCTGCTATGGGTGAAAAAGAGAAATCCGTTAGTTCGTTGTTGAGCAAGAAGCCTCGCACCATCAACCTTGAGCCAAAGGCATCTTCAATGCTACTTGTCATCGACACCGCGTTACCAAAGCCATCGACGATCGCAAGGTGGCTAGTGGAAGGAAACTCTCTAGAATCATCTTGTCCCCAATTGTGCACCTGTCGTGACGATAACTCACCCGGTTTAGCTTCACCCATTGAACGCTTAGGAGCGATTAGCGTAGCACGGCGCTTGAGGTACTCAGGGTTAATTAATTCTTTTATCGGTACTGGCACGAAGTCCGCATCAGCCATGTACAGTCCCCTGTCAGCATAGGCAAGTCGTCCTGCTTCGGAGAAGAGGTGGACGGCTTCTACTGAACCTGGCTTCAAGGCAGCTAGGTTGAAGTGTTGGAGAATGCCCAGAATTTGTAACACAGTCAGACCACCGGAACTGGGGGGTCCCATACTACAGATTTTGTAAACCCGATAAGCTCCGCACACGGGTTCCCGTTCTTTTGCCTGATAGTCTGCAAGGTCTGCGGTTGTTAAGTCGCCCGGTATAGCTGCCTTCGTTACTGTAGCAACGATGTCGCGAGCAATCTCACCCTTGTAAAAACCATCAGCACTACGCCTAGCAATCAGACGCAGCACCTCGGCATAGGGCTTATTGACTAGTTTTGTGCCAACTGGCTTGGGTGTACTGTCTGGTTGATAGAAGTAACTCCTAGCTGGCTCTAAGCGGGGTAGATACTGCTCTTTACTCAGCAGAGTGTGCAAGCGCGGCGAGATGGGGAAGCCTTGCTCAGCTAGTTGGATAGCTGGTTGAAACAATTGTGACCAGGGTAAGTTGCCATATTTCTTGTGTACCATTTCTAGCATCCGCACTGTTCCTGGTACGCCTACAGATTTTCCTCCAACAACGGCGTCGTAGAACTGTAGCGGTTTGCCGTCCTTCCCTAAGAAACGGTCGGGCTTAGCAGCGGCAGGGGCAGTTTCTCGACCGTCATAGGTATGAAGTTTTTGAGTTTTCGCATCGTAGTAAACGAGGAAAGCACCACCGCCAATACCAGAAGACTGTGGCTCAACCAATCCGAGTACTAATTGGACAGCGATCGCCGCGTCAACGGCATTACCCCCAAGTCGGAGAATGTCATGACCCACTTTTGAGGCTAGCGGATTAGCTGTCACTACAACATACTTCTGGGCGCGGACGGCTTCACGTTCGCTTCGACCACTCCCAGCTTCAGGTGCAGGGCGGTCTTGGGTAAGCCCCAACAACATGGGAGGCAGGAGGGCAGCGCCGAGGCCAAGGGCTAGTAGACGAGAACGGAAGGAAAGTATAGATGCAATAGTCAATGCAATTTCTCCTGATCAAATCGAGAAACAAAGCGATTGCTCTTGCGAGTTACTAAGGAGCTATTGCACATTTAAACGGAAGCGATCGCTACCCATCCTTCTCACCCCAGAACTCAGAACCCAACTATCAATTGGCGACCTTCCGTTAATATTAACGGAAGGTCGCAGTGAGGTGACCTGTTATCAGGTGTTATCACTTGAGGTAACCTGTTATCAGGTGTTATCACTTGAGAAACCGTTGTGAAACCGCATTTTTCCGAAGTTTACCAGCACGTATCCCTTCCAGAATAGCGAGAGCGTTGCGACTCTGAAAGAGTCAGCGCAGATCGCACTCATCACATACTGATGGTTTCTACTCTATGCCGAGGAACTGGACATCTGAGCTTGGCTTTAATTGATTCCTAGCTAATAAATCGGTTGCCCTATACTGGCAGATGGCAATCCCTATCAGGTGAAGACGGACTTGTTCGACAAGGAACGCCAACAATCAGTGGACAACGAGGCACCCCTCGCGGCAAGGATGCGTCCTCGCACCCTCGATGAATTTATCGGGCAAGACCACATCATCGGAGTGGGACGCCTGTTGCGTCGTGCTATCCAAGCTGACCAACTTTCTTCCCTGATCTTTTTTGGCCCACCTGGCACGGGGAAAACAACTCTCGCTCGGATTATTGCCAACACTACTCGCGCTCACTTCATTGCGATTAACGGGACTTAGACAAATTTCAAGCCCAAACAAAGCCCAAACTAGCTTTGTAAGCCACGAATACGTCCCTATTATGGTTCAGCCACTCAATAAAACGAAAAGACATCGCTGTGCGAAACGCCTCT
>JAESFV010000390.1_pt1 | contig 12111 bp, 4 predicted proteins | sample 9269471 | NCBI WGS metagenome assembly JAESFV01 (sample SAMN14502647, study PRJNA617108) | algae metagenome | isolation source: Symplocastrum torsivum CPER-KK1 and co-occurring heterotrophs from... | place: USA: Central Plains Experimental Range, Colorado | collected 2001-01-01
GTCTCCGCAAGAACCTTCGTGATCGCAGCCGTCAGAGACGTCTTGCCATGGTCAACATGGCCAATCGTCCCGATGTTGCAGTGAGGCTTCGAACGGTTGAACTTCTCTTTGGCCACGGGGCTCTCCGTCGGTCTTATCGATGTGGATACGAAATCGCTTCAAAAATTCAGGCCTGCCGCATCATGCGTACTTGGCCTGAACCTCCTGAGCGACGTTCGACGGCACCTGCTCGTAGTGGTCGAACTGCATGGTGAAGGTAGCGCGGCCCTGCGAGAAGGACCGGAGCGTATTGACGTAGCCGAACATGTTGGCGAGCGGCACCATCGCATTCACGACGTTCGCATTGCCCCGCATGTCCTGGCCCTGGATCTGGCCGCGACGGGAGTTGAGGTCGCCGATGACCGAGCCGGTGTAGTCTTCCGGGGTCACGACCTCGACCTTCATGATCGGCTCGAGCAGCACCGCACCACCCTTCTGCAGGGCCTCGCGGAACGCTGCACGGGAAGCGATTTCGAAGGCAAGCGCCGACGAGTCGACTTCGTGATAAGCGCCATCGACGAGCTCAACCTTCACGTCCACAACCGGGAAGCCGGCCAGCACGCCCGAACCGAGCACGCTTTCCAGACCCTTGTTGACGCCGGGGATGTACTCCTTCGGCACCGCGCCGCCGATGATCTTGCTCTCGAAGGCGAAGCCCTTGCCGACTTCGTTCGGCTCGACCACGAACTTGACCCGCGCGAACTGGCCGGTACCACCGGTCTGCTTCTTGTGGGTGTAGTCGATCTCGGTCTTGCGGGTGATCGTCTCACGATAGGCGACCTGGGGGGCGCCGATATTGGCATCCACCTTGTAGGTGCGCTTCAGGATGTCGACCTTGATGTCGAGGTGCAGTTCGCCCATGCCCTTGAGGATGGTCTGGCCGCTCTCGAAATCGGTCGACACGCGGAAGGACGGATCCTCCGCCGCGAGCTTGGCCAGGGCCAGACCCAGCTTCTCCTGGTCGGCCTTGGACTTCGGCTCGATCGCGATCTCGATGACCGGCTCGGGGAACTCCATCTTCTCCAGGATCACCGGCTTGGCCGGGTCGCACAGCGTATCGCCGGTGCGCACTTCCTTGAGGCCCGCCAGGGCGACGATGTCGCCGGCATAGGCTTCCTTGATGTCTTCGCGGTTGTTCGCATGCATGAGCAGCATGCGGCCAACGCGCTCCTTCTTGTCGCGGGTCGAGTTCAGCAGACCCATGCCGGTCTCGAGCTTGCCCGAGTAGACGCGGCAGAAGGTGATGGTGCCGACGAAGGGGTCGTCCATGATCTTGAACGCGAGGACCGACAGCGGGTCGGAATCGCTCGGGTTGCGGACGGTCTCTTCTTCGGTATCGAAATCGATGCCCTTGATGGCGCCACGATCGATCGGCGACGGCAGGAAGTCGCACACAGCGTCGAGCAGGGGCTGCACGCCCTTGTTCTTGAACGCCGAGCCGCAGAACACCGGGTTGAACACGCGGCCGATAACGGCCTTGCGGATCAGACCCTTCAGCGTCGCCTCGTCCGGCTCCACACCATCGAGATACGCCGACAGCACGTCGTCATCGAGCTCGACAGCCGCTTCGAGCAGCTTGCCACGATATTCGACGGCCTGGTCGAGCAGCTCGGCCGGGATCTCTTCGTCGTGATACTTCGCGCCGAGCTCCTCATTGTCCCACACAACCGCCTTCATGCGGACGAGGTCAATGATGCCCTTGAAGTTGTTCTCGGAACCGATGGGCAGCTGGCAGCAGACCGGCTTGCCGTCCACGCGGTCGATGATCATCTCCACGCAGCGGAAGAAGTCTGCGCCGGTCTTGTCCATCTTGTTGACGAACACGATGCGCGGAACATTGTACTTGTCGGCCTGGCGCCAGACGGTCTCGGTCTGGGGCTCGACGCCCTGGTTGCCGTCGAGAACGCAGACGGCGCCATCGAGCACACGCAGCGAACGCTCGACTTCAATGGTGAAGTCGACGTGGCCGGGGGTGTCGATGATGTTCAGGCGCTTGCCATGCCAGAAAGCGGTCGTCGCGGCAGACGTAATGGTGATGCCGCGCTCCTGCTCCTGGGTCATCCAGTCCATCGTGGCAGCGCCATCATGGACTTCGCCGATCTTGTGGCTCTTGCCGGTGTAATAGAGGATCCGTTCGGTCGTGGTTGTCTTGCCGGCATCAATGTGGGCCATGATGCCGAAGTTGCGGTAGTCTTCGATAGCATTAATGCGCGACATTTCAGATCCTCGTCCCGGCTCTCGTCATCACCAGCGATAGTGAGAGAAGGCGCGGTTGGCCTCCGCCATGCGGTGCGTGTCTTCACGTTTCTTCACGGCGGTGCCGCGATTGTTCGAGGCATCGAGCAGTTCGCCCGACAGACGCTCGACCATGGTCTTCTCGTTGCGGGCACGAGCCGCAATGATCAGCCAGCGGATCGCGAGAGCCTGACGACGCTCGGGACGCACTTCGACGGGCACCTGGTAGGTGGCGCCGCCGACGCGGCGGGAACGCACCTCGATGGCCGGGCTGACATTGTCGAGCGCCTGGGTGAACACACCCAGCGGCTCGGACTTGGCGCGGTTCTCGACCAGGTCGAGAGCACCATAGACGATCTGCTCAGCGACCGACTTCTTGCCGTCATACATGACGGCGTTCATGAAGCGGCTCAGCACCTCGCTCCCGAACTTGGGATCCGGGGTGACTTCGCGGCGCTCTGCACGATGACGACGGGACATCGCTCAATCCTCACTTCGGCCGCTTGGCGCCGTACTTCGACCGGCGCTGCTTACGATTCTTGACGCCCTGCGTATCGAGCACGCCGCGCAGGATGTGATAGCGCACGCCGGGAAGATCCTTGACGCGGCCGCCGCGGATCATCACCACGGAGTGTTCCTGCAGGTTGTGCCCCTCGCCGGGGATGTAACCGATGACTTCATAGCCATTGGTCAAACGAACCTTGGCGACCTTACGAAGCGCCGAGTTCGGCTTCTTCGGGGTCGTCGTATAGACGCGGGTGCAAACACCACGCTTCTGCGGGCTGGCCTGCAGCGCCGGAACCTTGTTCCGGGCCTTCTGGGCTTCCCGCGGCTTGCGGATCAGCTGGTTGATCGTCGGCACGTGTCTCGCCTTCGTCTCGCTGCGCTACGGACAGGAATGCCCTCGCGCTAACCCAATTTCCGCGGCCGCAACCGCATTCTTCTTCTCGGCAATTCGGAACAATCAGCACACCGGCCTGCCTGCGAACGAAAGAAGCGCCGCCGGCCAGATCCTGGCCGAGGGCGCTGTACGTTCAGAGGATCACGCGATGACTCGAAGGCCACCAGATGCGCGATCATGCGCCGGATTTGGTCGTGCTAGCGTCCCGGCAGCGTCTTGAGGTTCTGTGTCCAGACAGGGTGTCCGAACGCGGTAACTTCAACCGCCTGCCGTGAAAGTAGGCGCCTTCTACCCGCCGACTCGCCTGACGTCAACCCTTAACCGCAAAATGGCCGCTCACAGGGCCGTGCGGGGCTTTGCGGACGCTGGATTCCCGCGAAAGCGGGCCCGCGGAGACCGACTCGGCCGCGCCATGCCCGCCCTCGGTGGTCAGATTCGCGGGCCCGGGCCAAACCTCAATGGCGAGCGAGTCGCGTGCCGTCGATTCGCGAATCCCGGCGATCGGTCCGCTCGCATGGGGTGATCATCGCGTGGCGGCGCCCTCCCCTATGGCTGGTTTGTAAGACAGCGGCAAGACGGGGGGCTCCCGTCGCCCGCCGCACCGCCCTCGATCGCGGACGCGCCGGCAGGGCGGCATCCGACGCGCAGGCGGCGAGGCATGGTGGCCGGCGACGTTCGCCTCTCAGCGGGCCTGTGTGCCCCGTTAACCATGCAGTGCACTGCCAGCAGGCAAATGCCGATCGCTGGAATCGCGCTGACCTCTCGCAAGCAAAAAGGGCCGCCCCAGCGGGACGGCCCTTTCCGATCTCACGAAGCTGCGACGCCCGTCACTCGGCGGCGGCGGGGCCTTCGAGACGCGGGGCATTGGAAGCCACGCCGTCCTGTTCGTTCTGCGCGGCGATGAGTTCGTCGCGCGAGGTCGCGGTGACGCGGAGCTTGGACATCTGCGCGCCGGTGCCGGCCGGAATCAGGCGGCCGACGATGACGTTCTCCTTGAGGCCGGCGAGATCGTCGGACTTGCCGTTGACCGCCGCCTCGGTGAGCACCCGGGTCGTCTCCTGGAAGGAGGCGGCCGAGATGAAGGAGCGCGTCTGCAGGCTCGCCTTGGTGATGCCAAGCAGCACGGGATGACCGGACGCGGGCTTCTTGCCCTCGGCGATCAGGACCTCGTTGATCTCGTTCAGCTCCGAGGCGTCGATCTGCTCGTTGGTGAGCAGGTCGCTCTCGCCGGCGTCGTCGATCTCGACCTTCTGCAGCATCTGGCGAACGATCACCTCAATGTGCTTGTCGTTGATGAGCACGCCCTGCAGCCGGTAGACCTCCTGGATCTCGTTCACGAGATAGGCGGCGAGTTCCTCGACGCCCTTGATCGCCAGAATGTCGTGCGGCGCCGGGTTGCCGTCGACGATGAAGTCGCCCTTCTCGACGAGGTCGCCATCCTGCAGATGGATGTGCTTGCCCTTCGGGATCAGGTACTCGGCCGTGTCGTCGGTCGAATCCTGCGGCTCGATGCTCACGCGACGCTTGTTCTTGTAGTCCTTGCCGAAGCGGATCGTGCCGGAGATTTCGGCGATGATCGCCGCATCCTTCGGACGACGCGCCTCGAACAGCTCGGCCACGCGCGGCAGACCGCCCGTGATGTCGCGGGTCTTGGCGGACTCCATCGGCACGCGGGCAAGCACGTCGCCAGCCTTGATGGTGGAGCCGGGATCGGCTGACAGAATGGCTTCCACCGGCAGCGTGTAGCGGGCATCGCCGCCGCGCTGCAGCTTCAGCACCTTCCCGTCCGCGCCCTTGACGACCAGCGAGGGACGCAGTTCCGAGCCGCGGCCGGTGCGCCAGTCGGTGACGACGCGCTTGGCGATGCCGGTCGACTCGTCGACCGTCTCGCTGAGCGAGGCGCCTTCCACCAGGTCCTCATAGCCCACGATACCCTCGACCTCGGTGAGGATCGGGCGGGTATAGGGGTCCCACTCGGCGATGCGCTGGCCACGCTTGATGGCGTCGCCGTCGTCCACCTTCAGCTTGGCACCGAACTGGATGCGGTGCGCCGCCTTCTCCGAGCCGTCATGATCGATGATCAGGACGGAAAGGTTGCGGCTCATCGCGATCAGTTCGCCTTCCGAGTTCCGCACCACGTTGCGGTTGCGGATCTTCACCGTGCCTTCGAACGAAGCCTCGATGAAGGACTGCTCGGAGAGCTGCGCCGCGCCGCCGATGTGGAAGGTGCGCATGGTGAGCTGGGTGCCCGGCTCGCCGATCGACTGCGCCGCGATGACGCCGACAGCCTCGCCCATGTTGACAGGCGTGCCGCGGGCCAGATCGCGTCCGTAGCAGGTGCCGCAGACGCCGTTCTTGGCCTCGCAGGTCAGCACGGAGCGGATCTTGATCTCCTGCACGCCGGCCTTGGCGATGCGCTCGACATCCGCCTCGTCCATCATGTGGCCCGCCGGCACGATCACATTGCCGGTCGCGCCCTCAATCACGTCCTCGGCCGCCGTACGGCCAAGCACGCGCGAGCCGAGCGTAGCAACGATGTTGCCCGCGTCGATGATGGCGCGCATCGCGATACCATTGGTGGTGCCGCAGTCGCGCAGGGTGATGATGCTGTCCTGGGCCACGTCGACGAGACGACGGGTCAGGTAGCCCGAGTTGGCGGTCTTCAGCGCGGTATCGGCCAGACCCTTACGGGCACCGTGGGTCGAGTTGAAGTACTCGAGCACGGAGAGGCCTTCCTTGAAGTTCGAGATGATCGGCGTCTCGATGATCTCACCCGACGGCTTGGCCATCAGGCCGCGCATGGCGGCGAGCTGGCGCATCTGCTCGCGCGAACCACGCGCGCCGGAATGCGCCATCATGTAGATCGAGTTGATCTGCTTCTCGCGCCCCGTCACCGGGTCCTTCTTCACCGCCGAAATCTCGGCCATCATCTCGTCGGCGAGGCGGGCGGAGCACTTGCCCCACGCATCGACGACCTTGTTGTACTTTTCGCCCTGGGTGATCAGGCCGTCATTGTACTGCTGCTCGTACTCCTTGGTGAGCGAACGGGTCTCTTCGACCATGTCCCACTTCTTGGAGGGCACCACCATGTCGTCCTTGCCGAACGAAATGCCGGCGCGGAAGGCGTTGGAGAAGCCGAGCGTCATGATGCGATCGCAGAAGATGACCGTCTCCTTCTGACCGCAGTGGCGGTAGACGGTGTCGATCATGTTCGAGATCTCCTTCTTGGTCATCAGCTTGTTGACGACGTCAAAGGGAGTCTTGGCGTTCTTCGGCAGCAATTCGCCGAGCTTCATGCGGCCGGGCGTGGTCTCGTAGATCTTCGAGAGGGGCTTGCCCTCCTCGTCGACGCCGATATAGCGCCCGCGCACCTTGGTGTGCAGCGTGATGGCCTTAACCGCCAGCGCGTGGTCGATCTCGCCCATGTTGGAGAACGCCATGCCCTGACCCGGCTCGTTCTCCTTCATCATGGTGAGATAATAGAGACCGAGCACGATATCCTGCGACGGCACGATGATCGGCGCGCCGTTGGCCGGGTGCAGGATGTTGTTGGTCGACATCATCAGCACGCGCGCTTCAAGCTGCGCCTCGATGGACAGGGGCACGTGCACCGCCATCTGGTCGCCGTCGAAGTCGGCGTTGAAGGCCGAGCAGACCAGCGGGTGAAGCTGGATCGCCTTGCCTTCGATCAGCACCGGCTCGAACGCCTGGATGCCCAGGCGATGCAGCGTCGGGGCGCGGTTCAGCATCACCGGATGCTCGCGAATGACCTCGTCCAGGATGTCCCACACCTCGGGACGCTCCTTCTCGACGAGCTTCTTCGCCTGCTTCACGGTCGCGGAAAGGCCCTTCGCGTCGAGGCGCGAATAGATGAAGGGCTTGAACAGCTCCAGCGCCATCTTCTTCGGCAGGCCGCACTGGTGCAGCTTCAGCTCGGGACCGACGACGATCACCGAACGGCCGGAATAGTCGACGCGCTTTCCGAGCAGGTTCTGGCGGAACCGGCCCTGCTTGCCCTTCAGCATGTCGGCGAGCGACTTCAGCGGGCGCTTGTTGGCGCCCGTGATGACGCGGCCGCGACGGCCGTTGTCGAACAGCGCATCGACCGCTTCCTGAAGCATGCGCTTCTCGTTGCGGATGATGATGTCCGGCGCCTTCAGCTCGATCAGCCGCTTGAGGCGGTTGTTGCGGTTGATGACGCGGCGGTAGAGGTCGTTGAGGTCGGACGTGGCGAAGCGTCCGCCGTCCAGCGGGACGAGCGGGCGCAGGTCTGGCGGGATGACCGGCACATGGGTCAGGATCATCCATTCCGGCTTGTTGCCGGATTCCTGGAAGGCCTCGACGATCTTCAGGCGCTTGGCGAGCTTCTTCGGCTTCAGCTCGGTGGTCGCTTCGGCGATTTCCTTGCGCAGGTTGCCGGCGATCTTCTCGAGGTCCATGCCGCGCAGAATCTCGCGGATCGCCTCGGCGCCGATCAGGGCCGTGAACGAGTCATCGCCATATTCTTCCTGGGCGCGCAGATAGTCCTCTTCCGAGAGGAGCTGACGCTCCTTCAGCGGGGTGAGGCCCGGCTCGATGACGCAGTAATACTCGAAGTACAGGATGCGCTCGAGATCCTTGAGCGTCATGTCGAGCAGCAGGCCGATGCGGCTCGGCAGCGACTTCAGGAACCAGATGTGCGCGACCGGGGCGGCAAGCTCGATGTGGCCCATGCGCTCGCGGCGCACGCGCGACAGCGTGACTTCCACGCCGCACTTCTCGCAGATAATGCCCTTGTACTTCATGCGCTTGTACTTGCCGCACAGGCACTCATAGTCCTTGATCGGACCAAAGATGCGCGCGCAGAACAAGCCGTCACGCTCGGGCTTGAACGTGCGGTAGTTGATCGTCTCCGGCTTCTTGATCTCACCGAAGGACCACGACAGGATCTTCTCCGGACTCGCGATCGAGATCTTGATCTGATCGAAAGTCGGCGCCGGCGCCGCCGGGTTGAAGAGATTCATCACCTCTTGATTCATCGCCGTCTCCTTCGGCTGGACCCCGCCTCCGCCGCCGCGGCTGGTTGGGGTCACGGAAAAGTCTGGTCTGTCGAGCGATCGAAGGGGCGGACACGCCTGCGCGTCCGCCCCTATGTCTCAGTCGGTCATTCGGCCGCTGGCAGGCTCTCGCCGGGGGTGGCCACGGGCGAGAGGGTCTTGGAGTTCATCAGCTCGACGTTAAGGCCGAGCGAACGCATCTCCTTCACGAGAACGTTGAAGCTCTCGGGGATACCCGCCTCGAAGGTGTCGTCACCGCGCACGATCGCCTCATAGACCTTGGTACGGCCCGCGACGTCGTCCGACTTGACGGTCAGCATCTCTTGCAGCGTGTAGGCGGCGCCATAGGCTTCGAGCGCCCACACCTCCATCTCGCCGAAACGCTGACCGCCGAACTGCGCCTTGCCGCCCAGCGGCTGCTGGGTGACGAGCGAGTACGGGCCGATCGAGCGTGCATGGATCTTGTCGTCGACAAGGTGATGCAGCTTCAGCATGTAGATGTAGCCCACCGTCACCTTACGGTCGAACTGCTCGCCGGTACGGCCGTCGAACAGGGTGGACTGCGCCGACTTGTCGAGCCCCGCCAGCTCAAGCATGTGCTCGATGTCGGCCTCGCGGGCCCCGTCGAACACCGGCGTGGCGATCGGGACGCCGCGACGCAGGTTCGATCCCAGCTCGACCAGACCGTCCTCATCGAGCGAGTCGATGGTCTCGTCCTTGCCGTAGATCTTGCCGAACGCGTCCTTCAGCGGGCCGATATCGTGCGTCTGCCGGTATCCCTCGATGGCGCGGTCAATCACCCGGCCGAGGCCGGCGCACGCCCAACCCAGATGGGTCTCGAGGATCTGCCCGACATTCATGCGCGAGGGCACGCCGAGCGGGTTGAGCACCATGTCGACCGGGGTGCCGTCCTCAAGGAACGGCATGTCCTCGACCGGAACAATGCGCGAGACCACGCCCTTGTTGCCGTGCCGGCCGGCCATCTTGTCGCCCGGCTGGATCTTGCGCTTCACGGCGATGAAGACCTTGACCATCTTCATCACGCCGGGCGGCATTTCATCGCCGCGCTGCAGCTTCTCGACCTTGTCGAGGAAGCGCTGCTCAAGGCGCTTTTTCGACTCGTCGTACTGGTTGCGGATCGCCTCCAGCTCGCTCATCACATGGTCGTCGGCGATGGCGAACTGCCACCACTGGCTGCGCGGGTACTCGGTCAGCACCGAACGGGTGAGCGGCGTGTCCTTCTTGAAGCCCTTCGGGCCCGCCACGCCGACCTTGCCGTCCAGCATCTCGGCCAGACGGCCGAAGACGTTGCGGTCGAGGATCGCCTGCTCGTCGTCGCGGTCCTTGGCGAGACGCTCGATTTCCTCGCGCTCGATCGCCTGGGCGCGTTCGTCCTTGTCCACGCCATGGCGGTTGAACACGCGCACTTCGACGATCGTGCCGGTGACACCGGGGGGAACGCGCAGCGAGGTGTCGCGCACATCAGCTGCCTTCTCGCCGAAGATGGCGCGAAGCAGCTTCTCCTCCGGGGTCATCGGGCTTTCGCCCTTCGGCGTGATCTTGCCGCAGAGGATGTCGCCCGCCTGAACTTCGGCGCCGATATAGACGATGCCAGCTTCGTCGAGGTTCTTCAGCGCCTCTTCCGACACGTTCGGAATGTCGCGAGTGATTTCCTCCGGACCCAGCTTGGTGTCGCGGGCCATCACTTCGAACTCCTCGATGTGGATCGAGGAGAAGATGTCACCCTTGGAGATGTTCTCCGACAGCAGGATGGAATCTTCGAAGTTGTAGCCATTCCACGGCATGAAGGCGACGAGGATGTTCCGGCCGAGCGCCAGATCGCCAAGATCGGTCGAGGGACCGTCGGCAATGATGTCGCCCTTGCGCACCCGGTCGCCCACGCGCACCAGCGGACGCTGGTTAATGCAGGTCGACTGGTTGGAGCGCTGGAACTTCTGCAGCCGGTAGATGTCAACGCCCGACTTGGAGGCATCGGCCTCTTCCGTCGCGCGGATGACGATACGGGTCGCGTCCACCTGGTCGACCACGCCGGTACGGCGCGCACCGATGGCGGCGCCGGAGTCGCGGGCCACCACCGATTCCATGCCCGTGCCCACGAAGGGAGCGTCGGCACGCACCAGCGGCACCGCCTGGCGCTGCATGTTCGAGCCCATCAGCGCGCGGTTGGCGTCGTCGTTCTCAAGGAACGGGATCAGCGCCGCGGCAACCGAGACGAGCTGCTTGGGCGACACGTCCATGAAGTCGACGCGGTCGGGCGTGACGAGGAGCACATCGCCGGCATGACGGCAGACGATCAGGTCCTCGGTGAAACGGCCTTCCGCATCGAGCGGAATGTTCGCCTGCGCGACGTAGTACTTCCCCTCCTCCATGGCGGAGAGATAGACCACCTCGTCCTGCACCTGGCTGTCCTTCACGCGGCGATAGGGCGCCTCGATGAAGCCGTACTTGTTCACGCGGGCAAAGGTCGCCAGCGAGTTGATCAGGCCGATGTTCGGGCCTTCCGGCGTCTCGATCGGGCAGATGCGGCCATAATGCGTCGGGTGCACGTCGCGCACCTCGAAGCCGGCGCGCTCACGCGTCAGACCGCCCGGGCCAAGCGCCGAGAGACGGCGCTTGTGGGTGATCTCGGACAGCGGGTTGGTCTGGTCCATGAACTGCGAGAGCTGCGACGAGCCGAAGAACTCGCGCACCGCCGCCGCCACCGGCTTGGCGTTGATCAGGTCCTGCGGCATCACGGTGTCGATGTCGACGGACGACATGCGCTCCTTAATGGCGCGCTCCATGCGCAGCAGGCCGACGCGGTACTGGTTCTCCATCAGCTCGCCGACCGAGCGGACGCGGCGGTTGCCGAGGTGATCGATGTCGTCGATCTCGCCCTTGCCGTCGCGCAGCTGGACCAGCGTCTGGATGACCGCGAGAATGTCCTCGCGGCGCAGCACGCGCACCGTGTCCTCGGCGTCGAGGTCGAGGCGCATGTTCATCTTCACGCGGCCGACCGCGGAGAGGTCGTAGCGCTCGCTATCGAAGAACAGCGAATGGAACATCGCCTGCGCGGAATCGAGCGTCGGCGGCTCGCCGGGGCGCATCACGCGGTAGATGTCGAACAGCGCGTCCTCGCGGGTCACGTTCTTGTCGACGCTGAGCGTGTTGCGGATATAGGCGCCCACATTGACGTGGTCGATGTCGAGGATCGGCACCTCGTCATAGCCAAGCTCGACAAGCTGCTTCAGCATCTTGTCGGTGACTTCCTCACCGGCTTCGACGTAGATTTCGCCCGAGGTCGGGTTGACCATGTCCTCGGCCACATACTGGCCGAGCATCTCCTCGTCGGAGATCTTGAGCGCCTTGAGGCCCTTCTCGGCGAGCTGGCGGGCCTGGCGGACCGTCACCTTCTTGCCGGCCTCGATCACGACTTCGCCGGTGTCGGCGTCGACGAGATCGGAAACCGCCTTGTAGCCCTTCATCCGCTTGGGATCGAACGGCATGCGCCAGCCATCCTTCGTGCGGGCGAAGGTGATGGTCTCGTAGAAGGTGTTGAGGATCTCCTCGCCGGCGAGGCCGAGGGCGAAGAGAAGGCTCGTCACCGGAATCTTGCGGCGGCGGTCGATACGCGCATAGACGATGTCCTTGGCATCGAACTCAATGTCGAGCCAGGAACCGCGATACGGGATGATGCGGGCGGCGAAAAGCAGCTTGCCCGAGGAGTGCGTCTTGCCCTTGTCGTGGTCGAAGAACACGCCCGGCGAGCGGTGCATCTGCGAGACGATGACGCGCTCGGTGCCGTTGACGATGAACGTGCCGTTCATCGTCATCAGCGGGATGTCGCCCATATAGACGTCCTGCTCCTTGATGTCCTTAACGGACTTGGAGCCGGTATCG
>JAESFV010000391.1_pt1 | contig 11943 bp, 12 predicted proteins | sample 9269471 | NCBI WGS metagenome assembly JAESFV01 (sample SAMN14502647, study PRJNA617108) | algae metagenome | isolation source: Symplocastrum torsivum CPER-KK1 and co-occurring heterotrophs from... | place: USA: Central Plains Experimental Range, Colorado | collected 2001-01-01
CAACTGTTCAGGATGGGTTTGCAACGCGGGCGGGAACCGAGCCGGAACACGGTGTTCGCCACCTGGGATCCAACGGCATCCCGCCCGCACCAAACATGGCACCGATTCAACACACAGGGATCCATCAGCAGGCTCCGCAGCCCTCCGATGGATCCCGGGGCAAGCCCGGGATGACGGCGAGGTTCCGAGATAGCTCTGCATGCTCTTTCGAGCGCTCTTCGGCGGCAATCTCGCCCAAATCGCTTGCTACGAGGGTTCCCTCGGCAGGCGCCGGGCGGGACGGTTCAGGCAAAGGTCGCAGGCGGGATGAAACGGGTTGCGCTCGCTTTTGGGCTCGGGCTGTCGCTGGCGGCGGCCGGGTCGCTCGTGCTGCCGCAGGGCTTGCAGCACTGGCGCGAGGTCGCGGCGGCTGAGGACCCGGCTGCGCTCAGCGATCTGCGCCTAACGGGCGCGCTGACCGCTGCCCGGCTCGACGCCGAGATCGACGGGGCGCTGGCCGCGCGCGACACGGAACTGGCGGAGAGCTTCGTCGCTCTGGCGGCCGAGCGCGGTCTGCCGGTCTCGGCCGAGCGGCGGCAAAAGCTTCAGGCGCTGAAGGACGGCGCCATCATCCAGGCCGTCAGCGATTTCGGGCAGGGCTTTATCGCCGGCGACCGCGAGAGCGGCGCGGCCTTCGCAGGTGCGCTCGTCGGCGACGTCACCGGCTATGGCGATCTGCGCGACCTCGCCGTCGAGGGCCGCAAATGGCTCGGCGGGGAGGGGACGGACGGCACCGTGCTCGCCATCGCGGCGGCGGGGCTCGCCATCAGCGCCGCGACCTGGGTCAGCCTTGGCGGTTCGCTGCCGGCCCGCAATGGCCTGAGCGCGGTCAAGGCCGCGAGCAAGGCGAAGATTTTGTCGCCCGCTCTGACCGCAAGCCTGACGCGGACCGCAGTCGGCGCGATCGATCGCCCGGCCCTGAATGCGAGCCTGGCGGCGGCGTCCCGCCTCGACCTCGTGGCCGCGCGGGTCGCGGCCGGCGGCATCGTCAAGCCGGCGGCGATGGCGCGCTTCGCCGCGCTCGGCCAGGATGCCGGCGCCGTTTATACCCGCACCGGTTCGCGGGGGCTGCGCCAGGTGCTCGCCGTCGCGGAGGATGCCGGCGACATCGGCAAGGCGGCCAAGCTCGGTGCGGCCAAGGGCACGACGACGCGGGCGATCCTCAAGGTGCTGGGGCGCGGGGCGCTGGTGCTGGGGGCGCTCAGCCTCAGCGCGGTCGGCTGGATGCTGGCTCTGATCGGCTATGCGATCGCGCTCGCCATGCTGGCGCAGCGTCTCGGCTGGTGGCTGGGGCGGCGGCTTCGGCCGCGCCGCTCTGCCCCGTCACCGGCGATGTGAACCCGCTGGCGCGCCACCGCGACGAAGGAGGGTCAGCAGAACGCTGATGCTCATTCGGGTGACGCCCATGTCCCGCGCCCTTCGCCTCTGCGGTTTCTTCCTCGCCTCGCTCACCATCGCGACGGTTGCGCTCGCGCAGCAGGACGGCCGCCAGGGCCGCGTCACGCTGCCGGTCGGGGCGCCCCAGTTGACGCTCGCCATCGCCGCCGAGGACAGGGCGCGCCTGACGCGTCCCTCCGAGCCGCGGCGGGCGCGAACGGATTGTCCGACCGAGAGCTGCGACACGCCGCCGGAGGCCGGCCGTTCCGCAGAGGCCGGGTCGTCCTCGATGGATGGTTGCGGCGAGACACCTGCCGCGCGTGACCGCAACGGCCGCGTGATCCGCCGAATCTGCCGAGGATCTTGAACTCTCGACGATCGGCCATTGCCGACATTCGACCGCGGGACCGGGGGGCTTCGCAAGCAGCCTGCTGCGCTGACATGCGCGGACAGTGCAGCATCCGTCTCAAGGAGTTGACCATGTCTCAGGCCGTTTCACACAAACAGTACATCCGCTGGGTCAAAGCGTCGCTCAACCGCGTGCTCGGGACCGATCTGGTCGACAACGCCGATGACACTCCGGAATATCGCTTTTGGATCAAGGAGTTCCAACTCAATCAGCATCTCGTGACCGATGGCAAAGTCGATCAGAAAACTCAGGACGCACTGATCATGAGGTCACGCTACAACAAGGACTTCGTGATCTGGGTCCAGCGCTGTCTCAACCGGAGCGGTGAGGCGAGCGGGCGCCTCCCCATCAGCGGACACTGGGACAGCGAGACCACGCATGTCCTCAAGATATTCCAAGGCAATGAGGTCGCTGCCAACGGGGCGCCGCTTCTGGAAATAGATGGCTGGGTGGGGTCCAAGACCGAGACGGCGCTCCACAACCGGACGCGCATTCCGCCGCCGGGCCGTTACAAGCACCCCAGGCCTCCCGGCTCCAAGCCGAAACCGAGCCCGCCGGGCTGGAGCGACTCACTGGATCCCGCATTGCGGGCACAGGTCTGGCTCAACGGGATGCATATCGACCTCACGGCCAACCCGCCGCCGAAATCCGACCCCGAGCAGCGGTGGCAGATGCTCTGCTTTCTCAGCAAGCTGCGGGCCAATTCGGGTTACGATTTCGCCTATCTGACCAGCGCGGTGGTCCACAAGTTCGTCATGGCAAACCAGCTTCGGCATGGATCGGATGCCGATGACATCGCGCATGATGCCAAGACGGAGGTTCTGAACTACACGCGCTATGCTCAGCGCAAGAATACCTATTCGGAAGGCCGTGCCGTGTTCGAGGCCTATGTCTGGTCGATTTTCTACGCCATCACGAGAGGCCAGAACAAGGTCGCCGAATTCGTGGCCGACAAGGTCGGCAATGCCGATGACCCCGGCGTCAAGCATCTCGAGTGGTGGGTGAAAAACCGTCAGGCCAAGAGCTCGAGCATCCTGAGCTGCTTCACTTAGGCAGGCTCGGCCAGCCTCGGTCAGATCGGGCGGGGCGGTGGCTCAGACCGCGACGCCGTGAAGGTCGTAAGCGTCGGCGCGCTCGATCTTGACCGAGACGATGTCGCCGGGGCGCAGCGGACGGCGGCTCGAGACATAGACGCTACCGTCGATCTCCGGTGCGTCCCATTTCGAGCGGCCCTTGGCCACGGTCGGGCCGGCCTCGTCGATGATGACAGGAATCCGCTTGCCGACGCGGTTCTTGACGATACGCGTCGAGATCTCGGCCTGCGCCTTCATGAAGCGGTGCCAGCGCGCCTCCTTCTCCTCCTCGGGAACGAGGGGGAGGCCGAGATCGTTGGCGGGCGCGCCCTTGACTGGCTCGTATTTGAAGGCGCCGACGCGCTCCAGCTTCGCCTCCTTCAGCCAGTCGAGGAGGAACTGGACATCCTCTTCCGTCTCGCCGGGGAAGCCGACGATGAAGGTCGAGCGGATGGCGAGATCGGGGCAGATCTCGCGCCACTTCCTCAGGCGGTCGAGCGTCCTGTCCTGGTGAGCCGGACGCTTCATCGCCTTGAGAACATGGGGAGACGCGTGCTGAAAGGGGATGTCGAGATAGGGCAGGATCAGCCCCTCCTGCATCAGCGGGATGACCTCGTCGACATGCGGGTAGGGGTAGACATAGTGCATCCGCACCCAGACCCCCATCTGGCCGAGCTCACGGGCGAGCTCGAAGAAGCGGGTGCGCACCTCGCGGTCCTGCCACACGGACGGCTGGTACTTGATGTCGAGGCCGTAGGCGCTGGTGTCCTGCGAGATGACCAGCAGTTCCTTGACGCCGGCGCGCACCAGCTTCTCGGCCTCGCGCAGCACCTCGCCGATCGGCCGCGAGACGAGATCGCCGCGCAGCTTCGGGATGATGCAGAAGCTGCAGCGGTTGTTGCAGCCCTCGGAAATCTTCAGATAGGCGTAGTGACGCGGCGTCAGCTTGATGCCCTGGTCGGGCACGAGATCGACGAAGGGGTCGTGGCGCGGCGGCAGCGCCTGGTGCACGGCCGAGACGACGCTCTCATAGGCCTGCGGACCGGTGATCGCGAGCAGGTTGGGGAAGCGGTCGCGGATCTGCTCGGGCTCGGCGCCCATGCAGCCGGTGACGATGACCTTGCCGTTCTCCGCCATGGCGGTGCCGATCGCCTCGAGCGATTCCGCCTTGGCCGAGTCGAGGAAGCCGCAGGTGTTGACGATGACGAGGTCGGAGCCCGCATGGCTCTTGGACAGCTCATAGCCTTCCGAGCGCAGCGAGGTGATGATCCGCTCGGAATCCACCAGCGCCTTGGGGCAACCCAGCGAAACGAAAGAAATCTTCGGCGCGACGGCGTTCATCGGCGGCAAACTCGACAGCTCTGAATGGAGGCGGCGCGGCCCGAGGCTCGCGCGCGCTTCCTTTGAACGGTTTCAGGCTGTTTGGCAAATCCGTGCCGGTCGTTCCGGCTCATCCGGCGCCGGTCGCCACCGGGCGCTCCGGATCCTGCGTCCAGTCGGTCATCGAGCCGTCATAGAGCGCGACCTCCTCGCGCCCGAGCAACTCCGACATCACGAACCAGTTGAGCGCGGCGGTGTGGCCGGTGTTGCAGTAGGAGATCGCCGGGCCCCTGGGGAGGCCGGCGAACAGCGCCACCAACTCCTCCTGCGGCCTTAGCCGCCCGGTCGCGGCGTCGAAGGCCTGCGTGTAGTCCCGCGAGACGGCGCCGGGGATGTGGCCGGCGCGGGCCGCCTCCGGCGCCTTCTCGCGGCCCTCGAAATAGCTGGTCGAGCGGGCGTCGACGAGGGTGGCGAGCTTGCTGCGCGAGGCCACCAGCGTGGCGTCGGCCGTGCTGCGCAGGCGCTGCTGCATCACGACCGGGTAGGGCGCCGCCGCCTGGTCTGGCGAGGGCCCGGCCTCGACCGGGCGGGCCGGGTCGGCCGTCCAGCAGCGGAACCCGCCGTCGAGGATGGCCTGCTGGCCATGGCCGATCGTCTTCAGCGTCCAGTAGACGCGGGCAGCGGCGGCGGCATCGGTGGCGCTGACGCCGGCGGGGACGATGACGACGTCGTCATGCGGCGTGATGCCGAGCCGGCCGACGAGCGCGGCGAGGTGATCGAGTGGCGGCAGCAGTCCGGGCGCTTGCCCGACCTTGGCGCGCCAGCCATCGGCGACATAATCGGTATGCACGGCGCCGGGGATATGGCCCGCCTCATAGGCGGCCTTGCCGCCGCCGTCGATCGAGGAGCGGATGTCGAGCACGACGAGGGAGGGCTCGCCCAGCCGCGCCAGCAGGTCCTCGGGGGCGATCAGCCCGGCCAGTGCGGTCTTGCTCATGCTGTGGCCTCCAGGAGCTCGTCGACGATGTCGATCGCGTAGGTGAAGCTCGCGGTCGCGCCGAGCATGATCGAAGCCGAACAGTATTTTTCCTTCGACAATGTGACGGCCCGCTCGGCCTTGGCGCGCGACAGGCCGCGCCCGCTGATGCGGTAGGCGAGGTGGATCTGGGTGAAGACCTTGGGGTCCTCCGTGGCGCGCTGCGCCTCGACCTCGACCTCGCAGCCGGTGATCGGCTCGCGGCCCTTCTTGAGGATCTGCACGACATCGAAGCCGGTGCAGCCCGCCAGGCCGATCAGCAGCATCTCCATCGGCCGGATGCCGAGATTGCGGCCGCCATATTCAGGCGCGCCGTCCATCACGACGGCGTGGCCGCTGCCGGACTCGCCCATGAAGGCCATGCCTTCGACCCAACGCGCGCGCGCCTTCATGATTCGTCTCCCGCCATCGTTGCTTCGGACGCTGGCATAACCGTCCGGGGAGATTGAGGCGAGACGGCGGACGCATGGCGGGCGCGTCAGGCGCGGCGTCTCTCGGTGGAAATTGCGGCTTCGGAGAGCGCCTCGCCCAGGGCCTGCCCGAGCATCACCAGAACCGGGCCGCCCTTCGGCAGCTCCGCCAGCCGTTCCGGCAGGGTCGCGATGGTCGCCCGGACACGCGCCTCGTCGGGTCGTGTCGCCGACTGGACGGCGATGGCCGGCGTGGCGGGGTCGAGGCCCGCCGCGATCGCCCGATCCCGGAAGCCGGCGAGCGTGGCGCGCGCCATATAGATCACCGTCGTCGCCCGGGGATCGGCCATCGCCTGCCAGTCGAGATCCTCCGGCAGTTCGCCGCTGCGGGCATGGCCCGTGACGAATTGCAGGCGTCGGGCATGGTCGCGATGGGTGAGCGAGACGCCGAGCGTCGCCGCCGCCCCCTGCGCCGCCGAGATGCCCGGCACGATCGTGACCGGAAGCCCAGCGGCCCTGCAGGCCTCGATCTCCTCGCCGGCGCGGCCGAAGATGCCAGGGTCGCCGCCCTTCAGCCGCACGACGTGCTTGCCCTGTCCGGCGAGCGAGACGATCAGCGCGTTGATGTCGGCCTGCTTGACCGAGGGGCCGTAGCCGGTCTTGCCGACCATCATGCGCTTGGCTTCGCGCCGCGCCAGTTCGAGCACGCCGGGCGAGACGAGATCGTCATAGAGGATGATGTCGGCGCTCTGCAGGGCGCGGATCGCCTTCAGCGTCAGGAGCTCCGGGTCGCCAGGCCCGGCACCGACCAGCGAGACCCGGCCGCGACCGGGCGCGGCCTCGATGCGCTCCAGCGCCGAAAACAGCTCGGCGCGGTCCGTATCCGCCGGCAGTCGGCCGGATTCGCTCATCGCCCTGGCGGTGAACAGCTCCCAGAAGGCGCGGCGGATGGCGAAGGGCAGGTTGCGAGCCTGCACGGCCGGGCGCCAGTCCCTGGCGGCCTGGGCCCAGGCCTTCAGCGTCTCCGGCAGCAGCGTCTCGATGCGGGTGCGGATCGCCTGGCCGAAGACCGGGGCGGCGCCGTCGGTCGAGATCGCCACGATCAGCGGCGAGCGGTTGACCAGCGTGCCGAAGGAAAAGTCGCAGAAGTCGGGCTTGTCGACGATGTTGACCGGCGCGCCGGCGAGGCGGGCCGCCGCGACGAAGGCCTCGATCTCGTCCGCGTCCTCGATATCGCCGATGGCGAGCGCCGCGCCAGTGAGGTCATCCGCCTGCCAGCCGCGCGCATGGACGATGACCTCACCCGCCGGCGGGGCTGCGGCGAGGGCCGCGAACAGGTCGGCGCCTTCGCGCGCGAAAACCGCCACCTCGGCGCCGGTCGCCGCCAGCAGCTCGGCCTTCCACAGGGCGCCCTCGCTGTAGCCGACGAGGACGACCTTGCGGCCCGCCAGCTTGTGGAACAGCGGCAGGGTCGCGAGGGGTTCGATGCGGCGGCCGCTGGTGGCCTCGGGACGTCTTTGTCTCATCGTCTTCGTCTCTGGCGCATCGCGCCCGTCCTGTCACGCCGTCCCTTCGTCGCTTCCGGCCGGCGCCACCTTCTCGTCCCGCTTGACCTGCTGCCAGAGCGCCTCGAGCTCGACGAGATCGGCCTGCGCAGCACTGCGGCCCTGCGCCTCCAGCTTTTGCTCGATGCCCCGGAAACGGCGCTCGAACTTGGTGTTGGCGGCCTGGAGACAGCCTTCCGGATCGGCGTCGACATGGCGGGCGAGATTGGCGACGACGAAGAGCAGGTCGCCGATCTCCTCGGCGATCGCAGCCTTGTCGCCCGACGCCAGCGCCTCGTCGATCTCGGCCGTTTCCTCGCGGATCTTGTCGAGCACGAGCCGTGCATCGTTCCAGTCGAAGCCGACGGTGGAGGCGCGCGCCTGCAGCTTCCAGGCCCGGGTGAGGGCGGGCAGGCCCTGGGTGACGCCGGCCAGCAGCCCCTTGTCCTCTGCCTTCTCGGGCAGACCGGCGGCTTGGCGGGCGGCCGCCTTGTCGAGCTTCTCCTGCGCCTTGATGCGGTGCCAGAGCGCCTTGACCTGCTCGGGCGCGAGGTCGCGCGCCTCCCCGAAGACATGCGGATGGCGCCGGATCAGCTTGGCGGTGACCGCCTCGACCACGTCCGGAAAGGAAAAGGCGCCTTCCTCTTCCGCCATGCGGGCATGGAACACGACCTGGAGCAGGAGATCGCCCAGCTCGTCCTTGAGGTCGACCCTGTCGCCGCGCGCGATGGCATCGGCGACCTCATAGGCCTCCTCGACCGTGTAGGGCGCGATCGAGGCGAAGTCCTGCTCGAGATCCCAGGGGCAGCCGGTGCCCGGCGTGCGCAGGGCCGCCATGATCTCGATCAGGCGGGCGATGTCGGGGGAGGGCTGCAAAGGCTGAAACTCGCGCTGAAATCCTCTAGGGTTCCTCCCATGATTCAAGTCACCCCGTCCATTGCGATCGACGAGAGCGAGATCGAGGAGAGCTTCGTGCGCGCCTCCGGTCCGGGCGGGCAGAACGTCAACAAGGTGGCGAGCGCGGTGCAGCTGCGCTTCGACGCGCGCCGTTCGCCCTCGCTGCCCAACGAGGTCGCGATCCGGCTGATGAAGCTCGCCGGCAGCCGGCTGACCCAGGACGGCGTCATCGTGATCGTGGCGCAGGCGCAGCGCAGCCAGAAGCGCAACCGCGAGGAGGCGCTGGAGCGTCTGCTCGAGATGATCCGCGAAGCCGCCGTGCGACCGCAGACGCGCCGCCCGACCAAACCGACCAAGGCCTCCAAGGAGCGCAGGCTCGTCTCCAAGGACAAGCGCTCGGCGGTGAAGGCCGGGCGCTCCCGACCGGGCACCGACTGATGGCCTTCGGAGGAGGGCGCTCCGACCGGGGACGGCCCGAGCGACGCGCGCCACGCAAGATCACCGCCGATTATCTCCAGCGCGCGGCGATGCATTATCTCGAGCGCTATGCGGCTCCGGCGGCGCAGCTGCGGCGCGTCCTGGCGCGCAAGGTCGCGCTGAGCTGCCGCCACCACGAGCAGGACCCCGCCATCTTCGAGCCGATGCTGGACGAGGTGGTCGCCCGCTGTGTGTCGTCCGGCCTCGTCGACGATCAGCGCTTCGCGCAGGCGCGCGCGGCGACCCTCAAGCGTAAGGGGCGCTCGTCTCGGGCCGTAGAGGCCAGTCTTTCGGCGAAGGGCGTCCCGCGCGAGCTCGCACGCGAGGCGAGCGCCGGGAGCGAAGAGGACGAACTGGCTGCCGCGCGGAAGGCGGCCCGCCGGAAGCGGCTGGGCCCCTGGAGCCGCGGCGATCGGGCCGCCAGTCGCCAGAAAGACCTCGCTGCGCTGGCGCGGGCGGGCTTCAATATGACGATCGCCCGCGCCGTGATCGACGGCGCGGGCGAGGAGGCGATGCAGGACTGACGGGGAAGGGCGCGGGCAGGGGGCAGAGCCGCCCCGCCCACGGCTTCGCTCACTCCAGCTTGACCTTGGCGTCCGCGACGACCTTGCCCCAGCGCGCCACCTCGGTGCCGACGAACTTGCCGAACTCGTCGCCGGCGAGGGTCGGGATCGGCGAGCCGTTCTTCTTCCAGGCCTCCGTGATCATCGGCGACTGCAGCGCCTTGGCGACCTCGGCCCGCATGCGGGTGACGATCTCGGCCGGCGTGCCCTTCGGCGCCCAGAGCGCGTACCAGGTCGCGACCTCGTAATTCTCCAGCCCCGCCTCCTTGGCGGTCGGCACGTCGGGGATCGCCTCCGAACGCGTCGGGGCGGCGACCGCGAGCCCGCGCAGGCGCCCGCTCTGGATCTGCGGCGCCGATGAGCCCAGCCCGTCGAACAGCACGTCGACCTGCCCGGCGACGATGTCCTGCAGCGCCGGGCCGGCACCGCGATAGGGCACATGCGTCAGGTTCGTCTTGGTCTGCAGCTTGAACAATTCGCCCGCGAGATGATGCGTCGTGCCGTTGCCGGCCGAGGCGTAGTTCAGCTTGTCGGGGTTGGCCTTGGCATAGGCGATCAGCTCCGCCAACGTCTTGGCCTCGACCTTCGGGTGGACGACGATGACCTGGGGCGGCTGCGCGATTACCGCGATCGGGATGAAGTCGGTCTGGATGTTGTAGTCGAGCTTCGGATAGAGCGCCGGAGCGATGGCGTGATGCGCGGCGCCGACGAAGAATCCGTAGCCGTCGGGCGCCAGCTTGGACGCCGCCGAGGCGCCGACGGTGCCGCCGGCCCCGCCGCGATTCTCGATGATGATGCGCTGGCCGAGCTGCTGGTCGAGCTGCGCGGCGAGCGGCCGCGCGAAAGCATCGGTGCCGCCGCCGGCCGGGAAGGGCACGATGAAGGTGATCGGCCGCTGCGGCCAGGCCTGGGCTTGGGCCGCGCCGGCGGCCGCGAGGGACAGGCCGGCCGCGGCGGCGAGGGCGACGAGAGAACGTGACGGGATCATGAAGACGGTTACCTCCCTGGAGAATGAAGACGGCTCTTGACGGCCGCTGGTCGCCCGCGAGGCGGAACGACGATTGCATCAATGACGATAAGGCCATTGGGGGCGGTCGCTGACAAGTCCGCCGATGGCCGGGCTATCGGCCTGCGCCAGTCCGCTGCTATGCGGGGTCTCCAGGAGGGCCACGCAGGCCGTCCGGATCGGAGCCCCGCATGAGCCGCCTCGACAGCTTCATCCGCCGTCTCGAGGCGCAGCGCCGCATGCTCGACTGGGCGGCGGGGGCGATCGCCGGCCGCGACGGGCTCGTGCTGGAACTCGGCCTCGGCAACGGACGGACCTACGACCATCTGCGCGAGAGTTTGCCGGGGCGGACGATCCAGGTCTTCGAGCGCGACGTCAGCCCGAATCCGGCGTCGATGCCGCCCGCCGACAGACTGGTCGAGGGCGACATGGCGCAGACGCTGCCGGCCTTCGCCGCGCGTCATGGCCGCTGCGCCGCGCTGATCCATGTCGATGTGACGACCGGCGTGCCGGAGCGCGACGCCATCCTGTTCGCCTGGTTGCCGCAGCATGTGGTCGCGCTGGCCGCACCCGAGGCGCTGGTCGTCAGCGGCTGGGCGATCGATCATCCGCTGCTCGAAGCGGTCGCGCTGCCGGACGGCGTGCCGGAGGGACGCTACTTCGCCTACAGGCGGCGCGACCAGGATTGACGGGTCGGGAAAGGGAGCCGTCCAGGCACCCTCAGGCAGCCCCATCTACGATTCGCATAAGACATATTATGGAACATGACGGCGGCTTGGAATCTGTTGCTGAATTGCCTCCCGGGACATTATTCGACCGTCTTAAGTCAAAAGTTATATTCTTCAAGACGCAAGATGATGAAATTTTCCTGAGGCCCGACATCAGAAGAACTCTGCTGGAAATCAGCTTAGCGTCCGATCGGAAATGAATGTTCGATTCGCTTCGCGAAAAGGACTTCGATTATTCCCATGAAATCGTCGAAGCAAGCAGGGGCCGCTATGCAACGACGGAAGCCCTGTATTATGCATTGTGCGTGAATAAAAAGGCCCGTTCTTGAGCAACTATGGACTATTGATTCTGGGAGTGAGCTGAATAAGAATCTCGATGACTATACGGATCGATCAAGGGCCTGGCTTAAACATAAGGTTCGGCGTCGCTGGGCTCTGCCAGACTTCAAACGTGGCTTTCCTGAAGACGCCAACGTGGAGGTCATTGGATCCACCTTGAATGCGTTCCATGCGGGACGTTCCAAGGATGTCAGAGCCATGCTTGGGTCGAAGCCAAATGCATTCAGCTCTCATGCGCTCTCAGCGTCAGCTCAACTCTTCGCGGAGGCCATGGTTGAGTTGGCCGAGACACGATTCGAAGCCGCGTGCGATAAAATGACGAAAGCCGCCCTCCAGGCGCCAAGTGAGGATACGCTGCACGCTATCTTGCCCACAGCGCTGCGAGTCAGCGCTTTAACGTGGTATGCGCCAAGTGATTTCCTAGACTTAGCTGCCCGGGTCTCGGCTGAATTGATGCATCGTAGTTCGTCGGACTATTGGCTTGGTCGTTACTATCGCCTTTGGATAGCACGTCTGACCACCTCCCCCGGCGATTTGGATCGCGAGGTTGCCGAACTTCGCAACAGGCTTATTGTTCGGAATGGTCGCTTTGAAGCCCGTTACGTTGCCCCTTATTTGCCCCCGCTCATAACTGGACTCTGTTCTCGATGTGGTCCGTCTTGGACCGGGTTGCAAACTCGTTGGGTGTGAGGCCGCCAAGGCTCGTGTGCGGCCGGTGGGCATTG
>JAESFV010000392.1_pt1 | contig 11786 bp, 8 predicted proteins | sample 9269471 | NCBI WGS metagenome assembly JAESFV01 (sample SAMN14502647, study PRJNA617108) | algae metagenome | isolation source: Symplocastrum torsivum CPER-KK1 and co-occurring heterotrophs from... | place: USA: Central Plains Experimental Range, Colorado | collected 2001-01-01
ACGACCTCTACCGCAGCAACGGCGCCGGCGAGATGCTGGTCTATTCCGCCGCCGATTTCGAGGATTTCCGGGTCGAGCGCCCGGATATGCCGGCGAGCATGGAAGGCGACCTCGAACCCGTCATCCGCCTGCTGGCGCAGAACCGCTGGCCGTGGCGGATGCACGCCACCTATGACCAGACCATCTCCCGCGCGCTCGACGTGTTCGAGACGGTCAATCGCGATGTGCCGCTGGAAGGGCTCAACTGGTTCTTCGACCATGCCGAGACCATCACCGATCGCAACATCGCGCGCGTCGCCGCGCTCGGCGGCGGCATCGCGGTGCAGCACCGCATGGCGTTTCAGGGCGAGTATTTCACCGAGCGCTACGGCGCCCGCGCCGCCGAGCGCACGCCGCCGGTGCGGCGCATGCTGGAGATGGGCGTGAAGGTGGGCGCGGGCACCGATGCGACCCGTGTCGCCTCCTACAATCCCTGGATCTCGCTGGCCTGGCTGGTCACGGGCAAGACGGTGGGCGGGCTCGCCCTTTACCCCGCCGCCAACCGGCTCGACCGCGAGACGGCGCTGCGCCTGTGGACCGAGGCCAACACCTGGTTCTCCAACGAAGAAGGCAAGAAGGGGCAGATCGCCGCCGGCCAGCTGGCCGACATCGCCGTGCTTTCCGACGATTATTTCGCCGTACCGGAGGACGGCATCGCCGACATCACCTCGGTGCTGACGCTGCTGGGCGGCACGCCGGTGCATGGGGCCGGCGACTTCAAGGACCTCGCCCCCGAGCTGCCACCGGCGATGCCGGACTGGTCGCCGGTGCGCACCTTCGGCGGCTACCAGCAACGCGCGGAAGCGGGCGCTGCCCGGCTCAGCTTCGCCCGGCTGTGCGGCTGCGCCCAGGAATGCAACGTCCACGGCCATGCCCATGCCGGCGCCTGGCAGGCGCAGGTGCCGGCCTCCGATGCGCGAAGCTTCTGGGGCGCGCTGGGCTGCGCCTGCTGGGCGGTGTGACAGGCGTCCGGCGGGCGAGAAGGAGACAGAGATGAGCGAGGCCACCCCATCGCCGGCGCCGCCGCCTTCCCCGCCCGCCGGCAGCTTCGCGCCGCTGCGGCGCCCGGTCTTCGCCGTCCTCTGGGCCGCCACCGTGCTGGGCAATACCGGCAGCTTCATGCGCGATGTCGCCAGCGCCTGGCTGGTGACGGACCTTTCCGCCTCGCCCGCCGCCGTCGCCGCGGTGCAGGCCGCCGGCATGCTGCCCATCTTCCTGCTCGCCATACCGGCCGGCGTGCTCTCCGATATTCTCGACCGGCGCAAATTCCTGATCTTCATCCAGATCATGCTGGGCTGCGTCAGCGCCACGCTGATGCTGTTATCGGCGAGCGGCCTCGTCACCGTGTCGGGGCTGATCATGCTCACCTTCGTCGGCGGCATCGGCGCGGCGCTGATGGGGCCGACCTGGCAGTCCATCGTGCCGGAGCTGGTGCCGCGCGGCGAACTGAAGAGCGCGGTGGCGCTCAACTCGCTGGGCATCAACATCGCCCGCTCCATCGGCCCCGCCATTGGCGGCCTGCTGCTCGCGGCCTTTGGCGCGGCCGTGACCTATGGGGCGGATGTCGCCAGCTACCTCATCGTCATCGCCGCTCTGCTGTGGTGGAAGCGGCCGGCGAACACGCAGGACGAACTGAGCGAGCATTTCGGCGGCGCCTTCCGGGCCGGGCTGCGCTATGCCCGCTCCAGCCGCGAGTTGCATGTGGTGCTGCTGCGCGCCGCCGTGTTCTTCGCCTTCGCCAGCGCGGTCTGGGCGCTGCTGCCGCTGGTGACACGGCAATTGCTGGCGGGCGATGCGGCCTTTTACGGCCTCCTGCTTGGCTCGGTCGGCGTCGGCGCCATTGCCGGCGCGCTGGCCCTGCCGATGGCGCGCGCCCGGCTGAGCCCGGACGGGCTGATGCTGGCCGCCGCGCTCGCCACCGGCGTCGCCTCCAGCGCGCTCGCCCTCGGTCCGCCAAAATGGGCGGCGGTGCTGGTGCTGCTGGTGATGGGCGCGGCCTGGATCGTCGCGCTGACCACGCTCAACGCCACGGCGCAGGCGATCCTGCCGAACTGGGTGCGCGGGCGCGCGCTCGCGGTCTACCTCACCGTGTTCAACGGCGCGATGGCCGGGGGCAGCCTCGGCTGGGGCTTCATCGCGCAGGAGATCGGCCTCGCCGCGACCCTGTGGACCGCCGCCGCCGGGCTCGTGCTGTCGGGCCTCATCGTGCACCGCGTCGCACTGCCGAGGGGCGAGAGCGACCTCGCGCCCTCCAATCACTGGCCCGAGCCGCTGCTGGCCCAGCCGGTGCCGGGGGATCGCGGGCCGGTGCTGGTGCTGATCGAGTACCAGATCGCGACCGAAGACCGGCCCGCCTTCCTGAAGGTGCTGGAGCGGCTGTCCCATGCCCGCCGGCGCGACGGTGCCACCTCCTGGGGCGTGATGGAGGATGCGGCCGAGCCGACCGTGCTGACGGAGTGGTTCATGGTCGACTCCTGGGCCGAGCATCTGCGCCAGCATCATCGCGTCTCGCACGCCGATGCCGAGGTGCAGGCGCAGTTGCGCGCCTTTCACCGGATCGAACGCCCGCCCGTGGTGCGGCACCTGCTCGCCCTCGATCCGGGACGGGCAGGATAGGTGCGCAGGGTTCTCGGGCTCGCGTCAGCGACGCCGGATCGCGTCAAAGCGCCGCGAGTTCGGTGACGAACTTGGTGCGCAAAAAGGCGTCCAGCCCCTCAATGCCGCTTTCCGAGCCATAGCCCGACTCGTTCACCCCGCCGAACGGTGTCTCCGGCGTCGACACCGCCATGTGGTTGACGCCGACGAGGCCGGCATCGAGCGCCTCCTCGGTGCGGGCGGCCAGCGCGCCGGAACGGGTGAAGACGAAGGAGGCGAGGCCGTAGGGCAGCGCATTGGCGCGCTCGATCACCTCGTCGAAGCCGGAGAAGGAGGTGAGCGGGGCGATCGGGCCGAACGGCTCGTTCGACATGATCGCCGCATCGGCCGGCACGTCGGCCAGCACCGTTGGGGCGAAGAAGTGCCCCTGATTGCCGATCCGCCGCCCGCCCAGCTTCAGCTCGGCCCCCTTGGCGACGGCGTCGTTCACCAGCTCCTCCATCGCCGCGAGCCGGCGGCGGGCGATCATCGGCCCCATATTGGTGCCAGCATCGAGCCCGTCGCCCACCTTCAGCGCCGACGCCAGTTCGACGAAGCGCGCGACGAAGGGCTGGTACAGCGATTCATGGATGAAGAAGCGGGTCGGCGAGGTGCAGACCTGGCCGGCATTGCGGAACTTGAACGCCACCAGCGTGCGGGCGGCGAGATCGAGGTCGGCATCGCCATGGACGATGACCGGCGCATGGCCGCCCAGTTCCATGGTGCAGCGCTTGAGCGTATCGGCCGAGAGCCGGGCGATCTCCTTGCCCACCGCCGTCGAGCCGGTCAGCGTCACTGCCTTCGGGATCGGCGAGGCCAGCAGCACGCGGCTGACATGGGCCGGCGCGCCGAATACCACATTCAGCACGCCCGCCGGCAGCCCCGCCTCCTGGAAGCAGCGGGCGATCGCCACCGCCGTGCCGGGGGTCTCTTCCGCCGGCTTGATGATGATCGAGCACCCCGCGCCGAGCGCGCCGGCGATCTTGCGGATCACGTTGGACGAGGGGAAGTTCCAGGCGGCGAAGGCCACCACCGGGCCGACCGGCTCCTTCAGCACCATCTGGCGGACATTGGCCATGCGGGCCGGGACGATCCGTCCATAGGCGCGCTTGCCCTCCTCGGCGTACCAGCGGGTGGCGTCGGCGGCGAACTGCACCTCCGGCACCGCTTCGCCCAGCGGCTTGCCGTTTTCCAGCGTCAGGATGCGCCCAATGCGCTCCTTGCGCGCCTCGATGAGGTCGGCGGCCTTAATCATCAGCGTGTAGCGCGCCTGCGCGGTCATCGCCTTCCACACTTTGAAACCGCGCTGCGCGGCATCGAGCGCGCGGGCGAGATCGGCGTCGGAGGCGTGCGGTACGGTGGCGAGCACCTCGCCCGTCGCCGGGTTTTCCAGCGCCTCGCTCTTGCCCTCGGAGCCCTGGCACCAGGTGCCGTCAATCAGCAGCTCAATGGTCTCGTCATAGGTGGGAAGGTCGGTCATCGTCGTCTCCAGGGGCCCGGGGAAGAGGCGGGCCGATTGTTGGCCTCAACGGCAGAGGAAGCCGTCCGGCAGGGGGTCGCCGTGGGCGAGCACGAAACGATGCTCGCCGGTGATATGGGCAAGGCCGATGATGTGCGGCTGGATGGCGCCGGGCCGCCCATCGACCGCGCGCGCGGTCGCGGAGAAATCGACTCCGAGAATGTTGCGGGTGCGGATCGGCTGGTCGAGGCCGATCTCACCGCGCGCCACCAGCTGGGCCAACCGCGCCGACGAGCCGGTGCCGCAGGGCGAGCGATCGAACTTGTTCGATTCCAGCACCACCAGCTGCCGGCTGACCAGCCCGCGATCGTCCGCCTCCGTCTCGTAGAACAGGATGGAGTCGACCGGCTGGGCGGCTCCCGGCACCCGCCCCTCATTGATGCCGGCATTCAGCGCCGCCTTCAGCGCCGCACCGACGGCCATGGCATGGGACACGCCCGCCGGCGCCAGCTCGACGCCTGCGGCGCGGGCGGCAATGAGGCCATACCAATTGCCGCCCCACACCACGTCGGCACTGACATTCACGCCGGCGGCGGCGACCGGCACGTTGCAGGCGGCGACATGGGCCGGCACGTTCTCGAAGGTGACGGCCGCGACCATCCCCTGTTCGCGCCTGATATGCACGGTGATGATGCCGGCCGGCACTTCCAGCGTGAAAGAGCTCTGCGGCACATCGGACGGACCGATCAGCCCCATATGATCGAGCGTCACCGCAAGGCCGATAGTCGCGTGGCCGCACATCTCCAGATATTTGTAGCTGCCGAGGAAGAAGGCACCGAAATCGGCCACCCGGCTCTCGGTCATCACCACGCCCACCATCGCCGCATGGCCGCGCGGCTCGTGCAGCAGGAAGGTGCGCAGCGCATCGAAGCGACTGCTGAAATCGTCACGCCGCGCGGCGACGCTGTCGCCGTGAAGCGTCGGCAACCCGCCCGTCACCACGCGCGTCGGGTGGCCGGCGGTGTGACTGTCGATGGTCGAGATCCAGCGCCGGATCGCCATGTCGTTCCCCTGCCCTATTTGCCGGACTTGATGGCATCGGCAATCTTCTCGCCGGCCATGATCGTCGTCAGCATCGTGTTGGCGCTGATGACAGCCGGCATGATCGAGGCATCGACCACCCGCAGCCCCTCGACGCCGATCACCCGCGCGGCGCTGTCGACCACGGCGCGCCGGTCATCCGGGCGGCCGATCCGGCAGGTGCCGGAGGCGTGCCAGCTGCCGCAGGCATTCTCCAGGATCCACGCCCGCAGCGCCTCACGGTCGCCCATCATCTCGCGCGCCTTGAGGCCCGGGGTGATGACGTTCTCGATCATCAGCCGGCGCGAGAGCGGCCCGGTGCCCATGATCCCGGCCGCCATCAGCGTCATGAACCAGTTGGTGCGGCTTACCGCGCCGAGCTTGCGCACCCGTTCGGAGAAGGTGGCGGGAAAGACGTTGTCGATCACCCCCTCCATCGCCGGATCGGTGACGATCCGCCAGAGCCGGTGCATGCCGTCCTCCAGCCGCGCGAGGTCGCGCTCGTCGGAAAGCTGGCGGAAGTTGACGAAGGGGGCAGCCTCGGCGCCGGGTCCGTTGAGCTTCACCTCGCCGGTGGAATAGGGCCGGTTCACGCACACCAGGATCGAGGCGAGCCGCCGTCCCAGCGGATGCCAGGCCGCGCGGTTGGAGGGCAGCACGAACATGTCGCCCGGCGTCGTGTCCGGCAGGCCGGAGCTGTAGCGGTAGCCGATCTGGATATGGCGGCGCTGGCTCGCCGGCAGGCGGGCGGATTTCGGCAGATAGGCGGCGAAAGCCACCATCGGGTGGTCCTGCAGGTTCTGCCCGACCCCGGGCCGGTCGGCGCGCACCGCGATGCCGTGCTGGCCCAGATGCGCGGCATCGCCAATGCCCGCGCGCATGAGATGGGCGGGGGTCTGCAACGCGCCGGTGGAGAGGATCACCTCGCGCGCTTTCAGCGAGACAGCCCCGTTTGGCCCGACTGCCTTCAGCCCGGTGACGCGGTGCCCCTCGAACAGCAGTTCCTTCATCTCGGTATCGGTCAGGATGGTGAGGTTCGGCCGGGCGCGCACCTCGCGGGTGAGATAGGCGCGGGCGGCGGACACGCGCTGACCGTCGACATTGTTGATGGTCATCGGGAAATAGCCATCGTCGAAGACGCCGTTATGGTCGCCGATATTGCGCAGTCCCTGCTTGTCGAACACGCCCGCGACGGTTTTCGCGAAAGGCGACCAGTCCTTCTCGGGGATGCGGCGCAGCGGCAGCGGGCCATGGCTGCCATGCATCTGGCTGTCGCCATAGTCGAGATCGGTTTCCAGCTTGCGGAAATAGGGCAGCACGTCGTCCCAGCCCCAGCCCTCGGCGCCGGCTTCCCGCCAATGGTCGTAGTCCCAGGGCACGCCGCGAAAGGCGAACTGGCCATTGATCGAGGTGCCGCCTCCCATCACCCGCGCCTGCTCATAGCGGCGCCCCTGGGCGCCGGGCTTGGGATCGCGCAGGTGGATGGTCAGGTTCTGCCAGTGATAGAGGCGGTTAAAATAGGCGACGATCGGATAGGCATCGAGCGTGTCGGCCGGCTCGGCGCCGGGGGGCGTGTCGGGCCCGGCCTCGATCAGCGCGACCTTCAGGTTCGAGGCTTCCGACAGCCGGGCCGCCAGCACGGCACCCGCCGCGCCGCCGCCGACGACGATGTAGTCATATGCGTGTTCGGACATTTTTTCAGCCGTGGTTGAGCCAGACGGTCTTGAAGCGCAGGAAGCCCTCAAGCCCCGCGCGCCCCATTTCCTTGCCGAAGCCGGAGCCGGCGAAGCCGCCTTGCGGGGTGGCGAAATCGGGCTGGCGGCCATGGCCGTTGACCCAGACCGTGCCGGCAGTGAGGCGGGCGGGGAGCGCCAGCGCCTTGGCGGCGCTTGTTGTGTAGAGGCTGGCGGCGAGCGCATAGCTGGGATGGTTGGCCATCGCCAGCGCCTCGTCTTCGTCGTCATAGGCGTAGACGGAGAGCACCGGGCCAAAGAATTCCTCGCGGAAGCCGACCGAGGTGTCGGGCACGCCCGAAAGCACCGTCGGCTCGACATAGGCGCCGGCATTCATATTGGCGCAGCGGCGGCCCCCGGTGAGGACGGTCGCGCCATCCGCCACCGTCTGCGCGAGCATGGCGTCGATCCGCGCCGCCTGCTTCTCGCTGATGATCGGCGGCAGGGTTGCGCGCGTGTCCCAGGTGGGGCCGGCGACGCGCGCCTGCGCGATCCCGATGATCTTGTCGGTGAGTTCATCCAGCAGCCGGCGCGGCGCGATCAGCCGCGTGCCGGCGGTGCAGACCTGGCCGGCATTGGCCAAAAACCCGCCGGCGATGGTGGCGGCGAGCGCGTCGAGGTCGTGCGCGTCGTCCATGACAAGCTGGGGCGTCTTGCCGCCGAGCTCCAGCGTGAGCGGCTTGGTACCGGTCATCGCCGCATCCGCCATCACCCGCGCCCCGGTGGCGGAGGAGCCGGTGAAGGTGATCTTGGCGGTTAGCGGATGGCGCACCAGCGCCGAGCCGGTGGCGCCCGCGCCCTGCACCACATTGAACAGGCCAGCGGGCAGGCCCGCCTCGATCGCCAGCTCGGCGATCATGACCGCCGAGGAGGGGGTGAGTTCGGAAGGCTTCAGCACCACCGCATTGCCGGTCACCAGCGCCGGGGCGGACTTCCAGATGGCGTTGATCGCCGGGAAGTTGAACGGCGCGATCGAGGCGATGACGCCATAGGGTTCGGGCTTGAGGAAAGTGGTGCCGCTGTTCGCCCCGGCGATCAGCGATCCCTCGATCTTGTCCGCCCATTCGGCAAAGTAGCGCACGGCGCCGGCCGCGCGGACGAGGTCGCGGGTGAGGACGTCGGCCACCGGCCGGGTCGTCGTCGCCGCTTCCAGCCGCCCGAGCTCGGTGCGCCGCGCGTCGATGAGGTCGGCCCACGCTTTCAGAACCCGTGCCCGCTCCAGCGGCGTGGCGGTGGCCCAGCCGGAGGTGGTGCGGGCGTGGGCGGCGCTGCGCATCGCCGCGTCCACCAGCGCCTCGTCCGCCGCGCGGATTGTGCCGATCGCCGCGCCGTCGGACGGGCGGACAAGCGCGATCTCCGCGCCTTCGCCGGCGACGCGCCGCCCGCCGATCAGGTGATCGGTGATGGCAGTGACGCCATTCGGGTCGAAATCGTGGGACATGTGCCTCTCCTGAACCCGTTTCCTCAGACGCCCGTCAGGCGGAAGCCCTGCTGGAACGGGTCATGGGGATCGAGGAAGAAGTTGAAGCTGCCGGTGAGATAGGCCGAGCCGGTGACGGTGCAGCGGATCGCCGGCAGCTCGCCGACCGTGGCCTCGCCATGGATCTCGCCGGTGAACACGGTGTCGAGGATGCCGGCATGGCGGAAAATGTCGCCGACCTTCAGCTCGCCCTTGCCGTGCAGCATCGCCATGCGCGAGGCGGTGCCGGTGCCGCAGGGCGAGCGGTCGATCACGGTCGGCGGGCAGACCACGACATTCTTGCCGTCGAAGCGCACGCCATCGCCCTCGCCGATGATCTCGATCTGGTAGATCTCGTTCACATGGGCGAGTGTCGGGTGCTGGACCGGAATGTTCTTCAGCCCGGCGCGCAGTTCCGCCGCCGCGCTCACCAGCGCCCAGGCATTGTCGGTGGTCAGCTCAAGGCCGAGATCGGAGCCCCTCACGATGAGGTAGAAGTCGCCGCCAAAGGCGATGTCGGCGCGGACCGTGCCGAAGCTCTTGGTCTCCACCATCACGTCGCGCTGGTAGAGGAAGCTCAGCGGCATCTCCAGCGTGACGGCGACGGCGCGGCCGTTCTCCACCTTCACCCGGGCCGGAACGACGCCGGCCGGGGTGTCGAGCCGCACCAGCGTCTCGCCCTCCTGCGCGGTGATGTAGCCGGCCTCGACCGCGATGGTGGCGACCGCCATGGCGCAGTGGCCGCACATGGGCGGGTAGGTGTCGGGTTCAAGGATGAGCATGCCGATATCGGCATCAGGCGAGCAGGCCTCGGTGAGCACGGCGGCCGGCATGTTGAACGAGCCGCGCGGCTCGAACAGCACGAGCTGGCGCAGCCAGTCGCGGCTCATCAGGTCGGCGCGCTTCTCCACCATGGTGGCGCCGCGGATCGGTCCGAAGCCTGAGGTGATGAGGCGCAGCGGGCAGCCGGCGGTGTGGGAATCGATGCCCTGGATGATGCGGGTCGAGCGCATGATGATGTCCGTTCAGGCGAGCGTGGTGATGAGGGCGGCGACGTCGGCGTCGGCGAGGATCTTCGCGACATTGGCCTGTTGCGCGTCGGTGAAGGGCAGCAGCGGCTCGCGCGGAATGCCGACCGGCTGGCCGAGCGCGTTCATCGCCGCTTTGATGCCGGCATAGAAGCTGCCGCTCTTGAAGCAGCGATAGATGGCGAACAGCGCCGGCTCCAGCCGGTCCGCCGTGGCGCTGTCGCCGGCGGCGCAGGCGTCGAAATAGGCGCGCACGAGGCGGCCGGAGAGCTGGTGCGCCATGGCGACGACGCCGACCACGCCGAGCGGCAGGGAGGAGCGGATCATCGTCTCATAGCCGACGAACACCGCCAGCTCGCCCTTCACCTTCTGGCACAGCTCGGCGACCTGCTGGATATCGCCGGAGGAATCCTTGATGGCGACGACGTTGGGGATCTCGGCGAGGCGCGCCACCAGATCGGGCGTGATGTTGACGCCGATGCGCACCGGGCTGTTGTAGAGCATGACCGGCAGGCCGGAGGCGGCGCAGATGCGGCGGTAGAAATGCTCGGCCTCGCGCAAATCGGGCTTGGCATAGATCGGCGGCAGGGCGAGGATGCCGTCGCAACCCGTCGTCTCGGCGGCTTTCGTCAACTCCAGCACCACGTCGGTGTGCAGGTCCGAGACGCCCGCCAGCACCGGCACGCGGCCGGCGGCGACCTTCACCGTCGCCTCGAACAGCTTCACGCGTTCGGCGACGCTCATGGCGTAGAATTCGCCGGTCGAGCCGCAGACGATGAGGCCATCCGCGCCATTGGCGATGTTCGCCTCGGCCAGAGCCTCGAAGCGCGGGAAGTCGATCGGGCCCTCGGGCAGGAAGGGCGTGACGAGGACACTGTGGATGCCCTGCCAGTTGGTCTTGGTCATGTGCGGTCTCGGCGTTTGAACGGGGGTATCGGGACAGAGCGGGGGCGTGGCACGCGCGGGGGCATGCATCGCCGGTCAGGTGGTTCGGGGAGGCGCCGGCCGGCGCGTCAGGTCTGCAGCAGCGGACGCATCAGTTCGGCGGTGGCGTGGAAGCGGTTGACGAAGGTGCGCACGCGCTCATTGGTGGGGTGGAGCAGCACTTCCTGCGGCGTTCCCTGCGCGCAGATGGCGCCTTGATCCAGGAACACCACGCGGGTGGCGACCTCCAGCGCGAAGCCCAGCTCATGGGTGACCACCAGCATGGTCATGCCCTCGCGGGCGAGCGTGATCATGGTGTTGAGCACCTCGCCGACCAGTTCCGGATCGAGTGCCGAGGTCGGCTCGTCGAACAGCATCAGCGAGGGGCGCATGTTGAGGGCGCGGGCGATGGAGACGCGCTGCTTCTGCCCGCCGGAGAGCCGGCCGGGCATGCGGTCGGCGAATTCCGACATGCCGACCTTGGCGAGAAGGTCGAGGGCGCGGGCGCGGTTGCTGGCGTCGTCCTCGCCCAGCACGGTGCGCGGGCCTTCCATCACATTGGCCAGAACATTCATGTGCGGAAAGAGGTTGAACTGCTGGAACACCATGCCGACACGGCTGCGCATGGCCGCCACCTCGCGGCCGCCGATGCGGGCATTGTCGTGCCCGTCCGCCGCCCGGTCGAAGATCGGCGAACCGTCGATGGCAATCCGGCCGGAGCTGGGATGTTCCAGCAGGTTGACGCAGCGCAGCAGCGTCGTCTTGCCGGAGCCGGACGAGCCGAGCAGCGCCACCACTTCGCCGGGATAGACGGTGAGGTCGATGCCCTTGAGCACTTCGTGCGAGCCATAGGACTTGCGCACCTGGCTCACCTCGACCAGCGGCGCGGCATCGGCGGGAAGACGGGTCATGGTTCGCGCCCTCTCACTGGGAGTTCATCTCGAGCCGGCGCGCGAGATAGTTGGAGGGAATGAGGATGACGAGGAAGATGATGCCGACCACCGTGTAGACTTCCATCGGCCGGTAGGTGAACGACGACACGTAGCTCGCCTGGTAGAGCAGGTCCGGCACGGTGAGCACCGAGAGCAGCGTGGTGTTCTTCATCTGGATGATGGTCTGCCCCGCCAGCGGCGGGATCATCTGGCGGAAGGCCTGCGGCAGGATGATGCGGCGCATCGCCTGCCAGGAGCGCATGCCGAGCGCTTTGGCGGCATCGGCCTGTCCATGGTCGAGCGACTGGATGCCGGCGCGCAGGATTTCGGCATAATAGGCGCCGCCATAGAGGCTGAGGGCGAGAATGCCCGCCGCCTGCTTGCTGATGTTGATGCCGGCGAAGATCGGCAGCGCGTAGTAGCTCCACAGCAGCCAGACCAGCAGCGGCACGTTGCGGAAGAACTCGACGAACAGCCGGCCGACGACGCGCAACGCCT